>Ga0163154_10000601_pt1 | contig 55988 bp, 69 predicted proteins | sample OliLakLV19MP9P1_FD_148649 | JGI IMG/M metagenome (GOLD analysis project Ga0163154, IMG submission 148649) | Freshwater microbial mat bacterial communities from Lake Vanda, McMurdo Dry Valleys, Antarctica - Oligotrophic Lake LV.19.MP9.P1 | ecosystem: Environmental > Aquatic > Freshwater > Lake >...
TTGAAGAAATTCACTCCACACTTTACAACTACAATCATAAAAGAATTCACACAACACTCAAAATGCCGCCTGCAAAATTCCACGCCAACTATTTAGAAACCGTGTGCAAGAAAAGGGGTGCTTGACAATATTCAAGAAATTATTGAAACATTTAATTTAAAGAATTAATCAAGGATAAAGAGGCCTAAATAAGTCCTTTAAAATTCACTAATTAAGGACTATAATAGGGCTATGCCAACAACTGCTAGCTCCCAATCAATTCAGGTTAAAGTAACTCTGCCTATGCAACTACAAGAATTTGCCCAGAGTAAGGCGGATAAATTTGGTATGAACTTAGCTAGTTATATCAAGCATTTAGTGCTAATGGATGTGAAAGATATGGATATGCCTACCTTCACTATGAGTGAACACACCCAGAAAGTAGCTTTGCAAGCTATAGAGGATCATCGGCAAGGAAAGACTATTGCCGTCGACGATCTTGATGAGTTTTTGGATAATTTATGAAGATTATCGCCTCTGAACACTTTCAAAAAAGACTTAAAAAACGTCTTGATAAAAACCCTGGATTAAAAGAAAGAGTGAGAAAACAGCTAAAATTTTTAGCAGCTGACTTTAAACATCCTTCACTTAATACGCATAAATTAAAGGGAACTAGAGCTCAAGAGTATGCAATTTGGATAGAAGGAGATTTAAGAATTACTTTTTATATAGTGGATGGCTCAATTTTACTAACTGATATCATTACGCATAGTGAATACTGATTCTCACATTGTTCACCAATCCCTGCAATGACTTTTTTCGAGGATTTAGCAGGTGTATACTATGACACAATAGCAGATAAGGAGATTAATGAAAATGCTGGTTCCTCAAAAAGGCGTATCTTCCAATTACCGAAATTCTTCGTTGCTGAGAGTAATTGCTAACATCGTTATTAACTCTATGATTTTACTCATACTGTCAGCTGATGTTATTGTTTGGTTGTATCAACAAATTTACTTTACTATTGCGGGAATTCCTAAAATAAAAAGAAGCGAATATATTAAAATATCTCGACATAAACTCCCTGGATTGACAGTGATCCAGAAATGGTCTTGTTGGTATTGTGAGTACACGAATAGTGTGATTGCTTGGGTGAAGGCGGTTGCTAACCAAACTGAAATTTATTCTTGTGCGATCAAGTATTCACACGAATATCCTGGACAAGAGTATCAACAAAAATTTTACTCGCAAAAAGAGTTTGAATCTGAGAAATAGGTTTTTTTTCTCAATTTAGTGATCGAAACCCTTTCCTCCAAAGCTGTCTATCAAAACAAGTAGATGACTATTACAGAAGACCAAGTTAAGTTTGTGTAGTAGCATGAACTCATGCTTGAAAATCCTCAACCTGTCTCTTATGAAGAGTGGAAGAATGAAAGAGAAAGAAAAATAAAATCTCAAGAGATAACCTCAAATCTTATTGATAGTCAAGCCATGAGATTGTTACTACAGTTTTTTAGTCATACAGAAAATATAATTTCTAATCCTCGGTACTATTTTCGCTATCTAAACGAGAGAAGGAGGTAAAAAAGTGAAGAGGATGAGAGCAACTCTGCTCTCCAAAAATTTGTAATGGATGAATGGCAGAAGGGCGGAGGGAAAACTTTACCTTATTCAATAAACGATGGAATCCGCGGTCTCAACTTAGAAGCTAATCCCCATCTGATGGTAAAGGCAGAAGGCTTTCGTGACTGCGTGTTAGTGGCCGGTAGTAGTGGAAATGGTCCTGAAGGACAAAAATTATCTGTTCTTCACGTTTCTTCTAGAGTTCTCGATCCAATCCATGGGCATGGAGGTGATTTTTTATTTACCGAAAAGTTAAGAAATAACGATCTTCAGGGAGAATTGGGAAAAACTATTGAAGTCCTTCTCAGTGGAGACGAACTACCTGAGGAAATACATTTTGTAGTAGTAGGTGGGTCTCCTTTGTTAGTCGAAGATATAAAGAAAAGATTGGCAGATATTTTCAGAAAAAAAACCGACCTTAGCACTACCCCGCCAACTTTATTTATAGAAGAAAAAAGACTCGAGCCTAAAGCAGATGAGAGGAAATTTGGAATTAAAAACTTTTTTGTTGCACCAACAAAAATATTTTATTTTGAGGGCAATCAATCTGGTGAATTAATTCTTAAATCCCTGGATTACTAATGGTTACTTACCTTGTCAGTTTTAAAGCCTAGAGTACAATCAAAGCGAATGACCAGCTTAGTAGACTCTAATATTTTTTACCAAGCCTAGAATTGATTTATGTCAATCATCTTACTTACTGGTCCAGTCGCATCAGGTAAAAATAGTGTTGCTAATGCATTATGTCAAAGAAGAGCTAGAGCAGCGGATATTGATGTTGATCAGCTAAGGTGGATGTATCGAAAACCTCATTATGCCCCTTGGGATGGAGCAGAAGGGGTTGAGCAAATGAAGCTAAGTGCGCGGCATGCTTGTTTATTAGCTAAGCCTTTTGAGCAGGAGGGTTTAGAGGTTTTTATCACTGATGTGGTTTCAGGTAAAACGTTAGAAATTTATCGAGAAGAACTACCAATCTTAACGGTTATTCAGTTAATGCCATCTTGGGAAGTTTGTTTAGAAAGACTCAATGAACGCCCTCAGACAGTCACTAAACAAGAGGCGCGATGGGTTTTTGAGCAGCAACAAGCCTTACGAGGCTATGATTATCAAATAAACTCAAATAAAATGGACTTAGAAGAGACTATTACAGCTATTGAAGACGCCTTTAGAGGAATAGGTTCTCATGTCTTTCAATAGTTTTGTATTTTTTTCAGAAAATCCCTACTATGACCCCAAAAAAATGGAAGTTGCTTTCAACAAAAGATGTTTCTCCAAGCAAATGGTTTCCTATAGAGTCGAGGACTTATGAGTTGCCAAATGGCAAAATAGTCGATGATTTTACTGTTACAACTTTGGCTGATGTGGCAATGATAGTACCAATTACAAAAGATAATAAAGTTATTTGGGTGAATCAATTCAAGCCTGGGATTGGCGAAGTCATTATTCAGCTACCTGCGGGCAGAAGTGAGAAACACCATAGTTCCATGATTGAGACTGCCCAGCATGAATTAGAGGAAGAGGTGGGGGTTAAGATTACTCAAGATAAACTGCACTTTATAGCAAAAGTACATGCTTTTTCTACTAAGGCTACTGAAGTAGTTCATTTGTTTTTAGCCGAGGATTGTGAGTTCAACTCGAAACAGAATTTAGATGTAAATGAAGACATTGAAATTTTACAATTTTCTTTTGATGAGGTTGAAGAAAAAATTCTAAATGGTCAAATTTGGGATGCAGAGGCTATTACTGCTTGGGAGTTAGTAAAAAAGAAATTTCCAGATAAATTCGCCTTTATAAAATAGGCTCTCTCACCTAATTATTCTTGCAGGTGATTAATTAAATCCATTCGTTTGATATTTATTGGTTTATAATACCTTTCTTATGAAGCAATCTTTTTCCTCTCTTTTATTAATTATTTTTTCTTCCTTCTTATTTGTTGGCTGTCAAAGCAGTAGTTATGTTCCAGAGGCATCGCCTTTTCCTACGCCTGTAGTTCAAAATAAACTACTTACTAGTACTTCAAGTGCCGCTCTTTTGCAGCCATCTCCTACAGCTTCATCTTCAGCTAAACCGAGTTCTAGACCTTCCGTTAAACCCACGACCACGCTTTTACCATCGCCTAGTCCGGTCACATCATTTGACTTAAATTTGGAGAGTATTACTTTAAGTACAGCACCAATGGTGGCTGACCCTAGCTGGAATGGGGTAATCGACGCCAAAAGTTCAGGTAATTTTTCGCTAGAAAGGCGGCCAGGGTCGTATGCAATCACTGTTGCGGTTCGTAATAATGGTCTTGAACCAGCTATGAATGTTACCTATGAAGTGATTGTTGATGGCCAATCCACTAAGCTTGTCAAAGATAGGATTGATCAGGGGACTGCTCATCGAGAAAGAATCATGGATTTACCTAATGATGACAAACGTCATGAAGTTAAAGTAAATATTTCGGTGAGTATGTCAGAATCAGATCCTCATAATAATTCACACAGTTTTTCATATCAGATTAAATAAGTAGATCATGCATCACACATTTTTTTGGCCTCCGGCAGTTTTAGCCAGAGTTATTGAAAGAAAAATCCTGAAAGGGAGGAGTGAAGTTGAGTTTGATCTGAGTAAAAAAAATCATTTCCTTTTGCTGCCAGGAATGGGTGGTCCAGCTTTCCATTTATTTAATTTAGTTCATGCTTTACGAAAAACTCCGAGTTTTAGTAGTTATGGAGTAACAGTAGTTAAATTGGGATTAAGCGTTGGTGATTTTAGCGAGACATTAGAGATGGTGACTTCTGAGCTTGAAGCTGCCTTACTATCAAAAAAAATAGTCAAAAAAGTAGTTTTCTTTGGATATAGTCATGGTGGTCGATTTGCAGCTCAACTCGCAGTTGATCTCCAGAGAAAATACCCTGATTTAAAGATCGTCATTATCACAGCAGGGACTCCGCTCATCAAACGTCCGAACTCTGGCCGAAATTGGCTGCTCTCACTTGCGTTTCGAACTTGGCCATCGATTACCCAACCAACCAAAAAAAACTTTTACTCTTTTTACTCGCCGGATGATCTGATTGTGACACCAATGTATGCGACTTCGGGTTCGAAAGCCAAGCTAATCGAACTCAAAGGTTTTGGTCATAACGACTTTAGAGTGCCAGAAAAAATAATTCCTGAGTTGAAAAAATTGCTGACTAAAGTTTGATGTTTACAGTTCTTGACTTGACTGGCCAGCCAGAATCGCGATTAATCTGACCACTCCCCAAGCAACCACGGCGTAAACAAGCATGGCAACAAGTGTAGCCGGTTCAAAGACGGCTCTAATTCCAACTTCAGTCGTAGTGGTAACCGGAAAAATGCTCCGAAAGGGCAGCATTAACAGTTGTGTGAAGCTATAGATAGCGGAAACAAAACCACTTCCTGGGTTGGCGCCGGTCATTTTGAGGACCAAGCGGAATAAAAGTGAAATCTCAAATAAGCCAGCAATAAAGTAGACAATATTGGCTAAAGTTTGTGTTTGGGTGTCAGTCGAACTTTCTTTAGCAATAGTAGAGATCCCTTCGTTAGTACTTTGGGTGACGGTCTCTTGGACTTTGTTTTGCATAAACTTGATTATACGCTTTTTGTGAGAGTATAGATACTTTAGGTCTAAAGATGCGTTATACTCAGCACGAGAATGGACATCACTTACTTCAAAAGCGTTATTGGCATAATTGCAGTTATTTTAACTTTTTCAGGCTATATTCCGTACATTAGAGATATTTTGAATGGGAAAACGAAACCCCACATGTATAGTTGGTTCCTCTGGATGTTTGTGGGTTCACTAGCTTTCTCGCTTCAATTTAGTGATGGTGGGGGAGCGGGTAGCTTTGTGACGTTGGCTGCTACGATTATGTGTGCCGTAGTTTTTTTGTTGAGTTTTTTTCGCAAAAGTTCGAATGATATTACAAAATCAGATACACTTTTCTTTGGACTTACCATTGCAGCCGTTGTTGTTTGGTTATTTGCCAAACAACCCTTGTTCTCGATGGTATTGACCACGGGTATTGATTTACTCTGTTTCGTGCCTACGATTCGGAAATCCTGGCATAAACCAGAAACTGAAACGGCTTCATTTTATCTAATTAATAGCTTTCGTTTTTTCTTGGCGGCAGTGGCACTCCAAAGATACACGATTATCACAGCGCTTTATCCCGTTGTTTGGATGGTAGCAAATGGTTTGTTTGTAGTTATGTTAGAACTGAGAAAGAAGTATCAAGTTGAGTTGCGGAAGCAAAGTGTGAGACTGAGATGACTGTTACGACTAAAACTCAAAGAAGTGGAGAGACAGCCAAGCCCTACTCTTTAGACGCTGTATCTTCAAAGAAGCACTACCAATCCCGCTCCGTATTATCAACTGTATGGCTTGTATCAATTTGACCGAGCTTATTCTCAAGAGGACGTTGAGATCTTTAAAGATGACTTAGAGCCAAGCACTCCCAAAGAGGTTATTATTTCTGGTTATCCGGCGTTGGAGGGCCAAGTAAAAGGGCAGCGCAACCGATTTGTGACGTATATCTTCACTGAAAAAGGTAGGTTTAGTTTATTTACCGCTGAGCCCACACCTGAGAACAAAGCAATCACTGACCAAATACTCGAAACTTTTGAATTTACGCGCTTTTAAATTTTAGAACAGTGGAGTTGTAAGCAGCTTCTATTTGATATACTAAGTTTCATGTCTATGAAACTACAAAAAATTTCCTTTCCGGGGGTTTTATTTCCGACTGACTTTCCAGCTGATATTGAGTTGGCTTTGCCGTCAAACTCGGAACTGCCTTTAGAGCAGCAGCATTTTTTACTCTATATTCCTTGGAAAGAAGAATATTTGAGTTTGGTTCCCGCTGAGTTTCGTCCTTTTTTTGAAAAAATTCGCCCGTATTTGGGCGTCAGAACGACAGATGTACACACTGCGATTTCTGCTAGCTATCTCGATACGTTTTTAAGTCGGCTGGATCAGCCAATTAATCGGCGAGTGGTGGCAATTGCGCTTCTGCTTCACGACTCAGGTTGGAGTCAATTGACCGAACTTGAAGTTGCTAATAGTTTGGGAGTGAAAGGCTTGAAGTTAAACGAGACAGCTTTAGGGCCAAAAGAAAAACACGCTATTGAAGGTGAAAAAATTGCTCGCCAAGTGTTGAGTTCTTACACTTTTGAGCCAGCGTTAACGACCCAGGAGCTAGAGTTGATTTGTAAAGCAATTTTGTATCATGACAAACCCGAAGCAGTGGCTGGCGCGGCGCAGCCAATGCCGCTCGAAGTCCAAGCATTGGTTGATTTAGATCATTTGTGGTCGTTTACGCACGAAAATTTTTGGCAAGACACACTCAGAAAAGGGGTGATGCCACAAGTTTATTTGGAGAATCTGAGTACTGATTTGGAAAGTTACTTTGTGACCTCAGCCGGTAAAGAGTTGGCTCGAGAGCTATTGGCTCAACGCGCAGTAGAAGTTGCTACTTATCTAAGTTATGTATGATGGTTGAAAGATCCTCGCAACTATCCGAGATGTCTTCTCCTCCAACTAGACCAGTGGGTTATCTTGAAGGTCGTTTGAGATCAGTTTTTTCAGGGCTTACTGAGCATGAAATGCCTGGTAAAACCGGTTCGGGCCTTTCGGTTTTAAATACAACCGAAATCAAAGGCATGATTAGACATTCAGAGATTCCCGCTGAATCGATGCAAGCATGGCAATTTTTAACTAGCCAAGCCCAGACGTTATTTCCAGCAGAGATCAATGAAGTGATTTTTGGTGAGTCAGGGAGAGCTCAAGTGGCCCCGATTTTGGCTAAACCTAATGGTCGGGAACGAGTTTATTACTCAGGAGAAGAAGCAACTGTCTATAGTAGTATGGTTGGTCTTGATACTTTCCGGCTGGCTGATCTTTGGGATATGGGAGAGCAGTTTTGGCCTTACACGAAGCAAAATTTAGCACCAGCTGACTTTAGATCGGTTAACTCAGTTGGATACCACTTGCTAAGTGACCTAACAAAGACTGTTCCTGGATTTGATCAGGGCAAGAACTAACCGGGTCGGTGGATGACTACTGGCGTGAATTTACCGAATTAAACAAGGATAAGATCGAGAGAACAGACCTTTTGAATCAAAGAGAGCTGGGGAAGAAAGAGATGGATGATGATTCAAAATTTACTTCATCCCTAAAATTAATTACATCAGCCAGAGAAATAGTGACTTCGTTGATAGATAAATATCACGGTCTGAGTGACAGCCAACGAGCTGAAGAATGGCATGACGTTCCGCTGGAGAAGTGGCTTTTGGTTTTGATCCATTTGTATCAAACCTCACTCCAACAAGCGATTTTGTGGTGGTTGGGAGTAGCACATGGTCATTTACATTTAAAGAACACAGTTTCAATGGTAAGAGAGAGGGAAGATCTCAAGAGTAATGAGTCCCCATTAGTAACCCGAGTGATTGATTTTGATCGGTCTAAGATTAGTGTCGAAAAATTGGCCGAAAATCGGGAGTTGTATACCTTAATTGACTCAACCTCTCTTTTAGAGAAAATTAAAAGCTCTGAGACAACTCCTCAGCTAAGGTTAGTTTTGGTTTTATACCTGCCTTTGGCGGCTTGGGACGACTATATTTTCGCTCTCCTCGGTCGTGGCGAGTCAAAAGCAGTTGCTAAAGTAACCAAACTCGCCAGTTTGCGGGCGCCGGAAGAACTGACCGCTCCCGATCAATACACGCGTTTAGCTGAGTTTGTGTATACTCAAGAAAATAATCAACTTGGGCCTAGTATTGCTAATACCAAGTTTAAATTAACGTTATCTTTGATTAAGGCGAGACCTGAATTGATAGTCGCTAACTCTGAACTTTCTTTTTTAAGTTCATTTTTTCAAAAGGAAAATCAAGATCAACTAAATGCGATTGATGACCTATCTCAAGATCAACAAATCCTGATATTGGCAAGTATTTATGATAAATACCAAACCGCTTCAGGCTCCACTTCATTTGATTTAAACTTAGGTGAACTGGGTTATCTTTTAAGGCAAATGGGGTTGGGTACAAAAGTAGGAAAAGAAGCAACCTACTTTGTGTCACTACTTTTAGGTGATTTTAGAGAAAATACGGTCGATAGGCTTATCAACTCTTCAGTCGAATCTCAGTCACCAACTGGAGAACTCCTCAGCGAATTAATAGTTAAAAGTATGTTGTTGGATTCGAACGAAGACGCAGTTTGGATCGCTCAAAATGACCTCTTTTTTAAGTTATTTGATGCCGGAAAATCTGAACTACTTTTTTCTTTACTGACCCAGACTATCTTACCCGACGAAAAATCGAGATTGATAGTTTATAAAAATCTCAGAAAAATAGTTGATAAACACTTCGAACCTGATTCATCTGATCAAAATATAACTTCATTTCTTAAAGCTTTTGCTGATTGGTCTCAAGCAGTCTTGGCTTAATTCCTTTTTTTACTCTCTTGTAGATACATATCTGATATGTATAATATCGATTTGGTGCTTGATTAACTGAGCTGTATGCATACGAAAAAAAAATTGTCTATTTCGCAACAATTTTTCTTAGCCCTTGGGGCTTTGGGAGTCGTGTATGGTGATATTGGAACATCACCCCTCTATGCATTAAAGGAGATCTTTTTTGGTCATAGTCACTTGGATTTGACTCCCAATAATATTCTAGGAATTATGAGTTTAGTTTTTTGGGTGTTGACGATTATTGTGACTTTTAAGTATGTGACTTTTGTTTTGCGTGCCGATAATGAGGGTGAAGGTGGTGTGTTTGCTCTTTATAGTTTATTGGAGAAGAAAAAGGTTCCAGCCGCCCATATTTTGGGTGGGATGTTGATTTTAGCGTCAGGTTTATTGTTTGGTGAGGGTTTAATTACACCCGCTATTAGTGTTATCTCGGCGATTGAAGGGCTGACGGTGATCACGGCTGCTTTTGAAGCGTATGTCGTTCCAATTACAATTGTTATTTTGACCGGTTTATTTTTCATTCAAAGTTTTGGGACCGATAAAATTGGTAAACTTTTTGGTCCAATTACAGCTCTGTGGTTTATAGTGATTGCGGTAGTTGGTTTTTTCCATTTACTCAATACACCTGAGGTTTTAGCAGCAATAAATCCAATCTATGCAGTTCAGTTCATCAGAGAAATTTCTTTTCATAAGTTATTGATTATTCTTGGCTCAGTTGTTTTAGTTGTGACTGGGGGAGAGGCTTTATTTGCGGATATGGGTCACTTTGGTCGTTTACCGATTCGGTTGAGTTGGTTGGCTTTGACCTATCCAGCTTTACTCCTTAATTACTTCGGCCAAGCTGCCTATCTTTTATCTGGTCAGCCAGTAGTAAATGAAAGTATTTTCTTTAGCATGATTCCTAGTTGGGGTTTATTGCCGATGATTATCTTAGCAACTCTGGCGACAATTATTGCTTCTCAAGCACTGATTACTGGAGCATACTCATTGGCTTCTCAGGCAGTTGCACTGGGGTTATTGCCACTTTTGAAAATTAAGTACACTCATGAAGAACATGCAGGACAAATTTATATGCCAGCCATCAATTGGCTTCTCTATATTGGCTGTATTAGTTTAGTTTTGATTTTCAAAACCAGTAGTAACTTGGCTGCAGCTTATGGTTTAGCAGTTTCTGGAGTAATGCTGGCAACCAGTTTGAGTATGATCCAAATTTGTCAAAGATACTGGAACTGGAAGCCATGGTTGGCTTATAGTATTTTCGGCACTTTCGTGTTGATTGATGGTCTTTTTCTAATGGCCAACTCACTGAAAATTTTCCAAGGTGGGTATGTACCGTTGTTAATTGGTCTCTGTATCTTAGCGGTTATGAAAACTTGGCAGTGGGGTCGGAAGATGGTGGCTGCTAAATATAGTGAAATAAAAAGTATGACTTTATCTGAGCTAGTTAAAATTAAGAAGGCTCAAGTAGATTTTCTACCTCGATCAATCGTGATCATGACTCCAGAAATGATTGTCAAAAAAACTGATAAGGTTCCATTTTTAGAACAAATTTTTTGGGAAAGATATGGAAAATTACCACTTCATTTAGTTTTCGTAAACATCTCAATGGAGAATGATCCCTACTGTGCCGATGAACGGTTTGAGGTAACTAATTTTTACTCAGATTCAGTAAAAGGGAGTATTCAATCAGTCAAAATAAAATTTGGGTTTATGGAAGAGCCTAACGTTGAAAATGTTTTAGAAGATCTAGCAGCTCACGAAAAAATTACTATTTCTGACCACCCTGATGAGTGGTTGATCCATATTGCTCAGGAGAGAATCTATAAGGCTCCAGGGATGGGTTGGTGGTATGGGTTAAAGTATGCTTTTTTTGCTTTGTTACTTAAGAATGCTCAAACTTTTGATCAATACTTTGAGCTAGGTAAGAATGTTGAGTTGACGGTAGAGACAATTCCAGTCAAGTTTAATGGTCAAAAAATTAGGTAGAGTAGATTTAGCTTCAGGCAAATTGGATAAAAATCGACTATACTTTGTCTTAAGATACAGTATGTCTCAGCCAACTTTAGGAATTCATCACCTGACCGCAATTGCTTCTGACCCTCAGATCACGATTGATTTTTATACCCGAATTTTAGGTCTTCGTTTAGTAAAAAAAACTGTTAATCAGGACGATGTTCAAACGTACCACTTATTTTTTGGTGACCGCACTGGTGAGCCAGGGATGGACCTGACATTTTTTACCTTTCAACCTAGTTTTCCTGGTAGGCGAGGTAGTGGGCAAGTGACCACTATTTCATTGGCAGTGCCGGGTGGTTCACTTCCGTTTTGGGAGGAAAGATTGAGTAAAAATCATATCAAGTATGAACCGATGTCGCCAGTTTGGGGGGCAGTGGGAATTGTTTTTTATGACCAAGATGATCAACGATTTGAGTTGGTTGAAGTTGCGGATTTACCGATGGTTGATACTCAAGTCTGGACCACAGCTGAGATTGACCAGACTCGAGCTATCCGGAGTTTTGACTCGGCTCGGTTGAGTGTAGATCGTTTGGAATTACTTGAACCAATTCTCACCCAAGTTCTTGGCTACGAACTCGTCGATCAAAAAGGAACTGCACGTCTCTACAAATTGCCTCAGGGCCAGCGAGCTGCCTACCTCGAAGTTGAAGCCTCAGCTGCGCTTCGGGGCCTGGATCAACGGGAGCGGGGACCGTGCATCACCTGGCTTTTCGAGCCAGTATCGAGGCTGGTCTACCTCCATTAAAGTAAAAAATATGCGCGACTCAACCTTTGCTAACTTTAAACACATAGTCGTAGGCACAGAGGCGCCAAAAACACTTTTTTTACTCCATGGTACTGGGGGTGATGAAGCAGATTTACTACCGTTGGTGGAGAAGCTTAAAACGCAGTACACGTTGGTAGGACTCAAAGGAAATGTCTCCCAGCAAGGTTTAACTCGGTTTTTTGAACGAAGTGAGACTGGTGTTTTTAACCAAGGAAATATTCGAATCGAAGCCAAAAAATTGGCTGATTTTTTGCGAGCTTGGTCGGCTACTCACGAGGTTGCGTTTAGTTCGATGGCTTTTTTGGGTTACTCGAATGGGGCCAACATGATCTTAGCGCTCCTTTTTCTTTATCCAGAATTAGTTTTTCAGGCAGTTTTACTGCATCCAATGTTGCCTTTTACGCCTCAAAAAATCGATCTGAAGGGAAAGAAGTTGTTGGTTTCGTATGGGATGCATGATCAATTAATTTCACTCACTGAGTCACAAAAAGTAATTTCTTTCTTAGAAACTACTGGCGCTCAGGTGGAAGTTAGTTCTCACTTTGGGGGTCACGAAATCCAAGCGAGTGAGTTAAGTAAACTCCAGGATTTTTTGAGCTAACACTATGTCTACCACTCAAAACACAGTTGATTTTTTGCTTGAACAACTAGGTACTTTGAAGCCGGTTTCAGCACGAAAAATGTTTGGTGAGTATGCGTTATATTACCAGGCAAAAGTGGTGGCTTTGATTTGTGATGATCAATTGTTTGTCAAGCCGACGGAAGCTGGTCGAACGTTTCTCAAAGAGGTAGAAGAGAAGCCGGCCTACCCTGGGGCTAAGCCTTATTTTTTAATTTCTGGTGAAAAATGGGATGATGCTGAATGGTTATCTGAGTTAATCAAGCTAACAGCTCAAGAACTGCCAGTTCCCAAACCAAAACGGAAAAAGTAAGCTATCCCTATATGACAGAGCTTCCCACTGCGACTCAATTAGCCAACCATCACTGCGTACCTTGTGAGGGCGGAACTAAACCTTTGACCAAAGCTGAGTATGAAGTCTACTTGCCCCAAGTTACTAAGTGGCAGATTGTGGCTGAAAAATCGCTTCAACGTGAAGTCACCCTTACCAACTTTAAAGCGACTATCACCTTTATTACTCAGGTAGCTGAAATTGCTGAAACTGAAGGCCATCATCCCGATTTAAATCTTCATGACTATAAAAAAGTGAGGATTACTTTGACAACTCATGCGATTAATGGGCTATCGATCAATGATTTTGTGATGGCGATTAAGATTCAAGAACTGCTGGGTACTAGCTGAACTTTAGGTTGAAATTGAGCTCCAGAAACATCGATCTGATACGTCTTTAAAACATATTGTTGAGTGGGCATATAATTGAAGATACATGACTAAAACTACTAAAGACATTAAACTTCCGGTTGAAAAAAACACTCTTCTCGAGACAACTCTAGCTGCGATTAATCAGAACTTGGAAATTAAAACACTCTGGAAAGTCATCAACGTTCACGCGATCAAACGGCTGGGGATGACTGATCATGGACCGGTTCATTTTCAAATTGTAGCCAGTAATGCTTTGAAAATGTCTCGACTTTTGACCAAAGCTGGGATTGAACTCTCAATTGCCAAAGATTTTAAGTTAACTCAAGACCATGGTGAAGTAGTTATTGTGCTGGCTAGTTTGCTACATGATCTGGGGATGTCAATTAATCGCAAAGGCCACGAGGAGTTAAGCTTATTTTTGACGCACACTTTTTTACGAGAAGTATTGAGCTTCTTACCGGTTGATGATCGGACGATTGTGATTGCTGAGACGCTCCACGCAATTATTAGTCATCGGAAAGATGGTGAGCCACTGACGATTGAAGCCGGAATTGTCAGGATTGCTGACGCTCTAGATATGACTAAAGGTCGATCACGGATTCCTTATGAGGCAGGGGAGATCAATATTCACTCAGTTTCAGCCATGGCCATCGATGAAATTGAGATTACAGCTGGTAAGAAAACTCCGGTTGAAATTGCAATTGTGATGAATCACACGGCTGGTTTATTTCAAGTTGACGAACTACTCAAGAAAAAAGTGACCGGCTCCGGCATCGAAAAACATTTCGACATTACTGTCTTCGTTGATAAAGGTAAAGGTCGGCAACTTTTTAAGCAATTTTTTAAAGCCGCTTAGTTAGAAAGTTTCGTAACTAAGGGTGACCGTGTAGTTGAACGTGGTTGAGCCAGGTTCGACATTGGTAGGGGCGCCACCGCCAGCTCCTTTAGCCATATCCATCATGACTGGTCGAGGGTACTCACCAAAATTAGTGACTGGAGCTTCAAAAACATTGACAATCCGACCTAATTTCATGCCTGAGAGGCGAGCTAGCTCATTAGCTTTTTGACGGGCATTTTCAATCGCTTCTTTTCGAGCTTCAGTTTCAATCTCAGTTTTCCTTTCATCAGACAGACTGAAGGTAATACCGCCGATTTGGTTGATACCAGCACTGGTCGCCATATCAATCGCTTGGTTCACTTTAGCAAAATCACTGATGGTGATCACTAAATTAGCGGTAACTGTGTAGCCGATGATGCGCTGACTGGTTCCTGCTTGATAATCAATGTTGGGATAGAGTGAGTAGTTTTCAGTTTTGATATCTTTTTTCTCGATCCCCATCTCACCTAGGCGAGTGTTAATGTCGTTGATAACTTTGTTGGCTTCGTCTTGAGCTGCTTTAACGGTCGTTTGATTGATAGTGATCCCTAAACTCACTTTTGCTTGATCAGGAATGGTTGCAATTTTTGACTCACCGGTGACATCAAAAGTTGAGGTTTTATTAGTGGTGATTTGATTGACTGCTAGGGAAGGGCCACCTACAACTCGAGTGACTAGAACCACAGCTAGAGTTGATAATCCAACAGCGACGACGATCAAGGCGATACTGAGGAGTGATTTGCGAGCTTCGTAATTCATAGAAATCCTTTCGCGGTAACCTCATTGTAGCTGATCACTTACTCTAAACCAAGCCCATCTAGATTGTACTAATTTGTTGTAGTTGCTAGTTTTGGTTTTTATTCGCATAATTGGGTAATGTACCAAAGAATAGACGAAAAGATTATGGTAGCAGGTGTGTATGCGGGCCGAGTTTTTCAACCAAAACGTTTTAAGTGGAGCTCGAAACTCTATGAGATAGAAGAGATCACATTAGTCAGTGATGTGAAGGATGGCGGTCGGAAACTGCGCCTCTACAGTGTGGTAGTCAAAGGCACGGTCTATCGTTTGTGTTTTGATCGTGATAGTGAAGCTTGGAGACTGGAGGAGGTTTGGTTTGAAGGCTAACTCACTTCGAATTCTCCACGTCGATATCAACTCGTATTTTGCAACTTTGTTGCAGCAAGAAAACCCGGCGTTGCGGGGTCGGTCGGTCGGAGTTCTCAAATCAGCTGGTCGGAGTTGTGTGATTGCGGCTTCGAAAGAAGCTAAAAAGAAGGGAGTTACCACCGGGATGCTTCTCTCCGAAGCCAAGCGATTAGCTCCTGATTTGATTACCGTCGCCGCGGAGTTTGATCGCTACTTGGATACCACTCGCCGCCTAAATAAGATTTTTACCAACTTGGCACCGTCAGTTCATATTTTTTCACTTGATGAAGCTTTTATCGATATTAGCGACTGCATGTGTCTCTATCCCGAAGCTGAAGTTTTTGGTCGTTTGATCCAGAGTCAAATCAAAGCTGAGTTGGGGGAGTGGGTGACTTGTAATGTGGGTATCAGTTACAATCGTTTGCTCTCAAAAATTGCTAGTGAAATTGCCCCTCCCAACAGTGTTTTTACGATTACTGAGTCAAATAAGGATGCAATTTTGGCAAGTATTACATTCAAAGATGTGTGTGGTATTGGCTACGCATTGGGGGCGAAGTTGGAACAGCTAGGGATTACGCATCCCTATGGAATTAATTTTCTAAGTGATGTGGAGTTAGCAACTACTTTTGGACCCTTTTGGAGTGGGGAGTTGCGACGGATCGGCCGAGGTGAAAACTCAAAGAGTTTGAGTTTGCTTGATGAGCAAATCGACAAACCAATGAAAAGTGCAGGGCGGACTAGTACTGCTTATAGTTTGTGTGATAGTGAAGTGGAGATCAAGCAGACGCTTTACAACTTAACCACAGAAGTAATGTATAAAGTCAGAAAGATGCAGATGGCGGGTCGCCAAGTAGGCATTTCTCTTTGGGGTGAAGGCAAAAAATGGTCTGACCACCGGACACTTTCGTATTATGTCAGTCATACTCAAGAATTGTTTCACTTGTTATATCACCAACTGTATTTGAGCTGGGTTCGTCACTTCAAAATTATTAGGTATGGAGTTTTTATTAGTCAACTCCAACCAGTAGCACAACTTTCAACCACGTTACTTCCCGAGTGGCATCGCCAAGAACGAGTTAATCAAGCGATTGATGAGGTGACCGAGAAGTATGGTTTGTTTACGATCAAACCGGCCACGATGTTACGTTTCAAAATGATCAGACCAGAAGTGACTGGGTACTTAGGTGACAAAAAATACTACGGTTTGTAGTCTCGGTGAGTGATTACAAACTAAAAATATCGCCATGACCGGGGTAAACGGTTTTGCCTTTAGCGTGATTGCGGATGGTTTGAAGCGAGAGCTGGAGTTGACGAGGGTTTGAGTAACGATGCTGAGTGCTGCCGACGCCTTCACTAAATAAGGTGTCACCGGTAAAGACCACTTGTTCGTTATATAAAGAGATACAGCCAGGTGTATGACCTGGAGTATGCAAGATACTTAGTTTCTGCTGGCCAAACTCGATTTTTTCGCCGCCTTCTAGTAAGACATCTGGTGTAGGGATGGGGTCAACTTCACGTTTTAGCCAATGCTTGGCGCTTTGGGCAGCTTTCTTGATCAACGGGAGATCAGCGGCGTGGATCATGGCTGGGATCTGGAAGTTTAGCTTGAGTTCGAGTAACCCTAGACAGTGGTCGAAGTGGCCGTGGGTCAAGATGATAGCCACTGGTGAGAGTTGTAGTTCTAAAATTTGTTGAGAGATAAAGTCGCCACTATCAGCTGGGTCAATGATCAAAGTTTCGAAAGTGTGTGGGCACCAAACTAAGTAACAGTTGGTATCAAGATCACCTAAAGTAAAACGACGAATTTCGGCTACCTCACTCATGGGTCAATCATACGACATGGGGTATGATATGGCTATGTCGTGCATTTTATTTGATATCGATAATACTTTGATTGATACCGGGCAGTTGGTGAACCAAGGTTTCAAGCCAGCTTTACAGAAATTTTTGGGAGTGGATGACAGCGACTTTACGATTGCCAACGAGACGTATTGGCAAACACTAGCCGACTCGACTGATTTTAGTCCGGAGAGTTACTCAACTTTCTTGGCAAAGCGCTACAGTCAGGATCAAGCAGCTCTCCTTGAAATAATCTACACACCCGAGTGGTACACCCAAAATATTTTTTCAGAGGTGATAGAAACACTTCAGACATTAGCGCCTAGCCATCGGTTAGGCATTTTTTCTCAAGGGAATGATGAGTATCAACGACAAAAACTTGAGTTGAGTGGTTTGATTAGCTTTTTTGAGCCAGACTTACTATTCATCTCAAATCGAAAAATAACATCTGAAAATATCGCTTTATTACCCGAAGCGATTGTGATCGATGATCGGTGGTTGGTAATTGAAGCACTACTCAATAAGTCTAAAATTACACCCATTTGGTTACATAGAAAACAAAAATTTGCGCAAGAAAAAAGCTTGGAAATTCAATCTTTATTGGAAATAGAGAAAACAATACGTGGTCTTTAATTTTTATTTTTTAAAGCCAAATAAAACCCAATCTAACTTCCGAGAAGTAGTCTGACCACCAGCCTGATTATAGGCGAAACTAGCTGTGAAGCTGGTGAGACACCTCCGACTAAAGGTAAGATCAAGAATAAGAGAACGATAAACCCATATTTATGCATAAACTCTTCGTACTCAAGCGCAGTCTGAGGTGGTAAGAGAGCCGAGAGAATTTTACTACCGTCGAGTGGGTAGACGGGAATTAAGTTAAAAATTGCGAGTGAAACATTGGTGATGATTAATAGGTAGCCAGCCATATACATCCACTCTAGAGGAAAAACACTGACTTTTAGTATCAAACTCAGAATTAAAGCCAGAACCAAGTTGGATACTGGTCCAGCTAGAGCAATCAACGCCGTGTCTCGGGTCGGATTTTTTAAGTTGTAGGGATCAAACTCGACTGGTCGACCCCATCCAAAGTTGGTCAGCAGAATCATCAAGGTCCCTAGTGGATCAAGATGGGCAAGTGGGTTGAGTGTCACCCGACCCTGATGGCGAGGAGTAGGATCGCCTAGTTTATCAGCTGCTAGGGCATGGGCAAATTCGTGAATGGTGATCGAGAGTAGCAAGCCTGGAAAAAGAATGAAAAAGGCTAACGGGTTTTGAAGTAAGATGTTCAGCATTAGGTCTTATTATACGCGATGAGTATCAATTGGGAGAAGCTGGTCGGTGGCCCTCTATATACCATTTGCCCTTAGTGAATCCTCCTGGTACAATACAACTCTTATGTCGAGTTTCGCTTTCAAATTCCCTTTAGTTGCTCATATGGGCAACCGCGTTTCCCACGCTAAAAACCGGACCCGCCATGCGTTTAAGTACAATCTCCACACGGTAACGGTCGTGGTTGATGGTAAAAAACAACGCCTTCGAGTGCCAACTAGTATTCTGCGCCAATTGAAGAAATCTGGAGCAACTACTCACTTCAAAAAAGCCGAATAAATAGGTCTTTTTTACCTACTCCTATTCTATGATTCGGTATACGCTTGGTTTCATATTTAACGAATCACTTTCTAAAGTTCTCTTGATGCATAAACTCACCCCTGCTTGGCAGAAAGGTATGGTTAACGGTTTGGGTGGCAAATTTGAGGCCAACGAGAGCTGCTATGACTGTGTGGCTCGCGAAATTCTAGAAGAAGCCAGTTTGGTCACTCATCCCGATGAGTGGTTGAAAGTCGGTGAGTTGCGAGCGCCGGATTGGGAAATTGATGTTTTGAGTTTAGTGTACCCTGGTGATCCCAACGATGCGCAAGCGGCTGAAGATGAAGCAATCGAGTGGTTTCCCGTGTTTGCGTTGCCGCCAGCGATTAAAAGTAACTTGTCATGGTTGGTTCCTTTATGCCATGATGCGGTTCAGAATCAAGAATTTCATCAATTTAAAGTTGAGTATAAGGCTTGTCAGTAGTTTTAGAGAATCAAATTTTTAACGTTTTCCCAGCTAGTAATGGTTTGACCCTCAAGTTGAACAGTATCCAGAATTAAGTGAACTTTAGTTGTAGCTGGTCGTCCTTCACCAAGATGAGCTTGTAAAATTTTTAGTCGTTGTTCACCTTTGGCAGTTGTCACCAGTGTCCAAACTCCGGGAAAACCGACTAAAGCTCGAATAGTTCGTTCCAGAAACCGAGCATTTAGCTCGAGAGAAGTGGTCTTGATGATTTCAGCCAGTTGGGGGGAGAGATCTTTGATGGCGCTGTCTTTGCCAGCTACGGCATCTTTAAGAGCTGTCCAGCCAATAAAGCCAGCTTCGCGAGTCAGGCGAGTGGCATAGGGTGTAGGGCTGGAGGTTTGTTCAAGTGGTGGAAGAAAGTAGGTGATGCCTTTTTCGGAAGCGATGCTAGTGTAGCCGGTGTCGTTTTTTAGGTCAGTAGGTGAACGAAAAGCTACATACGCACTCAGCATGGCTGGCAAAACATCACCACCGAGTTGATACAGTTTTTGGTACAACGTCTCACGGGTCTCAGTTGGAGCAATGGGGAGAGCGCTTTGAGCGACCATTTTTCCGGTATCAAAACTGGGACTCATCTCAATTAACGTCACGCCGGTGATAGTTTCACCCCGGATTAGCGCCCATTCAGCTGGGTTGGCGCCGCGGTAGGCTGGTAAGAGGCTAAAATGTAAGTTAAGAGCTGCTAGCTGAGGGAAGGTGAGCCACTCAGAGGGCACGAGCTTGCCATAGCCTGCAGTAAGTAGGAGGGTTGGTCGGCCAATGTTCTTTTCAATTTCTGCTAGACTTTTTTCGTTTAAGTTGGTTGGGGTAAAAACTGGTAGGTTGTGACTGATGGCTAACTGGTGGACAGGGGTGGGAATCAAAATTTTGGATCGACCACCGGGCTGAGGTGGGGTGGTCAAGACTCCGATGATCTCGATTTCGGGAGCTCGCATAAGTTTTTCTAAAATTAAAGCTGAGTGCTCTAAAAAAGAACCAGCGAATAGAATTTTTGGTTTGGGGATGGAAGTTAGGACCATGCTTAGAACGCTTCTAAAATTCGTTTATCAATTTCAACTAATTTTTCGGTTTCTGGATCTTCGCGATATACAGGTAGGTCGTATTCAAGGCTGTAATCGGTAAATAAAATACCATTTAAATGGTCAAATTCATGTTGGATGACGCGGGCATGAAAATCAGTAAAGCGATTTTGTTTGGTGACTAACTCACCGTTTTCTAGCTGTTGGTACTCAACTTCAATCCACGTAAAACGAGGAACAGGGCCGTAGAGACCGGGAATCGAAAGACAACCTTCAAGGCGATCATCTTCGTCACTCGGGGTTTGGCCAAAAATAACTTCCTGACTGTGGTCGGCGATAATGGGGTTCAAAAAAACCATCATTTGGTGGCTTTTTTTGGGTCCCAAAAAAGTCACAAAAGCTCGTTTGCCAATTGCCAACTGAGGGGCAGCTAGTCCGACTCCTTGTGGTTTAGTTTGAGCGCGGAGAGTTGCGTCTAAATCTTTAATTAACTCCAGCGTTTTTTTATCTGCGACCATGATTGGGGTTGCAACTTCACGAAGGGCAAGATGAGGGACGGTGATAATAGTACTCATGGTTTGGTTTGGGCGCTTTGGGTGGCTTCTCGATTAAGTTGATCTAGTTCTTGAGTTGCAACTGTATTTTGAGCGTTAATGTAACTCAAGATATACACGTACTGTTCAGTAGCTTGATCAAATTTTTTCTGAGATCGATAGTAGCGAGCTAATTCAAGTCGAGCGGCTTCGTAGTTAGCCTTCATCCTAACTGTTTCATCGAGCGTACTGGCTGATTGAGCAGTTTTACCCTGAGCTGCCTCAACTAGGGCCAGATTATAGCGCAGTTTAGCGTCAGTGGGAGCCAGAGAGATAGCTTGAATCAAACTTGTTTCTGCTTTTTGAAAATTAGCGGGGTCGATTCCAGCTAAATTAATGAAAACTCGAGCTCGACTCTTGATGAAATTTAAGTGGCGGGGGTTGAGGACTATAGTTTTAGTACTAGTGGTTAGAGCAGCTTGAGAAAACTCTGCCGCCGCTGTGGCATTACCTTGTTGGTGCAGGCTAGCTGCTACTAAGGCATAAGTATTGGCGAGTTCATCGTAAAAAAGAGCTTCCTGTGGTGACTGAGTAGTGGCTGATTCTAAGTACTGCAGCCCGTCCAAAGTATATCCGGCTTGTAAGTATTGTTTTCCGAGGGTATAGGCATAATCAGCTGACCAGGTAGTCCAAATTAACCACAAACCATAGAGTACAGAAATCCCAGTTCCAGCGAGGGAGAGTCCTTGGAGGCCACTTAGAGTTGATGGGAAGACTTGGTTTTCTGGAATAACATTTTCTGGAACAACTTTGCCAGTTTTTTGAGTACCTAGAGTTTTTTCTGGGGTTAAGTGAAGCACTGCCACGATGGCAAAGCTAAGGTACATGATAATGGTCACCATCACGGTTGAGAAACCAAAAAAGTTGGAGATGCTTAAACCTACTACTCCAGCTAAAAATCCAATTATTAAATATTTTTCTTGAATAGTTACCGTTTCTTGACGAGTTGCCAACAATTGAAGAGACACAACTCCAAACCAAATCAAGAGGGCTGAGTAACTGACTAATCCCACCACCCCGGTGGTGGCTAAGTAGTTGAGAAACTCGTTATGAGCTTTGTTATAGAGAAAATCCCACTCCGAGACTAAGTTGTGAGCCATCGGTCGATCTTGGTAATAACTATAAGCAAATGTCTCGACGCCCGAACCTAAAAGCGGATAGCGTTTAAAAACATTCCAGGCTCCAGACCAGACGATACTACGAATTTCCCCCGAATCAGTCCCACCGATGTCCAACCGATTGGCAACTGGTAAGACTTCGTTGGTGGTGACTTTATTTTCCAAGGTGGACGAAGTAGTAAATGAAGTAGAGAAGTAACGAGAAAATACTTGATTGAAGTTGGGTGCAAAAGGTTCGCCGATTAGCTGGGTGATGCTGAGTAAGCTCAACGCACAGATTGTAGTCACTATTAGCATAGTTTTGGTAGGCGCCCACCAGATTTGTGGTGAAGCGGATCGCCAGCGAAGTGTGTACCATAGAACCACCCCCGCCCAAATGCTGAGTCCACCCAGTAAACCCGCCAAACCTGAGCGCGACTGAGTAAAAAGGAGAATTGAAAACAAGAGCGCCACGATTGCGAGACTCGCGCCGCCTAGTACCATTTTCAGCCAAGATCGACGTTGATCTGGACCTACCTTTTCCATTTCCCGAAGCGAAATAAACTGAGTAACAGCTACGCTTAAAGCCACTGGGGTGAGTAAGACGACATAAGCTGCTAACCAATTAGGTTGACCAAAGGTGCCAAAAATACGATTCTGAACATCTTGGACCCAACAATCTACGCCAAAGTTTTGCCCACCACTAATCAGGTAACAACTAGGAGAGCGACCGAAGTGTTCGGGGAGGGCATAGAGACTGACCCCAGCCGCGGCCACCAAAAGACTGATGACAATTGCTAAAATTTGACTTTTTTTAACCGTGTTCACAAATGCGTAAAAAAGGGCTACGTAGGTGAGTGTTGAGAACAATCCGCCATGAAAGCGAGTGTAGTATCCAAACAAAGAGGTGTGTGGGTGGATTGAAAAGAGGGTTGAGAGTAGCTGCGAAGCTACAAATAAGGCAATCGGCAGGTCAAATGCTGTCCGGCGAAGAAGTAATCGTTGTTCAATACTCATTCGAGCTATCCAAAGGCCGAGAATCGCAACCGTTAGACTATAAGTGAGTAGCATCTTGGGGAACTCGAACAACTCTTCATTAACCCAAGTAAAGATAAAAGGGACAATGATGACTAGTAAATGAAAGAGGACTACTATTAGACGTTGAAGAAGAAGTGAAAGAGAAGAGGAGGAGCGACTGACCATGAAGCCTAGTATACTGTCAAAGATAGTGACTGACTAGCTGGTCCAAATTCGTGATTTTTTCGTATTCCCATCTAAGGTACTATCTTGATATAGTGGAGTACAACCAAAAGGAGTTATGACTGACCAACCTGCCACCGCCTCATACGTAAATGATTATGTGCCACCGATTAAATCAGGTGACTCCTGGACACCGAGTGCTCCAGTTCCGTTAACTAGTGCACCAGTTTCAGCTCCAACTCCTTCTACTTCAGCTCAAACTTCTCCTACAACTGAATCCAGTCTGTCACAAGCTTTGGAAGATCAAAATATTTTCCATCTTTTGGGAGTAACCTCGGCGACTGATGCTGAAAAAGAATCTTTCTTAGATGAGTTACAACAGATAATTTGGGAAGATTTCTTAGCTAATGATGTCGATTTGTTGGTGACTGAAAATGAAAAAATTGAATTGAAAAAGATCATGGATGGTAAAGACCATAATGATTTAGAGACACAGGAGGCAATTGTTGTCTATTTAGAAAAATTAATTCCTGATCTCGAAGAGATCATGCTCGAGAAGGCGTTAGAACTCAAAGGCGACATGGTCAAGGAACGATTGAGTGGGATGCGAGAACACTACGCCACTCAACCTGAGAAAATAGAGTCATTAAACAAAGCTGAAGTGTTAATGGTTGATGACCGTTGGCATGACTTGGCTGAAGCACTCAACAAACTGAGTCCTTAACTCAAAATTAATACCTGTCCCAGTATCTTATGAGTAATTTACAGCGAGTCTGGGCGCAACTTTTTAGTGCGACGGGCTTGAGTCAAACCCACCTGGCCATGGATGCGGGGTCTTCTTCGACCCGCGTCATTTTGGATGGCAAAAAAATGGTTTGGCATCAACCTTCTTGTTTAACGTACCACCCGCAAACAGTTAGTGTTATCCAGATTGGCCAGCCTGCAGTTCAAGCAGTTGGTAAAACTCCGGCTACTATTGCCACGACTTTTCCGATCCGAGATGGAGTTCTGAGTGACCTAGTTACTGGCCAAGCGTATTTTACGGCTTTGATCCAAGAAATTTTAGCCGATCAACAAAAAAAAATGGTTATGAACTTGAAGGTGACGTTGGCAGTTCCAGCTCGGATGACGCCGGTCCAAAAAAAACTTTGTGAGCGGGTGTTACATCAGTCTGGTTTTGGTCAGGTCGTAATGGTTAGTAAAGCTAAGGCTTTTTTTGGTTGGCTGCAGCAATCACAACCAACTTTGAAACATGTTTGTCTTTTAGATATGGGCAGTCAAACGACCGAAGTTGCTCTTTTTTTTGATGGTCAGTTAGTTGCGAGTCAAACAATTCTTTTTGGGGGTGATGCGTATACTGAGTTGCTCCGCCAAGTCTTGCGCACAGAGCACCAGGCAGTAGTGAGTTGGGAGACAGCTGAAAAACTCAAACACCAACTTAAAAACCTTGATTTTATGACCGAGATCAGTGAGAAAGAAGCTTTTCACAAAACAGCTGTTCGAGCCAAAGATGTAGTTAGCCAAGTCCCAACCACAATCTATGTTAATCGATCAATTATTAAACAACACTTTAAACACTTAACCGACGAGTTACTACTCGATATTCATTCATTTTTGGCGCAAGCTCCGCCTGAAATAATCCCAGTGCTGATGGAACAAGGGCTTTACTTGACTGGGGGTGGGAGTTTATTGAGTGGTTTAGCCTCCTATTTAGAAGCCAGGCTTAAGTGTGCGACCGTTAGCTCTGATCAACCATTTACTGATTTAGTTAAAGGATTAGCTCAACTTTAAAATATGTCACTTTTGACTCGCTTTACCACGACCACCCCGGTGGTTTTTTCTGCCCAAACCTTGCGGCAAGAGTGGTTGGTGTCATTAGTAGTTGTGGCTTTTTTTTTGGTCGGGGAGTTTGTGGGAATTTTGCAACCGGCTCGTGGTTTGCTGGAGTGGGTAATTGTGCCTTTCAATCTTCGAGTAACACAATTGTTGCAAGCTACTACTCAACCTTTTGTGTACCTTGAGTCGTTGCATACAACGCAGCGTCGAGTTCAAGATCTTGAACGAAACTTCACCCAAGCTTCCGCCCAACTGGGTGAAATGGAAGCTCTCAAACTTGAGAATCAAGCCTTACGCCAACTGTTGGAAGCTGAGTTACCTCCGAGTAATAAACGTGTCTTAAGTTTGCCAATCGTAGCCTACGGTCGGCCTTTATTAGTGGGGGGGAGCGAGCAGGGTTTGGCAGTTGGCAAGATGGTTTTAGTTTCACAAACGTTGGTGGGATTGGTTAATGAAGTTTCGCCGCAACAATCAGAAGTTAGTTTGCTTAGTCAAGAAAATGGGCCGACAATTTTGGCTAAAACTGAAAGTGGCATTCAAGCCTTGGTCAATGGCGATGGGAAAAGAGTTGTTTTGAACGAAGTGCCAGCTTCGATTGAGTTAAAAATAGGCGAACGAGTGGTAACTCAAGGTCAAGAAGGCGTCGCTCCCAATATTTTTATTGGTCGGATAGCAGCGATCAAAAAAGAGCCAGCTGCAGCGGTCCAAACAGCAATTTTAGAGCAGTTGGTTTCATTTTATGAAGCTTCAATCGTGGAGGTGCAGTAAATGAGTCTTCGGATTGGCCTCTGGTTAGTAAAATTGGGTTTGATTTGTTTCGTCTTAGCCTATGAGCAAGTTCTGAGTATTCCGTATTTAACGATCGTGATCACCATTTTATTAGTTCAAAACCAAACCCAACTTGGACGTCAAGCTTTGGTGGTGGCGAGTGGGCTAGTTCTGGCCACAGTCTATGTTTTACCACTCGGAGTTGGCATCCTAGTTATGTGGGGTGGCGCTCATGGATGGAAGTTAGCTGAGCATATTTTGAAACCTGATGCTCCGCGCCTCTTGAGTTTGAGTTTATTTTTGGCATTGGGAGTGGGTTTGACGAGTGGTGTGAGTTGGTCCAGTTTAAGTTTATTTTTTTTAGCATTCAATGGTTTGATTAGTTTCCTGTTGGTTCGTTTTCTGGCCATTTCAACAACCAAGTTGGTGAAAGAGAACTATGGTTAGTTGGCAACGTTTAAATAGTCGGTGGTTATTTTTTAGTACGGTCAGTATTTGTTTAAGTTTTGTTTTGATTGCTCGATTACTTGATTTGCAGTTGTATCAAGGCGCTCTTTTTAGAGTTAAAGCCGATGATAATCGATTTTTTACCTTAACTTTACCAACCGAACGAGGCGTGTTTCTAGATCGATATGCTCAACCATTGGTTTGGAATACTCGACGTTATTTTGAAGTAAGTAATACCACGAATCTTCATCAAACTCGGACTCCAATTGAGCGAGATAAAGCCTTGAGTTTAATGGCGACACAGAGTGCTTCGGTGGTCGCCACTCTGGAACGGACGTACCGTTTTCCGGAAGCGTTCTCGCATGTTCTAGGTTTCGTGGGTTCAGTCACGGCTGAAGATTTAGCTAAAAAAATTCCGGTGACGATGCAAGAACAGTTGGGCAAACTTGGGTTAGAGTTGACGCAACAATCATTGGTCAGAGGTTTGGAGGGCAAGGAGCGGTACGAAATAAATGCTTTAGGTTTGCGCCAAAAGAAAGTTGCCACCATTGCGCCGACGGCGGGCGAAAATGTCCAAACAACGCTTGATCCTTATTTATCTGAAGTGGCGTATCGAGCGTTGGGTGGTCAAAAAGGGGCGGTGGTGATTTTGGATGCGAGCACGGGAGAAGTATTGAGCCTCGTCAGTAGTCCGGCTTTTGATGCAAATGTGTTGACGACCGTGGCGGTCGATCCCGTAGCGGCTCAAAGCCGGAAAGAAACAATTCAACGCTACTTCAGCGATCCTCAACAACTGTTTTTTAATCGAGCCATTGACGGTGTTTATCCACCTGGTTCAGTTTTCAAACCAATCGTAGCTTTAGCCGGTTTGGAGTCAGATAAAATTGATGGTACTACCGTGGTGGTGGATGAAGGAACGCTCAAGGTTGGTGAGTATGAGTATGGAAATTGGTACTATCGCCAATATGGTCGGACCGAAGGCCCTTTGTCTTTGGTTAAGGCTTTAGCTCGGAGTAATGATATCTATTTTTATAAAGCAGCCGAAGCCGCGGGGCCGGATCGAGTGGCTCGGATGGCTCGGATGTTTGGTCTGGGATTGCCAACTGGGATTGAACTCAGACCTCAAGCTAGCGGGTTAGTTCCTGATCCAGCTTGGAAAGAGAAACGACTGGGGGAGCAGTGGTATTTGGGAAATACGTATCACTATGGAATTGGTCAGGGGGATTTGCTGGTCTCACCCATTCAGATGGCGCAAGCAACTCAAGCGATGGCGAACGAGGGAGTTCGGTGTCCGCCAACTTTGCTTAAAAAATCAGCTCGATCGTGTACTGAGCTAGGTCTCAAAACAGAAAATGTGTCACTGGTTCTAGAAGGGATGTTGGATGCTTGTTCTAGTGGTGGGACAGCCTTTCCTTTTTTTGAATATAATACTGAGCGTCGGGTGCTTGGCGGTTCGGTTGAGAGCGATTTAGCGGCGGGCGCGATGGCGTGTAAAACTGGAACCGCAGAGTTTGGAGCGGCGGATGCGAACGATCATCGAAAAACACATGGCTGGTTTGTGGCTATTTTAGGGACTGATCAGAAAATGTTAACTGGTAATGAAGAAGAGTCTTTGGTATCGACAAGCTCAGCCCAACTCGAACAAGTAAAAATTGTCTCTCATGAATCAGAGTTACGTGCCGCGGTTTCGCGCAGTGAATGGTTGAGTCAGATTCAAGCTACTGGTTTTCCTAAAAAATTAGTTTTTGTAGCTTTGGTTGAAGGAGATACAGAACATCCTTTTCGCGAAGGCTCAGCTGATGCGGCGCCAGTGGTCAAAAAAGTAGTAGATTGGATGGAGGGGAGATAATGTTTAGAGATAAAGAGCCTTCTTCTTTTCTACACTTCTTGTAAGTTTGACCCTTTAGACTTCCGACCATGACTACTGAGAAAGTTTTTCAAGTTGCGACTTGGGCGGTCGATGGGATCGGGATACGAACCTATCGGCTGATTGAAAAATATGTAAAAGAATATCGTTTGAGTTGGGCTGAGTGGTGGGATGGCGGTCCCGCTATTTGGGCAGCGAGTGGCTTGAAACCTCATCAGCAAGCAGCATTGGCCAACTTTAAGCTGAGTTTTTCGCCTGAGGCTTATTTTGAGTTTCTTACTTCGAAAAAAATCTGGGCCGTGACCGAAACTGAGCCAACGTACCCAACCTTATTAGCTTCAATTCCTGATCGACCACCAGTTTTATTTGGCCAAGGAAAACTGTTTTTTGAACCGCGAGCGGTGGCGATTGTGGGCACCCGCCAGATTACTAGTTATGGCATCACGGTGACTCAAAAATTGGTCCAAGAACTAGTCGCAGCCAAGGTAACAATTGTGTCTGGTTTTATGTATGGAGTCGATGCGGTGGCACATCAAGCAGCTCAACGAGCGGGTGGAGTAACCATCGGAGTTTTAGGTTTTGGTTTTGAGTATATGTATCCTGCATCACAGAAACTTCTTTTTCAGAGATTGCTCGCACAAGGTCAAACTTTTATCACGGAGTACGCTCCTCATGTCGGACCGACCAAAGGTACATTTGTCTGTCGAAATCGGTTGCTAGCTGGTTTGACTCAGGCAACTGTGGTGACCGAAGCCGGGCTTAAAAGTGGTAGTCATACTACCGCTCGGTGGGCAATTGAGTATGGTCGAAGTGTTTGTGCTGTGCCGGGATCAATTATTAATCCATATAGTGTAGGGACTAAATGGTTGATTAATCAGGGGGCAAAACTAGTTGATAGTGCCCAGGATATCTTTGAAGAGTTGGGTTGGGAAAATCCAGCTGGAGTCTCAACTCTCAACTCTGAAAAGGGCAGTAAAAATGAGTCAGAACTAGATTCAGCAACCCAAAAAATTATCCAAGAGCTCAAAGTTATGGCTCAATCTGTTGATCAACTGGTGGTTAACTCGGGTCTGCCATTAGTTCGGATTTTATCAATTTTAACGACGCTAGAGTTGCGATCTCAAGTTCGAAATGAAGGCGGCAGTTGGTCGCTGTCTTAAGCTTTCGGTATCGCCCCTTGCGTGGGTGTGCCATAATGGCACTTCAAATCTATGCACTTAGTTATTGTTGAGTCACCCACCAAAGCCCGTAAACTAGCAGAGTACTTGGGTTCTGAGTTTACGATTGAGGCGTCAGTTGGTCATGTGGCTGACTTACCCAAAAAGAAGTTGGGAGTCGATATTGAGAACAATTTCGAACCTACCTATGAAATTTCGGAAGATAAAGAAAAAGTCGTCAAACGACTTCGAGAGTTAGCGAGTAAAGCTGACCGGATCTACTTGGCAACTGACCCTGACCGAGAAGGTGAGGCAATTGCTTGGCACATCCAAGAGCTGCTTAAAGCCAGTCATAAAGGCAAAACAGCCTTAACTAATGATCATTTTCTGCGATCAACCTTTCATGAAATCACTAAGTCAGCTGTCAAAGAAGCAATTGATCATCCTTCAACCTTGCGAATGGACCTAGTTGATGCCCAACAAGCTCGGCGAGTCGTCGATCGGTTAGTGGGATATCAAGTTTCACCAGTTCTCTGGAAGAAAGTCCGACGGGGCTTATCAGCTGGTCGAGTTCAGTCAGTTGCGCTGCGTTTGATTGTCGACCGCGAACGCGAGATCGAAGCTTTTAAAGCTGAAGAGTATTGGGAAGTTGATGTGGCTTTGACCGCCGAAGTGGCTGCTCACAAAGATCTCAAAATTTTTGTTGATGGTAAGCCATTGGAAGAGTTGCCGACCGGTGTTTTGATTGCGCGGGTGGTAGAAGTTGACGGCAAAAAATATGAACCTCACCAAGTTTCAGAAGTGACTGGCGTGACTGAAGACTTGGGTCAAGCTACGTACACAGTTGAAGACGTCGAGCGAAAAACTCGCGAACGTTCTAGTTTACCGCCGTTTACGACTTCGACGCTCCAACAATCGGCAGCGACGCGCCTAGGTTTTACCAGTAAACAAACCATGGCATTAGCTCAGCAACTCTACGAAGAAGGTTTGATTACCTACCATCGGACAGACTCGGTCAATTTATCGACTCAATCAGTGAGTATGGCTCGTGATTTTATCAAAGCTGAGTTCGGTGTCAGGTACTTGCCTGAAAAACCACGTTTTTTTGCTCAAAAATCAAAAAATGCGCAAGAAGCTCACGAGGCTATCCGGGTGACTGATACGTCGTTACCAGCAGCAGCTATTATTCGGGGCAAAATTTCTGAGCGGCATCAACGACTATATGACTTAATTTGGCGGCGTTTTCTGGCTAGTCAAATGAGTTCAGCCGTTTATGACCAAACAGCAATCATGATTACTGCGGTTCCAACTTCGATGGCGGCAACTTCTACTTCCGCCGCTAAGAGTTACGGTTTGCGCTCATCAGGTTCAGTTCTTACCTTTGATGGATGGATGAAGTTATTTACGGCTCAAGGGGATACGTTACTGCCGGCCGTCAACAAAGGTCAAGAGTTACCGTATCTTGATCAAAATGCCGCTCAAAAATTTACTCAACCACCGGCTCGTTACAACGATGCTTCGTTGGTTAAAGAGTTAGAGAAGCGGGGAATTGGTCGACCGAGTACCTATGCTTCGATTATTTCAGTGATTGTTGATCGAGGTTATGTTGATCGGCAAGACAAGCGATTTATGGCGACGGCAACTGGTCTCACCGTTAGCGATTTTCTAGTCAAATACTTCATTACCTTTATGGATTATGATTTTACGGCCGAAATGGAAGAGGATTTGGACCGGATTTCTCGGGGTGAAAAGGCTTGGCGCACAGTAGTCAAAGATTTCTACACGCCGCTCGATAAAACAATCCAAGAGGTGACTAAAGATGCGGAACGAGTCCAAGTCCCAGTCGAGGAGACTGGTGAAAATTGTCCGCTATGTTTTGCAACTGATAGTGGGATGATCGTTATCAGAACCGGTCGCTTCGGTAAGTTCAAAAGTTGCAATCGTTTCCCTGAGTGCAAATTTACAGAAAATATTGTTGAAAAAGTTGAAGGCATGAAGTGTCCTCTATGCCAAGAGGGCGATGTGATTGTCAAGAACTCTCGGTGGGGTAAGTCTTTCTTTGGTTGTTCTCGGTACCCTGGATGTGACTGGGCCAGTTGGTCAAAACCCGAACTTAACTACCAACTTAGTCCGGCTGAGTGGGAAATGATGAAACAGCAGCGTGAAGAACGAAAGAAAGCTCGTGAAGCCAGTCGAGGAGGAGCTCAACGCGGAGCGAAGTCAGCCACAGGTGGCAGTACTAAACCACCCAAATCAAAAACAAAAATTAAGCGAGCTGCCAAAGCTAAAATCAGTACCAAATCGAAAACAAGCGCTAAATCAAAAGCTAAGTCAAAGTCTAAAACTCCGACCACGACCGCCGGTCGTCGATCAGCTGCCAAAGCCAAAAAAGCCTAAAGCCGGTATACTACTGGCCATGCATATTGGTTTATTCGGTGGCAGCTTCGATCCCGTTCATTTAGGACATCAATTAGTGGTTGATCAAGTTTTGAGCCACCATATTTTTGATGAAGTTTGGTACATCCCGGTTGGAAATCATGATTTTGGTAAAACACTAACTACTAGCTCTCATCGGATTGCGATGCTGGAATTAGTTGCTCAGCCAGGTACAAAAATAGAAACACTCGAAATCGACTCACCTGAAGTTAGTTACACCCACGCGACGCTCACTCAACTCCAAACTCGTTTTCCAGAACATCGCTTTTCGTGGGTGATTGGCTCTGATCAAATGGAAAGTTTATATAAGTGGGGTTGTGCAGTTGAGTCAGCTTGTTTTCCAGCTTTATTAAAAGAATTCACTTTTTATGTCTATCCGCGGGCAGGGTACCCAATAACTTTACCGTATCCAGAACTAGTCCCGTTAACTCAACTTACAGAAATTGAAGTTTCTTCCACCGAAATTCGGCGTCGCCAAAAAACTAGGGAAGCGATTACTGGTTTAGTTGATCTTCGAGTCGAGGCGTATATTGAAAAAAACAAACTTTTCAAACCTTCTTTCTAGCTCCATGGGCAGAGTAGAGCCAGAAAAAAAGTAACGGGGTCACTTCGATTTTTTATTTCGGGTGACCCCGAAAAAGGTTTGGACCTTGCGATCCTTGATTCAAGGGTACCTTCTCCCCTTGAGGTATCACAGCTGCGAAACGCGGTGCTTCAGGCTGTGAGAACTCTAATTATACACATTAAATATGTATAAAGCAAGATTATAGGCCCTCAAAGCCTGCTTTTAGTTAACAAGGGCTGTTGCAGAGCTCTAGCAGTCCGGAAAGTTTCTTCAGACCCAGGCTTGCTATTTACTGTGAATCTCGTTACAAAGAGTAGGTATGTCAACGACACCTCCATCATCAGCTATTATTTTGAAAATCGAAGAGCTTCAGCCACTTTTAGCTGAGTATCGGGCCCAGGGTAAAAAAATTGTTTTAACTCAAGGTTCTTTTGATATGGTGCACATTGGTCATGCTCGGTACTGTGAAGAAGCCAAAAAATACGGTGATGTTTTGATTGTGGGGGTCGATAGCGATGAGAAAGTTCGGGCTCGCAAGGGAGTTGATCGCCCGGTGGTACCCCAAGAGGAGCGACTAGAGATGCTGACCTATTTGCGGTCGGTTGATTTGGTGGTCTTGAAACAACTAGATGCCCCCAAACTCCATTTGATCAAAACCGTCCAACCAGACGTCTTGATCGCTACTGCTCAGACGTATACGGCTGAGCAAATTACCGAACTCGAAAAAATGTGTGGCCAAGTGATTGTTTTGGCGCCGATGGCAACTACTTCTACCAGTGCCAAGCTCAGACGCCTCCAAATCGGGGCCGCCAAGAAAATTGGAGCCACGATGAGTGCACGGTTGATAACGGCCATGGAAGAGGTTTTACAGGAGCTTAAAGGAGAAAAATAATGCCAGAGTCTATTGTGGCGTACGTGCCAGTGATTCATCAGGGCTATTTGCGATTTTTTGACCAGTATCCAGCCGCTGACATTTTTATTTTGGACCGCGAATTGACCAAAAATTACGAGCCGTTGCAAAAAGATATTCGAGCACTGGAGCCAGAACAAATTATCCGGAGTTTGCAACCGTTGTTACCTGATCGCCACATTAGTCTGGCTACAGCCGAGACAGTAGTTCAACTCAATCACGCTGCTCAAAAAATAATTTTGCCGGCTGAAGATATTTCAGAACAGGTAGCGGGGGAGTACTTTCCAGCTGCAGAGACTACTTTTACTTCAATCTTTCTCCGCTGGGATCGAAAACGAACCACCGCCGAAGCTCTACCTAAACCTGACGCGAAGATTTCTCAGCCTAAGTTTGTTTCTCAGTATATGAACCAAGCGGTAGCTTTAAGTCAGACTAGCGCTGATTGGTGGCGGCAGGTCGGGGCAGTTTTGGTTAAAGATGGTGCAGTTATCTTGGAAGCAGTGAACCGTCACTTGCCTAATCAACAAGAAACGTACATGGTCGGTGACCCGCGAGCTAACTTTCATAAAGGTGAAAAAATCGAATTATCGACGGCGATGCATGCTGAAGCGGGTCTGATTGCCCAAGCCGCTCAACGCGGCTTAGCTTTGGCGGGAACGCAGTTATATGTCACTACTTTTCCGTGCCCAGTCTGTGCTCGTTTGGTAGCCGAGAGTGGGATTCAAGAGGTTTTCTTTGCGGAAGGGTATGCCATGCTCGACGGCGAAGAAATTCTCAAAAATAAAGAAATCAAGCTCACTAAGCTGGAGTCTGATCTTTCCCTAGCTTAACTCGCACCGGTTTGAAACCAGGTCGAGTAATATCAGGCACGATCAATTGAGCATGAAGGTGATTGACACTCCCAGCTGAGTAATTTGTGTCGCCAAAGCGAACCGAAAAACCGCCACCAGGTAAGGCTAACCCCTTTTCCAACTCGGCTAAAAAGACAAATAATTCTTGACCAGCTGCTGGCTCAAGCTCAGCCAAACGCACCGCGTGGGGTTTGTAGATTAAGAGCAAATGATGCTGCGTATTTTCATACGGCCAACTGTTGGTGGTAACGAGCCAATATTTTCCTTCTTTCATCCAGGGTTGGTGGTGATATTTTTCTAAATTCTCGGCGCAAAAAGGGCAGTGGCCAGCTTTGATGATCTCGGCCATTACTTGGCGTTGTTCTTCAACTCGGGCATTGTCCAAGTCAACAAATTGAGTGGGGGAGGAAGTTGAGTTGGTCATAGTTAGATTGCGACGGGAATGTTTTTGATCCCGGGATGTGGCGTATAGTTTTCGAGCTCAAAATTAGTATACCGGAATCCAAATAAATCTTTGATGGTTGGGTCATTGATCTTGACAGTGGGTAAGGGTCGAGTCTCACGTTGCAACATCTCTTCGACGGCAGGTACTTGGTCGACATAAATATGGGCATCAGAGAAGCTGTGAACATACTCATACGGCTCGAGACCCAAGACTTGGGCAATCATCATCGTCAGGGCAGCATACTGGACCATATTGGCTGGTACCCCGACCGGTACGTCCGCCGATCGTTGCATCATATGTAACGTTAGTTTGCCATCGAGGATGCGAAGGTGGATCCAGCCGTGACAGGGGGCGACCACCACTTTTTGTTGTTTGCCTTGGCCGCGAATAGTGTATTGAGGAATCCAAGGTGTGATGAAGTGCGTTCGTAAGTGAGGAAACTCTTGCATTTGTTCGAGAATATTTTTGAATTGGTTGAACGTCTCACCTTCAGTGGTTGGAAAATCATGAAAAGCAGCGCCATACGAGCCGGGTCCTAAATCACCGGTTTCGAGACCGCGTTTGTGGCACTTGGCTTCGGTGCCCCAAGGTGTCCACCACGAACAGCCAAATTTTTCGAGCTCGGTCAGGGTGCGGGCGCCATTGATAAATCCAATAATCTCGGCAATTGCTTGCTGCCAAATAGTGACGGGTAACCGTTCAGAAAGTTTGGGTGCTAGGTTGCGCTCGGTGATCATTGGAAAACCTTCAGCCAATTTGAAGTGGAGAGGGCGGGGGCCAATCAAGGTAATGGCATCAGTTTCTTGTTGAGTGTTAGTTCGGATTCCCCGATCTAAAATATCTTGCAGTAGCTGTTGGTACTGTGATTTTGGGTTCATTTTTTCCAGTCACCGCTGTTGAGGCGATTAGTACTGTTGATGTGCCAGGCATTGGGGTTGGCGGCTTGGAGCTCGTCCCACATTTTTTTGGCGGTTTTAGTGAAAAGTTTAGTTTCGGCCACTTTTTGGCGCATACTTTTCCAGTCGCTTTCGAGTTGGAAACCTCGGACCGCTTGTTCGCGGAGTTCAAAATCAACATCTAAGTTATCGGCATCTTTGACAATCTTGGCTTCGATTGATTCGCGTTTTTCATACTCTTCGCAAATCGCAAAGATTTCCTCGCGCAAAGCTGTATCGGCAATCGTATCAATCAAAGCTTCTTTTTCGTGCCGATCGGTGAATTGACGAGAAACATAGTGCACATCAACACTCCGACTTTCTGATAGGTCGTGCATCAGCGCCATTTTGACAATTTTTCCTAAGTCAGTCACGGCTTCATGTTTGGCAATCGTCATCGCGATCCAAGCCACCCGGAGAGTGTGTTCACTTAGGTTTTCAAAATCAGGATTCAAGAATTGGCGCCAAGTTCGTTGGATAAAGCGCATACACCCAATTTCAAATAGAAATTCGATATCACGGTTCAAAGTTGATGGCGTTTTTGACATAGAATTGACTTGACTCACTGTACTTAGCTGATGCTTTTTGTTCAAGTGGCAGCTATTTGCGTGATAAGATAAAAATATGAAGTGTTTTTTAATTGCGGCTCAGACAGTTGATGGTTTTATTGCTCAAGATCTGGGTCAAGTTTCTACGGCTTGGACGAGCGAAGCTGATAAAAGGTGGTTTTCGCAACGAACTAAAGAGGCGAGAGTAGTAGTGATGGGTGCGACCACTTTTCGGACTTTCAATCGACCTTTACCAGGCAGATTAACCGTGATTTACACCCGACAGCCAGAAGAGTTTGCGGCTTTTTCAGCCGATCAAGTGATGACAACTCAGCTCCCACCAGCCGAGTTACTGCAGCAACTTGAAGCTCAAGGGTACTCGGAAGTGGCGATCGGTGGTGGTTCTTCAATCTATAGTTTATTCTTAGAAGCTGGGTTGATTGAGACCCTGTATCTAACTGTCGAGCCGATCCTTTTCGGTCAAGGAATTGGACTTTTTACTCAAAAAAATCGAACAGAGTTAGAGTTCCGTCAAGTTACGCAGTTATCAGAAACCACACTCCTGTTGGAGTATGGAGTTGCAAAAGGGAAGTAAATATAGGTATGGCAAAAGGCTTTTTAATTACGTTTGAAGGTGGTGAGGGTGGGGGAAAAACGACGCAACTTGTCCGATTGCGTGAGCGATTAACCCAAATTGGCAAAGATGTGATTGTTCTCCGTGAGCCGGGTGGGACTACTATTTCAGAACAGATTCGAGAAGTTGTATTGTCAACCAAAAATACGGGAATGGCTTTCACGACTGAAGTACTGTTATTCCAGGCAGCTCGAGCCCAAATTTATCGAGAGATTGTCCTACCGTCGTTAGCAGCTGGCAAAGTAGTCCTGATGGATCGATCTCGTGATAGCTCAGTAGTGTATCAAGGTGTTGTCCGGGGGTTTGGAATAGAATTAATTGAGCAACTGAATGCTATTTCAACTAAAGAGACGTATCCTAATTTGACATTTTTATTGGATGTGGCAGTCGCGACTGGTTTGGAAAGACGAGCTAAGAGCGGCAAACTTGATCGAATTGATATGGAAGCAGCAACTTTTCATGAAAAAGTTCGCCAAGCATATTTAGCTTTAGCTCGGGAAAATGAGCGAAATCGGTGGGTTTTAGTTGATGCCAATCAATCTTTAGAGGCAGTTGAGAATTTAATTTGGGCAAAACTCCCCAAATTAGTGAAAGGTTAGGCTAAACTCCTACTTGCACATCTGTTACTTATTCAGTAGTATCTATTTTCTAGTGCCAGCCACTAGTTTTTTTTTGACCACACATCCGTTTCAGCTTCAGAATCTTGAGCAGCTGAAAGCTTCTTTTAATTCCCGGGATCCGGGAATTTTTTTTGCCAAAATCTATTTTTCTTCCGTCACTTCATTACTAAAAACTACTGACCATGGGTCAAGAATATAACTATAAGGAGCTCGTTATGTCATCTACTTACACCAAAGTCTCGTCATATGAAGGTCGCAAAGGCGACGTCAAAAAAGTCGTCCTTTTATATTCTGGTGGCTTAGATACTTCGGTCATGTTGAAGTGGATTCAGGATGAATATCAGGCCGAAGTGATTGCTTTGACGATTGATATTGGGCAACAAGCCGACGACTTAGAAATGATTCGTCAAAAGGCGGTCAATCTCGGAGCAGTCAAAGCGACTGTGTTGGATGCCAAAAACGAGTTTGCGTATCACTATATTGCTCGAGGAATCAAAGCCAACGCCAGTTATCAAGGTAAATACCACATGAGTACCCCGCTCGGTCGGCCACTTCTGGCTAAGCTCGCAGTCGATGTCGCTCGGGAAGAAGGAGCTGATTGTATTGCCCATGGTTGCACTGGTAAAGGAAATGACCAAGTTCGGATTGAAGGCTCAATTTTGACTTTGGCTCCAGAAATGAAAATTATAGCCCCGGTCCGCGAGTGGAGTATGGGTCGAGATGAAGAGCTGATTTACGCTAAAAAACACAACATTCCTGTCAAGCAAACTGTGGCTTCGCCTTATTCCTACGATGATAATATGTGGGGCGTAACCGGTGAAAGTGGTGAGATTGAGAACCCAGCTTTGATTCCACCGCTCGATAAAATTCTTCAAGTTTGTAACGTGATTGAGAAAACTCCCGATAAGCCAGTCTATATTACACTTCGCTTTATCAAAGGTTTGCCGGTCGAAGTTGATAAAAAACCAATGCGATTAGCAGCTCTGATCCAACACTTGAATGAGCTGGGTGGCAAACACGGCGTGGGAGTCACGCACCATATCGAAGATCGTTTAGTCGGTCTCAAAGTTCGCGGTTTGTACGAAGCCCCAGCCGCCGAAATCATCATCAATGCTCACTTTAATTTGGAAAAATATGTTTCAACTCGTCAAGAAAATGAGTTTAAATCAATGGTTGACACCAAGTGGGCGTACCTTTGTTACGGAGCACTTTGGTACGAACCACTGATGGATGACTTGAATGCGTACATCGACCGGGTCAACGAAAAAGTCAGTGGTTTGGTGACGGTCAAACTTTTCAAAGGCGTAGCCGAAGTAGTGGCTTTGGAAACTCCAAACACAATCTTCGATGAGAAGCTGGCGACCTTTATGAAGAATAGTAGTTTCAACCAAAATGCCTCGGCTGGCTTTATTGAAATCTACACCCTTCAAATGCGTCTCGCTCAAGATAAGCAACGGTTTGCGTTGCTGACCATTGGTGAAGAAAATAAAAAAAAGTTCTTACCAATTGTCAAAGAATTAAAAGAGTTGGGCTTCAGTTTCTATGCGACTGAGAACACACATGCTTTCTATAAAAAAGCCGGCATTGACTCGATTTTACTGCACAAAATGTACAAAAAATCGTACCCATCGCTCGAAGATATTTTGCGCCAAGACTTATTTGACCTGATCATCAACGTCCCTTACGCGAAACAAATTCCAGAAGCCAAGATTGACGAAGAAGTCATCCGCAAATGGGCAATTAAGAGCGATGTGCCATTAGTAACAAACTTTGAGACAGCTCAAGATTTAGTGGCAAAACTCAAGAAGCAGTTAATTGTGAGAAAGAAGTAACATGAGTCAAACTTGGAACTTCAAACCCTTAATCCTCGATGCCATCAAAAAAAATGGTGGCTGGGTTAATTCTCACGCGCATGTCGATCGAGCTTTTACGATTAACCCTGATACTCTAGATATTTATAAAAATCATAGCTTGGAAGAAAAGTGGGACTTGGTCGACGCGGTCAAAAAAGATGCGTCAGAAGATGAATACTATCGTCGATTTTGCCAAGCTATTGAAATCATGATTGAGCAGGAGGTATCAGTTTTAGGTTCTTTTGTTGATATCGATCCAATTTGTGAAGATCGAGCCATCAAAGCAGGTCTTCGAGCCAGAGAACAGTATAAAGACCAAATAACAATTAAGTTTGCTACGCAGACACTAAAAGGTGTAATTGAGCCAGAAGCGCGGAGATGGTTTGACCGAGGAGCTGAATTGGTTGATATTATTGGCGGGCTCCCTAAACGCGATGAACGGGATCATGGTAAGGGTGAAGAACACTTGGATATCTTGCTTTCCACCGCGAAAAAAATGGGCAAGATGGTTCACGTTCATGTTGATCAATTTAATTCAACAGAAGACACAGAGACTGAACTGCTTTGTGACAAAACTGTTGAGTATGGTATGCAAGGGAAAGTAGTCGCAATTCATGGCATTTCTTTAGGGGCTCACCCTAAAGCATATCGAGATAAAGTGTACAAAAAAATGAAGTCAGCTGAAGTTATGATGATCAGTTGTCCAGTAGCCTGGATTGATAGCAAACGGACAGAAACATTGATGCCATTTCACAACTCACTAACACCCATTGATGAGTTGGTTCCAGCTGGAGTTACAGTGGCACTAGGGACAGATAATATTTGCGATTATATGGTCCCTTTCTGTGATGGTGATATGTGGTTAGAGTTAAGTTTGCTTTTTACAGGATGTCGTTTTACTGACATAGATGAGATTGTTAAGATTGCCACTACCAATGGTCGGAAAGTATTAGGAGTAGAGTAATACATATGCCACTCAAAGCTTCACCCATCTACGATATACACCAAAGTTTTGAAGAAAACGCGACCTACGGTCCATTTTGGTCGGCGCCTCTGCCCACCATTTCTCAACCACAAACTCAGACAACTTTTTTGGGTCAAAAAATGAATAGTCTTTTTGGTGTTTCGGCTTGTCCATTGACGGTGAACAGCCGCTACATTCAGTTGCTGGGAAAGTTGGGTTTTGACTTGATTACCTATAAAACTGTTCGGTCGGTTGAGTGGCGAGGCAATGTATTTCCTCACTGGGTTCAGGTTTCCGTTCCGCCAAATAGTGATTTGCGAGGTCAGGTGCCACCTTTAGTCGCTAGTCTTGAAGTTGCTACTGCCAAACCACTCCCAGGTCAAGAAGTGACGATGGCTAATAGCTTTGGTATTCACTCGGTTAAACCTGAGTACTGGCAAACTGATGTTGACCTAACGATCAGCCAACTCCAGTCGGGTCAAAGTTTGATTCTGTCGCTGATGTGTACGCCCCAACCCAACGAAAAGTTGGTGGTTGATGCGAAGCGTTTAGCTCGTTTAGCGTCGGAAACGAAGGCCCCTATTTTTGAGCTAAACCTGGCTTGTCCGAACACTGATGGCGGCCAAGGTTTGATTTATGAAGATTTAGAGCTGAGTACTGAGCTTTGTCGAGCTGTCAAAGAAGTGATTGGCGATAAGCCGTTGCTGATGAAGGTTGGGTACTATCATGACCAAACTCAAGTTGAAAAAATCTTGGTAGCGACTCAGGGGGTGATTGCGGGAGTGGCTTCGATCAACACAGTTTCTCAGCCGATTATCGATCAGCAAGGAACTAACTTCTTCCCTAATCGACCGACGGCGGGTGTGTCTGGAAGTGCGATCCGATCACTGGCTTTGAAACAAGCCGCAGTTTTTGTTAAAACCAAACAAAAACTTGGTTTAGATAGGTTGGCAGTAATTGGAATTGGTGGCGTGACCGAAGTCGAACACATTCGGCAGTATCTAGCGGTGGGAGTGGATGCAGTCCAGGCAGCGGTTGGCGTTTGGAACGACCCCTATTTAGCCCAAAAATATAAAGAAAGTTTATGAATACAAAAATACTTCAAAATATTGAAAAAGACGTAGCAGAAGCTCTTTTAAAAATTAAAGCAATTGGGTTTGTTCCGGATAAACCGATTACTTTTAAATCTGGAATTATGTCACCGGTCTACGTTGATAACCGCCGACTACCTTCCCATCCAGCTGAGTGGAAGACAGTCATCACTGGTTTGATAACCTTGATTAAAGAAGCGGACGTTGAGTACGACGTGATTGCCGGCATCGAAACGGCGGGGATTCCTCACAGCTCAACTTTGGGTTGGGTTTTGGCAGAGCCAACCGTTTTTATCCGCAAAGCCCCCAAAGATCACGGCGCCAAAAAAAGAGTTGAAGGGGGAAGTGTCGAGGGCAAACGAGTCTTGCTGATCGAAGATCACATCACCACCGGTGGTAGTAGTTTGTCGGGAGTTGAGGCTTTGCGCGCCGAAGGCGCTATTGTGACTGATTGTTTGGCTATTACTAGTTACTCATTTGCCGAAGCCGATCAAGCTTTTGCAGCGGCGGGAGTCAAGCTCCACGTCTTGAGTGGCTTTACTACGATTTTAGCTAGTGCTTTAGAACAAAAAATATTCACAGCCGCTGATTATGAAGTTGTCAGTGATTGGTTGCGCGACCCTCATGGGTGGGCAGCTCGTCAAAGTTAGTATAAATTAGTACAGTTAACTACGATCAGAGAGAAAATATATGTCTAAACTCACCAAGTTTGATCAACGAGCAAAAACTAGCAACTCACTTGTGTGTGTGGGCTTAGATGCTGATTATGAGAAACTGCCGGCTCGATTTTTGGAGCTGCCTCAACCGCAGTTTTCATTTAATAGATGGATTATTGATCAGACTCATGAGTTTGTAGCGGCTTATAAACCAAACCTAGCTTTCTATGAGGCTCGCGGGCACCAGGGTTGGATTGAATTAGCAGCTACCATGGAGTATCTTCGATTAAATCATCCAGATATTTTTACGATTGCTGATGCTAAGCGGGCTGATATTGATTCAACTAATAAAGGTTACGTGACTGCTATTTTTGATCAACTCGGTTTTGATGCGCTTACGTTGCATCCTTACCTTGGGAGTCGAGCGATGCAGCCATTTTTGGAGCGGGCTGATAAAACCTCAATTATTTTATGTCGGACTTCAAATCCCGGCGCGGGCGAGTTCCAAGATTTAATGGTCGACGGTCAACCACTTTGGAAAAAAGTTGCCACTACCGTTCGTGATGTTTGGAATAAACAGGATAACTGCATGTTGGTGGCTGGTGGCACCTATCCCGCTGAGTTGGGGGAGCTCCGCCAACTCATGGGGGAGATGACCTTTTTAGTGCCGGGCATTGGGACTCAAGGTGGGGATCTTCAAAAAGTGATTGAAGTTGGTCAAAACACTCAAGGTAGAGGCCTAATTATTAACTCGGCTCGGGGGATTATTTTTAGTGATAACCCAGGCGCAGCAGCTCAAGAACTACGAGATCAAATTCGGCAGTATCAAAAATAAGTTTCTTCTGGCCACTGTATATCCATAGTTAACGAAGTCATCCAGCCGAAGTGCCAGAGGTTGACGAAGAATCTATTAGGGCTTATTCTTAAGTCAAGTTAAGTGTTTTGAAAGGAAGATATGATCAATGAAAATGGCGGTCCAATTGATGGCGAAAGTGCTGTTATTAGAGAAGCGGTAGACACAACTAAAACTGGAGCTGATGCGAGTGCAGATGCACATAGGTTAGTAGGTCGATTTGAGGATACTCGAGAGTTTCAGAGATTACAATTGGCTCGGGGTCTACATGATGATATGGCTGGTGTTGCTGGTGAGAACGCTATAGGTTCTAATCAATTTAATGAAGATGTAAGGCAAGCACTAGAAGACCTAAATGATAATAAAACGTTTGATCATGAGCTGATAACTAGACTGATCAGAAATATTGATGCAGCTGGAGTCAGAGAAAATAGAGTAGCTAGGGAGTTAGACGAAAAACAAAAAAAGATGTGCAACTATCTCACTGAAGTAGGGTTAGATTATATAGTTCAAGGGTTCAAGATAAAAAGAGAGAAAAAAATGGCTGCCACCCAGCCTGTAGCTGTAGCTCAAGAAACCACCTAACACCTTTTTTCCATGGCAAAACTTCCTAAGGCAGTCACTAAACTGATCGAAAAATTTGAGCGGTTGCCCGGGATTGGGCCGAAATCGGCCCAGCGCTTGGTGTTTTATTTACTGCATAACCCCGACCATGAAATTGAAGATTTTGCTCAACGCTTGATCGCGCTCAAGCAAAATACAGTTCTCTGTCACTTTTGTCATAACGTGAGTGAAGCTGATCCCTGTGAAATTTGCAGTGATGAAGCTCGAGATGCGGATGTTTTATGTGTGGTGGAGCAACCGTTGGATTTATTGGCGATTGAGCGATCAGATACATTTAAGGGGCGGTATCATGTGCTGCATGGAGCAATCGCACCGCTGAATAATATTGGTCCTGACCAACTCTATTTACGAGATATTCTGAAGCGATTGAGTGGGGTCAAAGAGCTGATTTTGGCGACCAACCCGACAATGGAAGGGGAAGCCACGGCGCTTTACATTACTGAGCTGATTAAACAGAACCGTTTGGTGGATGGTCAAGCCGATATCGAGCGAGAAGAGTTGAGTATTACCCGGATTGGCCACGGTCTGCCTATCGGTGCTGACATCGAGTACGCTGATGGGGTAACGATTGCGCGAGCGTTGGAAGGTCGACGCCAATTTTAAAAAGAGTTAGTTGCTACTAGTTTGATCTTCTTTGCAATCTTGCTTCTCGAGGTTCACTTTGATACATTTAAACGTACTAATGATACTGTTCTTAGTACCAGGTATGACCCTTTTATCCTATTGCTAGGTGGAGGGTTTTTTTATGCCAAAAGCTGACGTTTTCGTCAAGGGATGGCATATAAAAGAAAGGAGCTGTATGGACGTTATTGTAACTTCCAAGACACTCCAAGTAACTCAAGCCTTGAAGGCAATGGCGAGTCGCCAAGCCCAAAAGCTTTTTCGGTTGGGGAAGAAAATTCTCCGGGTTCGAGTTTCACTTGAGGCCGTGGCGCGCCGAAAAAACGACATGACGGCGGCAATCGTCCAGTATCATGTCGAGTTGCCTGGTAAAGACATTGTCGTTCGGCGCAAAGCTCGAGACATGTACGAAGCTTTGGTGGATGCAGCCAGTAGTGCTGCGCGCCAAGTTCGAAAAGCCAAAGAACGCCAAATTGTTTTCAAACGTGGCTATCGATCAGCCTTTGAGATGCCTGAAGTAGTCAAAAACTATTTATTTGGGACTCACCACCATCAGCTTCGGGATGAAAACTAATTGGCAGTGATCTGAAGCAGCTCGGTGTCGTTCATATTTGTAGCGGCACCGAGTTGTGTTATGGTAGATAGATGACTGATCCGCAAAAAAATCCCCTCCCTGCGTTAGAAGAGCTTTTGAAAGAATCAAAGGGTGAAGCTCCGGCTGTCGATCCAGCGGTAGCGGCTGCTGAAGCCGCCGCTCAAGCTAGCGAAGCTGCGGCCAAGGAAGATGCCCGGATTGCTGAGTTAGGAGCCTCTCATCAGCAACTAGATAAGGCAGCTCTCCAAGCGGAAGTTGCTCGCTTGGCAGCCATCAAAAATACTCCCGAGTACCAAGCCCGGATTGAACAAGATACAGCCAAGACCCAAACTGAGCAACAAGCTCGTTCTGACAGTCAAGGCTACGGTATTAACCAACTTGGACACATCAAGATATAGTTTATGCCTGCCCCTCGCCCACGAACTTCTGGTGGTTTTAATCAAGGCCTAGGTAACTTTAATGATAGTTTTGGCGAACATTTAGATGAAAATGCAATGCAGTCAGCGCTTCAGCAAAAAGCTCAGGGTCAACAAGCTACAGCCAGTGCTCAATCAACCACTGGGGGATCGGCTCTAGGCACTCCTGATACTGCTGGTAACTTAGGCGCTAGCGCACCGCTTAAACCTCGCTCGCTGGGAACGATTCCCGAAGAGTTGGTGACGCGGCCAGCTCAAGATGTCGTAACTGGTTTAAAAAGCATTTTTAACATTTCGGAAATTTTAGGTATCAATCCAGTGACTGATGATCCAGCTACCCAAGCAAAAAAGCAACAAATGCTCAAGCGATGGGAGAATTTAGATGCTGAACAACGAGAAGTCGCTCAACAGAACTACAAAATCGAGATGGAGAAGAAACAACGAGCTGAACAAGAGAAACAGGCGTTAGAACAACAGAGAAAACAAGCTGCGGCTAGACAAGTCACTGTCCCGTCTTCACCTCGGAAAGGAGCCGCGGCTCAAGGCGGAAAACCTAAAGCTGTCCAGCAACTCGAAGATGATCGAAAAATGTTGGGTGGTCCTCAAAAAGTGGGTTAAAAATGGAGTCGACAATTTGGGTTTAATTGGGTACGATAAAAGAAAAATAGGCGTTCACTATGTCACAAAATTTTAAACTCACGATTGGTAATAAAATCAGAATTTCCCGCCGTCAGTTGGGGTTTTCACAACGTGAGCTTGGTGAAGCAGTTGGAATGAGCGATAAGACGATTAGTGGTTATGAAGTAGGTGGAGTTTTTCCAAGTTTAGATGTGTTGAGGGCGATCGCTCAAGTGGCAAATAAACCGCTATCTTATTTTATTGATGAAAAAGACACCAGCAAGCTTCAAATTCAGATGCGATTGAAGAAGATTGAAGAAGAGCTTAAAGCTATTCACAAGCTTTTAGATAAAGAAGCGACTCAGGCCGAAGAAAAAAAATTGCTTCAGTGACGTTTAAATAAATGTTCCAGATCATTTAAGGTGTAGCAGCGAAATCACCTAGCCGAAAAAACAGCAAACAATCTGGGTACTGGTCTTTCAACTCTCTATACTGGAGCATCATCGGTGTGTTAAACTCCCTGTCAGGAATTGATGAAAACATATTCGTTTTCACCATAACACAGATATGATGCACCTACCAACAGATCACGCTTGTTGTCACGGCCAGGCTGAGGCAGCGGAGTGTCAGTGTCGCTCTGGTGAGAAGTGCAGTAGTGAATGCAGTGGAGTCGGTGAGTGTAGCTGTGAAGGTGGAGGTTGCTGTGACGAAGTGGGCGAGACGGAAGGTGAGTGCTGTGGTGGTACTGATCTTGAAATTGGAGTTGACTACATTGGGGTGGGAGTTGGAGCTTTGATTTTTAATGATGATGGTAAATTCCTAATGGCTCTTCGTGGTCCTCAAGCGAGAAATGAACGTAATACTTGGGAAATCCCAGGTGGTAAAGTCGAGTTTGGCGAGCGTTTAGCCGATGCACTTAAGCGAGAAATCAAAGAAGAAATTGGGGTCGAGATCGAAGTCGGGGAGTTACTCCACGTGGCTGATCACTTGATTTTAGATGAGCAGCAGCACTGGGTGTCACCGACATTTATCTGTCGGATTGTGAAAGGAATTCCCACCGTCCAAGAGCCACAGAAATGCACTAAGATTGAGTGGTTTACTTTAGCCGAAGCCAAGAAAATGCCCCTCTCAGATATCACCAAGTCCGACATCGAGGTCTTGGAAAAAAGAAAAGCTAAGTAGCCAAGTGGCTATTCAGCCGGCATCTTGGGTATGTTCTTCATCGCATCTTGCATCATGACTGATAGATCTTGAAACTGGATCGTCGTTGGGGGAGTGAACTCACTCTCAGCTACGGCACCAGGTTGGCAGTCAATGGTAAAGCCTTGATCACTATATTCTTTTTGGACTTCTGGTTTCGAGAAGTCAGGCATTTGGCTCTTCAAATCTTCAATTTTTTCTTTATTAGCCGCTATTTCCGCTTCAGTTGGGAGCGTGGTTTTAAAGCCGGTTGTTTCATCAGAAGTCCAGATGTAAACGTACTGACCATCATTGATCATATATGACAGTTTTTCAGGAGTAGTTGGGTTGGTGATGGTACTTTTAGATTTTTTGTCTTTAGTTAGAAAAGCGATCGTGCCACCTTCTTTAGTGTTGGTCATCGTACAACGCATTGAAGCTCCAGCTTCAAAAGCGGCCATCATTTTTTGAGTTTCAGCAGTTGATGGGGGAACAGAACTATCGGTCGTTGTCTCAGTGGTAGTCATCGTTGCCGACTCTTTGTTTCCTAGTAACGAACAGCCACTGAAAAAAACCAGACTGCCGACCACCAGTAGTTGGGTAATTATTTTATTCATTTTTCTCCTTTTTATCGTTTATATCATTAAAATTTAAAGCGCAAGAATTAATACAAAAAGACTGACCGGTCGGTTGTTGGCTATCTTCAAAAACGTGTCCTAAGTGGGAGCCACAGCGACTGCAGGTAACTTCGACTCGGTTCATCCCGTGACTATCATCATCGTGGAGCTCAATTTTACTGGAATCCATCGCTTGCCAAAAACTAGGCCAGTCGGATCGTGAGTGATACTTAGCGGTCGATGAAAATAATTCTTGACCACAAGCACCACAACTGTACATGCCTTTTTCTGTCATCGTGTTCAGACTGCCACTAAATGGGAGTTCAGTGCCTTTTTCTCTCAAAATTCGATACTGTTCGGGGGTAAGTTTTTCTTTCCAATACGAGTCCGGTTGTTGCTGGTAATCGGTCATGGTTGTATCCTAACGCGACCGCCTTCGATGGTCTAGCAGCGGTTATCTTTGGCTCTAGTTACGTGTAAAATAAAGCTATGCGCAAAGTAGTTTGGGGAGTAGTCGTACTTTTAATACTCACTGGAGTTGGTTTGGTTATTTGGAGTCAAAAAAATCCGGCCGAAAAAATTTCACTGACTTCTTTAAATAATTTTGCTGAAGAAGACCTGGACCAAGAAGTGTTATCACCCCTTTCTAAGACTCAAGCGATTGGCCAGGCTCTCCAAATTACAACCATGAGAGTGGGAAGTTATCCCGGCAGCACGATTGAAGTAGTCGAAAAATTGGCAGCTGGCTCTAACTACCAACGCTACCGAGTTTCATATCAATCTGAGGGCTTGAAAATTTATGCTTTAATGACCATTCCCAATGGTCAGAAACCAACTGCCGGTTGGCCAGTAATTGTCTTTAATCATGGATATATTCCGCCTACTCAGTATCGAACAACTGAGCGGTATGTAGCGTATGTTGATGCCTTAGCTCGAGCTGGATATATTGTTTTTCGATCAGATTATCGAGGGCACGATCAGTCTGAAGGTGAAGCCAGTGGGGCGTATGGTAGTCCGGGATACACGGTTGATATTTTGAATGCCGTTGCCTCCCTCAAACAATCTCCAGATGCAGATCCAACTAAAATCGGAATATGGGGCCACTCGATGGGTGGCTATATTACTGTTCGAAGTATGGTGATTAGTCCAGATATAAAAGCTGGTGTGGTTTGGGGTGGAGTGGTGGGCGATTATGCCGACATGTTAAATAACTGGCGCCGAACAAATAATGGTGGTTACACACCACCGCCTTTGGCCAGCGGTGCTCGCCGGTGGCGAGATCTCTTCCAAGAAGAATATGGACCGCCTCAGGAAAAGCACAGTTTCTGGGACTCGATATCTGCTAATGCTTACCTCAAAGATATCTCTGGACCACTTCAAATTCACCATGCTCGAGGTGACGATGTGGTCCCGTGGGAGTTTTCGCAAAGCCTAGCTGATGATTTGATTGCGGCTGAAAAAGAGCATGAACTGTACCTATATCCAAAGGACGACCACGACTTGAGCGGAAACTTTGGGGTCGCTATGCAACGAACGGTGGCTTTTTTTGATCGATACTTGAAGGGGGAGTGAGGAAAAAGATATGAATGAGATTTTTCTCCCCAATGGCAAGTCTTTTCCTAAAGGCTCTCTTGAACTTAATGTTCTCCGGGCTGAGCAAGCTGAGATGATAAGAAAAAAATTGTATCTTGCCGATCGATTTTCAATAAAAAACAAAGAAGTTCAGAAATTTACTGATGAGATGTCGAATTCGATAGTTAGTTTATATGCGGAAAATGATGTTGTTTTAGCTCTTGAGAACATTCCAAAAACCTTCATCATGTCACGGAAAAAATACTCAATTTATTGTGAACTAGTTGGCGGTTTGCCCAATGCTTCAACGATACCAGGTTTTTTTGATAGTGTAGGAAAAATGGTAGTAATGATTATTGATAATCAAGATGATGAAGAGGTTGCTAAAATTATTCAATCACGCAGTTTTTTCATACTTACCTTTCACGAGTGGATGCACGCCGTGGGTTTCAATGCTTTATCAGGTGCGCTTCTTAACCCAAATTTGCCTCATACGTTTCAAACTACATATGTAGTTGGTTTCTCCACTCAGGGACCCAGGGTCAGAAATGGGCTGACTCTTGAAGAAGGAGTAGTTCAATACTTTGCTGAAGAAGCCGCTCTGAAAAGTGAGTATCCAGATATCCAAAACTTAGGAAAAGTTCTACCTGCTTATAAAGCGGCAACGCAGTTAGTAAGAGATTTGATTGCAATAAATGGTCAAGATATGGAAAAAATATTACTTCAAAGTCGAGTTTACCCTCAAAGCAGACAACGCTTAATTGATGTTTTAAACAGGCATGATCCAACTAGTGAGCGACAAAATCGGTTGGCCCGACGAATTTTCAAGCTTCCTTTTGAAGCTGGACCGATTGAAAAAATGATCCAGGAAATAAGAAGTAAAACACCAGATCCTGACGATAAAGCAGTCATCACAACCTTAGGAGCTTGGCAAAAAATACGTCGATCTATCACTAATTTTTTTGCTTAAAAAGCTTAACTACAGTATTTAACGATTTTCACAGTATAATCCATCCATGTCTTTATCAATCGCCATTGTTGGTCTCCCAAACGTTGGGAAGTCAACTCTTTTCAACGCCTTACTCAAACAACAAGTAGCTTTAGCGGCCAACTATCCGTTTGCGACGATCGAACCCAACACGGGTGTCGCTCAAGTGCCTGATGATCGGTTACCGGTTTTAGCCCAAATTGCCGGGACGACAGTCATCAAACCGGCGATGGTTGAGTTTGTGGATATTGCGGGTTTGGTCAAAGGAGCCTCTCAGGGTGAAGGCTTGGGAAATCAATTTTTATCGCATATCCGTGAAACTTCAGCTATTTGTCATGTGTTGCGAGCTTTTACTGACCCGGATATTATTCGAGAGGGTTCGGTTGATCCAGTGGCTGATTTGGCCACGATTCGGACCGAACTTCAGTTAGCTGACTTGAGTACCTTGGAGAAACAACGTGAACCCAAGGGAGCGGCCAAACCGGAAGAAAAAGATCGCTGGGTGTGTGTTTTGAAGTTTAAAGAAGTAATTGGCCAAGGTCAGCCGTTGTCATTGAGTACGATGTCAGAAAGTGAGCAGTTAGTAGCCAAGGAGCTTGGTTTACTATCGGCTAAATCGGAAATTTTTGCTCTTAATGTTGATGAAGCCCAAGTGGGTCAGAGTGACCGCTTGATTGCAGAGTTTGCTCCGCAGCTGGGAGTCAAGCCTGATCAAATCGTGATTATTAGTGCCAAGATCGAAAGTGAGCTGGCGGTGCTTTCTAGTGAAGATCAACAGCTTTACTTGGCCGACCTTGGTTTGACCAAGAGTGGCCTCGAGCGGTTGGCGGCCACGGCGTATCAAACTCTAGGTCTCCAAAGCTTTCTGACGGCCGGTGAAAAGGAAGTTAGAGCTTGGACGATTACTAAAGGCATGACGGCGCCTCAGGCAGCGGGGGTGATTCACACTGACTTTACCAAACACTTTATTAAAGCTAATGTGGCTAGTTATCAGGATTTTGTAGAGCTTAAAGGCTGGAAAGCTGTCCGCGAACTCGGGAAACTGAGAACTGAGGGCCGTGACTACGTGATGCACGAAGGCGATGTGGTCGAGTTCATGATTGGCAAGTAAGACCTCTCCAGATCTGTGATATAATTCCGCCAGACTTGCCTTGTTGGGTAAAACAAGCGGGGAGGAAACTCTTTTGCTTACTATCACCCAGCATCCAATCGCTTAAGGGCAAGCAGTAGCTCGACTGTTATCGAGGCATAAGAAAGTAAGCATATGGCAAAAACTGCCACTGAGAAACCAAAAGCAGCTGCAAAAGAAAAAGTTGCCGCTAAGCCAAAAACTACTCCAACCACTGCGGTTGTTCCCGTTACCAAGTCAAATCTTCCCAAGCGAAGTTACTTTTTAACCTATCTTCTCCCAACTACCTACACTGAATCAGAGCTTTCTACCTTCAACGACCAAGTTGCGGTTTTGGTGACCAAGCACAAAGGCAAAGTTACTCAAACTGATATTTGGGGCAAGAAAAAAATGGCCTACCAGATCAAACACTCTGGTAAATGGCAGACTGAAGCTTACTATGTGCATTTGACGGTTGAACTTGATCCTTCCGAAGCTCAACCTCTGGAACGAGATTTATACCTTAACCCAAACGTTATTCGTCACTTGTTTGTCTTAACTGAAGGCAATCAAGCTGAGTAAAGCTAGAAGCAAGGTATTTGTTTATACTGTTGGTAGTAGTTAGAGAAGAAAGGAAATCATGTCAACTCGCTCATTGAATAAAGTTATGTTAATTGGAAATCTCACTCGAGATCCTAATTTGCGTTTCACCCCAACCAGCACCGCTGTTTGTTCTTTTGGGATTGCGACCAATCGGTCGTGGACACCAGCTGATGGGGGAGAGAAGCAAGAAAAAGTTGAGTTTCACAACATTGTCGCCTGGTCAAAACTAGCTGACATCTGTGGTCAACTGCTCCACAAGGGTGACAAAGTCTACGTCGAAGGCCGACTCCAAACTCGCGATTGGAAAGGCGAGGATGGTCAAGAACGCAAGACAACTGAAATCGTGATCGATAACATGATGCTTGTAAATAGTCGAACCGGAGGTAGTTCACGCGGCTCATCTCAAGATGATGGCGGTGACTCACAACCAGCTGGTCAAGATTATGAAGAAGCTCCAGCCAAGAAAAATGAAGTTAGCCAAGTTGAAGATGTCTCCGACGACATCCCATTTTAAAAAGTATTACGAGAAAGAAGTAACCTATGGCAATGCAACGCAAACGCCGCCAAACAATAAAAGTTCCTAAAGCTGATAAACGCTTAACCTTCGTTTATACGCAATTTGATGTACTACATAAGTTCATCACTGAGCAAGGTGCGATTATAGCTCGAGCCAAAACTGGCTTGTCACAACAGCAACAACGTCGTTTAAGTAAAGCGATTAAATATGCTCGTCACTTAGCTTTGTTACCGTTCACACAGACCTTATAAAGCTTGTGTGGGTGAGTTTGAAAGGCTATAATAGCTTTTCATGCAACAATCATCCCTCGCCGTTCGACAGATTCTAATTACCTTTCTCCTTGTGATTTTGGGGAGTGTGATTGGGTATCGTGTCGGCCAAAATGGGATTGTACTTAATCCTAGTAACCCTCGAATTCTCTCGCAGTTAAGCCAAGAAAAACAACCTGATAAGTATAAAGATGTATCGATGGCAACTTTTTGGGAAGTCTGGGGGACTCTTGAAAGTGACTACTTAAAAACTGAGAAGTTAGTGCCTGACAAAATGGTTGATGGCGCAATTTCTGGTTTGACGGCTTCACTGGGTGATCCTTACACTGTTTATTTACCACAGGCTGAAGATAAGCGAGCTGAAGAAGAGTTAGCTGGGTCTTTCTATGGCATTGGGATTGAGTTGGGTTATAAAGATAAATCTCTAGCAGTTATTGCCCCAGTTAAGGATATGCCAGCCGAAAAAGCCGGCATCAAGGCTGGTGATTTAATTCTTCATGTCAAAGATCCAGCCAAAAACCTGGATGAAGATACAACTAACTGGTCTTTATCTGAAGCTGTAGGTAAAATCCGTGGTGATTTGGGAACCGAGATTACCTTGACTTTATTCCGACCTGATCAAGCTGATGCTAAGTCATTCGAAGTCAAAGTCAAACGCGGTGAAATTATAGTTAAGTCAGCCGAAGTTGAGTTTGTCCAGGCTAGCGGCAAAAAAGTTGCCCATTTGAAGCTGAGTCGATTTGGGGAACGAACTCAAGATGAATGGGATGAAGCCGTCAAAAAAATTCTGGCTGAAAGTAATGTCGCTGGGATCGTGCTTGATATGCGCAACAACCCCGGTGGTTTTTTCGACACAGCAATTGATATTAGTAGTGATTTTTTCGCTAAGGGTATCGCCGTTACTCAAAAAGGAAAAGTTTTGAATACAGACTACGAAGTCAAGGGCAACCCTCGACTAGAGAAGTATGAAGTCGAAGTCCTCGTCAATCGTGGGAGTGCTTCTGCTTCCGAAATCGTAGCTGGCGCGCTTAGAGATCAACGAGGGGCTCGACTTTACGGTGAAAAAACCTTTGGTAAAGGTACCGTCCAAGATAGGCTCCAACTCTCGAATGGTGGTGGTTTACATGTCACCATCGCCCAGTGGTTACTGCCGAAGGGTGAGTCAATTCAAAACACGGGCATCCCCGCTAATGTTGAAGTGGCTGATAATCTCGAGACACCAGAAGATGAAGTGCTCTTGAAAGCAATTGAAGACCTGTAAAGTTATGTACACACTGTACATGATGTACGTGGTCAGATTTTGAGCCTCTAGTTATCGAGCCCACTTTTAAGAGTTTCAATAAGGGAAAAACAGGTATGCTAGTGGTTTCAAACAGCCGCTGGCTGATTCAACTCAAGTTCTAAAGCCACGATCATGTCGGTCAGGTCACCTTCTAGAATTTGGTCAAGATTATGCCAAGATTGGGTGATCCGATGATCGGTGACGCGGTTTTGGGGATAGTTGTAGGTCCGAATTTTTTCGGCGCGCTGCGCGCGACCGATCGCGCTCCGGGCTTCACCGAGATCTTGGACTCGTTTTTCTTCCTGCAGTTCCCACAGTTGCGACCGCAAGAGTTGCAATGCGTTTTCTCGATTGGCTGATTGAGTCCGATCTTGGCTGGCTTTGACTACCAAACCACTTGGTTTGTGGGTCAGGCGAGCGGCTGAGTTGACTTTGTTGACGTTTTGGCCACCAGCCCCACCAGCTCGCATAAACTGCCACTCCAAATCTTCATCGCGAATCACGATCGCTTTAGCATGAACTTCAGGTAGGATGGCAACCGAGGCGGTGGAGGTGTGAATCCGACCCGCCGCTTCTGTTGCTGGGACGCGTTGGACGCGGTGGACGCCCATCTCATGTTTGAAAATAGCATACGCAGTCTCGAGAGGGTTGACGGTAGTATCGGGGGAAGCTTCAATTTCAGCTGGGTTTTCACCAGTGGCAGGGTTGGGAGTGAGTTTGCCCACAAAGTGATGGGTCCGACCTTTAATCTTGACCACTAGGTCGTCTAAGTACTCGATTTTCAGGCCAACAGTTTCCGCAAAGCGCAGGTACATTCGAAGCAGATCATGGCCCCAAATCGCCGCCTCATCGCCACCAGCACCTTGGCGAATTTCGATAATACAGTTTACGTGTGCGATCGTTTCAGCGTTTCCGCCACCACCACCACCGTTGCTGGTAGCCGATTCATACTCTGCTCCCAGTTGTTCAAGCTGGGTTTTCTGGAGGGTGATGCTTTCAATTTCTTGCTGGGCTAACTGACCGAGCTCGGGATCGCTCACCAAAGCTTGGTTTTCAGTCAGCTGGCGATCTAGGTCATCAATTTGGGTCTGGTAAGGATTAAACATAACAAAACACTGGGTACATCATACCGTATTTTCAGAGGAGAGAATTGACTCAGACACGAATTAAGCAGCTTTGGAAGCTTGTTTTTGAGCTTTGAGGCGAGCTTGTTGGTCGCGCAAAATTTCTTGGTACGATTTGACTGGACCAGTTGGCTTGTCGGTTTTTTTGGTAGATGCAACTTGAGTTTGTTTGGTTTGGGCAGCTTGCATTCGTTGCATAAACTTATCAACTCGACCTTGGCGGTCAACGAAGCGCATTTCACCAGTAAAGAATGGGTGACATTTGCTACAGATATCGACGGTAATGGTTTCTAGGGTAGAACCAGTTTGAAAAGTGTTGCCACAAGCGCAGGTAACGACGGCTTCGGTGTGCCAGGCTGGGTGAATATTTTGTTTCATGAGTTCCTTTCCTCGCTTTGGATACGAAGATGAGAGGAGATTATACCATGGTTGCTACTTTTTGAGCTTTTTAAAGCGTTTCTCAGCGATGACGACGCCCAGTACCAAAATCAGCAGAATCAAAGATTGATATAAGGTCAGGCGTTCACCAAGCAGCCAGTGGGCGAGACCTAAAGTGACCGGCAGTCCCAAGTAGGCAAAAATACTGGCTTCCGAAGCTTCGATCAGATCTTGGCCCTTGATGTAGGCGGTCAAACCAATAATCGAGCCAAACGTGGCCATGTACCCAAAAGCCAACCAGACACTCGGTGCGGCTAGGTCAGTCCTGATGGCGGTCTGCCAAATCTCCCAGTTGCCGGTTTCGATCAAACTCAAGAATCCAAAACTAACCGCGCCCACCACAAAACTCAGACTAGCCACAAACAGTTTGGGTAGTTGGGCGTAGTATTTTTTTGCTAATGGAAAGTAAAAGAGGTTAGTGAAATTATGACCGAGAATGAGTAGATTTCCCAGCAACGAAAGGTGAGAGAGTGGGGTAGTGCCCATCAGGACTGGTTGGAGGATTACCGCAACAGTCGCAAAGAGGGCAATCGACGAACCCAGCCACTCGTGGCGCTCCATTTTTTCTTTCAGGAGTAAAACGCCGCCCAACGTCACAAAAGCAGGCACAATAGCAGTCAAAATACTGGCTTCGATCACATTGGTCCGAGACAAACCTTCATAGACCAAAGCCAAGGCGAGGGTGGTGCCGAGAAGTTCGAGGCCGATGATTTTCCAGATTTGAGTGGCTGGTTTTTTGATTTTTGGCCAGTAGTAAATCAAGAAGGGGATTGAGAGAAAACTCGCCAAGAGGAATCGGTAAAATAAGTACCGAAAAGGCGTGGTGACCTCAAAGGCGGGTTTGACGACCACAAAAGCAGCGCCCCAGCAGAGAGTGTTGAGCAACATTAAACTGTAAGCTTGCCAGCGGGGAGAAAGGG
>Ga0163154_10000604_pt1 | contig 55764 bp, 72 predicted proteins | sample OliLakLV19MP9P1_FD_148649 | JGI IMG/M metagenome (GOLD analysis project Ga0163154, IMG submission 148649) | Freshwater microbial mat bacterial communities from Lake Vanda, McMurdo Dry Valleys, Antarctica - Oligotrophic Lake LV.19.MP9.P1 | ecosystem: Environmental > Aquatic > Freshwater > Lake >...
TCAGTCGCGTGAGATTGTCACGATGTCGCGCTTCATCGCGCTCAACTCGCGCGAAGGTGCATCGCTCCAGAAGGATTGGACCTCCGGCTTCCTAAAGCCAATTGACGCTAAACTCTCGCAACTCGTACAAGCCGGCGACGTGGCCGCGTACGCGCTCGCAATCACTGCGATTCAAAAGGGCTTGGTTCAGTAAGGGCTTGGTTCAGTAATGGCACTCGCACCGGACTATCCCACGAATCAAACCGCTCACTACCTGGGCTTCCTTCAAGGCTTGATCTTGGTCGTGATGTTTAGTTGGCTGGCGATTGAATGCGCTCGAGCGGAGCAACAGAAGCAAAAGCACGACGCGCACTAGATTCAATTTGGTGGCTCTTAAAACTCTAGGGAGAAGGTTAATGATGTGGAGTTTACAAAAACGGAAATCGTGTTCTACGTCGCGATGTTCATCGCGTCGGGATTTGCTTGCCTCGCGCGTATCTGGCGCGACAATGAGCATGCTGACGTTCGCACTGTTTTTGGTAGGTGCCTTAGTTCGGGGTTTCTCTCTTTTGGAGCTGTCGCTATTTGGATCGGTCGCAATCCCGATCCTGCTATTGGCAGCGGCGCTTATTGGCTGGCGATTGCGACCCTAGTGGGTTATTGCTCGCGAGATATTCAAGATCAGATTTTGACTCGCGGGATTAGTTGGATGCTGGAAAAGTTTAGCGGTCCCGACAATGCGGCAAAATAGCAGGTAATGCAATGTTCCATGAGGCTATGATTCACCCGTTCAACCGCGCATTCGATAAGACTTTTCCGCGAACGCTCGTTGGTTCGATCGGTGGTGTTGCACCGGCAGTATTTACACTCCAATCCAACGGACTGCTTTTTCGACCTTCAATGACTTCGTTAGCCGACTGGGATAATGTAGAGGCTCCTTGGGCAGCAGTTACAAGGGATGCTTTCCTTTCGGAGGGCATGATCGACAGGACGGTAGGTGACGCAAGATATGACTTTGGGCGAAGAAATCCAACGATACTGAAGGATGGCAATGACCTTTACTGCTTGACGAATGATTATCCGGCTACTGCACCATCCCTAAACTACATAACTCGCTCAACAGATATGGGGCGAACATGGATTGAGATGGGGCAAACATCCGAGGCAAACGCGAAGATTGCAGGCGGATCGTGGGCTGGTTGTGCGTGCCCTGGATCGCTCAATAAGTGGGGGTCAGACTATCATTTCCATCGGGTTTTGACCGACACGACAGGGGGCTTTCCTCCTTACTCATGGGATATATGGTCGGCGACGGAGTTGCAAGTTCTTTCAGCAGGCAAGTATGGTAATTGGTCGGCGGTTCGCAATCAGCCAGCGGGTACAGGATGGGCAGAAACTAGCCTACTGCCGGGCGCAACACTTTTGCATTCAGGCACTTACTATCATTTTGCCCAGTCGTATGCAGCAGGCTGGACAATAGGGATAATGTCCGGCAGTTCTGCTAGTGGTCCGTTTACTCAGTTGGGTGCTACTGCTTTATTTGATTCGACTAATTTCCCAGCTAGCCGCCAGCCAGAAAATCCGCGTTGCTTTTTTCATCCAGGGTTAGGCAAGTTTGTGATGCTTGTCAATTTAGTCAATGGTGATTTTACGGACTCCAGTGCGGTGATTGTCGGTACAAGTGACCCAACTAACTGGACTGGTGCGTCGATAGAAATCTTTGCATTTGTTTCGGCTACCCACGGAACGCGGAACATAGGTACGTCGAGCCATCTTTGTGGGCCGAGTAATGAGCTTATCTATAATGAAGCGTCCAATGATATTCTTGCTATGTACGATACGGACGCAATCAGCGCATCACCTGGATGGCATATCGGTAGGCGAATCGTGCCTGCAACATTGCGATACAGTGCGGGTGAATACACACTTAGCGGAGGTTCATTTAAGACACTGAAGAAAACAGTCTCGCACACGGACGTATGTATTGAAGCCGATGTAAAGTTTACCGCTGCATCTGGTAATAGTATGGGCTTTCAGTTCCGTATGACTGGGGCCAATGGATACGCGGTTGCGGTCCGAGATAACGCAACAGTCGTACTTTATGATGCTGCGTATAACGTCATCGAGATTGGTACAGGAACTGGGCCGACTCTTAACGTTTACAATCGCGTCAAAATACTTGCGGTAGGAACATCAATTAAAGTTTGGCTGAACGGTGTTTTGCAAGTAAACGTAACAAATGCAACCTATGCAAGCGGAACATCTGTTTGGGTGTACATGAATTCCGTAGCTGGTTCCCTACGAAATGTAAACGTCAGTAGTTCTGACAGTATTACAATTACAGGACTTTCGCCACGGCAAGTAATTGCATTACGTGATGTAGGCAATTTTTGCTCAAATGAAATAGTAGCTAATGGTGCTGGCGTTGCAACTGGGGTGATGATTGGGGACAGCACAGGATTACAGGCAGGCTCAACCATTCAATCAATTACGACTTCGCCTGGAGACTCCATAGAGATTACTGGCGTGGTTGCGTTGCCAGTCGTAACGTCTGGATCAGTAATAGCAGGCTTTGACGGAATTGCAACATGCTCCATGTCCGCCACTGGTGCCTCTACCTACCGATGGCAGAAAAAGGAAAGCGGAGTATGGCGTAACATTGTTAGCTCAAATGCAAATCCGTTTATTTTCAACTTTGAGGCTCAAGATTCCACGTTTTTATATCGCGGAATCGCCTCAAACGCAAACGGCTCGATAGCGACTGAGGAAATTACATTTGCATTAGCTGCTCCGCCAGTCGCACCGCAATTAAAACTGCACTCTATAGTAGGTGTATTTGTCGAACGAACTGCACCTACTACGCTAGCTACAATAGGAGATAGAGTTGGTACGTGGAGAGACTCCACAAACTCATTCGACTTCGCCTCACCCAACGACAGCAATCGCGGGGTGTTAAACGCAAGAGGATTATTGACGGACGTTACCTCGATTTACATGGAGAACGCTTCGATAAGCGTTGCTCAAAACAAGTCGGCTTTTACTTTGTTTACGGAAATAGGTAAGTCAGTTGCGGGTAGTGCAAATAATATTGCTATTCGTCAAATAGATGTACTTGGTGTGCAGTGGTACAACGGTGATGTGTACGTCTACGCTGGCACAGGTTCTGCCTACGCTGCTGGGATGGGTACGCTAAGCAACTATCTGATTAGCGTGGTGTTCGATGGAACGCTAACCGGCAACGCTAATAGACTAAAGATGTATATTGACGGAGTGCAGCAAACACTCACTTTCGCCGCTACCATACCGGCTTCTACGGCGAACACCGCAGGGCTGATAATTGGGGATGCTGTAGGCTCAATTGGAACAGCTCCATGGGTCGGATGGATTAAGAATATAATGCTTTACGACACAGCACTAAGCAGCGTTAATCGTGCTGCAATCGAAGATTATTTAGGTTATTAGTATTTCAGGACTAATCGAGATAAGGGAACAACATGGCAGCAGTAGCAATCACGACTACGACTCAAGACATTGCTGGCGACTTCGACATAGTTGTACGGGGCAACCCGACCGACTGGACGAACGTTATTTTGCAAAAAGCACTAGGGGCGGGCGGAGCGAACTTTATAACGTGCAAGGTTCTTGGCGGGCAAGGTCATCACTTCGTCAAAAACACAGGCAGCAACGCTTACAAATTACTAACGGCTGTCACTGGCGTAACAATTGAATTTAACCAGTAGGCTCGGACGCAACTCTTTGTAAGGGTTTCGCCCGGAGTAAGAAAACACAGGCTTCACCTTGGCTATTCCGACAGATTACACGCAAGAGCAAATTGAGTTCGCGCTGCGAGAGTGTGGTGGCTACCTCACTGGCGTAGCGAAGATGCTCGGCACGACCTACGAAGCGATTCGCTTGCACATTCGCAACAACGCGGACTTGCACATGGCGCAGTTGGACTACCGCGAAGAGTTGCTTGACACAGCCGAAAAAGGATTGCGTAAGGCAGTCTTCGCTGAGAAGCCTTGGGCTATAAAATTCGTATTGGCAAGACTAGGGAAGGGTCGAGGCTATGGGCAGACAATCGAGATCGACATACCTGCTGATAGCGCTAGTCGCGTGGTGGTGTACCTCCCTGACGATGGACGCGAAAGCAAACCAGATGGAAGTACGACCGCAACCAGGACCGCAGGTAACAGCGTTACAGAGTAGCGCGGACATTCTGATTTACGGCGGTCAAGCTGGTGGCGGAAAGACCTGGTTGCTTTGCGCGGAGCCGTTGAGACGCATTCACAACGCGGGCTTCCGCGCGATAATCTTCCGCCGAACCTATCCGCAAATCATGGGTGGTGGTGGCATCTGGGAAGAAGCCAACGCGCTCTATCGACCACTGAAAGCGAAGATGCGCGAAGGCGATAAACTTGACGCTGCTTTTCCAAGCGGTGCGACGGTCAAGTTCGGTCACCTTCAGCACGAAAAAACTAAGTACGACCATCAAGGTAAACAATACACGCTGATAGCGTTCGATGAGTTGACGCACTTCACTGAATCCCAGTTTTTCTACCTACTCTCGAGGAATCGATCTACGTGCGGGTTCAAGCCGTACGTACGGGCAACGTGCAATCCCGATGCAGGTTCATGGGTCGCTGGCTTTATTTCGTGGTGGATTGGTGACGATGGATACCCGATCGCGGAACGAACTGGGGCGCTGCGATACTTCGTTCGGCATGAAGACGACACGCTTGATTGGGGCGACTCGAAGGAAGAGTTGATCGAGCGTCACCCGCTAATCACAACGGACCTAATTCTTAGCGTTACCTTCGTGCCAGCAACGCTCGACGATAACAAGATCCTGATGGAGAAGGATCCAGGATACAAAGCCAAGTTGATGAGTATGCCGCGCGTCGAGCGTATGCGATTGCTGGGCGGTAACTGGCGGATCAGCGAGGGCTCAATTATCGATTTGGAATGGCTTAGTCGTCGTTTCTCGATAGATGATGGCCACTACGTCATTTCTTACCAGGGGAATGTTTATCGTGTTCCACAATCGAAATGCAGACGTATTGCGACGGTTGACACGGCGGGCACAAGCAAGGAAAAGGCGGCAGCGGCCAAGCAGGGCAAGCAGCCAAGCAATTCAGCGTGCGCGGTGTGGGATCACTTACCAAGCTGGACGTTTTCGCATGAAGGTCGCCAGGAAACTCTCCGCAATCTGCTATTCCTGAGATACGTCTACGCGGCAAAGGTCGATTGGCCTAAACTACGCGTCGACATACCGGAAGTGTTGAAAGCGTGGAACGTACAACGCTGCTTCATCGAAAATGCTCATCATGGTCAACCCTTGCAGCACGAAATTAAATGCTGCTCAAGGGAACTTGTCGGGCCTGTGATACCAGGGATGGGTGACACAAGCTCAGGCGCAAAGTTAGAACGCGCGGTCGCTAGTGGGATGCTCAGTCGGATTGAATTTGGGCAACTATTTCTGCCCCATGATCCTGAACCGTGGGTACCTGATTACGTTCGAGAACTGACGACCTGGACCGGCTTGCCGGATGAACCAGCAGACAGAATCGACGTGACCAGCTACGCGTGCTACGTCACGAAGGCGGGCGGTAAGGCATGGGGAGGAGTTCTAACTTGAGAAAAAAGGGCAAGCCAGTGACCACCGAACAACGCAGCATGTTACCCACCATGCCGATTGAAGGACCAAAAAACAACTTCGTCGCGCATCGTGATGATCCAATGCTCTCAATGAGCGAAGCCGGTCGCTTGATCGGTCGCACTCATACCACCATTCGGCGTTGGATTGACGATGGCTTGATCGATGCTGTGCGCGATGTTCGTGGATTGAGGCGCGTTCGCAAAAGTGAACTGATTCGGTTTACTGGCGTGACGGCGTTCGCGCGTAAGTCGCCTTACTTCTGGTTGCAGGAATCAGAATTGCCCGATGGCTATGTTTACGTCGATGGCGAGTATCCAAGCGTTCGTGAAATTGACACACTGAAGTATTACCCAGTCCCATTGCTAGAGACTAAATATGGCTAAGCTAAAATTTATCGGTATCGCGCAGTCGGTGTCACAAATCGACGTGGTGACCCTCGGCGGAACGTGGGCCGCAGGTGAAAAAGCTCGCTTGACCATCAATGGCAAGTTCGTTGAATACACTGCGATTGTGGCCGACACCCCGGCTTTAGTTGCGGTTGGACTTGCGGCGGCCGCAGCGGCTTCAACGGCTGGCGAGTTCCGAGAGATTGCTTTCACTCGCGTTACCACAACGGTCATTGGAACCAGCATTGCAGGCACACCGTTCACGATGACCGTATCGGAGGACTCAGCTAGCGGAACGATCGGCACGTCGACAACGCAGGCGGCGACCGGTCCGAACCATTGGAACAATGCCGCAAACTGGTCAACCGCGGTGGTGCCGACCACAGCCGACGAGGTGTTCGTTGAAGCCTCCAGTGTGGCGATCCGTTATGGCTTCCCAACTGCTTTAGTGCTTGCCAAGTTCGTGCAATCCGCGGGAGCCGTTGGATTGCCCGACACCAACTCCGCAGGGTTCGAGGAGTACCGAGCAAAGTATCTGACGATCAGCGCGGCTATCGTTTCGGTCGACGGCGGAACGCTCAGTCGCATCAGTACGGAATCGGTAACGAGTGTGATCACGTCACAGTCTCGCAACGCAGTGGACGTGAAGGTAAATCATGCTACCGCTCAAGTTCACGCAATGGCCGGTGTGGTGCGCGTTGTTCCTTCCGATGCTGAGACCGGTCAAGCGGCTACGATTCGCTGCGCGGAGAATGCGCGGCTCGAGATCGGTGCCGGTGTGACAGTCGGAACAGTGCTGTCAGCCGGGATTTCAACGATTCGCGGAACGATCACAACGCTGACTGTGGAGGGCGGCGAGTGCAAGTTCCAAGGCGTTCTGACGACCGCAAACGTCAAGGGCGGAACGATGTACTACGAATCCGGCTCGACGATTACCACGGTCAATTTGAGCGAGCTGGGGCTCTTTGAATGTCGAACGGACATTCGCGCTAAGACGGTCACGACTTTCAATATGACGGGCGGGCGATTGAGCAACCCGCATCGCGTGATCACATTTACGAACTTCCAGCCGGATACGGACATGTTGCAGGCGGGGTAGGAGGTAGGGTATTCGTAGGGTATTCGTAGGGGCTCGATGTTCGCGCTCGATGTTCGCGCGAACTTTGCCTTGCTATCGGGATGACCATTTGGCGAAAAACTCGTCAATTAAAGGCAACAACGTTCTTTTGCGCCTAAACTCCCGGTGTTCCTTTAGCTGCTGCAACGTAAACCCTTCGTCTATCCTCTTTGCAACGTGATACAGCTCTCGCCGTACCTTCGATGCTTTTGTGATTCCATTAAAGTCACACCAGTCAAGAAATCTTACGCCTGGGTTGTATCCTGATGTCATACCGGTGTGCGGCATTTCGCCAGGAAGATTTTCAACCATCTTTTCGAGTTCGTCTAATTTCGCTCGCATGACATTGATAGCCGCAATTAAGTCGTTTGCCATAAATCATAGTTCCATTTCTGCGCCACCTATGCAGTCCCCACACATCCAGCCCGCGTGCCCATAGATGCCATTATCATAGTAGCTCAGGTCGTCACTGACTTCATCACATGCTGAACAAACCATGTCCTGTGGGCAATCATCTTCTGCGATTTGTTCAGCATTTTCAAGTTCATCAACCAATGGTAAGTCGTTTGCCATAAATCACCCGTTTGAAACATCTTGAACACATTGCGAGAGCTAAGGACCACCTGAGAATCGATCCAAGCTTCACTGGACGCGGACGCCAGCCACACGCCAGCCACACGCCAGATTGACTTCGTTCAAGATTTCTTTCCCGAAAAAGTGAATCTTTTGAACGTCCTGAACATCCTGAACGCATTCTACAGCGCCGGCTATTGAAGTTCATCTGGGCGATGCAATGCTCAGTGCATGGAAGGTGAATTTGCCAAAACGATGTTAAAGGTAGGAACCTATCACAGCCCTGATGGCGTTGTGACAGTCACTCCTGAACGCCTCAAACATTGGGAACGGCAGGTTAAGGCAATCCAGAGCGTAGGGTACGCGATTCCATCGCACTTTGATCACTCGAACGATGAGGAGCTGCTGACACCAATCAGCGAATCCGAGTTGCGAGCCAAGCAAAGTCGATCAGCCAAGAGCACGGTCGGCAAACTGAAAAGCTTTCAAGTTTCGCCAGATGGTCAGAGTGCTGAAATCGTTCTCCATACGCTTGAGCCGAACGCAACCAGGTCAGTCGCAAGCAATTCGATATACGTTTCGCCCGTTGTCCATCCTGAATGGAAAGACGGTGCCGGTAACAGATACCGCGATGCACTTACTTCGTTCGATTTGGTGGATTGGCCCGTCGATCACAGCCAAAGCAGTTTCACACCGTTGGTTCGAATGGGGCAGAGAGTTTGTCCTGCAATCCGCATGGGTGCAGGCAAGCCGCATTTTTTGGAGCGTCAGCAGATGTCAACAGCCACAGCAACCAAGAATCGATCGCAAGCCGCGCGTAAATCTCGATTCAAGGCAGCTCTAGCCGTTGGCTTAAAACGCATGGGAAGCGATGCGGAGCCAGAAGACGACGAAGACGACGAAAAGCCTTATGACGCAAGCGCGTCCGATATGGCTGATTCTGGTGCGGATACGCCAACGCCAAGCGATGATGCTTCCCCTACTGATACCATCGGCGCGGAAGAAGCCAGCGCACCCGATCTACTCGATAGCGTGCTTAATTTGCTCGGCGAGTACGGCGTGACCCTTCCAGACGACACTACCGATACAACTCTGATCAACCATCTGCGTGTAGCGCTCACTGCGTTACTCAGCAGCCAAGGCCAAGAAGAAGACGAGCTAGGCGACGAGCAAGGCATGGATCAACAAGCCATGCCACAGCCGGTCGCACCGACGATTGCGACGATGAGCGTTCAGCAACGCAAAGCACTTGATCGAGCCGCAATTGCCGAACGTGCTTTGAAAGAGTACCAGCGCTCACGAACCACGGAACGCCTGGGCGGTCTGCTCAAGGCCGGTCGATGCACACCCGCCGAACACGATTCCATGCTTCGCAATCTTGGCACTGTCCGTATGTCGATGTCAGACGACGGGAGTTTCAAGCCAAACCGCGTCGATCATTTCCTCGAGGACCGCGAAAGCGTTCCTAACGGCACTTACTGGACTGATCAACAGCGAACGCAGGCAATCGGTCAAAAGATGTCGGTGGTCGAACCTCCTGACGCGATTACCAGTGGTGGTGGTCGGTCGCACTCCGAATTCGCCGAAGCCGTCCGCGCTATCGGTGGCAATCCTGACGAATAGTTTTAGGACCAACTTACCATGCTCAACCAACAGCTAGGTTCACCTGGCGTACGCGCCGCAGCGTTCACGACTACCCGCGAAATTTTCTGGGGTGGTGACGCTTCGCGGCAGAAGATCGCACGCGGACAAGGCCAATTCAGCAGCACTATGCGCGATGCTGGCAGTTCGCCTACAACGGAAGTTCGCTCAGGATTGTTGCTCGGAGCCCTGACTGCTGATACCAAGCTCGTCCACTGGGATCCGGCTGCAACTGACGGTAGCCAATGGCTTCGCGGTGTTAACGAACACGAACTGGTTATGGTCGAAGGCTACTCGTCGACTGCCGCCGAACGCTTTGGACCATACGTTCTGCAAGCTCCCTTGCGAGCCGCATCGCTCTTGATTCTAGGCACTGCATTGACAAGCAGCGATCACCAATACCTCGCCCGTCGATTGCTCGCGCTATCCGGTAGCTTGCTGGACGATGACCCGATGGGTTATCTGGCTGGCGTGAACCAACGCACGATTCTGAAGACCGTTACCGGCGCGATCACCGCAGCCGAAAACGGCTCTCAATTTATCGTGGTCGGTGCCGGCGCTGTAACGCTAACCCTGCCGGCGCTGGTTACTGGCCTCAATTATCGATTCGTCAACGCAGCCGGGCAAAACCTAATCGTCGCGTCAGTTGCCGGTGACGACATGGTTGTGCTCAACGATTTGTCTGCTGACTCGGTGACGTTCTCGACCGCGAACCAATTGATCGGCGCTGCGCTCGACGTTTGGAGCGAGTACGTCAACGGCACGCTCAAGTGGATCACCAACGTTCAAATCGGCACTGGCACGATCGCAACCTAACCCATAGCGGGTAATTGATTCAACTATCCGGTTCTGCCGGATAGTTCGCACCCAACGGATTCACTCACTAAGTTTTTTGCAGGACTCACCAAACATGCCAGCACTACAAAGCCTCCTTTCGCCACAAGTGTTGACGAAAGTGATCAGCCAAAAAGCTAAGACGAGCGATTGGTTGCTCAACCTTATGGGCCTGGCACCAGGCGGAAAGAACGAATGTTTCGAGGGTCACGGACGCATGGGAGCGTTCCACATCTTCGACCACACGCGTAAGGTCGCTCTCGGGCGTGCGCCAGGAACCGCAGCCGGTCGCTCCGCAGCTAACCCTATGGGCCAAGTGCTGTTCACCTACCCGCGCATGCACGATAGCCTTTCGTTGCCTGCCGAAATCCTGCACAACCTCGGCAAGATCAGCGACCCAGCCGTTCGTGATAAAGCTGGTGCCGACATGATCGCTCGTCAGACCGATTATTGCGGGGAAAAGGCCGCGAACTGGCGCAAGGCTATGCTGATCGGTATGCTTCGCGATGCGCTGTACTACACAGTGGACGGCGATGATGTGAAGTTCAACTACACCAGCGGCAACCGAATTAACTTTCAGATGCCAGCCGGAAACAAGTCGCAGCTCAACATGCTCGGCGAAGGCAACATCATCGGCACATCTTGGGCCAACCTCGACGCTGATATTCCCGACAACCTCGGCAAGATCAACCGCGCTTTCCAAATCCTATGCGGTGGCTTCTTGGCTGGTGCGATTATCCCGCACGCGATTTTCAATTTAATGCGCCGCAACAACGTGATCCAAGAGGAGCACGGTTCAAGCGTTTCACCATATCTGCGATATGAAAAGCTGGAATTTGAATCAAGCCCTGGTAAAAGCATGTTAAACGTGCTGGTGTGTGAGTTCCGGTCGTTCCCTGGTTGTACTTTCTTCGTTACCGACGAAGTTATCGACCTGGGTTACGATTCAACCGAATCACTTCAGCCGATGGTGCCTGTTAATACTGGCATCTTCTTCGGTTTCACACCTGGCGACAACGTTGTGCAATGCTACCAAGGCTCGGAACCGATCAGCGAATACGACGGCGCGCCGGAAAGCGAAAAGGTCGGATTCTCGGCCTGGTCGGTCAAACGCTCCAACCCAACCGCAACCGAGCTTTACACGCTCGACAATGCGCTGATCGTTAATCACATCCCCAAAGCAATTGCGAACCCAACGCTAGTTTTCTAAGACTGTCCCAGCGCGGTTTGCGCAGGAACGCCCGGAAGCCTCCGCGATTGCCCTGTCGCGGAGGCTTTTTTCATGAACTAGGACGCTCGCTATGCCAGTCAAGCCAAACCCGATCGGAACTGACGAGGATCTTGAAGGTTACTTCAGTTCCTACGGTATCGAATCGTGGGCTGACCATGACAGAGTTGGTGACCCGAGTGCGACGTTGGTACTTGATCAGTGCAAGATTTACGCGGGTTCGTTAATCGCGAGCAAGCTGGCTAGGCGCTACGAATACAGCTCCTTGATCACTTGCCCGATGATGATCGAAGTGTGGTGTGTAATCGTGCTGCGAACGCTGACGTTCCGGCGCGGAAACCCACCTCCGGCTAGTCTCGAGTTTCGTTATCAGGAGTTGCTGCAACGCGATGGCTTACTCGATCAAATCGCCGATGGAACGCTGATGCTGACCGATGAAGACGGCAACCCGTTTCGACCGAAGAACGCAAACTCGCCAGGCTGGGCGAACCTCCATATTGACCGATTGTATCCCGAGAGCAAAGTGCGCGTGATCACTGGAAACTCGGATATGACACCAAGCAGACTGAGACGTAAAACCGACCGATTCCCAGAGACTTTCGGATGAGCATAGTGACTTTCAACGGAGCCCGACCAGAAGCCTCGCGCATCATTCGCGCGTTGATCGCTTCGTTGACCGGTCACGCTCGCACCGAAGCGGCTCGCAGCGTATTCATCGTAATGGGAATCGCAACGCTGACGGAGATTCATCAGGACTTTATCGTAAAGGCTCGCGGAGGTGCCGGCGCAGACGGAACAGTATGGCCGCGGCTATCCCCGAAAACGCTGGCGTACGGTCGCAGGTTTGGGCCTGGTGAGCAATCAGCGTTGAAAAAAGCCGCAGGACTCGGACGCGGCAACCAGTTTGCGCCCGGTGGTAAATCGGGCCTTCTGACGGCATCGCAGCTAAAGCAGTGGCGGGCGTTCTACGCAATGCTAATGACAAAATACGCTGCGACCATGCCATTGTCCGCAGCTAAAGCCAAAGCAGCAGCTCAAGCTTGGGTAGCGATGAAGAAACGCGGAGCCAAGACGAAGCTCGAAGTCTACGGAAATCGAGAACACGAAGTATTGCGTGATACCGGCGTGCTTGCGAACAGCCTGTCCGTTGGAATCTTGAGCGGAGACGCATACCAAAAACCGATGGTCGACGGCGGTGAAGAACAGATTTTCTCACTGATCGAGAACGGCGTGATTGTCGGTACGAACGTGAAATACGCCCGATCTCACCACGAAGGTCTTCGCGGAATCCCAAAGCGGCCAATCATGCCCGACGAAGATCGTATACCGCAAGTTTGGCTAGATCGAATCCTTGATGCTGGAATGCGAGCTCTCGCGAGTTCGATCGAGCTGTCGATGTCTAGGGGGAGTGTCGCCTAATGTTCATCGCTGAAGCCTGCCTACTCCAAGCCGTCCGCGACAAGCTCGTTACTGACCTGACGCTGGACGAACATCAGTGCCAAGTGGAGCTCGATGGCATGATGCCCGATTATGCGGGCAAGTTGTTCATTGCCGTTAGCCCTGGTGGTGTGCAAATTGGGCCGAGGCATAAGTCTAGCGGTGGCGCAATCGACTTAGTGATCGGCGTAAAGGTGACTGTTTACAACCGCGTTACCGAGATCGCTCGCGACAAACGACGCAGCACGTTCATTCAATTACTAACAGGGCTCGCACCAACTCTTGAGAGCGTTGTGCGGGCGCTCGACAATAACTATACGTTGACGACTTCTGCCCTAGCGCTGCAAGCCGCTTCGGCGGTGAACGCTGGCGGGCTGTACCCCGAACCACTTCGGCAGTTCAGCCCCGAACTATCAGCACGCATGGTAATGCGAGACCCGTACGACGCTGCGCAGATGAGTGGTATGCCAGCGGATCCAATCGTAGCAGTGGCAAGGTCGATCAATTTCAGTGGAGCACGTTACATGCAAGTGAGGGCATCATGAGCGCTGTGATCATGCCTAACGACCGTTCGACGAAGCATCCCGCGGTAGGGTTCTGTCGAAACCCGCTATGCCAAGTGCAAGGTCAGCGCGAAGAACTATTCACGTTTCCGATTACTCACGCTCACGTAAGTTGCCCAAAGTGCGGCGCGTGCATTGAACCGATGGTCGGTGTGTACGTGCTCACGCATTTGCTATTGCCAATGCGCGGCGGTCCGATTCGCGGAGCCGGTGGCCTCTGCTACGTTTTCGCTTGCGACGATCAACGCGCCTACCTCGCTACAATGACGAACCTGGAAGCGGCAAGCGGTGACGTAAATGTGATCAACTGCCCAATCTGCAAAGCCAATGCGGCCAAGCTGGGAATTAAACTTGCGGACGGTTGGAAGCCCGACCCAGAATTACTAGGAGTCTAATATGTCGTTTATTGCCGGTGGATATAACATCACGTACAACGCGAAAGCTCTCGGTCAAACAGCCGAAGGGATTCGGATGACGTACGAGATTTTCAAGAAAATCATTACAGGGCACTTGGGCGGGCAGACACCGCAAGATGCTGTTTACCAAGGCCAGAACCGAACCAGCTCGTTTCGATTGCTCGAAGCAAACGCGGCGGGCGTGGCAGACCTACTCTATGCGTACACGTCGACCATCGGCAACGAATGGCAACTCGGCATTATCGGCTTACTCGATGTCCGTGGGCAGGGAAGCGTATCGCCAGTAACGAGGTGTAAAGCGGTCGTTCTCACAGCGATCACTGGCACGAGTGCATCGAATGATGCAGCCGCAACCATTACACTGCCGCTATCGATTTTGCATGATCGATTCCCGGTCGACGTGCTACTTGCGCCGGACCTGAAGGAAGTTCCAATCCGACTCCAACACTACGTTAATATGAGCGAAGGAACCCCGACATTTGGTTCATCTACGTAATTGGTTTCGCAGGAAACCGGAAGAGAAACCGGAAGAGAAACCGGTTGCAAAGCAAGTGTTGTCGATCACAACCGATCGTCCTACGCTGGAACTGACCCTGCCTGACGGGACTACCACCAGATGGCAGTATGACGTTGTTGTTCTGAAGCTAAAAATGCAGATGATTCAAGACGCTTCGGGACGATCGATTCCAGACCAAGCGGATCTTCAGAAGTTTTGCGACTGCCTGATTTTGCTCGGAATGCCCGATTGCAATGTAGACGTTGCGTTGCGTATATGGTCATTAGTATTGGTTCAGTTTCAGCAAGTTGCGCTCTCGATTGCAAGGCAAGTTGAACAGTGTCGGTCGAGCTAAAAGTAACCCTAGTCGGCGAAGATCCTCAACAGCAGGCCGCGTTCACCAATCCGCAGCCTGCCCCGGCTAGCGGTGCGCAATCGCAGCCCGCTCAGCCGTCGACTAGCAGCACTTCGCAACCTGCCAGTCCTTTACCAAGTGCGACGAGCACAACCCCGCCAAGTGCAACGTCACCGCTCCAATCGCCTACAGAGCCAGCTACCACGGAACGCCAAACGGTTCCTCCTGAATCCCTAGTTGTTGCTGAATTGGTAGGCGACAATACAGCCAAAGCGGACGCGCCGCCCGCCAGCGCACAGCCTACTGAAGCCAGTTCGCCCGCGTTATTCCCTGATTCGATCGAAGAACTAATCGATGCGATCGACGATCTTGTATCGGCCACTAAGGACGAGTCTAACAGTCGACGCGATGTTCTCGATGAACAAGGTCGATCAGCGAGACACGGAAGCCGTAAGGCTTTTGCAACTGCTCTGGACGAGGTTCTTCCCAATGAGGAGAAAGCCAAAAAGACCAAAGAGCAAACCGATGCGCCCGCAAAGTCGCTGTTCGACAATCTATCGGGCTTAATCGATCAGAAGATTGACGACTTTGGATTGAAGGGAAGTCGCGCCGGCAATCTCGTTTCAAATCTAAGTCACACCGGAGCAGGACTTGCCAACCGCGCAACGCAGTTTGCTTCGGGACTGTTCGGCGCAGGTCAAGCGGCATCAGGTGCCGCAGCCGGTGCGGGAGCCAGCGCAGGGGCCGCAACTGGAGTTGCCGCAAGTGGTGCTGGAACTGCTGCCGCTGGCGCAGGGGCCGCGGCTGCAACCGGAGCAATGGCCGCAGCCGGTCCGCTTGTCGCCGTAGCGCTCGCAGCCGGAGCCGCAGCGCTCAGCGTCAAGAAGTTCATGGAGACAATGGACGCGGTTGCAAAAAACCTCGAAGACCTATCGCCAGCGATTGCATCTGTTCAAGCTCAATTCTCCGCGAACCAAGAGCTAATGCGGCTAGACCGTGCTAAGCGAATTGGCGATGAAGTGGCTTCGCTGCAAGCCTCGCAGAACCGCTTGTCCGAATCGATGTACGAAATTCAAACGAAAATCTACGAGTTGCTACTAAAGACAGCTCCGCTAATCGAAGTTGGAATCAATAGTTTGACTGTGATTATGAATACGCTGGACGTGCTCATTGCAACGGTCAATCGCATCTACGCCTCCATCACGTTGGACCCGACCGACAATCAGCCAGCCGCAAAAGCACTAACTAAATCAATGGCAGATTTAGCCGATGCCATGCTCCTAATGTCGGGTCAAGATACTAACCCCAAGAATGAACAGATTGACCCATTCCTTGCCGAATTGCTCGCAGCCGACAATAAGCTCAAGCCGCCTATTCCGCCTCGCAGGGGCAAAGGGTTGGGGGGACTTCCGTAATGGCAACACGCCAAATACTTGAATACAACGGCTACGTCTTTAACGAGTACACCGAAATCAGCGTTAGCGCGAGCATGGTTCAGGACGACGCGCAGACTACGGTACTCTACAACCGTTATCGGATTCGAGCCGAAACAACCATCTATGCGGATGCTGGCGACTCACCTGGGCAAGCGGGTACGCACTTCGCGAGAATCCGCGATCGACTCAGCAAGCAAGGCAAGTATCTTGTTATCTCGCATCTTGGATTTAACGGCACACCTTTCGATGTCAACTTCACTGGTTCGGGCCGGCGCGACGTTACGCTAGGCCCACATCCTCGCATGATTTCCTGGGATGCTATCGGTCACGACAACGCGGTTCACGTAGTCTGGGAATGCGAAGTTTGCGTTTCGGAATGCGAACGCTACACCGGTGTAATGTCCGTCAATCATCGATTCTCGGCTCGCATTGATCCATCTGGCTACACGACGATCACCCACAGCGGATACCTCGAAGTTGCAGCGACCGTGGACGGCGACAACATTCTTGCAGCAGCCGATAACTTCCGGCAATTTGTTTTCAGCTTGCCAGCTCTCGAAGACTACCAGCGCGAAACGAGCTGGAACACCAGCCCCGACAATCGCAGGCTGGAGTTCACAATTGTCGAGAGTCAGATTCGTTCACCCAACGCATTCGCGACCGGCGTTGTCAACATCACTGGCAATCATGGCGTTGCTTGGCAACGTAATTCAGCCGCAAAGCTGACCCAGACGATCCGCGCAACAATCGAGTTGAGGCATGGAGTTGCGCGGTCCTACGCATGGGAGGTCTTCAAGGCGATCGTCACAAGCCGCGTAGCGTTCACCACAGCCAGCGGCGTCACGCTGTTTTTTGATCAACTCTATATCGATGAATCGCTGTTCGCGAACACGTTTAGTTTTTCGATCAACTACAGAACGATCATGGCTAAGCCTGACGATTCGATTCTAACAGCGCTGGCGGGTGCGTTTAGTGCATCGGGCTTTGCTGCCCCGATTAACCTTGGGACATGGGCCAACTGGAAAAGTAACATGTTGCAAGTTACAGGCAACCGCGGTATTTCGGACATTCGACTACGACCCAACGGCGCACAGATTCACAACCTCTGCTCAGATAATTTTGTTAGCCCAACGAAACAAGTTACACCAACAGCACGCCCACCCATGCCTACGGCCGGCACGAAGCTCTACAACGACAAGCCACCCGCTCGAGAAAGCTACCTCAAATACGATTCGTGGATCGAACTAGACGAAGAGGTTCCAACGACAACGCAAGTCACAGTGGATCCAGACGACTTGGAGCTAAAGACGTTTAATCCAAGCGACGAAAACGCAACGCTAGAGCCAGCAGGTTCGACAACCGGCGGCGGAACAGCCGTAAACGTGACTCGTTACGTCGAAAGCCAAGCCGGTCGCGTGGAGATAGTTTGGCGTGGCTATGCCGAGCGTATCGGTTACCCGATTCCTCGCCCCGATAAACTGAAGGTCGGCGACGTGACGCTCTATCGAGTTGGACGAGCTCAATTCCGTCAGAAGTTCATCGGAAATGTACTGGGTCAACCGGTCTACGCAGCGGCGTGGAATCAACGCTATGCGGTTTCAATGCGACCGAAAAAGATGAACGATAACGACATGAACATCTGGCAGGGATTGTAATGCGATTTCAAATCGACGGGAAAGATTTTGAGTTGAGCATTTTCGACGCGCAAGCGGCGATGGAACGCTGCGAACAAATGGCGGGTATGTCAGCAACGTCGACCGCGCCGACCGTCGAACTATTACATTCCGTAACCGCTTGGGCTCAGTCGCGTTTTAGTGTTCAATTGTCCGGAACAGCCGCTTGGCAGTTGTGGTGGTCAATCTGCGAACTAATGGACAGAACGCGGAAAGCCTACCAGCGAATTGCCGATGTAGGAGCCTGGTTGCACGTTGACGGGACGCGCCTAGGTGAACTGGAAATGTATGGGCTGTACGCGAACTTACCGCGAGTCAAGGCGCAGGCTACGCTGCAAGCAGGGAAGTTTGATCCAGCGGCGTACGACGCGATCTATCAGTTAGTGCTGGTGGCAACGGGAGACGAGAAGCAGGCGCGCGAAGCTCGAGCGCAGGCGTTGGAGCGTTTTGTCGATTCTCGTTGTGGAGGTAATTAGCGTGGTAAAAAACAATCGCAACCGAATCAAGAGCAAGCCAGCCGCGCAAACGCAAACGCAAAAGCTGAACGGCCAGAATAGGACGATCACGACGACACCCGGGGGCAAGCAGGCCGACACGTCGCGTTATCCTTCGTCGGGCCTCTACAAGCCGATTCCGCACATTTGGTTTCAACATCCGGTCGATCTTCCTCCGTTCACTTTCGCGACCGTCCGCGCTATGTTAATGGACGAAGGAATACGGCTCAACTTCGAAACCCGCGCCGCTCCTATCTACGGTTTAACATTCGGCTGGGAAGAAAACGGAGTTTGGCAGGAAGGTATTAAGTGCCGAGATCCTGGCGTTGCTCAATTCATCTTCCGGCAGCTCCAACGTATTTGGAAAACGTTTCTGCCTGAAATCCTCCGCTCTCAGATTTGGGGCTGGTCGGCTGGCGAAGTAACGCTGAAGCTGTCTGAAGAAACCGGACTGATCGAAATCAACGAAATGCTCTCCCGTCACCCGATGGATTGCAAGTTGCTGAAGCGTGGTTGCGAGCGCTACGGCGTGCGTATCGAGCGAGTGGAAGGCGGCAACGTTGATCTACCGTTCCCCTATTCGTGGTTTCACTCCTACGGCTCCGAAGACGGCGAAGACTATGGAACTAGCGCAGCCTATGGCGCTTATAGTTCCTGGGCCGACAAATGGTTCGAGGGCGGTGCTCGCGAAGTGCGTCGGCTGTTCATGCACAAAGATGCCTACGGCGGTGTGGATCTAACCTACCCTGACGGCGAAACGTACATCACAGGGTTCGACACCCCGATTCCTAACAAAGACATTGCTCGTCAAATCGTCGAAAACATCCGCGCCGGGGGAGTAACCGTTCGACCGTCCGACCGAGATGAAAACGGCAACGAAAAGTGGACGCTGTCACGCGCAACAGTCGCTAGTAACCCGTCGCACATCCTTCAGTACCCCAAGGATCTTGACGAAGAGATTCGGCACGGTATGGGCATTTGTGATGACGTGATCAATAGCGACTCTACGGGTGCCTGGGCGGGCAAAAAGATTCCGATGCAGTCGTTCTACTCGACGCTCGATTCGTGGGTGGTGAAGTTGCTCAAGGAGTTGTGCGTTCAACTGATCGATCCATTGTTGGTCCTTAATTTTGGCCGCAAGGTCGAATACGAAACGGCGTTCAAGCCGCTCGCCAAGCAAGCAATGGAACAGCAAGGGCAAGGCGATGGCGGCGACCCGAACGGAGTTCCGCAAGACATGCAAGGGAATGAGCAGCCTGGTCAAACGGGAATCCCTGGCGGCAACGATGAACCGCAGCCACAGCCACAGGCTGACGCAAACGCAAAGCCGGTCGGTATGAGCTTGGCCGATCAAGTCGGTTCCGGTGCGATCGATGTTCGCGACCTAGTTTCTCGAGCGAAAGAACTGTCATTGCTCCGCTTATCGAGCGCAACAGGCGATCAAACGGATAATGAGTTCGATTACTCACCGGAGCGGATTGAAGCGTTAGCGGACATTCTCGCAAGCATCTACGGAGACAAAGCGGAGGAAGTGCTTGACGCGATTCTTCCAGAAGACAAGCCAATGAAGCTGGCGCTTTGGAACCCTAGTGATCACCCTCGCGGCAAGAATGGTCAATTCGTTGCCAAGGGGACTGAAGAGGCATATTCGCTGGCAAAGGAAAAGGTCGACTCTGCACACCGCAGCCGGTCCCCTGATTCGATGTCTGAGCTGATGTCGCACTTGAACACGTTGACAACCAAGCAACTGCACAGTCTGAAGAAAGACTACGGCACCAAGGCAAGCGCCAAGACGAAATCGGCCTTGATTGCGAAGCTGACCGAACGATTGACGAGTGGTAAACACCGCACCGCCGAACGCGAAGACGGCACGCCCGTTGCGCCAGTCCGTGAAAACGTCTACACAGTACCAACTGGAACGCTAAACGTTGACCCCGCCCGATTCCAGTACAAAGTGAAGGGCATCGGCGAAAAGGGAGTGGGCGAAGAACTGAAGGGAACCAGCAAATGGGTTCCCGAGTTGGGTGGAGTGCTGCTAGTTTGGAGAGATCCAGAAAACGGCAAGGACTTCGTGATTAACGGACACCACCGGCACGAATTAGCGACTAGGGCTGGAACAGAGCAACTTAACGCCCGCTACATCGACGCTCCAACAGCGAAGCATGCGCGAGCAATCGGAGCACTCGCGAACATTGCTCAGGGTCATGGGACTGCAATCGACGCAGCCAAGTATCTTCGAGACTCTGGGAAGGATGTCGAGCATCTAAAGCGATCCGGTATATCAATGTCCGGTCGCGTAGCTAGCGATGCTGCAAGTTTGGTAGACCTGTCGGATAAATCGTTCGCAGCGGTCGCGCAAGGCAAAATGGAAGAAGACAAAGCAGTGGCGGTCGCTAAGCATCTGAAGGATCACACGCTACAAGACAAGTTGTTCAAGAAGATTTGGCAACTCGAAGACGATGGCAAGGATTGGAGCATTCGCGAAGTCGAAGCCGCATCGAAGAAGATGAGCCGCGCAGGGATATTCAAAGACACCGGAACGGACCTGTTTGGCGATTGGGAATCGGAAGAGTCAACGTTTGATCAGGAGGTGGAGCTTGAATCGTTTATTAACAGGGCGTTCGCAACTGAGGCTAATGACTTTGCTGCCGTCAGTTCAACTCGTCGCGCAGAACGCGTCAGCGAAACCGGCAACGTGCTCAACGTCGACGCCAATCTACAAAAACGAGATTCCGCTAGGGCGTCACTATCAGACTTCGACCGAGAAGTTGGCCTCAAGGGGCCAGTCGCAGAAGCGATCAAAGCGCAGGCGGCGAGGTTAGCCAAAGCGACCAAGAAAGCCGACCGCGAATCGATCAAGAAAACAACTCTCGATGAAGTCCGCAAAGTGCTCTCTGCCATGCAATCGCCTGAACCCGAGAAGCCTGGTATCACGCTGGACACTCGCACTAATGAAGCCGCCAAACCAGGCGACCAGCTCGGCATGTTCGGAGAAGTCGACAACGTACCAGGCGGTAAGCCAACACTCGATCGAGTTGGCGAAACGAAGGGGCGATCGGTCGGACTTTTCGAAACCGATGGCGACCCCGATCAAATGTTACTGTTCGATGATGGTGTAGCAACACCTGATCGGACTTGGAAACCGGACGAGAAACGAAAAACCAACTACGCGATTGCAATGTCGCTAACTAAACAAACTAAACGCTACAAGGGGCTCGCTACGCCAATAATGTGGACACTCACCGAAGACGAAGTTAAGCAGGTTAAATCCGGCGCTCGCACTTTGATTCGTATGCAAGACACCGACCAAGACACGATCATGATGTCACTTGGTCGATTGCAAGAGGAAAATCGAGTTCTGAGAATGGGCGTTGACGCAACAGGGCACAAACACAAAGACAAAGGACCGGGAGGCGGTCAGTTCACCAAAGGCGACGGCGGCGGCGACGGCGGTGGAGGTGGAGGAGGAGGAGGAGGAGGAGGAGGAAAAAGCACCGACTCAAAATCTGAACCATCGAAAACCCAGCTACCAATATCACTAAGCGAAGTTGGTAACGGCGGAAAAACGCTCTATCGTGGCACGCGTGCTGGTAGCCGAGTAGACGAGTATCAATTCTGGGCCGAGTCTAAATCCTACGCAGCTAGCTACGGAGGCGAAATCATTGTGGCTGAGATTTTAGACGAATCCAACATTCTTGATCTGCGGGGATGTATCGACGAAAACGGCGACTATGACGGATCGAAAATCGAAGAGGCGTGCGAAGGTCTGGCCGAAGCGATGGGCATTGACGTGGAAACGACAATCGAGCGGGAGCGCCTATGGGACTGCTCGCCAGATGAACATGCTTCCGCTGTCGCTGTCCTCCGCGCTGCCGGATTTGCCGGGTGGCAGTGGTGGGAAGGCGACGACGAAGCGTATTGCTTGTTCGTGAGCTGATCCCACGATGACTAACTAAACAAACTGAACACTATAAGGGGCTCGCTATGCCGACAATGTGGACACTCACCGAAGACGAAGCCAAGCAAGTTGAAGCCGGCGCTCGCACTTTGATTCGGATGCAAGATTCTGACCAAGACACAATCATGATGTCACTTGGTCGATTGCAAGAGGAAAATCGAGTTCTGAGAATGGGCGTTGACGCAACAGGTCATAAGCACAAAGACAAAGGACCGGGAGGCGGTCAGTTCACTAAAGGCGACGGCGGCGGTGGTGGTAGCGACAGCAAGCCGCAGAAAACGCAAGAGTCAGCACCAACCAGCCAATCGCCAAAAGCACCCGCAGCAGTACCGCAAGCCGATGCGCCCGCAGCCGCTAAGCCTTTGCCTGTCTCTGCCGGCGCTGTAAACAAAGAGGGACGCGACACGTTTGAACAACACCAGGTCAACGGCCAGTGGTCACCCGAACGTCAGAAGCTACACCAGGAAATCGTTGACAAGCATTTTTCCGGTAAGAAACCAGCTCCTAAAGGATCTGCCATTGCCTACGTTCTTGGCGGCGGTCCGGCTTCAGGCAAGTCGAGCATCGTCAATGGCGGACACGTAGCAATCGATCCAGACACGATTCACATTGACAGCGATGCAATCAAAGCCGAGTTGCCAGAGTACAACGAAATGCTGCAAGCGAAAGACCATCGCGCAGCCTCGCATGTCCACGAAGAGTCAAGCCACGTTGCCAAGATGATCCAAGACAAAGCCAGTCGCGGCGGATACCACACTTTGCTTGACGGCACTGGCGATTCGAGCTTTGAATCGCTCAAAGGCAAGATTGACAAAATGCGAGCATCAGGCCAACGCGTGGTAGGACAATACGTGACTGTCCCTACAGAGTTAGCCATTCAACGGAACATCGAACGCGCCAAGAAGACTGGTAGACTCCCCCCAGAATCGATGTTGAGAGCGTGTCACTCTTCTGTTTCCGCAATCGTTCCACAAGCAATTGAGGCTGGACTGTTCGATCAGTTCGACCTATGGGACACTGAAAACGGCGTTGTCAACGTAGCAAAAGTCGAGAATGGAAAGCTGAACATCCTGGACCAAAAGCTATGGGAAAAGTTTAAGGCAAAAGCCTCGTAAATTTCGAGCAATGTGAGTCTTCACAAAGCGAAGTAATTGAGTCTGCTATTCGGCGAACAAAAGATTTTAAGGACTGGAAAAGGGGTAACAAATGATTCCAACAGAAGTAGCAGAGCGAATTCTTGTCGAGGTTAATCAGGAAAAAGAACCGAAAAAACCCGACACACCGGAAGAAGCCGAGTTTCGAAAGCAGTTGGAAAAAGAGTGTGCTGATATTGCGGCACAAGGCTATGCTGTGGACGTTCCTCGAGAAATCACTGTAGCGGACTGAAACGAAAAAACCCCTGAGTCAACGGGAATGGACTCAGGGGTTAGCGGGAGCAGAGCGGGAAACTCAGCAGATGGTAATTTATCACACCTTTTGCCGGAAGCAATACTATGATCGGAATCAAGCCGCAAACTTCTGTTCTCGCTACTGCCGAATCTATCGCGCCTTGGAAGCAGCGCGTTCTAGAGGAAAAAGAGCAACTTTGCGACAAGATCGGCAAGTTGGCTGCATTCATTGCGGGTGAAGCGTTCCGAAATCTTCCAGAATCTGAGCAGTTGCGCATGGCTCGCCAACTTCAGTCTATGCAGGAATACCGCACCATCCTCAGCGAGCGCATTGACGCTTGGCTAAGCGCAGTGGTTAACGTCCCGACAGATCCGCCACAAACCGAAGTTGAAACCGTTTCCGAGTAATCGGAGTGAGGAAACTATGCACCGCCGCCCCCATTCGGGTGCGATAATAGGGGGCCCAACTTTTAATAAGCAGTCGGATTGAGGAAACTATGCACCGTCAAATGGATTCGGTAGTCGGTACTTCATTACTTGGCGCAGTCGGACTGGCGGAAGCGTTCCTGGATCAAATTGCCATGAATGCGACCGGTGATGACGTTTGGAGCCGTAACGCTGCGTTGGAAGCGATCCGCGCCGGCGTACAGGCATTCGAGCCGCTGCTGGCTGCTCACTTATCGGACGCTGTTCTAGCCGGTTGGATCACTGGCTATGACAACGTTGCATCGCAGTTTCCACCGTGGCTACAACAAGAGTTCACTGACTCGATTCGCAGGCGACCACCAGTTGACCCACCGGAGTTCAACTTGTTCGGCATGTTCGACCGAGAGCCAAAGCTGCGCCTGATCAACGTCGAGAACGCAGCTAAACGATTGATGGAAAAGGGGATTCTCACTCGACCTGAATTTGACTCAGCGACGGAGCAAGCACAACGCCAAGCGTTCACGATCGCGGGAGGGCTCGGCGCTGACACTATCGACCGGATGCGGTTCATGCTCAACACGGAGCTGAATGAAGGGCCAAGCCTGAAGGGATTCACGAATCGCATTACGGAAATGCTCGACACAAGCCCGATCGGACCAGGGCATCTCGAGAACGTCTACCGCACCAATCTGCAAGCGGCCTATCGTGACGGGCGCGAGACTCTGCGTAGTGATCCGGTCGTTGCGGCTACGTTCCCGTACCAAGCGTACATCGCGGTTCATGATGCACGCGCCAGGCACGAACATAGGGAGCTAGAAAAGTTCGGGCTCAATGGCACGAACATCTACCGTTCAGACGATCCGTTTTGGGACTACTTCACTCCGCCTTGGGATTACAACTGTCGCTGTGGTGTGCAAATGCTGACACTCGAACAGGCAGCGGCGCGAGGAGTCAAAGAGGCTCAAGAATGGTTGCGAACCGGTCGCGCGCCGATCAACCCACAATTCCGCTACTCGCAAATACCGTTCGATCACACCGAAGGATTCGGGCACCGTGGCAACGTGGGCGTCATCATGATGTCATCGGTGCGAGCCCCCAGCGGATACAGCAAGACCGAACCGCTCGTAATCAACGGACGAGAGTACATTGGCGGGCAATTTATTCCAGGGGACGAGATTCAGCACGCCACAGCCTCGCAGAAAAAGGAACTTGAATCGGGAAAAAAAGCTCAAAACGATGCTCCATCACCAGCGAAAGCCCCCAAGCTCGACGGACCAGAGCCACCATCGCACTGGGTTAACACAATAGCAACCAAGCATGGCATCAAGCTTAAAAGCGGCTACGGAGCCAAGATGTTCTGGGACCCTAAAGCCTCTTCTCGCGGATGGTACTTTCAACTAACCGGACCGGATGGAAAGCAGTCGTTTGCCGACCGCTACACGGACGCCACAGGCGCAGCCAAGCACGCGGCAACGCTACTCCACGCTAGAGGACTTAATCAGCCGGTCGAAGCGAAACAGCCTAAGCCTAGCGAACCCAAGCCAGCGAAAGAGCGGGCACCGAAGCGCGAGGTGAAAACCAATCAAGGCAACTGGCACTACCAAAGCACCGAATTCGTTTCACGCGGAGCCAAGACGAAGTTCAACGATAACCTTGCGGCGCTGCGTACCCTAAAGACGATCGAACTGGAGCAGCGACCGGCCACGAAGGATGAACAAGCAGTTCTCTCGAAGTTTGTCGGCTGGGGACAATTTCCACAGGCGTTTGATGGTAATCATCGCAATCACGAATACAGTAAGTGGTCGAAAGAACGCGACGAGCTTCTCGAGTTGGTTGGGCAAACGGCGTTTGCTTCTGCGAGGGCATCGACGATCAACAGCCACTACACCGCACCAGATGTTATCGAAGCACATTGGAAAATGGCGGAACGGCTGGGATTCAAGGGCGGCAAGTATCTCGAACCCGCGGTGGGCGGTGGCTACTATATCGGTCTAATGCCAGGTCACTTGGCGGAAAAAACCAACGTCACAGCCGTTGAAATGGATAAGACCGCCGGTGCAATTTCGCAAGCACTTTACCCAGCGGCTAACGTCCACGTCAGCCCGTTTCAGAATCACGCAACACCCAACAACTTCTTTGACCTAGTTGCGACCAACGTGCCGTTTGGAGCAATCCCCATAAGTGACCCGAAGTATCGCGCAATGAAGCCGATGGTTCACGATTACTACTTCCTGCGCTCGGTCGACACCGCTAAGCCTGGCGGTCTGATCATGCACATCACCAGCGCCGGAACGATGGACAAGCTGGACAAGCGAGTGCGCAAACACATTGACGACAATTGCGAGCTCGTTTCCGCGATTCGGTTTCCCGGTGGTGCGCATAAGGACAACGCTGGCACCGAAGTTGTTACCGACATGCTGATTCTACGCAAGAAGAACCCCACAATCCCAGCGACCACCGATGAAACGCCAACGGAAGCGCAACCAGGGCACCATCGTTTCACTGGGACAACCGTAGATTCGCTTGGCCGCATCTACCACTGGGTAGACGGCGTTCGAGTCGCGGCACCACGCTGGGACGATACAGTGCAAGTTCCCGACCCTGACGGCGGCGACCCTATCACGATCAATCGCTACTTCGCCGAACATCCAGAACAAATGCTTGGACGGCTGGATCGAACCGGGACGATGTACTCAGGCAACCAGAAGAACGTTACGAAGAGTGACAACTACGACGAGATGCTGCAACAAGCAATCGATCGGCTACCCGAGAACATTGTAAGGACCGGCAATCAAGCACCGGACGAACCCGACGATTCGCGAATGATGGTGAAACCTGGCAGTCGTTTCCTCGACGGTCAGTATGTATTGCAAGACGGAAAGATTTACCAGCACAAAGACGGAGCATTGGAGCCGCAAGAATTCGACAAGCCAACGACTGAACGCGTATTAGGGCAAATTGCAATCCGCGATGCAGCACGCGATCTACTGACTGCGCAGCGCTATGGCGGCGACATAGAAGGAGCACGCGAGCGACTGAATGGACTCTACGATGAATACACTGCGAAACACGGTTCGCTACATGACGTAATGAATCGTCGAGCAATGAAGGTCGACCCCGACGCGCCATTCCTGCTTTCCCTGGAGCATTACAACAGCACTACTAAGCGCGCAGCGAAAGCGGACTTATTTTCGGTCGACACAATCGTTCCTGACGTACGCGCCGACAAAGCAGGCTCGATTCCCGAAGCTATTGGAATCACGCTCCACGAAACTGGGGTAGTCGACCTGGACCGCATTGCACAACTGACTGGCAAATCTACCGAAGAGATTGGAGACGAACTTGTATCGACTGGACTCGCATTTGACGACCCTAGCACCGGATGGCAATCTGCATCGGAGTATTTGAGCGGTAACACGCGCCGCAAGCTACTTGAGGCAAAAGCCGCTGCCGCCGCTGATCCTCGCTACGAACCAAACGTCGCAGCGTTAGAGCGCTTGCAGCCGGTCGACATTGAACCGGAAGAGATTGGAATCAAGCTCGGTTCTCCCTGGGTGCCTACAGCAATCGTCCAACAATTCGCCGCCGAAACTCTCGGTGCGAGAATGGACGAAGTGGAAATCAAGTACACGCCTGAACTTCAAGAGTGGCGAGTCAATCTTAATTCAATGCTTCACCATCGTCATTCGAACCGAAACGTATGGGGCGTGAAAAACGACAATGACGAAATTGTGTTTTCGTTTGAACACGCTATCAAAGCGGCATTGCATGGCAAGCAGCCGGTTATCCGTAGCGCAATGTCTGATGAAAATGGGAACCACCCGATCTTAGTGGAGCAAACAAACGAAGCCTTGCAGAAAGTGGAAGAGTTAAAAGCGCAGTATAAGGATTGGGTTTGGTCGGATCCAGAGCGAGCGGAGAAACTGGCGAGGATCTACAACGACACGCAGAACAACGTAGTCCCTCGGCACTTTGACGGCTCGCATCAGTCGTTCCCAGGCATGAACGCCAATTTCCAAATGCGGCAACTTCAAAAAGACTTCGTTTGGCGAGTGGTCACAACCGGCAAGGGAATGGCGGCGCACGAAGTCGGTACAGGGAAAACGGCCAGCATGATTGCATCGGCGATGGAGCTGCGCCGGCTAGGGCTGGCAAAGAAGCCTACGCTCGCATGTCTGAAGGGCAATATCGAGCAGATCACGAAGGAAGCACTCAATCTTTACCCGAACGCCAAGATACTCAGCACATCCGGCAACTTCGACGCAGCCAATCGCCAAAAAGTGCTCAACCAGATTGCCACAGGCGATTACGACTTGATCATCATGACTCATGACCATCTGGAAGCGATGAGCCTAAAACCGGAAACACTCTCAAAGTTTATTACGGAAGAAGTCGACGAGATTCAACATGCGATCGATGCCGCCAAAGCATTAGACCATAGCAATGCGCAAAAGTCTGAGGTCAAAAATCTCGAGAGGAAAAAGCAGGTTTTGAAAGAAAAACTAAAGAAAGCTTTAGCCGAAGAGACGAAGGACAAAGTGTTTTTTGAGGATACCGGCATCGACCAACTATTCGTCGACGAGGCGCATCATTTCAAAAGCCTGCCTTGCCATTCTCGCGAGAAACTAAAGGGCGTTCCAAGCGGTCGCTCAGACCGAGCAACCGACATGCTCGCAAAGACTCGCCACATTCTCGACGCCAACAACGGACGCGGAGTTGTATTCGCAACTGGAACGCCAATCGTCAACACGATGGCAGAGCTATACGTGATGCAGCGGTATCTGCAACCGGATGCACTCAAGGAACGCGGCCTGCACCACTTCGATAGCTGGAAAGACACCTACGGCGAAACCAAGACCGATTTTGAGTTCAAGCTGAGTGGCGAAGTCGCTCAGACATCTCGCTTCTCGCAGTTTATGAACCTTCCAGAGTTGCGACATTTGAGCTCGGAGTTCATGGACATCCAGCGCGCCGATAATCTCAAGCGCGATGACGGCTCTCCGATTATTGTTCGACCAGTCAAGCACGATCAAGTTGTTGTCAGCGAGACAAACGATTCGGTAAAAGGCATGATGGCTGAAATTGAAAGCCGCGCTCTTGCGCTCCAGACCGCCAGGCTTAGCGGTGTCGACCGAGCGCAGATGATGGCTGAAATTGAAAGCCGCGCTCTTGCGCTCAAGGGTAAACGCCCCGGTGGCAAAGGTAAAGACAACATGCTCAGCGTTTGCAACGATGCAAGAGCTGGATCGATCGATATGCGACTGATCGACGCGGAAGCGGAAGACCACCCCGAAAGCAAAGCCAACCGAGCGGTGCGGGAAGTGGTGCGACTGTATCACGACCACCCCGGCAAGACTCAGTGCGTATTTAGCGATCTAGGTATCAATCCGACCAAGGCTAGCGGATTCAGCTTGTTCGCGGATATGAAGCAAAAGCTAGTCGACGCAGGCATTCCTCATGCCCACATCGTAGACTTTTCCGACGATGCGATGAAAGGCGCAAAGCGACAAGATACGATCGGTGCAATGCGCCGCGGTGATGCAAGGATTGCGTTTGGCTCGACAAAGCGACTCGGAACCGGCACAAACATTCAACCCAAACTACTCGCGGTTCATCACTTGGACATTCCCTACATTCCCGCAGCGCTCGAGCAACGCGACGGACGCGGCTATCGTTCCGGCAATCAGAACAAAGATTTTCATGTTTACAAGTATGTCCAACAAGGCTCAGCCGACCCGCTGTTCTGGCAGATACTTGCCCGCAAAACCGGATTCATCAATCAGTACATGCTTGGCGAAAGCAGCGCTCGCACAATGGAAGACATTAACGCGGAATCGCTGACACCCGACGAAATGATTAACGTGGCTAGCGGTGGCTCAGACGCAATGGAACGCATCAGGACAGAGCAGGAAGTCAGTAAGCTACAGAGGGCACGACTACGGCACGAAGTTGACCAGACGCGGCTAGCGAAGTCGCTTTCCGAAGCTGATGAGCACCGCGCAGAGTTGCGGCAAGAACACGCAGCTCGCAGTCAGGACCACAAACATTTCCAAGCGAACGACGAATGGAGAATCGACATCGGAGGGCGGGCGTTCACCGAACGCAAAGATGCCGAACCCGTACTGGCGGAAGCAATCGCCAAAGGCAAGGCAAGAATCGAAGCTCTGCCAAGCTATCAGCGTGGACCGGTTAGGGTTGCCACCTATCGCGGCGCGGAACTGATGATCAAGCCCGATGGAATGCTGGCGATACAAGGACCAAGCAAAGCGCGGTATGAGAGTGGCCCGTCAATTGCATCGATCGATTACGCGGCGCGATCACTTGCAAAGCGCGTTGAAACCGCGCAGACTGCAATGGAGAACTACGAAACCGACTTGGTGAAGATGAAGCAACAGGTCGGGGAGTTCCGCAAGCAGCGAGAGTTGCAAGCAGCGACCACAAAGCTTGAAGCGCTAAAGGGCGAACGTAACGCGGCATTATTAAGGGGCTAAATGATGGGCTACTGGACAAGTACAATGGAGCGGTTCAAGATCATCGACCGCTCAAATCACCCTTGGGCGGACACACTGACGCAAGCACTCGCGCAGGTCGAACCGGAAACACTCGCAGAACTGACAGCGAGCGGTGAACTGAACGCATTCCTGAGCTGCAAAGTTGACGAGTGTATGAAGTCGATTAGGTCGATGGAATCGCAAGGGATGGATCACGACGAAGCCAAGGAGTGTGCCTTTGAGTCGATGCTTCCAAAGGAACCTGAAGACGTAGAGGATTGGGAGCAAGAAGGCGCGGAAGCCGACGCAGTTGATGCTTTTAGTAAATGGATTGAATCTGATGCCAGAAGTGACTCGGACATGGAGGATTAACGGCACGATCAAGCCGCTCAATCCTGCCGTACTCGCCGCACAATCGGAAGAACAAGACCAGGTTGCCGAATGGCATGGGTTCCCGAACGGCATCACGATTCCGCGAGGGCGGCAACACGGAGTCGCGCACTTCCTCCTCGGTGCTGACGATGTTGAAACGCTCAGGGACGCAGCGAACATTGAAATACTGTGCTATCACGAAGATGGCACCACGTTCTGGCACGGCTGGACTCTGCAAGTTGCGGAAGCGATCACCAAACAGAGCAAGCCCGCGCATTGGGTGCGGTTTGCGGATCCAAGATTTCTTTTTGAAAACAGCACTGCGGAAGGCGAACGCTACAACCTGCGCAATTCCGAAACGGACTTCGTGACAGCCACCAAGAACGCTGGCACCGCCTACACCTGGCAGGAAGTGCTCGCAGACTTGTGGGCGAAATTACCTGGCGCTTATGCGGTTCCAACTCTTCCGACGCCCCCGGCATCGACCCCCGAGAATTTGTACTTCGACGGAATGGGCGCTTGGCGGGCGATCAATCAAGTGCTGAGCGCGATCGGTTGCACAGTTGTCTACGATCCGTTTACAGCGACGTTTGAGTTTATCGACTTGAATGTTGCGCAATCCATTACCTACCCGACCGATACGCTGCTGTTCGAGGGTTCGGCGATCGGCTCAGGCTTCGCGCTCCCTCAAAAAGCCGGTGTGCTTTATCACTGGTTGCCGGCAGGCACAAACGACTACTCGCCATTTAGAAAAAAGCCGCATTATCTCGAAGGCACCGTAGGCGGAACGCAAGGCACGTACGAAATCGTTGATACAACGTTCTACTGGACAGGTCGTTCGATGACTGGTCGGACCGGTGAAGTAGCGACCGCGATCAAGAACCTGATGGACCCACTTGTTGAGCCCGTACAGAAAACGTTTTCGGGCGTGTTCGAGGAACTGCCAGGCTCGCGGATTTCAGCGATTCGCTGGGTCAGCGACGGGACGCGAGGCTTTGAGACGTTGGTGTTCTACGGGTTCGAACCGTTTGAGTGGCCGCAATTACCTGATTATGAAGCGCAGGCAGGTGGTTCATCGATTCAGTACACTATCGTCTCACTCACCACTGCGACGGGCGGACCGTATACAGGTTTGAAAGTCGCAACCGTGACGATACTTACCGCACCATGCGGACGCAGCGATCTGATTGGCGATTCCGTCGAAGTCGTGGATCATCTTGGTTGCGTGTTCGATTTAGTCGAAGCCAGCCTGATTGGCGTCAAAGGTTTGGCTGACGAGCAGGTTGCTGCATCGCTCGAAGCTGGTGCCGCACCTGGGACGATGAGCCCTTGCCATTGGGCCGCTACTGATCGTTGCTGCGTGGGAGGTGCATAATGCCAACTAGAAGATGCTGCTGCGGCTCGGGTTGCGTGATCGTAGCCGACGATTTTGGGCGTGCCGATAATGCTTCGCTCGGTGCAAGCTGGATTGAATATCCATCAGCGGCATTTGAGATTTTTAGCAATCAAGTTCGATCGGTAAACGGCGGCAAAGCAATTCACAACACAGTTCACCCGACTCCATCCGGCTCGATGGCGGTCTACATTGATACAGTGGCGGAAAACGAAGGCGATGTTTACGATTTGCTTGTTAATGTTGTCGATGCAAACAACCATCATCTAGCAAGGTTTGTCCGCAACGATTTATTTGACTCAGAAATTTTACTCTACATTGTCAGCGGTGGAGTTGAAACGCTTCTCAATAGTGCAGTAATTGGCTCTATTAGTGGAACCGCAAGAACATTTTCAGCGTTTATTGCCGACAATGAATTTTGTGCCCAAGTAACTTTCGGTATCACTTCGCAGGTGACGGCCGACACGACGCTCAAAGCCCTCGGTTATCAAGCTGGCATCGGCACAACGACGCTTTCTCTGCTGATGGACAACTTTGAGTTTGCGCATCACTTGCAAACTAAAGCAACGTGCCCAAGTTGCGTTTGCCAATGCGGAATAGAATATGTGCCACCCTGCTTAAACATTCACTTGGAAGGTTCGGGAACCCGCATGGCTGCGCTCAATTGCGATTTCCAATTGCGATGGAATAGGACCAACGCATACTGGGAAGGAACTGCAAATTGCTGCGGCATCGATTGGCCGATGATCCTTAATTGCGGCGATGCAATATCGTGGGAGACATTCACACTACTACCACTTGGATTCGATTGCACCGTGACTAACGGCGGCAACGTCGCTCGTTCCCCTGTGTCCGGATCATGCAGCCCATTCCTGCTGGAGTTCGGTCCGTACGCTGTGACTTCAGGCGACTTGGCTTGTTTGTGCGGCGGCGTGGGATTCCCCGACACTGGTAGTTGGACAGCAACAATTACGGAGTGTTAAATGACTCCAGAGTTGCAAACAGTGCTTAATCGATCACCAGTTTGGCAACGGCTGTATGATACCGATCCAAGGTATCGAGCGGCATGGGATGCGGGTACAGGTCCTGGGCAAACAGGACCGCAGCCAGAGATCACCGAAGGACCAAAGTACAATCACTGGGGGCCGCTGCACTGGTACGCAGTCGAGCACGCTGCCGACTGGGATGAAGCAAAGGCAAAAGCGTTCTATCGCAATTGGGAAAAGAATATTCCAAATACTGGCGGGTGTAGCTGCCCATCGCACTGGAAAAAGCTTGGTTTGACTCCGGACTATTTATCTCCGAAAGCCTTTTTCGAATGGTCGTGGCGTTCTCACAACACAGTCAGCCGTCAGCTCGAAAACAAGCCGACTGTTACGCTCTGCGAGTGTTACCAAATCTGGTGGCCCGAACGAATGACCAACCGTGACGGCTCTTAATCACTGCCATTCTATTGACTCACACTGCAATAGCAACTACCATTGCGATTGGAATGTCTTTGCTTCCTGGTCTCTTCTAAGAGGAACGTACATCATGGTTCGGTTTGTTGTCAATTGGGCTGTTGCAATCGTTGCTATGTACGCACTGGTCTATTGCGCGGAATCCTTCGTGCACTGGTTTGAGGGCAGGGAATCGGAAAGCTATCCTGGTCGATGGATTTCAATTTTGATCAACAGTTAATAACGCCCGGCAAGGATAGTCGTCGCGAATGTTACTTGCAAACTCCAAGGAATATCAATGAGTAAGTTCTATTCGATCGCAGATGTTGCGGCGCTATTGAGCGTGCATCGATCGACGATAATTCGCACGGCGCAGCGGTTGGCGATAGGCACGCGCGTAGGGCGAACAATTATTTTCTCTCCCCCAGAGCTGAGAATGCTTAGGAAAAACGGCGTTTTCGCTGTCGGCAACCCTAATTTCCGCAAATTAAAGAAATAACTCACTGGCTCCTATTGCAACAGCCGAAGCGAATGTTAAGCTTAATACCGTGAGGCAGTGAAGCGGGAAACTCAAAACGGGAGACTGATATGGAATCGAAACCAGTGACGCTCGAAGATCAAATAGACGATCGCGATGATCGGTTGCTGACTGTGCGATACAACGCAAGTCGCCAACTGGCAACGTTGTTTTGTACTGTGCTGTACGACTTGGCCCTGCGTGCCGAACGAATGCGAAAGCAAATCGCCTCCGAGTTTGATGCGCATATTTTGTCAGGGCAAAACAACGCGCATGTGGAGGAGCTTGTGAGTCAGGTTCTGCAATCTGCGTTCGACCAAGACCCGGTGGCGGCGTTGCAGCTCGACTATGCCGGCGCAGTGAAGAACGCGGACGGCTTGGAGTTGCTGACGAGCGACGAGATCGAGATTGCAACCGATCGACTGAGGCGTGATTTTCAGCGGCTTATCCGTCACACAGCCGGAACAAAGTAGGGGGCGATCATGGGTTACGAAATTGAGGAGTTAACGCAACGCGGCTGGGAGGTAGTTCGGGGTGGCTTCTCGGACGTTAATCAGGCCGCAGAAGGTTGTGAGTCCATGCTTGCGGATTCGCCAGGAGGCAAGTTAAGAGTCGTTGAGGTTGAGAGGATGTGCATAAAGGCAATCGTTGACGTAGTTGAGAGTTTGCGAACGGCTGTGCTGTACTTTCCTGGAGGGGAATGACATGGGGACTATGAGAGCACTATTACACATTCACGATCAGCCGATGGATATGCCTGAGCAGTGCGCTCATTCGGAAGTAGTCGAGCTGCTGGAGTTGGTCCAGCAGGACTGGACGTTCCAAGGTCTCGACCAGTACAGCCATGAGAATATCCAGACTGTGCATGGTTCAATCGTACTGGGGTTAATGAATCGCTGCGAGAATATGAGGAAGGCATTGCAGTCGATCGTAGATGACAACGAGTTTTGCAAGGCGTCGTTCCGGTCGTATGGAGACCGTGGACGAGAGTACGCAAAAACGGCACGGCAATCACTGGAATAAACGGAGTGCATCCAATGGAAGTTCTGCTAGAGATTTTTCTGTCCGCTGCAATCGCAGCGGCTCTAACATTCGCAGCACGCGTGCTGTGTTGCTTGGCTTTTGATGACGATGGCTGGATCGAATCGGGAGAGTAAATATGTTTCGATGGTACTTGGTTCATCGGTATTACTTCAGTGAAAACAAGACTCTGCTGCTAGAGACGATTGACGGTGTGTATTGCTCTTGCATCAGTAGAGCGCTGGACATTGCGAAGGGACGCAATTGCCTGGCGGAAGGGGACAAGTTGCGAGTGGAGGGAGCGTACACGCAAGTCCAAGCGAAGCTTGCCAAGCGGTTGAGCGATGAGCATAAGGCGTCGGAGTTGGAGTTGTGGCCGATCGATGAATTTGTGCAGTGGATGCAGGTATGAGCAACACAGATTTGGCGATGGCGATTGTGGCAACTGCGCGACTGCTGCAACTGATTGTGATAGTCGCGGGTGTTTTATGGGTGATTGGGGTGTGGCTCTCTTCACCGATCAATGAGCGGGATTAAGAAAGGGAAACAAGATGGGAATTGAAGCAAAAGAAATAGGCAACGAAGAGTATCACAGTCTGCCAGGCATCAGCAACTCGAAGCTGAGCGTCTTGATTGAAGATCCGCGTGAGTATTTTCACCAGTTTCTCAGCGGGCAGTATGTCAAGAAATCGAAGGATCACTTTGATTTTGGTCATGCGGTTCATGAAATCTGCCTGCAAGGACTGCATAACGTGCAAGTCATTCCAGCGGAAGTGCTGACGAAGGACGGCAAGCGGGCGGGCAACGCATGGCAGCAGTATGCGGCAGAAAATAGCGGCTCGATTTTGATGAAAGCAGCGGACTATCGAGCGGTGATGAATTGCGTCGAAGCGGTCAAGCGGCATCCAGTTGCGGGTGAGCTATTGAGCGCTCCAGGTTATTCGGAGCGTTACTTTGAGACGACTACCCTAAACGGAACCATCAAGCGATGTAAGCCCGACAGGGTGTGTGATTGGAACGGCAAGAAGATCGTGGTCGACTTGAAAACGACAACCTGCACACTGGCGCGAAAATTTGTGCGGTCGATCGAGGATTTCGGATACGCTCGGCAAGAATGCTTCTACCGGGATGTTCTCGAAGCGAATGACGTATTCGTGGATGCGTTTGTGTTCATCGCGGTCAAGGACAGTGCGCCTCACTGCGTCGACTGCTACTCCATCAAAAACGAGTGGCGAACGATGGCTCGCAAGGAAATCAATGACGCAATCGATGACCTGGAAGAACGGACGGCGACGGGCAATTGGGAATCGAAAACGGCCAACTTCATCGTTGAGTTGGCACCACCGGGAAACTTAAAATTTAAGGGTGAATACTCATTATGACCAACGGAGCAAAAGCAACCGCGATTGCGGTAGATCAACTGGGAGAGAAGCGGAGCGCCCCAGTCAACGAGCTGCGCAAGTATCTCGAAAAGTTGAAGCCACAACTGCAAGCGGCTTTACCGAAACATTTGAACGCAGACCGCATGGCTCGGATTGCAATGACGGAGTTCAGCAAGAACCCAGCGCTGCAAGACTGCACGTTCCAATCGATCGCGGCATGTGTGATGACCGCTTCGCAACTCGGTCTGGAAATCGGCGTGGGCGGTCAAGCCTACATGATTCCTTACGGGACCGTGGCAACGTTCGTGCCTGGTTGGAAAGGGCTGATTGATCTTGTATCGCGGGCTGGTCGATCGAGCGTTTGGACGGGTGCGGTATTTGATGGCGACGTGTTCGATTGGGAGCTGGGCGATACGCCATTCCTAAAGCACAAGCCGATGGGCGAGAACGATCCCGACAAGATGCTGTTCGCTTATGCGATCGGCAGAGTCAATGGTTCGGATTGTCCAATCATTGAATGCTGGCCTAACGCTCGAATCAAGAAGCATTTTGACAAGAACGTGATTCCAAAGTTGCAGCGCAGCCACTACGCCAACAAGCACTGGGAAATGTACGCTCGCAAGGTCGTATTGTTGCAAGTGCTCAAGTATCTACCTCAGTCGATCGAGTTGCACGCGGCGGTTGAGATTGCACACGCGGCGGATGAAGGACGACCGGTTTCGATCGATGCCGACTTTGTGACCATCGAGCACCAAACGGAAGAAAAGCAGCAATTGCCACTGGTTGCCAATCCAATGCCAGTAGGAGCCAGCGAGCCGATGGCGGACTTCTGGAAAAAAATGGCGGCGCTCAATGAAGACCGCAAGCTAAGAGAGTGGTCGGACGAGATCGCGAGAACGCCAGCGCTGAACGACGAAGAGAGAGACTTGCTGTGGGTTGAAATCACGCGGCGGGTTGGAGGCTAATCCAGTAACACCGGGACTTGAACCACTTAGTTAAAGGAGACAGAAAGCATGAAGACTATGAAAGAGATTCTACATACGGCGGATGGGATAACTAAACAGCCGATGCTTGACACCGATCTTGAGTATCGGGGCGACGAGGTTCATGAACTACTCGATTTGGTTCAGGCCGATGGGCAGATCCATGATCTTGACAAGTACGAACCGGAACACATGCAATCGACTCTAGGTGCGACACTATGCTGGGTGATGAAGCGACTGCAAGAAGCCGAACGGGAACTCCTGGCGGTGCAGCAGCGAGAGATTGATCGGCAACGCGAAGAGGTCGCGAGGCTTGAGCGCCATAGAGTTGAAGCCGAACGTGCTCGATTAGCTGAAGACAGCGAAACCTGGTTCGATGAGTACCATCGGATTCTCGTAAGCGATCGTGAACAGATTGCAACTGCCTGGGGCGTGAAGCTCACCAACAAGCCAGCCGAGTGGACGGAAGGATTTATGGCGTTCGAGAGTTGGCCGGTTGATGGATGCATTTATGACGCAACCGACAGTAACCCAAGGACACTCGAAAAAGCGAAGCGATGGGTGCAAGGTTGGACAGCCGCGCACATGCGTGAGATGCAACTTTGACTGCGTAATTCTAGCCAGAAGTAACGAACCTTCATGGCATCTCAGATGGCGGCGAACACGGAAGTCGTTGCGGTCAAAGCAGGAATCAACACTTCTCCCCGTTGATCGCGTTGAGGGAGAGCGTAAGGGCCGGTTTATCACGTGCCTTTCATGCTGGATACGTCAAGGGCCAGCACATTTAACACACAGACGAGAGTGTTGCGACCGCTCTCCGGAATCGCAGCATCGTGTTTTTATTAGAAAGAGAGTCTATCAATGGTTAGTGAAGAAATAATTTTAGATCGTGATCGTGTTCACTGCATGGTTTTGGTTTTGACGGAACTACTAAAGGTCGAATCGCATTTTCAGTTTAAGTTGCGGTTCTCCAACAAAGAAACCGGCGAAAGGACGCTAACAATCGTCCCGCACTGTACGCCAGTCGAAATCAAGCTGGAAAGCTCGCGATGAACGTTTTGATTCAGGAAGCCGCGACCGCTGCGGCTTCCCTCCACGTTGGAGATGTTAGCGGCTTTCCTGCAATCATTTGTTCTCTGACTCGTGAGGTTTGATATGGCGAAAATGATACACGATGATTTCGAGGCTTGGATTCGCGATCGGTCCCGTGGCTGCATGGAGCCGTGCGAAATTGACGAGCTGTGTAAGGGTGATTTGGATTTTGAATCTGGCGACTACACGTTTCGCGATCTGGCTGTACAAGGACAGTGGGAGGCATGGCAGGCCGCAATTGAGAGCGCTCGCAGGTAGAGTCAGAGAACGCTCGCATTGAAAACGCGGGCGACGAAATATTGGACCACACCGATAGACCTGATTCGCACGCGTTTTCAATGCGTTGTTACCGCGTCGGAAAACTATTTCGGGAAATACGCAAACATTTCGTAGCTACGCTATTGATTCGTAGCTACGCTACCGATACAATTAGGTATCGCAACAACGCGACGCAGTGAAACGCCAAACGGGAAAAGACGATGACCACAACAAGCAGGATCTTGACTGATGGACGAAAGCTCGAAATCGAATCAGCGAACCGCTCCGTGAAGGAATGGAGAGTTTCGATCGACGGTAATTGTGTTGGTGAGGTAAATGGGGTTTACGCTTTCAATGAAAGCCAAATGCCCGTAAGGGATGGCGTGCGTTTTACGCACTTCGTGAAGTTCGCTCATGATTCCTCTTTCTGCCTGCCAATTACCTCTAGCGAGTGGTCGCAACTCGAACCGCAGTGGGAAGCCGGGGGAATCGTTGACGAGGGCGCACGCAAGACCCGACCAGCAGATGCAATGCGGGCAGGTGCTCGCCGAGAATCCTTAATGGAATTCAACGATGAAAATGTGGAGTGCGGTTGATGCCACGTCATAGCCTCGGCACAAAAGCCCCCAGCGGCGCAAGCCGCGTTATCCGCTGCAAAATCAGTGAAGCGGAAGAGCATGCGGCGAAAGCCGCTGTGAATGAAGGCGAAAGCCTGAGTGAGCTAATTCGGATCGCGTTAGCTCGTGAAGTCAAACGCCGCGAAAAGGCTGCAAGTCGATCGCGGTAACGTCAGCAATAATCCGCGTCGGGAGGCGCGACTATGACCAAACCAAAAGACACCAATCCCGACTCGGATTCATTGCGTTGTTCGTCAGCGAATTACGCTGACGGCACACCAATAACTCCAGAGTGGTTGGACTCGATATTCACGAGCGAAACGATGAACGGACATTCCCTACTGATCGACGGCTATGGCGATCTAATCGAATTGTATCTTGCAGAAGATATTGACAAGCCGGGCGTTTATCGTGCGTCAATGATGCAGAGCGAGCCAGCGGACCTTATTGCGATTACTGGTCGCGTTTTCGTTACGCGCGGAAGCGTGCATTTGCTATTGAATGCGTTGGGGCATTTCGTCTGACGAACGTTGAATTCATTTGGTTCGCGGGTTTGAGTTCGCCCCGCACAAACCAACGTAATGCGAACTCAAATGCAATTATTTGTTCGTCGTTTCGGGAGTGCAGGCATGGCAGAGAATAGCAAGATAGAGTGGACCGACCACACGTTTAATCCTTGGATGGGTTGCACAAAAGTTAGCCCTGCGTGCAAGAATTGTTACGCCGAACGCGATATGGATCACCGCTACGGCAAGGTTCAGTGGGGGCCAAACGGAACGCGAGTAAAAACAAGCGTTGATAATTGGAGGAAGCCATTGCGATGGAATCGCGACGCACAAGAAAAGGGGGTTCGCTATCGCGTCTTTTGCGCATCACTTGCGGATGTGTTTGAGGATTGGGATGGACCCATGTTGACACATACCGGAGAGCAATACGAATTGACGATGGCAGGCGTTCGGCGCGAGTTGTTTCAGTTGATCGACAACACGCCAAATCTCGATTGGTTACTGTTGACCAAGCGACCTGAAAACATCACAGAGCTATGGGTCGGTGGAACACGGTCGAACGTCTGGCTCGGAACGTCGATCGAGAATCAAGAGTGGGCCGATAAGCGATTGCCGCATTTGCATCACGTCAAGCGACAAGGGTTTGTCAACACAACATTCGTTTCAGCAGAACCTTTGGTCGGGCCAATCATGTTGAAAGGTGAGCAAGACGGTTTGACGTACAACCACCTTGGACGCATGGGAATCGATTGGGTCATCACTGGTGGCGAAAGCGGACCGGACGCAAGGCCATGCAAGCCAGAATGGTTCCAGTCGCTACGCGACCAATGCGTAGCAGCGGGAACGGCGTTCCATTTCAAGCAGTGGGGCGAATTCGACGCAGAGGAAAAGCGAGTCGGAAAAAAGAACGCTGGCCGTCTTCTTGACGGTCGGACTCATGACGGTCTACCGATCGTTGCGGTTGGCGGGCTGAAAAGTATTTCGCACAAAATGGCCGAAATTGATAAATAGCACTTGCTTATTCGGCCAATGTGGCCGATACTATAGGCATGGCGAGTGAGGGTCACCCGCCGAAAACAAAAATTGGAGAACAAACATGAGCAAGACAGTACGAGTGATCGGCGACACAAAAGCAATCAAAGAAACACTCAAGAAGCACGGCTTTTTGTGGAACGCAGAAAAGTCGCGATGGCATAAATCGGTGAGCGACACGCAAGCTGAGCAACTGCTGAACGCAGACACACAGGACGCAACGCTGGCTGCGTTCCAGTGGAAATATCGAGGGTGCCAAGTGTCGGTGGGCGACACAGTGGTTTTCACGAGCAAGAAATTTGCGACTCTGGCTTCTGATGGCCAGTCGGACCCCGACGCTTTGGATGCAGATGGGCAGCCAAGATGGATGAGCTATTAATGATTGATCCAACGAAGTACGGCACGATCACTGAGACGGCTCAGGCCGCCGGGATCGGTCGCGGTGGATTGCGTCACGCAATTGATCGCGGCGAGATCACGCAAACCGTCGAAACAATCGGTGGCACAACGCTGGTGAGTGTGGCGGCTGCGTTGCGTTGGTCAAAAAACCGGCCACCGCGAGGGCCAAAGCGGCAGGACAAATCCGCATAACGTTTTGATTCATCGAGCAACGGAAAGTAAACAATGACTACAAAAAACGCTCAACCCGTTGCTTCGATGCAATCAATTGTTCGTCGTCTCCCTAATGCGGTAAAGCAGACGACGCCAACCAATTGTTTCCAAGCATGTGTTGCAACAGTGCTTGGCGTGCCGATTGAAGACGTGCCCGAAGCGTGTGATGGTGCCAAGTGGGATTGGGATGCGTTCCAAGACTGGCTGGCGTTGCGAGGGCTGCAAGCGATTGAAGTCGGATTCGGAAATGGTGGAACCATTTACCCAGTGCGTCATCCGGTGTTGTGCATTGTCACCGGAAGATCGCCGCGAGAATGCACAACAGGCCGTCACGCGGTCGTAGGCGAATTACTAGGGCTGGAAGGATTCCGATTGCTGCATGATCCGCATCCGTCTGATGTGTGGATTGACGGCGAGCCAACGCACGCTGTGTTTTTTGTTTCGATTTGAGTACGACGAACGTCAGCAATAATCCGCGTCGGGAGGCGCGACTATGACCAAACCAAAAGACACCAATCCCGACTCGGATTCATTGCGTTGTTCTGTCGCTACGCCAGTCGGGGTTGTGCCGTGCAAGGTCGGGACGCAACCGTGGCTGGTCGTGGTAAACAGAAGACGCAAAACAATTAAGGTCGGCGACGTTATTTTAATACGCGAGGCCGGCGTAGGACACAAATGGATTCGCGTTCGTGTCGAGAATCTCGAACCTTTGCGAGTTAGTCGATAGAACGATTACAATCACCGGGAACGCGGTGACAAACTAACCATTTCAAAAGACTTCGCCGCGTTCTCCGGTGCATTGTCTTGTTCTAACGCCAGAGTTTACGGAAACGAAAATGATTCGCGAAATACTAAAAGAAGCGGCTGATTTATTTAAGAAGCTAGAAGAGGCAGAGTACGCAGAAAAGCTTACTAAGTCCTACGAGGTCGGCAAAAATAATGCAGTGGAGTTGCCGTTCGCTCCCGGAGATACCGTGTATCAATACGGAATTGGAGATCATGAATTTTCGGAGTATCGCGTTGAAGCGGAAAATAGATTGCATTGGTGTCGTACACGATACCGCTGGGCCGATCAGGACGACATCGAGACGCTCGCATTGACGAAGGCTGAAGCCGCGACGAAGTTTGCCGTTTGGCTTGGGACTGCCAGCCAGGAAGATAAAGACGAAGCCGCAAAAGGCATTGCGGAATCGCTTGATTACCACCGGAAGAACCTTGCGGATTACGAACTTATTAGCGCGGCTATTGGTCGTTAGAACAACTTATTATGACGCTACGCGCAGAATAATTCTCGAGGCAGTGCCGTTGATATCGACGCAGATTGCGAACCCTCAGTTGCGAGTTTTTGCGGGTTAGAAAACTCGATTTATTAGTGATCGAAAACGGATAGGTAAAACAGCATGAAGCGGGACGCTTTTACACACCCCAAAACGCTCGACTTGGCATCGCGATTAGACATTAGCCGCGCTCACGCGATCGGTATCCTGGCGCTACTCTGCGACTTCACGGCGACCTACGCTCCGCAGGGTGACATCGGTAAACATCGCGATGGTGCGATAGCTCGCGGGTGTGACTGGGTAGGTAATCCAGGGGAATTTATTCAAGCCCTACTGGACTCCGGGTGGTTGGACCTAGACCCCTCACATAGACTGGTTGTGCACGATTGGGAAGACCATTGCGAGCAGTGGGTTAGACTCAAATTGGCTAAACTGAAACTAGCCTTTATAGTGGTAAAATCCTCAGCAGAGCCTATTGCAGAGCCTATTGCAGAGCGCTCAGCAGAAGCCAGCGCCTCGCGTGACCTATCCTATCCTATCCTATCCCCTCCTAGCCTAGCCAAGCCTTCACCCTCCTCTACCCTCCTATCCTCAGCAGTGCCGACTAGATCGATGGACGAGGACGAGGGAATTTTGAAAGTTGATTTTGATGATTGCTTACGATCGTGCTTGCGGTTGAGCAAGGCGTGTCTTGCACGATCGCACAAGCTGTCAGCCGACGAAATCTGGAAGCTCGTCTGGATGGCGATGGCGCTGGGGCAGGATGGCCTCATCGCGGAAGTAGCTACGAAGATTCACAACCGAGAAGTCACGAAGCCCAAAGCGTATATCGACGCGTCATTGCGAAAGGCGTGTATCGAGCGAAACACCGATATGCTTCGTGTCGCAAGGTGCGCACCCGAAAGACCGAAACCAATTACGGCCAACGCGGATATTTAACCTGGAAGGAATCGAAAATTAAAGAAATAACATTTACTGTGATAGGTAGACCGCAACAGCGAGGCTCAAAGAAGGTCGGCTTAATTCCGCAAGGGTCGAACGGATTTTTGATGAAGAACGGCAGGCCGGTTGTGGTTGCTCGCGATGCTAACGAAAACAGCAAAGCCTGGATGGACTCGGTTAAGCTCGCAGCGTACGACGCCTATCGAGGCGAGTTGCTTATGGGTCCGGTCGAAATGCTTGTAAGGTTTTATTTCAAGCGACCCAACAGCCACTACGGGACCGGCAAGAACGTGATACAGCTCAAGGCCTCCGCACCGATGTATCACTCGCAATCACCGGACCTGGACAAGTTGGTCCGTTGCTTGGGCGATGCGCTGACGGGTGTGGTCTACGTCGATGATCGCCAAGTGTGCAGGACGTTGAGCCAGCGAGAATGGACGACGACCACCGAACGCGCGGAAGTCACGATTCGCGAGTTGTTCAGCTCGCCGATCGATCAGCCAAAACCCGAACAGCTTGGCTTACCCCTCACTTAGCGGTTGAAGCTTTTGAATCTTTTGAACATCCTGAACATCCTGAACGCATTCCGTCGCCTTGGTGCTTTACACCGGCTCGAAGTTGCTGCAAGCTCGCTAAGTGCCACCAGACGCCCGCTAACGAGCGTAAAACTTTTAGCCCGACATTTGCCGAAGGAATCACCAAATGCGTTCTCCGTCGATCCTCACCGCTGCAATCGCGTGCCTGCTGTCGAGCAGCGCGTTCGGCCAGATTTTCCCGAATGCGTTTTGGAATGCTCCCGCGAAAGTTAGTTCATCCTGCCCTGGTGGGGTTTGCCCGACGGGTGTGACAACTGCAAATACCGCGCCGGGTCACTGGAGTTACCCAGGCTCAATCGATTCGCATCTCGAAGGAACCCACGGCGTTTCGACGGCGGGCATGAGCTTTCAGCAAAAACGGAACCTGCATGATTCGCTCCACGAAAGCCCGATGTCGGATCAGTTCAGGCAATATCCGGCAGTTTCAAAATCCACCAGCTACGGTTCGGCGGGCTCCTCAGTGCGCGGCTACGGCTCAAGCGGATCTTCGTTCGGTCGCGACTACGACGGCGCTGTGATCACCTCGGTTGGCCCACCTTTGGCACCACCACTGCCTCAAGCGGCAGTAAACGACGTTTCGGCGCTCAAGGTCGGCGATAGGGTCGCTTTCAGGCGTGCGTTGCTCGATGCCGGTCGCAAAGCCAGGGATTGCGGGGATATTACTTCGCTCGAATTTTTCATGCTTTCCGCGTCGAGTCGCAACCCTAGAACGCTCGAGAAAATGCAAGCGGCTGTACACGAAGCAGCGATCGAAGAAGGCCTTGCAACGACTCAGGCGATCAACTGGGACGGGTTGATTGAGTTCATCGAGAAGCTTATTCCGATCATTATTAAGTTGATTGATTTGTTTTCAATGAGTCAACCTATGCAATCGTTCGATTTTGTGCCCGTCCAGCAGTATGCATACAGCCCACCGTTGCAGGATTGCTTCGCGTCGGCGGTCTAGTCTCTGCGTTCGAACCTGTCGGCTGGAGCAATCAGATAATGGACGACGAAAATAGATTCCATTTGCCACCGGATTTATTCATTGACGAATCGCAAGTCTTCCCACTGTCGGACGAGTTGCCGAAGGGTGCCTGGCACATTACCGCGAAGCTGCGCGAGCTGCACAATCGCAAGGTCGACGGAGCCAACGTCATCGTTGCAGTCAACGATACGGCCGGTCAAGCCGATCACCCGTTCCTGCCAAAGCAACTGGCCGGCAAAGACTTCACCAACTCACGCTATGGACTGCGCGACACACATGGGCACGGAACGCATTGCCAAGGAATCGTCATCAGTGTCGCTCCAAAGGCGAGTCTTGTAACCGCGAAAGTGCTCGGCGACTCCGGCAGTGGTTCAACGACTGGGATCAATGCAGGACGAGTGTGGGCAGCGCAGCAAGGCGCGGATGTGATCAGCGAATCACTCGGAGACGGCGGCGGACCACCACTCGCGGCAGACCTTGCGGCCTACGATCAAGCCTACGCAGCCGGTGCATCAATTTGCGTAGCAGCATTAGGCAACGCTGGCTACAACGGTCGTTCCACCATCGGGCGACCTGGTTCTTACTCGACTCGCAATCACGGCATCGCGGCTATCGGATCCGATTGGCGTACGATCGCGGGTTTCTCCAGTGGTGGGCCTCAAGCTCGCTTCGCCGCTCCCGGCGCTGGAATCATCAGTTGTCGACCTGGTGCCGGTTGGGTCACGATGAGCGGTACGTCGATGGCGACTCCGTGGCAAGCTGGCCTTTACGCGTTGCTGATCGGCTATCGCCGTGGCATCGGATTGCCCGACTTGAAAGGGCCTGAAGAATGGTCCGACTGGTTCGTTACCGAGAAGCTGACCGTCGATCTCGGTGCGCCTGGCTGGGATCCGAGATATGGCAACGGCCTGGTCGACGTGAACAAGGTTGCTGATTATCTTCTGGAGCGCACAACACAAAATGTTTAAGCCAATCCTGATTCTGCTGCTGCTGTGCTCGTCTGCTTTCGCGCAAGTGAAGGTTGATGTCGAACCGTTCTCCGCGATCATCGCGAAGTCTGCGAGAGTTGAGCCCCTGGTTGATTCCGTGGCGGTCATAGTCACTGATCGAATCGCTGATCGTAGCGGAGCGTTCTTGACGATAGCTTCCGAATCGAAGTGGGCAACTCCGTATATCGATGCAAGCGGCGTGGAGATTTCTCAATCGCAGGCTGACGCAAAACGCTGGATCATGTTTGCGAAGCCGGGCAAGTATCGCGTGCAAATCATCGAATTCGACCCAGAGCGCGGACCACGATTCACGCCCGTCGAAGTCGTTATCGGCACGCCAACAAAACCCGATGAGCCCGGCACGCCCGAAAAACCCGAAGATCCAAAGCCGCCAGTCGGCGATTTTGTTGCGTTGAGAAACTCGGCGGATGAACTGGCCGACAAACTGAACGATCCGCCAACGCGAGCATCACTCGCGAAAGCCTACGAACATGCTCTCAATGCAGCGGCCGGCAAAGACTATGCTCAGTCGCGTGAGATTGTCACGATGTCGCGCTTCATCGCGCTCAACTCGCGCGAAGGTGCATCGCTCCAGAAGGATTGGACCTCCGGCTTCCTAAAGCCAATTGACGCTAAACTCTCGCAACTCGTAAAAGCCGGCGACGTGGCCGCGTACGCGCTCGCAATTACAGCGATTCAAAAAGGCTTAGTTCAAAATGCCAACTGATCCAAACATTATCGGCAGTGTCCTTTCAACGCTTGGCATTGGCGGCGCTCTGGTGTGGTATCTGTATTACACCACCAGCGTGACAATGCCGAAACGTGATGATCACTACTCGCAAACGCTAAACGAGATCACCAAAGAGTTTACGACGTGCCTGAAGGAAGAGCGAGATTATCGACGCACTGAGATCATCGAACTCAAGGCGGTCATTCGTGAATCCAGGTGCCTGTTTACTTTGCCAGAAAAACAGAATCAAAGAGTACAGCAAGAATCGGAATCAACTCGGAATGAACCTTGACGCCCAACAATTTGCAGTGGTCGCCGTGATGCTCTGTATCCTGCTCATCACTTACGCCTGCCTCTATCGCTGGGACGAAAACTACCCGAACGATCAAGGCGCTGAATAATTTTGCGGGCAACCGGCCGCATGAAACCGTAACCCGAGCTGACCCAATGCCACCACCGACCGCTCGCCCGTCGCTATGTTCAACTTGCGGCGCTCGCAAGATAGGCCGCTGCAATCGCTGCCGCCAGCCTCGCACCAATCGCAAGTCAGCGCATCAGCGGGGCTACGATCGTCGCTGGCGAACCGCGTCGCTGACCTTCCTTGCTCGGCCCGAAAACCGCACCTGTGCCATCTGCAAAAATCGCCTCGCCGAATGCGTCGACCACATCATTGACCATCACGGCGACAAAGAAACATTCTGGGACGTGAGCAACTGGCAACCCGCCTGCATCGCCTGCAACACCCGCAAAGCCCACCGCCGCAAACGCCACTAAGCACCAAGCACCAAGCACTCCCCACCAAGCACCAAGCACCAAGCACCAAGCACGAATTTGAATTAAATGGGCCAACGCGGACCGCTCCCCAAACCAACTTCAGCTCGAGCGCGCGAAGGCAACCCGCGCCGGCGTCCGCTGCCAACGGATGAACCCAGCCCGGCAGAGATCGCTATCGACCGCCTGCCACCACCGCCGGATCATCTGACCGCCGACGCCAAGCAAGTATTCTCCGCGCTCGCCAAGCTGCTGAGCGATTCGAAATTGCTGACCGTTGCCGACGTGCTGCCCATTGAATTACTGGCCGACTGCTACACGCAATGGATCAAGGCGCTGAAGATCCGCGCCGAGGCTGGCGTGATAACGCAGATGCTGAACCGCGATGGCGAAGTAATCGGTTCATGCGAGTCCGCGGAATCGAAGCTCTGTAGATCCTTGGCCGCCGACTGCAACCGCTGGTTCAAAGTTTTAGGCCTCGGCCCCGCCTACCGCGTCGGCTTGCGAATGACCACCGACGGAGCCGACGAAATCGAAGATCCATTGGCCGCGTCGATAGCGAATGGATAACAAACAAAACCGTGCTTGGTTCTTGGTGCTTGGTGCTTGGTTACGCGTGCAGGATGTCGGTGGCTTCGATGGAGAGATCTAACTGGGTCGCTGTTGCAGCGGTGCCTAGTCGACTGATCCGATTGCCGGTCGCTAGATCCGCGTCGGGCACAACCTCACCAGCCGTTGCACCGACGTAATAGGTCTCTCCGACCAGCATCGTTGTGCCGACCAGAATCACACTGCCCGCCGTTGCCACGTAGCCGTAGCCGTCGGCGACGCCTGGCGTCATCGACACGCCTTTGACCGTCGCCGCCGCCGAGCTGAGATTGTTGTCAGACAATTTTACCTTGTTGTCCGTCGCGTCCAGATAGACAGGTTGCCCGGCTGCGATCGTGGCCCCGTATTTGTAGCGGGTGCTCTTCGTGTCGGCAGTTGGTCGAACCGCTGTAATACCAGTTAATGCCGCCATTTGATCCGCTCCCGAAAGTGCCTACAAAATCACAAAGAATCTACCCGTTATCAACGTTGCCAATCTAAACGGCTATCTGGGACTTGTCCGACGTTTCAGCGTTCAGCAATAAACGCTCCGGCCACCAAATCGCGTAGCACTCATCCAGCGTAATGCGATTGATCCGCTTCCCCTGCTCGATCAATTCCGCCGTCACCACATCGTGCATACTCCAGCACGATTCGAAGAACGCCGGCGCGGATCCAAAATCAGGTTTCAATGCCAACCGCAACCAATTCGATTTGCACCCGCAACCCTTTTCAGGAATCCGTTTTTCCCAGTGATTGAAAAATAACTTGGCTCTGCGAACCGACCAGTCCGCCGCGTGCTCTACTGCATACCAATGCAGCGGTGCCCAGTGATTGTATCGCGGTCCTTCGGTGACTTCCGGTTGTGGTCCTGATTGCCCTGGACCTGCACCCGCATCCCAGGCCGCTCGATACCTTGGATCTGTATCGTACAGCCGTTGCCACACTGGCGACCGATTAAGGACTGCTTGTAGTTCAGGTGTCATTTAGCATTCCGTAATTACCGCTGTCCAACTGCCAGTCTCAGGCCATCCCACGCCGCCGCAAAGACACGCCAGGTCGCCATCGGTAACTTGGTACGGCCCGAACTCAAGCGAGAATGGATTGCACGATCCGGCGACTGGTGATCTCGCTACGTTGCCTCCGTTGGTCACCGTACAATCGAATCCAAGCGGCAACAGCGTGAATGATTCCCATGTTAATCCGTCGCCGCAATTCAAAATCATCGGCCAATCGATGCCGCAACAGTTTGCCGTTCCCTCCCAATACGCATCAGTTCGATTCCAGCGCAGTTGAAAATCGCAGTTCAGCGAAGCCAGTCTAATGCCTGAACCTTCCAAGTGAATGTTTAGGCAAGGAGGCACGTAGTAGTCACCGCACTGGCAAACGCAACTTGGGCAACCCGGCTTAGTTTGCAGGTGATGCGCAAACTCAAAGTTGTCCATCAGAAGCGAGAGCGTAGTTGTGCCGATGCCAGCTTGATAGCCCAGAGAAATTAGCGTCGTGTCTGCCGTGACTTGCGAGGTGATTGAGAATGTTACCTGAGCACAAAATTCATTGTCGGCAATGAACGCTGAGAATGTTCTCGCTGTTCCAGTGATTGAGCCAATGATCGCACTGTTCAGTAGCGTCTCAACTCCACCGCTAACGATGTAAAGCTGAATTTCTGAGTCGAATAAATCGTTTCGCACAAACCTTGCTAAGTGATGATTATCTTCATCAACAACATTCAAAAGCAAATCGTAAACATCGCCTTCGCTTTCTGCCACTGTATCAACGTACACCGCCATCGAGCCCGACGGCGTTGGGTGGACTGTGTTGCAGATCGCCTTGCCGCCCGCGTCAGCACGAACTTGATTGCTGAAAATCTCGAACGCACTTGCGGCGTATTCCGTCCAACTCGCGCCAAGTGACGCATTGTCCGCACGGTTGAAATCGTCGGCGAAGATCACGCAGCTCTCTGAACCGCAACAGCACAGTCTCGGTGGCATTGTTCAAACTCCTAACATGGGTCAGCGTACAATCCGGAGTTTGCAGAACAGCAACGATTTACCGCCGCCCAGTGAATCGGTGTCTTTTCGTCACAAGCCGCAGTGGCGTCGAGCGACAAAAATACCATCTCTGCCGCCCATACCGTGTAGCCGGTCATAACTGGCAGATCGAGAATGCAGCCGCTGTGGTCGACGACTTCCAACTCGGTCGAAACTAAATCGTCCTGACCAGGTGGCGAGCCCTTAACCGTTACCGTCGCGACGACTAATCCGGTATACGGTCCCGATACCGCCTCCGCAATTGAGACGACTTTGCATTCCAGCAGACTCCCCGCGCCACCGCCCTCGAACGGACGCGTGTTGTGATAGCGCCTCGGCGGTTGGTACTTGTCCTGATTTATCAGCCGCTTCAGCTTCCTCGCGGCTTCCTCGGTCAATGTGAAATCTTTCACGATCCGAGAGCCCCCAGCAGTGTGAGCGTATTGAAATCAATCTCTTCGAAATCCAACCATTCGCCGTACACGACCGGATCACTCGGAGCGGCTGGTTGCCCATCGCCGTTGAGGTAAACCGGATCTTGGATCGATCGCCCGTTCAGATCTTTCAGCGCCGCGTGCATCGGCTTGCCCGCGTCCAGCAGCGTACCAATCACTCCAGGATCACCAGGAGCCGCCCGTCGTGACGTGCCCTTGTCTTGGATCAGCCATTCCCAACCCTGCGGATCATGCGCGACTTCCACGGTGATCTCGACCAGATTGACATTGCCCCATCGCATCTTGGAAAGGTTGACTGAATCAAGCAGGGCAGTGCGAGCGGACCACAGGAAAGACTTGCCGCCAAACAGCACCGTGAAAGCGACTTGGTTTAGCGAGCCTTCGGCATCAACTAGATTGCTTGGCACTGTCGCCCGCAACCAACGGAATGTCCAGATGTACATCCGTCGGCGATGCTCTGGCGTTTCCACAAACGGCTGCAACGCGGAATTCACCAACGGGCTTTTGCCGTCGGCATCTTCGTTGTCGACCATGTACGTGGCCGATGCGCCAGTCAACGAGTATCCATCCACGTACTTTGCTTTCACCGCTGGTTCATGCACCACCACGGTTCGCCGCTGCCATGTCGGTGACCAGTCTTCCGGATCGATCGAGCCGCTGTTCGGTGTCGGCGTTGATTGCTGATCGGGCTCGTCTTCTTCCATCTCTTTCCAGTGGACGTTGACGGTCCACAGGTAACCCTGATTGGCTTCGGATGAACAGGTGATCCGATCACAGATTAAATAGTTACTGCCGAGTTGCTTGAGCGTTCCCTTTGGAATCGGGTTGCCGGATGATACCCACAGTTCCGCCATCTCGACTTTATCGATGCGAGCGCTGACGCGAACCAGGTACTGATCCACGTCGCTGGCCGTGGTTGCGCTGAACTCCAGGTCACCCGTCCGCAACCGTCGCTGTCTAATAATTAGGGCCATATACAAAACCGTTCTTGGTGCTTGGTGCTTAGTGCTTAGTGCTTAGTGCTTGGTGCTTGGTTTTTTCCCCCCGAACCAAGCACCAAGAACCAAGAACCAAGAACTAAGAACATGTATTATTTATAAATCCACGGGGATTGGTTTGTCTTGATTGCGGACCGCATCAATCAGCCGATCGGTCGACCGCTTGGCTTCATCCAGCTTGGCCATGTGCTCCGCTTGCCGCTTCTCCGCAGCCACTGATTCCAACTTGGCCTGTTCTTCCAAACGCCGCTGAGCCTCAATCAATTCGGCGGGTGTCTGAGGTGCCTGATTCGCCGACTCATCGAAGACTGGGAAGCGTGTCGTTGGATTCAACTGCGGACCATTGGCTTGCTGGTTTTTTAGTGCGTCCTTCTCGGCCAAGCGAGTCTGCGAATCGGCTTCGTTCTCGGCTCTCACTTCTTTCAATCGGTCCAGCATTTTTTCAGCACTGTCAAACGTCAGCGCCTCACTCGCGTCGTTAAGCGCCCCGGAGAAATCGCCGACGGCGATTCGTCCCAACACATCGAACTGAACCGTCAGCAGTTCGTACAAATCTTTTGCCAAACCAACTGCCGTCGCGAGGCCATCGACAAACCCACGCATCGCCGACTGCATCCCGCCGATTTCATTGGCCGCTGCCAGAAATTCTTCGCTAAAGATTTTGAACAGCGGCGCTAGCTCAGCCGCGCCCAACTGGACTAGCCCCTCGAAGATCACGCCGACTCTCGCCCATTGGTCGCTGGCCTCAGCCGCCGCCGCCACCTGAGCATCAGACAGGCCCAACCACTTCGCCGCAAAGTTGTATGACTCCTCGATCGCATCCGCCCCGCCGCGCAACGCTCCGACTAAGCCAGCCGCCCCCTTGCCAAACAAATCGTAGGCGATCGCTAGCTGTGCCGTCGGATCGCCAATCTGTCTGGTTGCTTCCGCGATCTGCTTCAGCGCTTCCACCGGACCCGCTTGCAGCAATGCGCCCGCATCCAGCCCCAATCGGTCAAGGGCTTCCTTGGTTTTGCCCGAACCAGATCGAGCCTCATCAAGACCGACCAGCAATTTTTGCAACGCGGTATCGATCGTCCCCGAGTCCAAGCCGGTCAGCTCGCCGAGGGAAAACTCCAGCCCTCGCAGCTCCGTGAAACTGATCGCCAGTTTATTGGCCACGTCCGCTTTGTCGGCGATCCTATCCAGTTCGTCATAGACGCCGCGAATCGCGATCACTGCCGTAGCCGCACCCGCAGCCAGCGCGGCAAAACCTGCGGTCACCGCTGCTGTGATCGGTGTTCCGATGCCCGCGAAAACATCCTTCAGCCCGCCGAGTTTTCCGCCGACGCCGCCGCTGAATGCGTTCACATCACGTTGCGCCTTGCCCAGCTCCGTCGACAGACCGTTAGCGTTGCCGGTGATTCTTAGATTCAGCGCTTCAAGCTGTGCCATCGGTCTGAGCCTTTTCTTTTTCCGCCGCTGCTGCCCTGTCTGCGTCTAGTCTCTCTGCGTCTAGCCTGTCTGCGTCCAGCAACGCGATCAGATCATCGTCATCTGCATCCACGCAACCCACATGCGGATAGGTGGGTCGCACGTCCTCGAACTTTGCCCCTCGCTGCCACATCGATGCTACCGCCGCTCGATAGTCTCGCCGCGTCTCGCCCCACGGATCTATTTCATAGAGCGCCAACCAGTCGAGCAATTCATCCGTCGTCAGATCCTGGATCAGATACCGAGGGTGTCTGTATCCGAGTTCTCTGGACAAGGCGAACATGGCTCGGACTGATTCGGCTCCGATTTTTTTTTACGTTCTTCACTCGCCCCGCACAGCTCATTGAACTCACGGACTGCCTTAGCCAGCTCGACCATTTGCGACGGATGCCGAAGCAACCAACTTCGCCCGCGTTCGTTATCAAATACACCAGGCCCGTTTTCGTCCCCGATTCCCAACTGGCATTCACGCAACGAATAGGGAATCATTTCTTCCGCCGAAGCGTGCGGCAACCGCATCAATTCAAAAACCTGTTGAGACTCAAGTCTCCACAGATAAAGGCCACCAGGCCAACCCTCAATTTCGAGTTTACGCTTAACCGGAAACGCGACTTCTAACGCAGCCAACAATTCAATCATAGTTCCACCAAACTAAGCACTAAGAACCAAGCACGCATTTATTATTTATCCAATGAACATCGAAGACAAACCGCCGTGGTGATCAGTGCGCGACACGTCGGGCACCGATGCTCTCTGACCGTATCCGATTCAAACGGCAGGACCTCGCGTCGAATCTCAGCGATCAGTGATCTATTGCGGCCAAGCTCGCGTTCGAGTTCACGCAAGGGCCTATTGTCACTGTCCAGTAGAAAGCGTCGGATGTTTTGCTTTTCTTCATCCGTCGCAGGCTTACGCGGTCTCGGCGTCAAATCCGCTGACCAACGGTAACAAGAGCTGTAATGAATGCGGGTGATCCCCGCCACTGCTCTGAACGTCCGACCGCTTGCGATCAGCAGTCTTACGCGCCGAACTCGGCTTTTTTTTTTCGACTTCCGAGGCCGCGAAATTATTGACGATGGTCGCCGCGATCAATTGAGATGGTTCAATTCCCGTCAGCGCCGAAGTCTGCTCGAAATGGTCGACGATCGATTGCGGCAGATCCAACGTCCACGGATCGTTGATTGTGATCCTGCCAGTGCTACCAGTGCTGCTACTCAGATTCGATGCCGACCCTGCGAAATTTCGGTTGGGCAGGACTCTTTGGACTGCCACGCGGTTGAGATCTCGGCTTTCGTTTTCCATTTTGGAGCACGTCCTTTGCGTTGTTTGTTTGGTCCGACCACCCCGGCAAACTGTCCACTAGCTGTTGATCCTTCACCGCCGAAAGCCGCAACGTGATACCACGTTTCCGCCGCCTTTCGCCCCAGAAGCGAAGAACGCACACAACTTGACAATCATTGTACAACACACCCGCCGACTGTAGCGAGTCCCACAGTGCCTTCTCGTAATTGTCCAGATCGCAGCTCTGCCCGTTGGGGTGCAGGACCAGCACCGCCGCCACCGGCCCTAAGAATTTCGGTAACCGCATCTGTAGGCAAAGGGCCTGCACCTCGGTTCGGTATCGCTTGGCCTCCGCTGAAAGATAGACTCCGCCGCTATGATGGCCCCAGTATTTATTGACCGACGGCGGCATAGGAAAGACTGCTTCCGCCGACTGGTCAGACTTCAGAAACTCAAGCCATCGTTCCATCGCTCGGCCTATGAAAAACTAGCCAACAACCCGCAACTTGAACGGCTCCCCGCTCATTGTCTCAGCGACATTCAAAACGTGTCGGTACAGATAACAGAGCGCCGAGAACGCTTGCACCCGGATCATTTCATACAGTTGCGTTTTCAACTCACTCACGTTTTCGTCTCCGTGTTATTTGCGCTAAACTGACCAATAAGTTGTTACTCGGATTTGTCCTGCCGCTTTGGCCCTCGCGGTGGCCGGTTTTTTGACCAACGCAACGCAGCCGCCACACTCACCAGCGTTGTGCCACCGATTGTTTCGACGGTTTGCTTGATCTCGCCGCGATCAATTGCGTGACGCAATCCACCGCGACCGATCCCGGCGGCCTGAGCCGTCTCAGTGATCGTGCCGTACTTCGTTGGATCAATCATTAATAGCTCATC
>Ga0163154_10000606_pt1 | contig 55743 bp, 102 predicted proteins | sample OliLakLV19MP9P1_FD_148649 | JGI IMG/M metagenome (GOLD analysis project Ga0163154, IMG submission 148649) | Freshwater microbial mat bacterial communities from Lake Vanda, McMurdo Dry Valleys, Antarctica - Oligotrophic Lake LV.19.MP9.P1 | ecosystem: Environmental > Aquatic > Freshwater > Lake...
CTGCGCGCCGTGCCCCTCGCGAGCACGGCGCGCAGCACGGCGACGGTCGGCCGCTCCGCGCGTATCTCGTCGGCGATGGCGTCGGCCTGCGCCTGCACTGCGCGGCTCCATGCGTCGGAGCCGGCCCACCGTTCGGCGGCGGTAGACGCGCCGCGCATCCTCGCGACGGCGGCGGCGATCGGCCAGTCGTCGGCACGCGGACCGGACCACGGCGCGTCGGACGCCTTGCGCTCGTCGTCGTCGAGGCGCGCTACTCGAGCGACGCGCGCTAGCCACACGCGGTCGAGCATGACGACAGGGCGCGGCGGCGTGGCGAGCGTCGGCGAGAAGGGCGGCGGTGTCATTCGAGCCCGTCCACGTATGCGATGCGCTCACCGATCCACCGCAGCACGGGCACGGCGATCGAGTTGCCTAGCGCCGCGTATCGCGGCCCGTCCTTCGCGCCAGGGATCGCCGTGTAGTCGTCGGCGAATCCCATCAGCCGCTCGCACTCGCGCGGCGTCAGTCGCCGGACGCGGGCGGATTCGAACACGCCCATCCCTTCCGTTTTGCGTCCGAGCGCAGGCGAGACCGCGCCCGAAATCGGGTCTTGCTGGCGATGAAATGCGATCGCAGGTGCGTGCGAGGTTTTGCCGAGGGTGGGTGCAGGGTCGCCCGCCTCCGGTCGCGATCGATTCGTCGCGCTCGTGATCTGCGTCGAGTCGAACGGTATCAGAGTCTCTAGCGATGCGTCGTGGTGTCGGCCCTCGCGCGTAGTCAGCGTTTGCGCGACTATGTGACCTGTTGCGGCTCCATGAGCTCCGGGGTCATGGCCACCGCTTCGAGCGCGGCCATCAAGGCATCCGGCAACGTCCGCCCGCGCCTTTCGGACCGGCGCAGAATCCCGGCGCATGCTCGCGGCGTCAAATAGTACCGCGGCGGCACGCTGCCAGAGTCCTCGATCGTGGCCGACAAGGAACACGCGACGGCGACGCTGGGCGACTCCGAAGTGCTGAGCGTCCAGCACTCGCCAGGCGAACCCATACCCGAGCTCTGCCAGCCCCCCGGCGAAGGCTCCCAGCGCCCGTCCGCCGTCCGATGACAGGACGCCGGGGACATTCTCCCAAACGATCCAGCGGGGGCGTGCTCGCGCAGCAAGTCGCAGAAACTCGAGCGATAGAGAGCCGCGATCTCCATCCATGCCAGCTCGAAGGCCGGCGACGGAGAAGTCCTGACAGGGCGTTCCGCCCATGAGAAGGTCAATGCCTGCACTCTGTGCCTCCGTGATCTTTGTGAAGTCGCCGAGATTCGGCACGTTGGGGTAGTGGTGAGCGAGCACGCGCGATGGGAACGGCGCGATCTCCGACTGAAACGCGCACGTCCAGCCGAGCGGATGCCACGCTGCCGCGTCAGCACCGATGCCGCTGCACACGCTTCCGTAGACGAGCGTCACGCGCAGCGCTCCGCCCGCAGGATGCGCGCATACGCGGCGCGGCCCCACGCGTCACGCGCCGCCGTCATCGCGTCGGCGTCCGCAGCGCACACGGGACCGATGGCGCGCACGCGTAGGATGCGATCCGCGCGGCGGCGCATCTCGACGGCGTAGGCGGCGCGGAGAGCGGCGGCGGTCACGGCAGCACCTCTTGCGCGAGCCGCTTGGCGGCGACCTCGCAGTAGCGTTCTTCACGTTCGATCATAATGCCGCGCCTCCCTAAGTTTTTGGCGGCACGCATCGCGGTTCCGCTTCCGCCGAACGGGTCGAGAACGACATCGCCAGGCCGAGAACTAACGCGGATAATCTGCGCGAACATCGCCTCCGGCTTCTGCGTCGGATGTTGCCGTTGCCGTCCCGGAGTCTGGAAGCGCCACACGTCGCCCCACTGCTCGGAAGTGGTTGCAAAGAACGGGCGGCGCAGGTCTTCGTACTCGCGGCGCAGGTATTCTCCTCCGCCTGCGTTTAGGCAAGCGCGGATCGTGGCGTAGTGCTCGGCGGTAGGAAGCGCCCACTGCACCGACGAGAACCAGTGCCCCGCCATATCCGTTGCTGTTGCATCATTGATCTGCTTGCGAGCAACACCGGCGCGTGCCCGTTCGCCGTCGAGGTACGCGCGGATCGGTTCAAACACAAAGCCGCGCACCTCGTCGCACTTGCTGACGTACCCCGCCTCGCCCTTGGCGAGATTGTCGGCGCCGTAGCACTCAGCGACGACGATGCGCTCGGTCTGCCCGGTCCAGTAAGTTCGCAGCCCTGGCACCTCGGGCTTGCCGCCGGGCGTCGTCTTGTCCCACACGACCGAAGCGATAACCGCAAGATGCGCTCGCACCACGCCCTCGACGCGCGCAGACATCTGCGGCGACGAGAAGGCGTAAAGCGTAGCGTTGTCGCGCATGAGCGGGCACGCGAGCGCCACCCAGGAATCAAACCACGCGAGAAATTCGCCGTCCGTCTCCCACTGGTTGTCCCATTCCGCGTCGATGACCCCGTGGTAGGGCGGGTCAGCGATCACGAGAGACACGGACGCGGCTGGCAACGCGGGCAGAATCCCCATCGCGTCGCCGTGGTAAATGGTGATTCCGCCGTGGTCGTAGTAGGGAGTCAAGACCACGCCCCCGACCAGTGCTCGAGCTCGACCAGCGGGCGCCGCCCTTGTCGTCGCGCCTGGAACTCGACGACCACGAAATCGCTCTTTGCGCCGCCGGCGGCGAGCTCGCCCTCGAACCGCGGACGCGTCGACAGGATGACGATGCGCGTCACCTCGACGCACGCCCAGAGCTCCGCCCCGCGGGTTGCGCCGGCGAGCGTGGCGAGCCTCACGAGGGCAACAACGCGCGGCGCGAACTGGATCGCATGCGCGAGAAACTCGCCGTCGAGGCCGTTCTCGTAGGGTGGATTCTGCACCACGAGATCGGCCGGCATGATGTCGCCGGGCCGCAGGTCCAGGAACGAGCCCGGGGTCACGCGCCCAAGATTCTCGGCTTCGAGCGCGGCGACGTATCGCGGATCGAGCTCGACGGCGTCGACGCGGAAAGCGCCAGCAGCGAGGCACGCGCGACGCAGCGCACCACCGCCCGCCGACGGTTCGAGCACGCGCCGCCCTCGCACGTCCGCCCACTCCGCGATGCGCTCAGCGAGCCGCGGCGGGGTGAAGTATTGCGAGAGTCGCTTCGCTCGATCGGTGTCGCCGGGCGCAGCGATCGGGATCAAGGCGTCGAGATCGAAGAGCGAGAGCGTCACGGCTCCGCTCCCGCCTCAAGCCGCGCCAGCCGCTCCTCGCGCGCGACAGTGCACGCGCTGCGGTCGCCGAGAGCCGCGAGCAGATCGCGCAGCACGCGTGCCCTGTCGAGTGCGCGCGCGCGCTGCCGCGAAGGACGCGCCGGCAGCATACTGGCGTCCGCTTCGTCGAGCGCGTGCTCGAACAGCGACAGCAGCATCGGCACCACGCCGCTGTCGACAGCGCGCGTGTGCAGGTATGCGAGGTCGCCGGTGAGGGCGAGTTGCGACGACGCACCGAAGAGGTCGCCGGTCACGTCGCCACCTTCGCGCGTGCGATGCGCTTCTCGCTGAACTGCGTTTTGCCGCACATCCGCCGCCGTGCGACTTCGATCGTCGTACGCTGCCGCCGTGCTTCCCCGGCGCACAGCGTGAGAGCGCGTGCGAGGTGGACGGTCCACGCCATCGGCGGGGCGGCGGTCGGCCGCGCGCTCACCACGGCGTACGCGTCGGCGAGCGCGATTGCCTCCTGCGCGCGCACGGCCACGCTCCGCGCCGCGAGCGCGTCCGCGGCCATCTCGATGCCGAGGGCGCGTGAGCATATCGCGCACGCGTGGCACCACCCGCAGCGCGGCGCGGTCACGTCGCCACCTTGTCGCGTGCCGTGTTATACGCCGCCAGCGCGTCGACAACCCGCGCTTGACTGTCGTGCTCGGTCGAAGCGTTGTAGTCCCCCAGCAGTCGCGCGACTGCGACGGCGAGCACATCAGCAGCGCACATCGCGGCGCGCGCATTCGCCGTGGCGCGCGACAAACCAGCGTCACGTCGTCGCCCGCATTCGTAGCACGTGCAGGCGGGGCGGTCGGGAAGCGTCACAGCAGCACCTCTTGCGCGAGCCGCTTGGCGGCGACCTCGCAGTAGCGTTCTTCGATCTCAATCCCCACCGCAAAGCGCCCTAGATCCTTCGCAGCGCGGAGCGTCGAACCGCTCCCAGCAAACGTGTCCAAGACCACGCCAGCGGGACACTTGCTGATAAGTGCGTGCATGAGCGCGACCGGCTTTTCGTGCGGATGGACGCGACCGTTTGCGGCCGTCGACTGCACAGGCGCAAAACACAGAACATCGGAGGTGCGAGCGCCAACAAAGCCGTGCCCGATAACATATATTTCCTGGTGCGACGGCTTCCACGGGATTGCTAGATCCCCCATCCCAAGGGCTCCTTTCGTGTCCCACACGAGCAGCGCGCGCGTTGCGGACGGGCGAGGAACTCGCCAGGTGCCGAAGAGCAGCGCCGACCACTCCGGCAGCAGCGCGAGTACGCCATCCCTCGCCGACGTGTCCTTGTCTCCTTGGATCGAGCGAGGCAGCACACCGTAGGCCCCTGATCTGTAGTCGATTCCGTACGGCGGATCGCTCACTAGGACGCCCGGAGCGAGCCCGATGGAAGGCAGCACTTCAAGCGCGTCGCCGTGGTAAATGGTGATTCCGCCATGGTCGTAGTAGGGAGTCACGTCGCCACCTTCGCGCGTGCCGCGGCGTACGCGTCAGCGAGTGTGATCGCGACCTCGTCGCACCCGTCGGCGACCCACGCCGCAAGCGCGTCGGCTGCGATGACGCACGCGCACAGGTCGGACACGTGCTTGCGCAGGTCGCGCTCCAGGTCGCGCAGTTCTGCGTCGAGTTGCTCGTCGGTCTCGGGCAACGGCGCCTTGCGCGCGGTCATCGCTTCGCCTCCGCGCGTGCTTCCGCGCATGCGTCGGAGAGGAGCTCTATCATCAGCTTCCCGATGACGGTCAGGTGCGGGTCATACCAGTAGTCACCGCCGTGCAGATATTGGAGCAGGTCGCGCGCTTCGTCTGCTCGCACGATAGGCGCCAGTCCTTGCCAGTCTGTGCGGAAGCGTGTGAGCGCCGCGTCGACGAGCGGCGACACGCCGAGCGCGACCCAGAAGCCGGCCGGGCCGTCCGTGGAGCGTGCCGCGTTGTACGCGTCAGCGAGCCGGCCGCCTTCCGTGTCTCTCCACTCGCCGTCGTCGGTGTAGAGGTCGCCGGTCTCGCGCGTCCACCCGAGGAACGCATCCGCCGCCGCCACGCATACCCGCATCGCCGTGAACGCCTCGTGCGCGTCGACTCGCGCTCGCGTCGCGTCGAGCGATATCTGGTCGCGGTCGCGGCGCAGCGTCTCGAGCTCGGCGCGCAGGTCGCGCACCGTGTCGCGCAGTTCGCACGCCTCGTCGTCGAGGCAGATCCACGCCCACGACCCGCCGCGGCGCTTGATGCGCAGCCCGTCGCCGGGGTCGCCCGGTCCGCCGCAGTCCGCGCAAACGCCGGGGCACACGGGCACCTCCGGCGCGGGCACAGCGACGAAAGCGTCCGCCGCCGTCGTGGCGGTGAGAGCCGTCATGCATTTCGCGCACATGCGACCCGGCATCGCCTGGCACGCTGTGCTCGCGCAGCCCACCACCTGCACGGTGCTCACGCGCTCGTCGCCTTCGCACACGGTGATGCGCGTCGCCGTCAGCGCCCTCGCCATCGCGTGGTACCGCTCCGGCGCAGCGTCGTACGTCGCGCGCGCTACGGCGATGCCGCCGGCTTCGAGTGGCTGGTCTTCTACGGTCTCAGTCATGGTCGCCTCCAGAAAGCATTGCGCCCGCCATCTGCACACTCGACGCGCACCCACTCCGCCCGCACGGCGCGCGCGTAATCCTCGCCCGTCGGCGCCCCCCAATGTTCCGCCGCGCAAGCGCCGTCGCCGCCGGCCCGTGCCGCCTCAACAGCGCGCCGGTACACGCCCGCCAGTCGCGCCGACGGGCGCCCGCCGGGAAGCGCGAGGATGCGTGCCTGACGCGCGCTAGGCGAGCGCGATCGGTGAACAGCGCAGTAGACGCGCGCCATCGACGCGACGCGCATCCCGTGCGCAGCGGCGCGACGCTCGAGCACGTCGAGTATCGCGGACCAATCAACGCCACGCTCGTCTTCGGCGACGAGACATCGCGCGACGTCCGCCACGTCGGCGACGGTCGGGCGAGATTGAGCGAGCACGCGTTCACCGGTGCAGTCGAGGCAGCTCGCGAGGCCGATGCACACCGCGATCGCCGCGAGGACGAGGTCGTCGATGCCGCGCGTCACGCCTCGCCTCCCGCGCTCGTGTAGCGGATCGCGCTGTCATCCGCGCGCCGCCGCGGTGCAGGCTGCGCGTCACGGCGCGTCGCATCGCCAGCGCGGAGAGCGCGCCACAGCGAGACGCCGAGGTCACGCGCGGCGCCAGCGAGGCAGCGTGCGTGGTAGTCGAGCTCGCCGGCATACTCGGCGGCAGCGGCGAGGTGGACGGCGCGGAGGCGCGTGCGCGTGCGCGTCATCGCAGCATCGCCAGCAGCACGAGCGCCGTCAGAACGAGCACGAGGCCAGCGGACGCGACGAACGCGCGACCGTCGGCACGGTGGACCTCACGCGCCAGTTTCGCGCGAGACGAATCGCCAGCGGCGGCGCGCGCGCGCTCGGCGTCGAGCCTGTCGGTCAGGCCGGTGACATCGGACTCCGCCGCCTCCAGATCCGCAAGCGCCTCGGCGAGTTCCGCCTCGAGTTCGCGCCACTGCCGGCGCGTGCGGCGCGCGGGCTTCGCTTCGGCGGCGTTCACAGCGGCACCTCGACAAACACGAGTTGCGGCCCCGCCTCGGCGTCAGCAGCGGTCGCGAGGCGCATCGCCAGCACATGCCAGAGCATGACGACGGTGACGAGGCCATGGAGTTCCTGCGCCATGTGCGGCAGGCCGGCGCGCTCGGCGTCAACGACACGCTCTGCCAGCGCGTTCGCGCTGCGCGCCGCATAACTCGCGATGTCAACAGCGATAGCCGCGCGCACGTCAGGGACGACCTGCGCCCACGCGGCGGCAAAGTCCGCGAGTTCCGCCGGCAGGTCGGCGGCGGTCACTTCGCCACCGCCTTCCGCGCAGACTTGCCGCCGTGAAGCGCAGCGAGGGCGCGATGCACGTTGGCGCCGTCGGGCGGAAGCGCCGCCGCGTCGTTGCGCGGAGACGGCAGCAGCCAGACGGCATGGTCGAGGTATCCGGCGATCGTGCCGCCGTAGTCGGCGACGAGTTCCGCGAGGCGGTCTTTCGTCGACTGCTTGACGAGCGCGTAGATGACAGGGGGACGGTGCCCCACGGTGGACGGTCGCGTATTCGCTCGCGCACTCGGGCGCTTCTTCGGTGTGCTCATGCGTCCACCATCTATCAGACGCACGGCGCATGCGCAAGCGCTATCTTGCGAGTGCCCACGGGCGCTACGCTTGGGAGGGAGCGAGGCGACGGATCACCCCCTCTTTCCCCCGAGGCTTCTACGCCTTCGAGAGAAGAGGGTGGATGCGCTGCGCCCGTGTCGGTCGCTCGGCAGACCTGCTGATCACCCGACGCACATCCGCAGACGCACGCCGCGCACCACACTCCCTGTCTCACGGCGCCAGCAGATCTAAGCGCGCACGCGAGCGGAGCGCCGAGTCTGATTCAGCGGTCCGGTGCAGTGGTGACGTCGTGGCTATTCGGCCCGGACGTCTCTCGTCGTCCCTCATCGCTTGCGCGTAGGACGAGCGAGCCCGCGAGAGTGATGCTCCCGTCGGCTATCGAGGCCGACCCGTCCTCACTACACGACGAGCGCGCACTGCGCAAGTGCGCAGGATACACCTCCGCCGCTGCTCGAACAGCGGAGAGGCTGGCCACGCGCGGCGGTCGGTACTCCGGGAGGAGAGTTCCGATCGCGATTGCTCGCGGTTGCGTCGACTCTGCTTGCTGCCGGCTAGCAGTCAAGCGCGCGCGCAAGCGTGAAACAAAATGATACAAAACGTTGCACTTTGTGGCAATCGGCACGCATACGCAAAATAAATCTTGCGCGCAGTCGTGGACCTGATAGTGTCTCTCTTGTCAGGCGGACGGGCCGCCGACGCGACGAGAGAGACGACACCATGGCAACCGAGAAAGAGCTGACCGAGAAAGAGACCGCCAGCCACACAAAAAACATTACACACAAACTTACAAACAGTCCCGGCTTCGTGCTGCGCCTGCGCGCGCAGTACCTCGACGCGGTGCGCGCGCACGACGTCGCCAACACGACCGAGAGCTTCCTCGCGATGTGCGCGGCCGGCGCGCTACTGACAAGCGACGAGCGCGACGCGGCGCATTCGGTGTGGCTGTGACCCCGCGCTGCGAAGCGAACGTCGTCTGGGAACTGGCAACGCAACTGATGTTGGCGACGTCACCGAGCAGCGCGGTCGGTGTGGCGGCGCGTGCGGCGCACCTCGCGGCGATCGAGGCGGAGCGCGCGTGCGCGTGCGCGGCGCATCCGGCCGGCGAGGCGGCGCCCGTCGATGCGCGTGACCTGCACCAGCGCCGGTACGCCGAACTGCGGGCGGCGAAGGCTGCGCGTGTCGAGGCGCACGGCGGCGCGTGCTTCGGCGTGTGTTGCCTCGGGCAATCGAAGGCGGCGCGCGCAGCACACCGGGTCGTTGACGCCGCGCAAGACGCGGTTGACGAGGTTACACGATGACGATCACCAAGACCGACACCTCGTGCCCATACGGGCACCCGCACACTGCTGGTCCGTGCGACGCGTGCCAGGCACGCGCACACCGGGCGGCGGCGGCGCGCGTGGAGACCCGCGCTGAGGTGGTGAGTGGGGCGTCGTGGGACGCACTCGTCGCGGAGTACGGCGGCGACGGGCGCGGCATCACTCGCGCGGAGTTGGAGGCGAGCGTCGAAGAGCGACGCTCTTCCGCCGTGGCGATGGCCGTCGCCGACCTCGCGCGCGCTCAGTCGCGTATCGCGCAGCCGGTGTGCGGTCACTGCCGCGCGGCGTGGTCCGCCGAGTGCGAGTGCCGGCGCGTGGCGGCGCGCGTGGCGGCGACGCCGGACGTCGAGGGGTACGCGACCGGGCTCGAACGGTTCGCGGCTGCGCTGCGGATGTACGCGCCTCGCGGCGGCGCGCAGGTGATGACGGTGCAGCAGTGCGCGGAACTCGCGACCGGGCGCAGCATGGAGGTAGAGGCATGAGCGACGAAGAGCAGCGCATCGAGCACAGCGACCGCGTGGCGGCGCTCGCGGTCGACGCGGAGGAGCGGGCGACGGCGCTTGCGTGGGAGATGATGGACGAGCGACGCGAGCGGGTAGCGCTGCTGCTGCGCGACGAGCCGGAGCGCGCGGCGTGGGTCGAGGTGCTCGGCGACGACGTGCGCGACCACGCAGCAGACATCGCGCGTAATGCGATTCGCGGCGACACGACGCGCGACGACGATGCGCGTGAGGCGCTCGCGGACTGGCTGCGGGAAGAGGCGGGGCGAATCGTGGATGAGTGGCTGACGAAGAGGGGAGTGTTCACATGAAGACCGCGAAGCTAATGGGCAAAAAGACGTCGATGGACGGCGCAGTGCAGCGGCGCCACTACCGCCTATCGGAGCCGATCGCACCGCGCGACTGGCCCGGAGGCGAGTCGTCAGACCATGTCATCGTGTCCGCGTCGGCCGTCTCGGGCACGCCTGAGACGTACATTTTCACTGCTGACGCGAGTGGCAATATCAAGTCTTGGGTCGAATGCGACGGGTCGTTCCGCGGCGCGCTCGACCATGACGAAGCGCTGCGCCGCGCGGGCTACGAGGTGGCGTCGTGAGCGACCACTACGAGGAACGGCGCGCTCGACGCGAGCGCATTGCGACGGCGTGCCTGGCCGGAATACTGTCGAGCGACGACGACGGCGGCGTAGACGCGGCAGCCGATTGGGCGCTGCGATACGCCGACGCGCTGATCGCCGTGCTCGACGCGCCGCCGCCGATGCGTCACCTGCCGACCGGCGGTGCCGAATGAACACCGAAGCGCGGCTAAGAACTCGAATCGATGCGCTGCGCTCAGCTCTGCTGCGTGTGGAACTGGCGCCGCGTGTGCCCGCGGGCGTCGAGCATATCGCGTTCGCTGCGATCGCCGACGACGACGCTGCGATCGTTCGCGACGCCCTCGCCGAGCGTCACCTCTCGAACGGCGGTGCCGAATGAGCGCGACGCCGGAACAAGAGGCGGAAGAGTGTGTGCTTGTCGAGGCCGCGGTGCACGCATCGCACGCCGCAAGGCGGTCGCTGGGTGCTTTGCGCGACGCGTTGTTCTCGACGCTTCCCGATCGATTGGAGCGATTGGAGCGCGCGGGTCTCGATTACGCCCGGCTCTCGGACAAATCGGACGAGGCGCAGGAGGCGTGGCTCGTCGTTCGACGGCGCAACGACGCGCTGCGCACGGTGTCGCGATGACCGCCGAGACGATCGCGCCGGTGATGGTGCTCGGCGTCGTGTGCGCGCACCGGTCCGACGCGTACGGGACGCGTACGTGGGCGGGCGAATCGGCGGCTGGGCTGACGATGCATCTGACGCGCGATCTCGACTACTGCTGGCTGACAGTGTTCCTCGGCGCTCACGTGCTCTCGCAGGGGCGCGGCGCGACCGTCGACGAAGCGGAGGCGGCGTGCGAGCGGCGGGCGATGGAGCGGCAAGCGCTGCTCGCGCACGTGCGGAGGGTGACGTGATGCGTCCGCTCTACCAGATCGCGCCGGAGTACGCGGCGCTCGCGGAAGCGCTCGACGACGGCGAGGACTGCGCGGCGCAACTCGCGGCGGTCACTGGCGATCTCACGCACAAAGTGAACGGCCTTGTCCATGTGCTCGCGGCGCTTGGCGCGGAAGTCGACGTCATCCGCGCGGAGGAGCAGCGTCTCGCCGAGCGGCGGCGCGTGCGCGAGTCGCGCGTCGAGTCGTTGCGCGAGTACCTGCGCACGAACATGGACGCGTCGAACATAGCGAAGATTGCGACGGGCACGCATACGATTACGGTTGCCGATGGCGCGGCGCGCGTCATCATCGAGGACGAGGGGGCGGTGCCGGCGGAGTACACGCGGACGCGCGTCGAGATCGACAAGCGCGCTATTTTGGCGGCAATGAAGAGTGACGGGGAGTGCGTGCCGGGGACGCGGGTAGAGCGCAGCCGAGCGCTGCGGATCAAGTGATAGCAAAGGGAGATCAGACATGACGAATGAACTGGCGACGAGAGCGGCTGGATTGGACATGGCGGACACGCTGCCGGACGTGGAGCGATTGGCGGCTACGCTCATCCGGGCGGGCGGCGGATTCATCCCGGCGCACTTCAAGACCCCGGGGCAGATCGCGGCGGTGATTCTCGCCGGCCGTGAACTCGGCGTTCCACCGATGGTGTCGCTCCGGGTGTTCTTCCTGGTCGACGGAAAACTGGGGATGGATGCCGCGTTTGTTCTCGGGCGCATGATTGTCGCCGGCATCGTGTGCGAGTGGATGCACTCCGACGACACGCGAGCGACGCTGCGTGTAACCCGCGCGGGCACGGCGCCGTACCTGTCGACGTTCACGCGGGAGGACGCGCAACGGGCGGGGCTCTGGGGGCGTGGGCCGTGGAGCAAGTACCCGCAGGCGATGTTGCGCGCTCGTGCGGCGACGGCAGCGGCACGCGCCTACGCGCCTGACGTTTTCAGCGGCGCCGTCTACACCGCGGAGGAGTTGCGCGGCGGCGACGAAGAGCACGCACCGCAGGCGGCTCCGCAGCGCATCGAGAGCGTGGCGGCGGCGGTCGTCGCGTCGTCGGGCGCTGACGTGCCGGCGCTGCCGAGCGCTACCGAGCGGCTGCTCGAGGCCATCGCGGTTGCCGGCAGCGAAGTCGAACTCCAGCAGATCAAGGAGCTCGGCGTCAACCCCGCGTGGAAGACCATGACGAGCGACGAACGCGACGACGTCAAGGTGTGGTTCAACAAGGCGCGCGTTCGCATCGCCGCGATCAATCGCGCGGCCGTCGAGGCGATGGAGCGCGACGCGGCGGACGACGGCGGCGGTTATCTGGCAGGCGACGCAGACAGCGGCGCAGAGGAGGTAGCGCGATGAGCGACATGAGCAATTGGAGTGGCACCGGCAGGCTCGGCAAAGACCCCGAAGTGCGCAAACTGCCGAACGGCGACGACGTGTGCAACTTCAGGATCGCCGTCAACGGCTTCAAGAAGGACGACCCGGCGACGTGGATCGGAGTGTCGCTCTTCGGCAAGAACTGCGCGGTCGCGCGGTATCTGCACAGGGGCAGTCGCATCGCCGTAACCGGGCGACTGAGCGTGCGGGAGTACGAACGGCGCGACGGCACGAAGGGCACCGACGTCGAGGTGCGCGCGAACGACGTGACGCTACTCGACGCCAAGGGCAGCGGCGGCGGCGACACTGGCACGCATCGGCAGCGCGGCGAGGATGCGGGGTTCGCCGACGACTTCCCGCCCGACGACTTCTTCGGCAACCGCGGCGGGAGTGGCGGCGCTGGCGCGGACGACGAAATTCCCTTTGCTCCGTGGGATCTGCCGTGACCTGACCTCTCGCGCGTCACCGACCATAACCCCCCCCTTGGGTGACGCGCAGTCGGCCTTGCTCCCTCGGCCGCAGGTGACGTGTGTCGCCAGAGGGAGCGCTTTTGCCCTGAATCGAACCGGATGAGAGCCGGCCGGACGCGGTCGGTACGGTAGTGGGTTCGACTCCCACAAGGGGCGCCACGGACACCGAAAGAGGAGAACGCGATGGCAAGCACGACCGATTACGCGGCAGCGCTGGCGAGGTTGGAGGCGTGGGTGGCGGAGTCCGGCGACCGGAGCGCGACGCTGCGTCAATCCGGCGGCGTGTGCGAATGCTCGCTCGAGCGCGAGGGATGGCGAACGATATACTGGAGCGCCGTCACGCTCACCGAGGCTATTACGCGCGCGCTCGACGCGATGGCGCAAGAGGTGGCGAATGTCTGACGAATCGGAGCCGGTGTGCGCGGGGCTGACGTGCATCCGCCACGAGTTTGCGCTGCGGCAGCGCGTGGACGCGCTCACGGCGAAACTCGCGGAGGCTGGCGACGTCATCAACAGCGCGCGCGCGGCCTACGAGGACGACCTGCGGAAGCGCGACGAACTCGCCGGAGACCGCGCGCGCCGCATGGACGCGGAACTCGAGTCGGCGTATGCCGCTCGCGACGACGCGCGCAGCGACCGCGGCGTGTGGAAGGGGCGCGCGCTCGTGGCGGAGGTGGCCGGAGGCTTCGTCGACGCGCGGCGAGTACGCGAGGCGGAGGCGGAGTGTGATGGCTGGCGACTGCGCTGCGAGAGGGCGGAATCGTTGCGCGGCTCGCTCGCTGCGGAACTGGAGGCGATGCGGGCCGAGCGCGACGAGGCGCGAGCGCCCGGTGTGTCTTTTGAGCGCGAGGGGGACGGGCGCTGGATCGCTGGCGTGGACGCGCTGCCTGGTGTGCTCGTGTACGGTGCGACGCGTGCGGAAGCGCTCGCGTCGGTCCAAGCGCTTGCGCGCAGCGTCATCGCGGAGCGCGACGAATGGCGAAAGCGCGCTCTCGCTGCCGAGGCGACTGCGCCGTCAACGGAAGCAACGGCAGCGGCGACAATCTCCGACTCGGTGAGCGCGCGCATCGCAGGATGCCTCAACTCGATGACGCGGGAGCGCGATGCGTGGAAGGAGCGCGCCGAGGCAGCAGAGGCCGCGATCACGTGGACGAAGCTCGAGCGCGACGATTCCGCCGACCGCGAGCGGCTGGCCATCGCCGAGTGGCATCGGGTGCGCGACGAGCGCGACGCGCTGGTGCCTCGGGTGCGCGACGGGTGGGACGCGGAGCACACCGCGCTGCGCCGCGAGCTCGAGCACGTACGCAAGGACCGCGACGCACTGCGAACGCGTTTGACCGCGACGTTCAAGGCGCTGACGGGTGAGCCGTGATCTGCCCCTGCTATTCGCGTGAGCGACGGTGTGACGACTGCCAGCGCCATGAGGACGAGCGCGCTGCGGATGAGGCAAAGACCGACCTTGCCGCCGAGGCAGCTTTGTTTGAGGCATCGGCCGTCATCTTCGACGACCCCCACGACGATTCACCGCAGGATGAGGCTGACCTGCAACGCGAAGAGCGCGCTGCGGATGCGGCAAAGACCGCTGCAGTCGCGTGCGCTCGCGATAACCCGCGCCTGCCCCGACGCGAGCGCCGACGACTCGACCGGGCGCAGAGGAGATCGTCGTGAAGACAGGCAACCGAGTCTGCGTCGACTGCGGCGCCTCGTCAGGACACATGATCAGGTGCGAGCCGTGCTGGGAGAAGGCGCAGGCGCACGCCGTCGTCATCGTCGCTGTCGGCGCATCTGTCACCGTCTCACGGCGTGAGCGCATCGCGATTGCGGTCCTCGCTCCGGTCGACGCAGACGCGCTCTTCGTGTGCGGTGCGCTCTGCGATCACGGCTCGGAGTGCCTTCTGCTGCGCGGACACATCCCGCAAGACAGACACGAGACGCAGCATGGATGCGTTTTCTTCGATCCGGCACTGACGGGCGGTGAGTCGTGAAAGAGCGCCCCATTCTGTTTTCCGCGCCGATGGTCCGCGCGATCCTCAGCGACGTGAAGACTCAGACGCGGCGCGTGGTCTCCGCGCGTCACGAAAGCCTGTACGAGTGCGACGGCAGCGCGCTCTATCGCGACGTGCGCCACGGCGACCCCGTGCCCGTGTCGTGCCCATACGGATCGCCCGGCGACGTGCTGTGGGTGCGGGAGACTTGGGGCCTATTCGACCGCGAGGCGATCGGCGGAGAGAAGGGCTACGGCGTAGCGTGGCGCGCGACGCACCCGAGCCTCGACGACGGCGCCGAGTGGATCGACGGCCCTGTCGACTACCCGGCGACGATCAAGGCGTCCGAGAAGTGGCGCCCGTCGATTCACATGCCGCGGTGGGTCTGCCGTCTGCGACTGCGCGTTACGTCGGTGCGCGCCGAGCGGCTGCACGACATCTCGGAGGCGGATGCTCGCGCGGAGGGCGTGGGGCCGCTGGGCGTCGACGAGGACGACTACACGCACGCCGCGAAGTTCCGCGCGCTGTGGGACTCGATCAACGGCAAGCGCTTCCCGTGGTCGAGCGGACCGCGCGTGTGGGCAATTTCTTTTGAAAGGATTGTGCCGTGATGCCGTGGCCAAAAGGAAAGAAACTCTCGCCAGAACAGATCGCAAAGCGAGTCGCCAGCGCGATGGCGTCTGGCAGGAAAAGGCGCAAGCCCGTGGCGCCAGGGCTTTGGGCTTGTACTGGATGCGGCGGGCATCTCACGCCTGACAGATTCTACCCAACAGAAACCAACACCAGCAAACTGACCTCTCGTTGTCGCGCCTGCCACGGAAGGCAATCAATCGCCACCCGCGACCCCGACAAGACCAGGAAGAACGGGAGAGAGTCTTCACGCCGCGCTCGGCTGGAGCGGCCGGAAGAAATCAGACGACGTGAGCGCGCGCGCAGCCTGGCTCGTCCGCGAGGTATTGAAACCGAAGCGCGGCGCCTCCTGAATGTTGCCGTCAAGTCTGGGAAAATGGCTCGTCCATGCCAGTGCTCTAAGTGCCTTTCGCCGGGCAAGATTCAAGGGCACCATGAGGATTATAGCAGGCCTTTCGACGTAGTATGGTTGTGCGTTCAATGTCACGCAGATAGGCACCGTGAGATTCGAGCGATTCCGTTCAAGCGGATCGGCGGTGAGGCGTGACCCGCCTGGACCGCGCGCGCATCGCGCTGGCGTACGAGTACCTGCGTTACCGGTCGCGCTTCGACGGCGACCGCACATGGAGGGCAGTCAGCCACTCCGAAGCCTGGGGAAGTGTCGACAAGTCCGCGGGCGCGCTGCCGTACCTGCTGCGCAAGATGGTCGCCGCGGAACTCTACGTCGGCGACGCGCGCATCCTCCGCGCACGTCTCGCGCTGTACCTGCGCGCGCTGATTCGGGCGTACGCGACTGACGAATGGGGAGACGCTGACCTCGGTCCGCGGCGCCCTGCCGTAGACGTGACCGGCGTCTGCGCGGACTGCGGATGGCGTACCGGCGACCCGGAGCCGGACCCGCCGTGCAAGGGCGGACCGTCCACGCGCCGCATCCGCCCGCTCTGGGAGAGCGCACCGGCGCACCGGGTGGCGACGTGACCTGCGGCGACTGCGGCGCGGCTAGGCCCGAGAAGACGTCCGCGCGCTGCCGTGCGTGCTACCGCGCTAGCGTCGCCAACCCCGCCGCCGCCGCCGTCGCGGCCCTGCTGGCGAAGATCGACGCGAGCGCGTGCATGGGCGATTGCTGCGACGGCGACGCCGTGCGGCTGCTGGCGCATCGCGTGCGCGAGGCGGTGGCGACGTGAGCGCCTAATCTATTTTCGCGGCGCCTGATAATAATCGTTGACGTGCCGATTATTCAAGCGCATATCTATTGAGTCGGACGGGCCGACCCACTGGCACACGGAGAAGACCATGACCAATACCAAGAAGATCCTTTCGACGAACGCCAAGAACGCAGCGCGGCGCGCGGCTCGTGGCGCAGCAAAGCAAAAACGACTCTCTCAGCAGGAAGAACAGTGGAGGGAAGCGGCTCGACGCCGTGGTGAGCATTTCGTGCTCGTGGCCAATGTCGAGGCCGTGACCGTGACCGAGAAGACCGTCGCGCCCATGAAGCCGCGGGCGCGGGCAGCGCTGGTCAAAGCGCTGGTGACTGAGACGGCGCACGAACTCGCGCCGGGCGCAACGGCACGCGTGATCGCGAAGCGGATCGCGAAACAGTCCAGCGCCTTCCGCACGGCCCTCGCCGCCGCGCTGAACATCGCATTGCCCGCGAATGCGACGGCGCGCGCGAACGCCGCGACGCTGGCTCAGGCAGCGCTCGTCGCTGTCATCGGGGGGCGGAAGAACGCTGACCTCCTCGCGCTGGTGCTGGTGCAGGGCGCGACGCTGGCTCAGCTCGTCAAGCTGTCGAACGCGACGGCGACACCTATCGGATCGTCAAGCGCTGACCTCTGACGCAGGCAGGGCGCATCCCACCGGGTGCGCCTATGCGTGCGGCAGACGGCCCTACGACCACCGAAGAAAGACCAGCCACCATGAGCACGTACACCAAGATCGACGCATCGCAGGTGCCCGGCAGCTTCCGCTTCGACGTATCACGCTCCGCCGCCGGGCAGATCGTCGAGGTCGCCTACGGTGGCCCCATGGCGCACCGCGGAGAGCACGACGGCACCGCGTGGAAGCGCGTCACGGACCGCGGCGAGCCTCTCGGGTCGCCGGCGCGCGTCACCTACTACCGCCGCCGCTGACCATCTGACGCAGGCAGGGCGCATCCCACCGGGTGCGCCTATGCGTGCGGCAGACGGCACGAGAGGAGACGACCATGGAGCGACACATCTACATCGTATCGGGCGAGGGCGAGCGCGGCACCGCGACGCTGTGGACCGGCAAGACCGTGCGCGCACTACGCGCCGCCGTTACCCGCGCACGCGCAGGCGGCGACCGATGGGCGCGCATCGCCGTCCGCGACGGGGTCGACGCTGAACTCGGCGCGTACGAGTGTCTTTCGGAGGCGGAGGCGCTCGACCTCCGCGGCGCGTGACCGCCCCCAAGCGCGGCCGCGGCCGCCCGCAACTCGCCGAGGCGGACCGGCGCACGCGGCTGCCGGTGCTGCTCACGGCGGCGGAGCGCGCGGAGATCGACGCGGCGGCCGGCGACGCGGGAGCGTCTACGTGGCTGCGCGGCGTCGGGCTGCGGGCGGCGAGGGCGAGGACGGAGGCGCAATCGGCGCTTGACGCGCTCCTGGCCGCTGCGGTCGAGGCGGCGCGATGAGGACGCGATTCACCGTCGGGCTCGACGGCACTCCGCACCGGCTCGACTACGACGCGCCCAACGCTCGCACGGCGGCGGAGCGATGCGTCGAGAACCTCGTCGTGGACGGCCATTGGGAAGACGAGGAACTCCCGGAACTTGTCTACGTGACTGTCAGCGACGCGCTCACGGGGACGCAGGCGCGATTCTGCGTCGACATCTAGTGGGAGGTGTCCGTGTCGGCGATTCGAATGGAGCCGCTATGACCGACAGCCGATACGAGAAGATGCGCCACGCGCTCGGCTGCGCGCGGTACAACCAGGGGTGGAAGAAGCCGTACCGCAACCACTACGCGGCCGGAGGCGACGACGAGCGGGTGTGGGATGGGCTCGTCGCCGATGGTCTCGCGCGGCGCGTGCGCGAAGGGTGCGACCTCACCGGCGGCTGCCCGCTCTACGTCGTCACCGCAGACGGCGAGGCGGCGGCGCTCGCGGGGATCGTCTTCAAGCGCCGGTGGGGATACGGGACGCCGGTGAACCCCTGAACGACGAAAAGCCCGCCGCCCCTGCCGGTTAGGCAGAGACGACGGGCTGACGGGCGCGTAGAGGATGACGCTGCCGAGGTAGGTCTACGTAGAGGAGCGACGATGAAAAAGCCACTCACGATGACGCGCGAGCAAGAGGGACGGATCCGCGACATCGCGGATGACATGGGAATGGAGTACGGCGACGAGATCCGCGACCTGCTGGCGGAGATCGACGCGCTGCGCGAAGGCGTGCCGCGAACGGACCCGCGCCCGTTGGCGGGCGGGCGCATATCGCGGACGAGTTGCCCGAGCGGGTACGCCTCGCTGCATGCGGTGGGAGGCGACGTCCGGTACTTGCTCGGCGACGTGAACGTCGGATGCCGCGGCGAACTCGCGGCGCATGGCATGCTGCTGCGTCAAGGGCAGCGCTGCGACGTGCGGTTCGGCGAGCACGTCGCGCTGGCCTGGCAGGGCAATACGCCGGGCACGATGGTGGAGCACGAAGGCTAAGCGCCTGACGCGATGGCGCTGCGCATGCGCTCCCAGGACCACGCGGCCGGCCCTGGATCCCACGGTGCGCCCCTCGCCGAGCGGCTGGCCGGATGCGCGTCGCTGTGCGTGACGACGTGCTCGCGGTCGACGGGGATGCCGTGCCTGTCGGCGATGTCGAGCGTGAGCCGCGCGAGCGTCGCCCAGCACTCCGGCGACCACGGGCCGCGCGCGCCCGCGAGAGGCGGCACGACCTCCACGCCGATGCTTGAGCGGTTGCACGACCCGTCACGCCACAGCAGCCCGCCAGCGAGCGCGTGCGGCGATTCGAGCTCGGGCCACCGCTCGCCCCACCAGCGCAGGCCGGCCGTCATCCACCGGGCGCGTGGGCGCGCGTAGACGGCATTGCCGGCGCCGCCGACGTGGCGAGCGCTGAGCGCTTCGGGCACGACCTGCACGCACTGCCCGAGTTGCCCGACGACGTAGTGCGCCGAGTCCTGCATGATCGTCGCGTAGATGCGGACCGCGGTATCGAACGGCGAGTCATCGCCCTTGCGCGTGCCCTCGCGAACGAAGCGCGATATCGGTCCGCTGCCCGTCGTGTGGAACACGGTCGCGGCCGGCGGCATCGGGCGCTCGTCGCAGAGCCCGCGCCGGAAGCCGAGCCCGGCGACGAAGCGCGTGGCGATCGGCGAGTCGACGGCGTGCGTCATCGGCTCGCCTCGTACGCAGCAACAGCCTCGGCCAGCGTCCGCATCGCCGCGCGCTCAGTCGCTCGCGGTACGCCGTCGCGCTCGACGACACGGACGTACGCCTGCGCCGCGCGCACGACCGGACCCATGCGGGCGACCACGCTACCGCGGACGTCGCCGATGCTCATCGGAGCCGCAGTCCGCGCGGGAGGTCGGCGCCGAATACAGTCGCGAGGATCCAAAGGATCACTGCGGCGATGAGCAGCAACTGCGCCGCGCGCCGGTAGCGAGCGTCGATCGGAATGAGGTCGATGAGCGCAGCGATCACGCCCACGACGATGATGACGACGACGATCGTCAGGATGACGGTCATCGCTGCGACTCCGGCGGCGTCGTGTCGTGCCGCGCCGTGGACTCGTCATCGCGCGACGGCTTCGCGTCGACTGCGGCATCGACCGCGGCGTCCTGCGCAGCGACGCGCGAATCGAGTGAGGGCACGCGCCTGATGCGGTCGACGATTTGCTGACGCGTCAGCCCTGCCTTGGCCATGGTCGCCGAGACGCCAAGCGCCGCCTGCAGGATGGCGACGACGTCGCGCACGGGACCGTGCGGCAGTCCGAGCACGGCAGTGGCGGCAATGTCTGCGCCCGTGCGCAGTGTGTCGGCGAGGGTCATGGCGCACCCGCAAAGGATGCGAGCATCGGCGGCGGCGCAGGCACGTCGAGCCCCAGCGCCCGCCCGACAGCGGACCACGCGCCCCACGCTGAGACGACGCGACGAGCGAGCACGAGCCAGCGCGGCACGTCGTCGAGGTCGCCGGCGGCCGCGAGAACGAGCACGTCGACCCAGGCGCCATGCGTGAGCCGCAGCGCCTCGAATGTGGCGAGCGCAGGCTCGTAGCGCAGGCGCACGGCAGCGACGGCGGCTTGCGCGTCCTCGCGGTACGCGGTGTCTGCGTGCGCCGCGTCGAGGTCGCGCTGCCGCGCGGAGAGCAACTCGCCGCCGCTGGCGGTCACTGCGACGCCGACGGCGTCAGCGGCTGCCGCGTGTACCTGTAGATCGGACGTGCCGCAGCCGGAGATACACGCCGCGGCCGTGACGATGACCATCGCCAGCAGCCACGCGACGCACGCGCCGATCAGGGCACGCCGTCGCGTCTGCGCGGAGACGACGCCCACGAGCGATGTCACTGCGGCTCCGCGGGCGGCAGCGTCTCGCGCGGCACGTCGGGCGTGGTGACGGTGGACTCGCCGCCGACGCGGACGATCGCGATCGGCGTCGCGCCTTCGAGCACAGCGACGGCCTCGGCCTCGGTCGGCGGCAGCTTGCGAGCGCTCTGGAGCACGGCGGCGATGATGACGGCGACGATCGCTAGCGTCTGGTGTACCCACGTCGGGGTATCCGGCGGCAGCACGGGCAGCACGGCGGCGATCACCATGCCGAGCGTCAGCAGCCATCCGGCGATGATGGTCGGCGTCACTTTGATCTTGCTCATTCGGTCATCTCCTTCGCGCGCGAGTCCAGCCCGCGCCAATCGGTCACTTGCTGCCGTGCATCAGCGTCGCGAGAAAGCGCCTCGCCATCGCGAGTTCGCTGCGCGCCATCTCGGCTTCCGCGCGCGCCAACTGTAGCGCGAGCACGCACTCCGAGCACTCGGTGCGCAGCCGGTCGCGTTCGTCGTCGTCGTCGTCGCGGTCTGCGTCGCGCGCCGACAGCGCCTTGTCACGCGCGGTCTCGGCCTTGTCAGCGCGCGCGTTGGCGCGGTCAACTTCATCGGCGCGTGTTTTGGCGCGGCCGGTGAGATGCCCCGCGAGCCAGCGCACGACGACGGCGGTGGACGGTGCGCCCGCGAGCAGCGCGACCAGTTGCCAAATGCTCACGGGGTCAACTCTCCTCGCGGCGTGTGTCCCTCGCCATCGCGAGTTCGCGCCGGCACTCGCGCAAGTCATGCTCGACGCGCTCGCGCCGCGTTTTCTCGGCGTGCAGCGAATCGGCGAACGACTGGAGCTCTGCATCGCGCCGCTGCCGGTCGAGGCTGCGTACGTGCTCGAGTCCCTTGACCAGCACGTCGCGCGTGGCGTCGTCCTCCGGGATGGCGCGCGCGACGGCGGCAGCGAGCGTGATGTCGACGCCGCCGAGGATGATGAGGCGGCGCACGCACTCGCCGACCGACACCAGCGCGGCGTCAGCGGCAACGAGCACGGCGACCGATGGCGTCGGGCGGCGCGGTGGCCGTGAGATTGGAGACATGGCGCCTCCGGTGGTGCGACTACCATCCCGCCGACTCGATGCCGCCCGCGCCCCACCATCCGGCGCGCTTGTGCAGCCGATCGGCGTCGCCGAGAGACGTGCGGCCGAGCCAGTGCACCGCCTCATGCGCGATGACGCTGCGCTGCACTTCGGGCGTCTCGTACCCGCTGACCCATATCATCACGCGATACGTGTTGGTGAGCGACGCCAGCGGATCGACGATGTCGCCCTCCCACGTAGTGACGCCGGCCGCGCAGCCCCATCGGCATCCGCCCGCCGCCTGCCTCTCGGGCGTGCCGCAGTACGGTCCGCGCGATGTGCAGTACGCGGACATCGTCGGCTCCGTCACGCGCACGACGACCATGCGGCTCGCGCGCTCTTCGCGACTGCGAGCGGAGTATGGGTGCCCCGCGAGCCGCCACGCTCCGATGACGGCATCGACGATGGCGAGGTCGCTGGCACGCGGTGGGCGCTCGGCTCCAAGCGGCAGACTCTGCACGCACGACGATGCGCACAGCAGCGCGAGGATGGCGGCGACGCGGTTCACGCCTTGTCGATCGGATTGACGCCCGCCATCACGCTCCAGAGACCGCCTAGTGACGTTGTGATCTCCGCCTCGGTCGGCGCTGCCACGTCGACGAAGTTGCCGATCAGTGCGATAGCCTGCGCGAACGGCCCCACGTAGCCCGCGGAGCGATCGGAGAGCACCGAGGTCGCGAGGTTGCTGCGCTTCGCGTCGACGTTCGGCTTCGTCGTTGCGGCCTCGCCCGCGACATTGACCGCCGCCTTGACAGCAAGGAGCTGTACGTTGGTCCGGAAAGGGCCGCTTGCAATGAGTGCCTGGGCTTGTGCGAGATTCGGGATTGCCATGGTCTATTACCTTTCGTACTACGCGACGGAAATGCTGCTGAGACTGCCGATCAGTCGTTCACACTGTTGCATCTCTCCGGCGGTAAGCGCTCGATTGAAGAGCAAGAACTTCGTGAACCCGCCAGCCCAGCCCAGCGACGGACCAGCGCGCGCGCCGATGTGCAGATTCAGGTTGCCAAAAGTGTTGCCGTTGTCGTTGTTTGTGATGACCGTTGGCGTGACCACAACGCCGTCGCGGCGGATGAGCGACGCTTCACCAGACGCCAGGGATTTGTCGAGCACGGTGGAAAGCACACGCGCGGTCGCCAGCGTTTCGGCTATCGAGTAGCTGCTGACCCCGACGTCCCCGCGTAGGTAGTTCGCAAAAATCGTGGCGGTGACATACAGCTCGAACGCGACAGCCGACACGCCGGGGTTGGGGCCGTAGTCGCAGACGATCGCCGTCCCTGTGTTGGTGTCGATGGCTCCCAGGATCATCGTCACCGCAGACACGCCCGAGATCTGAGACAGCGTCGCGCTGGAGGAAAGGATTTGCGAGCCGTTCAGCGACACCGTAGGCCGGCCGTTGACCGCCGTGTCTCGCGTCGCGTTGCCGTTGAAAACGTAGCCGTTGACGCGCGAGGCGATTGACGTGAACGCGCCGGCGGCGACGTCGCGCGCATCGAGGTCGATGACCAGGCCGCTGATAGACGCCGGGTTGAACTCCGGTGTACCACCACCTCCGCCGCCGCGCCGCACGCTCCCGCGCCCGCCTCCGCGCCGACTCATCGCCGCACGCGCACGCAGCGCCGCAGGCACGTCGGCGTCGAGGTGCACGCGATTCACTGCGCCACCGCAACCGCGACGACGAACGCGAACGCGACGAGAGCGAACGCGGCGACGCGCATCGCCGACGAGCGGCGCACGACGTCCCACGCGCAGTAGACGGTGAGCTCCGCGTGCGCGTCGAACGGCGCGAGCGGAAGCGCGACGGCGAGAGCGGCGAGAGCGCGGAGCGTGCGCATCAGATTACACCGGGGCCGTTCGAGAGGTACCAGCGGAACGTGCCCGCGCTCGCCGAGATGACCTTGAACGAGCGCCGCAGCGGGCCGGCGCGCAGCGAAATCACGCCCGGCTGATACGGCCCCATCGTTCGCGTCGCGCCCGAGACTGCCGCGATCACCGGGTCGGTGACGGTGCCGGGCGACGTCTCCGACCCGTTCGCGCTGAACGTCAGGAAGAACACAACGTCGCAGCCGATCGAGATGAACCCCGCCGGCGCGGCCGGAGTGCCGAGAATGCCAGTGGTCTGAATCGCGCTCGCCGTGGCGGCGACGAGTGCGACGCAGTTGATCGCGGCCTCTGTCGGCGGCGAGTAGTCGCTGTCTTGCTCTACTATCCGGGATGATGTCATGTCAGCTCCTGCGCCGTGGCGCGGTGGTGGTGGTCACTCTGCGGCGCACGCGCTGGCAACGTAAAACGTGCCGGCTGCGCCCGTGCGCCGAAACTCAATCGTGAAAGTCGAGTTCGCGAACGTGCCGCCCGGCAGCCCGCTCGCGACCGTGAGGTCTTCGCAAGCGAACGACAGCGACGTCGTGTACCAAGCGAACGTCGTACCGGGGTCCGTGACGGTCAGTGTCACGCTAGCCGCAGTCGCGTTGTTCGTGATTCGGATCTCGCCGTCCGTGGTGGCGTTGCTCGCGCGGCACAAAAACGAGAATCCAACGGAGCGAGCCGTGTCCGCCGCTAGAATCTTGCGCGTGAGGATGTGCCCCTGAATGAGCATCGGGACGAACGACCCGACGGAGTCGCCCCAGCAATCCGTGATGTTGTCCGGGCGCGCATACCCGAGGTAAGTGCGCCGGAGCAGCGCGCCGGTGCCAGCCATTCGTTCGTGCGCGTCGAAGATGCCGCCGAGCGAATTGTTCTCGCGTGCGTCGATTGGCTCGCGCGCCCACGCGCTGGTCATCTCGACGCCGCGGTCGGTGGCGTCGAGCGCCAGCACGGCGCGCGGCGATTCGTGGCACGAGATGCCCGAGATACGAGCGCCGCCGGACCCGGCGCCGTTGACGATCGTCAGCGTGAGCGTTTGCAGCGCGCTGCTCTTGGCGGTGAGATCCTCGAGATATTCGATCGGCACGGCGTCGGACGGCGACGCGGGGACGTCGACAGTTCTGGACGCCATCGCGCCGGCCGATATCGTCGCAGTCCCGCCTCGCGTGTCGCCGATGATGTAGATGCGCCACACGCGGCGCACCGAGCGCCCGTTCGGCGAGACGCGGTATTGAAAGGTCTTGGTCGCGCCGGCCGCAATCGCCTGGTCTGGGTCGTACGCGGGCACGAGCACGTCGCCTTGGCCGAGGCACCAGTTGGCGAGCTCTACGCCAGTGAGCCAGGTACGCGAGCGCACCGCGCGACCGCTGACGACGTCGGCCTCGCGCACGATGCTGCGGCGGCGTGGGACTGATGCGGTCACAGCGGCACCTGCTCTGCGGCGTACGCTTGCGTGCAGAACGCGGCGCCTGCGACAGCGGAAAACGCCCAGACTTCGATCACGACCATCACGGCGGCGACGCTTCCGGGGCTGCCGGAGTTCACACCGTCGACGATGGCGAGCGACGTCGCGAGAAACGACGCATCAAGCGTCAGCGTGGTCTTCGCCACCGTCGGGTCGCGCCATGCGTTCGTCGCCGACGTGAACGCCGCCGTCTCGAGGATGTTCGCGCCGATCGTCGTCGCCTGCATCTCGATACTCGCGGACGACGGGAGGCACGCGCCGATGCGCAGTCGGCTGGACGCGACGCCGTCACTTCGTCCGCCGACGCGCGCGCGAATCGGATACGGCAGCCCGTCGGAGCCGACGAGCAGCGGGAACGGGCCGAAACTGTAGAGCCGCTGCCACTCGCTCGCGACGCCGACCTTGACGCCGATGCCGCCCGTCGTCGTGCTCAGCGGAGGGAACGAGACGAGCACGCGCGAGCGCGAATCGGCCAGCGCGTTGAGATTGTTCGCAAGCGTGCGCATGGTGCTCGTCGCGCACGCAGTGCCGCTAACGGCAGCGGCGCCGGCGGGCACGCCGTCGATCTGACCGAGTTCGGATGCCGTCGCCAAAGTGCCTCCGTTGCGCGCTCGCGGCGCCGTGTCACGATTCGCGGATGAAGACGACGACGTTCGCGATGATGGTACTGGCGGCGGCGATGATGGGTGCGTGCGACGATCGCGTTCGCGTGCCCGTGGAGCGCGAGGACGCTGGCGCGATGCGAGACGCCGCGCCTCGCCCGTCCTATTGCTGCGACAGCGCGCGCTCGATCTGCCAGCCGATTGAGGGAAGCGTACTGCGCACGGACTGCGTCAGCTGCACCCCCGGCGGCGGCTGCAACGGCGGGTGCTACATGGATAGCGGGTCGGCGAAGTGCGCGCTCGCCTACTAGCTCGCGAACTGCCGCGCGGCCTTGTTGCCCGTGCCGAACGCGATTAGCCCGGCGGCAGTGGCGATGTAGCAGTATGCCTGCTGCGACGTCGTCGCTACCGCCGCGACTCCGTACTCGAGATTGAGCGTGCCGCCCGGCGTGGCGCCCGATATCGTGCCGATCGTGATCGTCCGCGTCGCGACGTTGACGGCCGTAACCGTGGCGGTGATCTCGCTTGGACCCGTGGTGTTGTATTGCCGCAGGATGACGCGGTCGCCGACGAGCCACGCCGACGCGGTCGCATATCCACCCGGCTGCACCGCATCGAGCAGCACGTCGCGCGTCACGCCTGCCGACACGCTGGTCACGCGCGAACTCGGAGCGTAGCCGGCGATCCGCAACTGAGTCGCGAAGATGGTGAGCTCGACGCACGATTGCGAAGGCTTCACCTGCCGGCCGATGACGAAGCCCGAGACGGCGGAGATGCCGCGCCCGCCGTCCACGGCGTCGGGCAGCTGAGAGATGGTCACGCTGACCTGCGCGCCGATCGTCGCGTTGATGGCGTCGAGCGGGCACATGACAGTGATCGACGTGTACGCCGCGCCGAGAGAGCCGAGCCATCCTTGCGCGAGCGCGACGACGTCCGCCGTCGGCATCGTGGAGTCGCCGAGAAACGCCTCGGAGCGCGGCTCGATCTTCATCACGAACGGCAGCGGCTGCCGGCTCAGCGCGGCCGAGTCGCGCACGTTGAACGAATCGCCAATGTGCTTGCCAGTCAGCACGTCGAAGCCCGACTTGACCGCAATCGTGTTGACGAGTCCGAACGCCGACGGCTCGTATCCGGGGCGCTGTTTGCCGCTGAGATTCTTGCTCGCGTTGATCGCGTACGTACCCGCTTCGGTCGCCGCGCCGATGCGGAACTCGACAGCGGTCCAGGCGCCGGTCGTTGTAATCGACGGCACCATGCCGAGCAGTTTCAACTCCTCGGCGATCATCTTGCTCAGCGAGAAGTCGGACGACCCTCCGTAGAAGCGCTGGTCAACCCACGCACGGCCGAGCGCGACGGCGTCGACGTTGGCGGCCGTCGTGAGGTAGTCGATGTGATTCGTCGTAACCATCGGCGAACGGCCGAGCGGCGCTTCGTCGGGCGCCTCGAGCGCAAGCGTGGCCATGAAGTCGCCGAAGTTCCCGGCGCTGACGTAGGTGCGGGCGACCTGCACCGTCGGAGCGATGTCGCGCGTCCAGATGCGTTGCGAGGCACCGCTGCTGGACTGGGCGATCGTCGCTGCGCGCGTCGTCGAGTTCCACGCGGTCACTCGGTACACCATACCCCTACTGAACGCGCTGCCGGACCCGTCCGCCCACTCGATGTAGAGCGCATCGCCGACGCGCAAGGACGTAGTGCCGCCCATGTACAGCACGTCAGCACGACCAGAGCCGCCGCCGCTGCGCCCTGGAGTCCCGGTAAAGTAGCCGCCGACAAACCCACGCGGCACAGTGCCAGCGCCGACGATAGGGTACGTCGCCGGGATCTGATATGTGGTGTTCGCGGCAACGGTGGTCACGGCTGCGCCGGTCGTTGTGTTGTAGTAAAAGTCACGCCCGCTGATCGTCGGGTCAAGCGGACCACCGCAAACTACGCTGAGCCACAGATTCGACGCCGCGGTGGTGTAGAGCAGCCCCCACGCGCCGTCTACAGTGGGCACCGCGACGAGCCGCGGCGCTGCGCCTCCAGCCACGTTGAGCGCGTTGGCGCCCCATCCGGCGGTCGCCGTTGTAACCGCTGCGTTGAACGCGGCGCACCACGCGTCTTGCGTCTCGTAGAAGGCTGGCGGAAACGGGACCGTCGCGGTGTCAGTTGACGGCGCGCTGACGTTTGTGGTGTTGGTGAGCCGGGTAATGCGCAGCGTCGGCGCCGTCGTCGAGTTGTAGACGATGCCGCGCAGCGTCGCCGGGTCTTGCAGGTCAGTCGACATCGACTGGTCGAGGATGCTCGTGACGCTGCCGATCGGCAGATCCCACGACGTCAGTCCGCGGATGCGCGGCTCTCCGCAGATGCCGCGCCACACGAGCGTCCCGTCGCCGGTCTCGCCGTCGCCGTATGCGTAGACCGCCGCGATCAGCCCCTTGATCGACGGCCGGCCGTTGAACGCGCCGACGTCCTCGGTCGTCACCTCGGGGCGCGAGAGGTTGAGTCCAGGATTGTAGATGTGCGACTGAGCGAGCGTCTGCCGGTATCCGCGCGTCACCGTCGGCGCGAAGGTACCGCCGCCGCTCGTGATGAGCATGCACTCTTGACCGACGAAGAGAACATCGCCGTTCGCCGTGTCCGTGCTGACGAGCGGTATCGCGACGGCCGCCGCGTTGATCGACGACGACAGGTAGTTGACCTTCGTCGGCTGCCTCACGAACGAGTCGCCGACGCGGTGCGCGCCGTCCTCGACGATCGACGCGGTGAAGCCGGTCCCGGAGAGCTTGCCGACGGCGGGGTCGAGTCGCTCGCCCCATTGAATGCTCTTGGCGTCGAGCCCGGCGACGCGGATGCGGCCGTCCGTGCTCGCGCCGACGAGCCGCGTGGAGCTCACCACCTCGATCGGGTGCCCGAGTATCATCAGGCGGAACGCGGTCGCGCCACTGCCCGTCTCGACGACGCGAGCCCAGGTCACAGCGCCACCGTCGCGTCGATGTATCGCGCCATGAACGGCAGCGTCCAGTGACCGTCAAAGTCGGGCGTGACGCGCTCCGGCTTCCACGACGCGGTTTCCTCGCGCATCTTGTAGAGGTCGCCTTCGCCCTTCACCGACGCGACGCGGTCGATGAGCAGATACGGCAGCGAGGCGCGGACGTGCTTGTAGAAGTCCTCCCACGACCACCACACTTTGGTGCTGGCGCCAACGTCGACGCGGCGCACGGGAGCGCCGCCGACAGCCGCCGCTGCGTTCCACGCCGCGTTCGTCGGCCCGGTGGGCGACTCCATCGGCTGCGACCAATCGCGGTACGTCGCGATCCTGTCGGGATACGTCGAGTAAGCGCTGCCGTCGTCGGCTTCCGCGTAATCGATCTTGCCGGGCGCCTCGAAGGTGCCGGAGTCGCGCGACTGGCCGCCGATGACGCTGATGCACGTGTACTTCGGGCGCTTCGTCGAGAGGTAAAAAATCTGACCCGACAGGCTCGCCTCGAAGCCGAAGATGTCGCGCAGTTCGGCGCCGAGGAGCCCGTGCCAGGTGACGGAAAACGTCGACGCGCACGACAGTAGATATTGGTTGTTTGCCGGCGAATACGTCACGACGAGCCCGCCCGCGACCATCGCCACGACAGCAGCGCGCCACGACGCGAGCGCGACGCCGTCGACCGTCTGCGATGACGGCCGCGCGGTGTCGCCGTGTAGATACATGCCAGCCGTGAATCCCGCCGTGCCCGTCAGCGTGCCGCCGCCGAAGGTCGCACCGTTGACGCCGGCCGTGACGGCGCCGAGGTTCATGCGGCCGAAGTCCCACGCGGCAGAGTAGAGGTCGCGCGGCATCAGGCAGCCCTCCGAGACGTGGACGCGCCGATGGCGTCAACAAGCATGTCGCCGAGTTGCTCGCGGTCGGCCGCGTAGACCAGCGCCGAGCTGCCCCAATTGATGTTGTAGACGTCGCCGCCGCGACCGCCGCCGGCGTCCGCTGACGATATCGGCCCTGCGCCCGCGCCCGATGTTGCCGGCGCGCTCGCGCCGCCACCGCCACCGCCCGCGGCTGCGCCAGCCTTGACGCCTGCGATCACGAACATCGCAGCAGCCGCTGTGTGTGCGATGCCCTGCGGGATGTTGAACGACGCATAGGAAGCGACGGCCTGCGCGGTCGACAGCGCGGCGCCGATGATCGACTCGATGATCGCGGCCTGCGCCTTGATCTTGACCTTCTCTTTCTCGCTCTTGCGCGAGCCTTCGAGAGACGCGTCGACCGCCGACGTAACGACGTTCATCGCGCCCATCGTCGCGGACTGGATGTCGGCGACGACTGACGCGGCCTTCTCGCGCGCCTCGACTTCGCGGTCGATCGCGCGTCGCACACCTTCGACGCGGCGCTCTTCGTCGGCGATCGACTGGTCGACGATGCGCTGATTCTCGACTTCTCCGTCTTGCTTGATCAGGTCGAGTTTCGCCTGATGTGCGGCGGCGGCCTCTTCGGCGGCGAGTGCGGCCTCGGCCGCTTGCTCCGCTGCCTTGTTCGCCATGTCTTTGCTGGCGTCGTTTTCGGGCGCGCGAGCCCCGCCACCGCCGCCACCGCGACGACGACTTGGGTCACCGAGCCCGGCCTCTTCCGATAGCAGCGCGATCCGGCGAAGCGTCGCAGCGTTGCGCTCGGCGTCGGCTCTCGCGAGGTCCGCGCGGACCGTGTCGAGCGCCGCTTGCCGGTTGTCGTACGCCGACCCCGCGCGCTCTTCTGCGGTCTGCTCCTCGAGGGCTAGCCCGCGCTGCTGGTCGCGATACCGGGCGCTCGCCGCCGTGACAGTGTCCTGCGCTATGGCGGCGCGCTCGAGCGCTGCGGTGTGCGCGGACCACAGCGCCGTCGCCGCTGTCACTGCCGCCGACACGATGCCGATCGCGATGCCGACCGGGCCGAGCCCCGCGGTGGCGAGCGACTGGATTGACCCGAGCGCCTGGCCGACCACGCCGACCGTCTGCCCGAGCCCGGAGTTCATCCGGCCGATCGTGCCGGCGACGAGCCCCACCGTGGAACCGAACTGCCCGACGCCGGCACCGGCCGTGCGCATCGCCGCGCCGGCCGAAGTCGCCGCCGCCGCCGCCGCCCTTGACGACGCGGCGTTGGCCGTGCTTGCGGCGGTGACCGCGTTGAACGCAGCGCTCGCGCCGTCGTCCTTGTAGACAATGCGTCCGACGACGTCGTTCATCTTGCGCCCTCTCTTACGATACGCGCCAGCCGCTCAGCTTCGACCTTTGCGCGCAGGTCCACGAGTTCAATGTGCGACTGAACCAATGAGATCATCTCGGCAGCCTCGACGACGACGGCAAGTTGGTCATCGACGTCCACCGCGCCGGCTAGCACGCGGCGGCGCAGCGTCATGGCCGCTTGGATGACAGGGTCTTCGTACGTGCGCCACGGACACGTCTGCGGCTCCGCGCTAGCGTCGATGCGGATGCGCGTACGCAGCCTCGGAATCTGCGCGCCGACGCCGGAGAGCGCTGCTACGTGGACAGGGCGCCGCTCTCCGCCGCCGCAGTCGCATCCCCAGGCGTCTCGGACGGCTCGAGCACCGTCGGGCTCGATGTTGGCGAAGTCAAGTCCGCGTCGGTGGTCGGCGTGCGTGACACTTCCGCCGCGAGGGTGCCCGCAAGGTACTGGAGTTGCTGCGCCAGAGCGTGCGTTGAGGTAAGCGGCAGCGGCGCAAAGGCCACGCCGAAAGGGCCGACGCGACTCCGGTTGTAGGCCACCGCGCCGATCTCGTAGAGCGTCTCGACGCCTACGCGCTCGGCCAGGTAGTCGAGCGCGACGTCGTCGAACGGCTGCCCGTGTGCCGGCGGGAAGACCGTCGTCGCATCGGTCGCGAGAGGCGGCGAGAGGTCGGCGCGGACAAGGGCGTACGCGAGCGCATGGAGCCATCGCGCCTCCGCCGTCGGCAGCGAGTCGCACTGCACGCGCTCGAAGGCGCGCAGTGGGCGCAGCGTGAACGTCGACGCGCGTTTGAGCGGTCGCACTTTGACGAGCGCCGGGTCGCGCGAGCCGTAGCCGGCGGGCTTGCCGAAGTGCGTGTCGTAGTCGCTGCGCGCGAGTCCGTAGCCCATGGCGACGACGTCGATCGCAGGGTCGAAACTGACGTAGCAGGTGAGTTGTTTGGCGGGGTCTTGTTCGTGATTCATTCGGTGCGCCTCCTCAAGCGCAGTCGATGTCGGCAGTTCTCAGAAGACGTGCATGCGCAGTGCGGAGCGGCCGAGGTCGGTCGCCACGGCGATGCTCGAGTCGTTGCGGCCGGCCCACGAGACCGTCAGCCCGTAGAGGTCGGCGGCGTCGGTGCGCGTCGGCACCGCCGAGATCTGCGCTGTCGGCGCGGTGAGCAGCACGATACCGCTCGTGGTCATGCCGATCTGCTGATGGATGAGCAAGTCCGCACGCGCCGCGTCCTGCGTGAGCCAGTTCAGCGCGTCGTCGCCGTACGCCACAAACTTCCCCGAGACGGCGCGCGAGCGGCTGCGCTTCCACCCGATCAGGTTGCTCGACTGCAGCCCATCGGGCGACGTGATCGGAGTGACCGCAATGCCCGGCGTCCACGTGCTCGACTGGTGCGGAACGAGCGTGCGCGTCGTGCTGCCGACGACGCCGACGAGGAGCTCGGAGCCCATGTGGACGATCGGCGAGAATCCGGGAATCGACGCGGGCGCCGCAAGCGTCAGCGTCGACGTGCGCAGCCACGACGCGCCGGTGAGCGTGACCGGCAACTTGGCGATCGCGCCGGTCGTGATGTCGATCGCGAACGTGCCTTGCGAGCCGAGCACGACGTATTCATCGCCGGCCTCGACGCCCTCGGTGAGCCACTGGAGCGTCGTCAGGTTGGACGCGATGCCCTCGATGCAGTGGAACGTCGTCGGCCAAAACACCTGCGCCCCGGTGGCGGGCGCCGTGCTGTGCGCGATCTTCGGCACCACCGCCGAGGCCGTGAACGACAGAATCTCGCGCGCCTCGATGGTACCGTTCGGCATCACGACGGCGTAAGCGCCGCCAGCGAGCGCGAAGTTCGTCCCGTGGTTCGTCGTGATCGGAACGTTCGTTGCCGTCGGCGTGCCCGTCGTCAGCGTCAGCGCGTTCAGCGCCGTCGTGCCCTGATACACGCCGCCCATCAGCCGAGACAGCAGCCGGTGTAGCCCCCACGTCGAGCTCGTCAGGAAACCCGGCGACGCGAGCCCGTTGCACGCGTTGCCGGTGCCGGCGAGGTACGCCGTGAATCCAAGCGTGCTCGACTTCTTGCCGAGCAACATCTTGCTGTCGGTGAACGCGTGGACGAACTGCTGCATCACCTCGGGCTCGAGATGGTCTTGCAGCCCGACGAACGTGCCGGTCCCCTCGACGATCGGGAGGTCGATGAAGTTCGCTTGGGTGCCCGATTCGGACACGCAAAACACGGCCTCGTTGGAGACGCGGAGTCGGCCAATCTTGCTGATCTCGGTTGCCATGCGCGAACTCCTACGTCGTCGACTCGGTCGTGACGACCGTGCCTGTAAAGACGTTCTGAATTTGGAAGAGACCGCCGCCGGCCGTCTGCCCCGACTGCGGCGCGTCGTCGCGTACGACAGACCACCCGGCGCCGGTCAGATAGCCGCCCACGATGCCGGTCGAGTCAACGGCTGTCTGCGACGGTGGAGTAACCGTGGCCGCGAGCTTGCCGGGCCAGATGAAAGCGACGGTGATTGCGTGCGCGACGGCATCGGCTCTCTCTTTCGGCGACGAGTAGGACTCGGCTCCGAGTGCCTGCGTGGTGAGCAAATACGTGAGCGTGATGGTCACGTCGATGCCGATGATGACCATCGGCCCCGGACCCATGATCGCGTCAGGCGACGGTGGGTATGCGATGGCGATTAGCGCGAGCCCGTTCGTCAGTCCGCCCACCGCGTGAGCGAGGACTCGCCCCGATATCGTCTCGTCAGTGGCGCCCTCGGCGATGTCGCACGACAGCAGCCCGACGGGGATTGCGCGGACGCCGGTGATGTCGCCCTCGAGCACTTGCCGGATGCACTTGCGGATTGCGGAGGATTGCAGCGGCATGTCAGCGATTGGCGATCGTGATAGACACGCTGCGCTCGTAGATGCGGCCCGGCGCAACGTCGCCCGATGCGCGGCAGGTAACGAGATAACTCTCGCCCGCGCGGCCGTTCGCTAGCCAGATGGTCGCCGTGGAAATGTTGAACGTCGGCGCGTACGGAGCGCCGAGGGCCACGGCGTTGATAAGCGCGGTGCCGGTGGTCCCCGCCGCGCCTTGGAGCGAGATGGTCCACGTGGCGTCGGCCAGGTTCTCCGGCGGCGCGATGTCCTCAAATTTGATCGAGTAGTCGAGCACGTCCGCGGGGTCTTTGACTGGCCAGAACATACTACCCCCTAACCGTACGCGACTGCGCCGCGATGACGACCGCTCGAGATGCTGCCGGCGCCGTAGTCGCCCGCGACTGCGCGGCGACTGATGCTGCTCGCGATTCGCCCGGCGACGACACTGCGCGCGACTGGCGCTGCGTGCGCTGCGTGCGGGACGCATCGGGCATGCTCGTCCCCTTACGCCGTGCGGCCGGTCGTGATGTAGGTGCCGACGGCGCGCGCGAGTCGGTCGAACACGAGCGCACTCGGGCCGATTTCGATCAGCGTGCCGGCGATGGTGAACGGCAAGAACGCGCGCGCCGGAATCTTCGTCGTCCACGGCGTGCCAGCGGGGCGCGTGCCGCTCTTGCGTTTCAACGTGCCGCTCTTCGTCGCGCCGAAGTTCTGCGCCCCGGCGTATGGCACGTTGGTGCCGATGGTGAGGTCCATCCGACCGGCGGTGACAGAGTTGCCGTCACGCAGCGCGCCGGTATCTTCGAGCGGCTTGCTGCTGCCGCGCCGCCGCTTGTCGATCGTGCTCTGCGCCAATGGCTTCCACGGCGTGCCGTCCGGGCCGCGCGAGTTGCGGAACGAATCGCGGATTAGCCGCAGTATCATCTCCGACTGCGCGCGCAGCACGGGGCCGAGATCCTTCGCGCGCGCGGACATCTCGCGCAGCGCCTTCGCCGCGTCGTCAGGCGACTGGCCGGGCGCGAAGGTGATCGTCACGAGAAGCCGGCCAGCCCCGCGCGAGTGAACCGCGGCTGCAAGTCGGTGTTCGTGTCGTCGACCGCGAGCCCGCCGCTGCCGTTGGCGATCTCGCCGCCAGCCGAGCCGCCGAGCGGGTCACGCTCGAGCCCCGGCAAGTTGATGCGCGGCGCGTTCGGCGCGTCCACATAGAGTTTCTCGCTCGCCTGCCCGACGGTGCGCCCGACGTTGACGTCGCGGCCGTAGCCGAAGGCAAGGATGGTGAACTCGTCGAAGGCCATCGCGACAAGCGCAACGAACGCCGCGCCGCTCGACGGCTCCGGCCCGGTCGCCGTGACCGTCGAGTAGCCGCCGCGATTCGCCGCCGCGACGACCTCCGCGTCAGCGCGTGCGATCCACGCGTCGATCGCGGAGGCGTCGCCGAGCGATGCGAGTTTCGCCGCGCCAGTGACCGCGCCGCCGAACATCGCTGTGATGTGTGCCGGCGTGAGAAATGCCATGACGCGACCTCCGGGTCAGCCGACGAGAGTGAACGTACCCGGTGCGCCGTCTTCGCTGAGATCGGCGCCGCAGGTGAACACGATGCCGCTCGGCTTCGTGACCTCGACCGTGCAGCCGCCGTCTGGTCCGGCCCAATCGCCGACGCCGCGCAGGACGCCGGGATAGGGGCCGTTGCCGGCCGGCCCGGTGTACATGATGGACGCGCCGATCACGAGCTCGGTGACGCCGTGGTGGAGCTTCGATGCGGTCTTGCTCTTGCTCACTTGCCACCGTCCTTGCGCGCCGCACGCTCTGCTGCGATCGCCTTGGCGACCTCGTCGCGGATGATCGCCGCGACGTCCGGCGTGATGCCGCGCGCCCCGACAGCCGCAGTCGCAGCCGCCTCCGCGTCTGCGCGCTTGGCTTCCATCGTCGTCGAGTCGAGGCTGCCGATCGGGCGCAGCGACGTGATCGGCAGAAGCTCGCGGCGCATGTCGTCGCGGAAACTCTGCGACACGCTTCCGGGGTATTGCTCGGGAAGCCGGCCCTTCGCCGCGCCGACCCACTCGGCCATCATGCGCGCGTGACGATCGACGGCTGCGCGGTGCGCGTCCTCCTGCGTCTCGAGCAGCGCGACGAGCCGCGGGTAGTCGGCCGCGTAGATGCGCACCTCGTGCACGCCACTCGGGTAGATGACGCCGTCCGGCAGCGCCTGCCCCATGTGACCGGGGCGGATGGTAACTTCCACGAGCATCCGCGGCTCGTTCGCTCGCGGGTCGACCTTGATCATTTGCGTCTGCATGTCTCATCTCCTCTTGATGGCGCTGCGAATATCAGCGGGGCCACGTACCGGAATTGCACCGGCGCGCGATTGCTCGCGCCTTGCGTGGCTTGGAAGGCGACGCGCTCACGCCGAAGCGGAGCGCGTCAGTTGCTCAGAGTACGCCCGCGTAGACGCTAGGCCAGCCGTAGCCGCCGATCTGGCCGTCCGCGAGCAGACCGAACGTGAACGAGTCATTCATGATGACGCTGTCGCTGTTCATGTCCGTGTTGATCTGCGACGTGGGCGCCATGCCCTCGAGCCACGCCAACGGCTTGACGCCGCCGGGAGCGTCGCCGACGAGGTACCAGTAATCGTCCTGCACACCCGACAAGCGGTTGTCGATGATGAGCGTGACGACGCCGTTGTTGATGTTGGTGATGCCCGCCGCCGCGACGATGGTGCCAGTCTCCGCGCCCGCGTTGTTGACGTACGCGCCGCGGATGTCCGTGCCGGTGATCTCGAGTCCGACCTTGCGCAGTTTCGGCCCGACGACGAGGTAGCGCGGCGTGACGCCGTACGGGTCGCCGCCCTCGCGGACGTACGAGTTCATCGCCAGGTACGCGGCGTCGAAGGTCTGCTGCGTCAGCGCCGACGTGGTGAGGTTGCTCTGCGTCGCGCCGGCCAGGCCGTTCGGGTGCGACGCCGAGAACAGCGCCACGCCGTCGATGCCAAGCGGGCCAGCACCCGCGTTGCTCACGAGCGCCTGGTGCATGATGACGTCGCGGTAGCTCTGCGCTTGCGTGAGGTAGCGCGACACGCGGGACGAGATCAGTCCGATGTTGTCATACTGGAAATCGAGCCGCGGGATCTTGAGCAGCGGCGGCGTGTACCGCGTGAGCTCGAGTCGCAGCACGTAGGCGCGCGAGACGCCCGTCACGCGTGCGCCCTGCCACTCTTCCCACTGCCCGATGAAGTCGTCGGCCGCGAGAATCGCCGACTTGCCACCCGCAGGGATGGTGTCGGCGAAGATGTTGACCAGCGGGTCGTTGCCCGTGTTCACGAACATCTCGCCCACCTTCGTCTCGAAGGTGGTGACGATCGCGTTGAGCGCGTCCTGATTGATTACGTGCGATGATTCGGCCATGTCTGATCTCCTGTTGTTTCTGTGTCAGCGGTCAGATCAGATCGAGGCCGCCACGCGGACGGCGATCCATGCCTGAGTTGCGCTGACGAATTCGGTCACGTTGCCGACCTTGACGTCGTTCGTCGCGGCCGCAGCCGTGGTGACGCCATCGTTGTCGAAGATGACGGCGGGCGAGTTGACGACAGCCGCGAGCGTCGCGTTGCACGTCATCAACTCCTCGTGACCCCACTTGAAGTAGACGCGGGTGCCGGCGGGCGCGGCGGTGACGGTCTTGGTGCAGATTCCGACGAAGCCGCACGAGGCGGTGTCCGCGCCGTTGAGCGCGAGTCCGGTGGCGGTCGTGATCATCACGAGGGCGCCCTCGAAGATGGTCTGCGAGGTCGTGCACACTGCCGAGCCGTAGCTCGGGAATGCGTCATTGCGGGTGCGTCGTGCGGTGCTGATCGTGAGTACGGCCATGGTCTATCTCCTGGTGAAATGCCGGCCGCGCTCAGGCGTCCGAGGTGCGAGTGGTGTGAGCGGTTTGGAGCGACTCGGCGCGCGCCAGTGCGGCGGCGCCCTTGAAGCCCTCGCCGCGCGCGATGTCGAGGAACATCGTGGACTGCGGAGTCGACGGCGCCGCGCTCAGCTTCGCGGGCGCTGCGGCCTTGTTGCCGGACGCGACCTGCCCGGCGGGCGGCAGCACGGGAGTCCGCGTGTCGTACGAGTCGAGCGCGATGGACTCGTCACGCGCCGACAGCGCCGTGAAAGTCGCGCGCTCGGACTCGCCCGCCTTGCCCTCGCCGAGCAGCCGCGAGAACGAAGCCGCGATGCGCGTCTCAGTCTCCGCTGCCGTGCGCTTGGCCAGGTCGGCCGTGAGCGTCGCAATCTGCGTCGCCTGCGCGTTGGCGCGGCCGGTGAGCTCCACGATGCGGCTGCGGTCTGCGTCGCGCGCGAGCGCTGCGGCGGCTGCCGGTGCGTCGGACGACGTGCCCGACGCATCGGTGCCCGACAGCAGCGCGACGAGCGCGTCGCCGTTGGCCTCGACGGCCGCGAGCAGCGCCGGTGCGTCCATGCCCGTCAGCGTCATCAGCTTGTCGACGAGCATCGCGGCGCCGGTGTCGACCTCTTCGGCGACGTCGTCGTAGACCATGCCGTCCATGAGCGCGAAGTGCTTTTTCACGACCGAGAGCGCGTGAGACATCTTCGCCTCGTCGCTCGGCGCGTCTGCCGCTGCCATCGCGGGCGGCGCTTCGTCGGCGAGGGCCGATGCGAGCGCAACGAGCGCGTCGAGCGTCGCCTTGATCTTCTCGGGCGAACTGCCCTTCTTCATGCCGAGCGCGGCGGATACCGCGTCGAGCACCTTGTTCGGATCGTTGGGGTTTGCCATGAGAGTCCTTTGCGTAGGTCGCGCGGGAGCCCCGACGCGAGAGAGTGTGATCGGCGTCATGCCGGGAAGAAACGGCGACGGCGTCAGGCCGATCTCGAAGATCTCGCCTCGGCCAGACGGCTCGCCGGTGACGCGGTCGATGGGCGCGAAGTCGATGACGACCGAGCAGAAGCGCTGCTTGCCGGTCTTGATCTTGTCGGCCGCGTCGTCGGTCCATTCGACCAGCGCCCACAGTTCGGCGCCGCGCACTTCGAACGCCTGAATCCATCCGGCGGCGTCGATCGCGTGGCCCATGTCGTGCCGCGGATGCCCGTAGAGAAACGGCACCGGCTGCTCGTCGGCGTCGAAGATTCGGATGACGTCCGCGAACACCTCGGCCGTGAACTCGAACGCGCCCATCGGGTGCCCGTGCCACTCCGACTCATACGCGCACTCGACCCACGACAGCGGCGCGGAGTCGGCGAGCACCTGGCACTTCATGCGCGCGCGGTCCGCGGGCGAGCCGGTGAACTTCGGGAGCACGCTGCCGCGGAGCGCAACAAGGCGTCGGCCGTCGAATGCGACAGCGGGTGAACGGTTGGCCATGCGGCCTCCTATCGGGTAGTCAGCGAACGAAGGACGAAGCGCCGAATCCCGGCGTCAGCTCGAAGCCGGCCGGGATGCTCGTCGAGATGACGATGCCCTCTTCGTCGACCTCCTCTTGCGAGTAGGTCACGACGCTGCACCGGCACTGAAAGCCGCACGGTGGGAACACACCGGCGAAGGTCGTGTCGTCCGCGCGCCACGTCACGCCGTCCATCGGCGCATGCGTCGCGCGCACTCGCGTATCCTGCACCGTGCGGTACTGCCGATAAGGTCGCGCCGCGATGACGTCCGGCGACTGCATCTGCGCGTATCGACCGGCGCCGTACGCGCTCGCGACTTGCGTCCGATACACGTTCTCGAGGTAACTTGGGTCAGCCGGCGAGATGCCGAGCGCGACGGCGTCGGCGACCACCGCGTCGCGGAACTCGCGCAGAGTGCCGCCCTTCTCGAGCGTGCGTGTCAGTTGGTCGATCGCCGTCTGCGATATCGTGTCGAGTTGGTCGTCGCTGTAGATGGCCGCGCGCCGGCGGTACGCGCCGAGCACTTCGTCGAGCAGCGCCGGGTCTCCGCCGCGCGTGCGCCAGAACGCAACCGCCTCGGCGAACGACAGCCGCAGGAACGCCGGCCGCATGTCGAGCGCGAGGAGCCGCGTACCAGCGTCAGGCGCGAGTTCGACGAGCCGCACGAACATTTGGCCCGCGAGGTCGGCGAGCACCATCGGCTCGTACGTGAGCGCCTCGATCGCCGCGTCGCCGCGGAACGTCTCGACGGCCGCGCGCACCGCCTCGGGTCCGCCCTCCGCCGCCGCCGCGATAGCCTCGCGCATCGGCGCGAAGGCGCCCACCGCGGCGATCGTCGTGCGTGCTGCTAGCTCGTAGGGCCGGCCGATCGTGGCACGCGCGCGAACCTGCGCGGGCTCGTCGGCGAGAGAGAGGACGTCGGCGAAGTCGGGGTGTGCGTCGACAAGGCCGGCATCCCACCCGCCGAGAGAGGCGATGTCGGGAAAGGGGAAGCCGCGGGCGCCCCCCCGGACGCGGGCGTAGCAGGGGCCGCAGGCGTCGACGCTGCCGGAGTCGGCTCCGATGCGGACAGCGCCGAGAAGCCGTAGGCAGGCGCCGCCGTGGCGGGTACGTAGAACTGATCGCCGCCCTCGGCGAGAGGCGGGAGTCCGTTGCCCGCGAGCATCTGATCGTAAGTGACGCGGCCCGTCGCCGCGACATGCGGCGTCACCGCGACGGCGTTGTCGAACACGCTCGCGATGACCGGCATCGGCACTGCCGGATCGAAGCGATTGTAGACCGCGATCGTGCGCGCGACGTCGCGAGTGAAACTCCCCCACATCAGCGTCGCGTCGAGCTCCGAGCCTTCGACGCGGATGCCGTCCTTGACCTCGTCGCTCGCGCGTGAGCCGTTCGGCCCGCTGCGCATCAGGTCGGGAGCGACGCCGATCGCCGTGGTAATCTCTTCGTTCGCCGCGTCACGCAGCGTCGACCAGATAGGCGTGCTGCCGCTGGCCTTCGGGTCATGCACCGTGAGCGTCGTCGCGCCGCTGAGCACAGCTACGGAGTCGGTCGTGATGCGCTGCGCGTCTTCGAGCAGTTCCTGCCGCTGCCCCTTCGTCGCGTCGGCGCTCGTCTGCACGACGAGCAGCGGATTACCGAAGCGCTCGGCCCCGATCAACCACATCGCCCAGCCGTTGATCTTGAACGCCCAGTAGTAGATCGCCGCCTGGAACTCGCCCTGGTCCTGCGGACGCCCTTGCTCGGTCCACGGGATGTGCACGAGGAACCGCGCGCGCCTCTGCTCGGGCGTGTCGTCGCGGCAGTACGCCGGATCATCCTTCGAAGTCGTGACGGTGTTGATCCACGCGAGGTCGGCGTTTCTCACCGACAGCGTCCAGTCGCGCTCCCACCGCAGCTCGCGCGTGAGCACCTGCACAGGCGTCGGCAGCCATGCGCCCTTGCGCCGCTCCCATACGAGCTCGTGCACGGACACGCCCATGCCGACGGCGTCGAGCACGCGCATGAGCAGCGTCTCGAGGCCGTCGATGCCGACGAGCCAATCGGACATCATCTTCGCCAGGCGCTCGGCCTCCGCCTTGTGGCGCGGGTCCGTGTCCGGCGGCGCCTTGCACGTCCACGCGCGGCCCGCGACCGCGTTGCGCCGGATGCCGTATGCGCGCCTCACCGTGGGGTCGCGCTTCGCCTGCGTGATGAGGTCGGACCACATCTCGAGGCGGCCGAACTCGAGGTCACGCAGCGCCGCCGAAATGCGCGCAGGCGTGACGGGCTGTAGCGACTTGTTCGCGAGCTGATACAGGTCGCGCTGCCGCGTCACTTGACCGCGCGGCGCCTGCGCCTGCGTGACCTGTATGCCAGGCTGCGGCATCGGCTGCGCCTGGACAATGGCGAGCTTTGCCGGCGCAGTCGTGTGCGCGAGCGAGCGGCGGGCTTTGCGTGACATGAGCCCTCCGGCTATCGAGTATTCCAGCCGTGCGCCGATGGTCGGGCGCCGCCGTACGTGTCGCGCAGGTCCGCCGTGCTTCGGCGTCCTGCGGTGGCGATCTCTGGCATGCTGTTTCCGGCGAGTTCGTCGTGCCCTGCCGCCGCTGCGTCGATGTCGTCGTCGTCTTCGTCGCCGCTGCCGGTGAACGAGGTCAGGTGGTCGATGAACTCTGCAAGCCACGGAGCGCCGGCCGGCAGAAGAACTCGACCACCGTTGTACGACTCGCTGAACGGCAGTGCGCGCACGAGTTTGTCGGCGACGGCTGCCATGATGTTGACGCCCGTGACGCCGGCCCCTTGGGGCGCTGGCGCCGTGAGGTAGTCAGTCGTTCCGCGTTCCGTGCCGGCGACGTACGCCCGTATGCGAGCCTGCGGGCGAGTCGCCTTCTTGGCGGCGATGCGCGCGCCGAACGCTGGCGCCGTGACATGCACGCTGATTCGGTCGCGGATGTAGTAACGCGCAGTCGGCCCGCGCCCCTCGCGCGCGAACTCGATCAACACGCTTGCATCGCTCGTCGTCTTGGCCGTGTAGGCGAAGTCCGCGCCGAATGCGTGCGGCATCTGGTCGAGCCGCTCGCGCATCGTGACAGGGTCGTAGGTGACGTATTCGTCGCGGAAGACCTGCGAGCCCTCGGGCCTCGGCGACCCCATGTACAGCGACCACCACGCGACGACGTTGGCCTTCTTCGCGGCCAGCAACTCACGCGAGAACTCGGCCTCCCAGAGCGGGTCGCCGTTGTCGTTCTCCGCGGGGAGGTGTACATGCTGAAAGGCTCGCGAGCCAGACAGCGACGAAGAGAGCTTGCCAGACTTCAGCAGCCCGATCAGGTCATGGACCATCCACCGTGTGTGCCAGACGAATATCGATGTCGAGTCGCGGGCGCGAGCCTCGACGACGTCAGTCCAGAACTCCGACACCACACGCTGCCACGCCTTGCTTCGCGCGTGCTTGCGGTCTGGGTACGGGTCATCGAGCAGGATGATGTCGGCAGGCCGGCCAGTGAATCCCTGCGCCACACCGCATGCGACGACGCCGCCGCCGGCCGTCGTCGACCACTCGCCCTTGGCGTCCGTGTCGTCGCTGATCGCGACCCCTGCGTCGCGCGCCCACTGCCGCATCTTCGCCGACTTGGTCTCCGCCAGCGTCGCCGAGCTCGACGCGTAGACGATGCGCAGATGCGGGAAGCGCAGAAGCGTCGCGACTACCCACGCGCAAACCGTGTCGGTTTTGGCGTGCTGCGGAGGTGCATGGCATGTGGCCCGCGTGGGGCGCACCCATGATTCCTCCAACACCGTGACCATCGGCGCGAGATGATCGGGCCTGGTGTATCGGCTGTTTAGCCGAGGGATTAGGTCCATCGTCGACAGCGCAGCGAGCGGGTTCGACTCCGGCTTCGCCGCCGCTGCCGCCGCCTCCATCGCCGCAAGTTCCGCCCGCGCCATCTGCCGCAAGATGTTGCGCGGCGAGTCCGGCTTGGCGCGCGTCTTCGCGGCGATGCTCCGCGAGACGTAGCCCATGCGGTGACCTCGTCAGTCCGTAGTCTCGACGCGGACCTCGACGCGGTCGCAGTCGGTGATCCACATGCACATCACGCGGCCGTCGACCTCGCACTCGGCGAGGTGCTTCCACCCGTCAGCGCAGGCGACCGTCTCGGTGATGCGCCCGAACAGCGGCGAGAAGTGCTTCTTGTAGCGGACCCACTGGCCGACAGCGAAGCGCGGCGGCGCGGGTGGCGTTGCGTCGGCGATGGCGATGGCGATGGCGTTCATGGTGTCCGCCAAGCGGCGAACGACTTCGGCCAGTCCGCGCCGTACTCGATGCCCGCCGGACCGTCACCACCGGACGCCAACATTGGGCGCGGGTCGAACCACTCCGGCAGCCGCGCACGTACCTCGGCGCTCGCGTCGATCGTCACCGACAGCGCGCGGATGTCGATCCTGCGGATCTCGCCGGCAAGGTCGTCGCCGTCGATCACCGCGCCTCCGCTGACGCTGTCCCACCTGACGGTCACAGGGTTCTTGGTCATGGTGTCCGCCCTCCTCAAGGCGTATCCCGTCGGCACACCATCTAGGAATCGAACCTAGCGAGTCAGGTTTTGGAGGCCCGACAGCGCCCAGCGCCTGATGTAAAACTGCCCCAGAAGTATGCGCTGAGGCGCCGCCTTGAAGTCACGACCGTATCACGTCGTGCGATTGCGCGCCCGTCAATGCTGGACCCGCCCGCGTCGCCGCGCGCGAATCCGTTACCGTGCCCACGCATGGCGGGTCGGCGTAAGTCAGTGCTGCGCCGGCACGTCGTCCGCAGGCGCGTCCAGCAGTTCGACCGCACGCGCACGCTCATCCGGCGACAGCGCGCGCCACGCGGAGACGTTGGCGGCAGCATCGGCGAGCACCCGCTCAGCGTCGCCACGCTCGCCGATGTAGCGCACGACTCGCCGCCAGAACGACGCGCGGCGCATCAGTGCTGGACCTCCGCGCCATCAGCCGGCGCGTCGTCGTCCTCAGACAGCGCCGCCATCAGCGCCGCGAAGTGCTCCGGCGGCAGCACGCGGCGGGCGACGACGATGACCGCCTGCGACGCGTCGTGCTGCGCCTTCACGATGACCGTCGTCGACGGCGCGAACATCTCCGGCGACACGCTCTCCATGAGCCGCACGCGCGCTTTCCAGTCGCGGACCTCGCAGCCCTCGAACCCCGGCTTCGACTCGAGGCGCACTTCGTCGAAGAGCGCACCGAGCCCGACAGCCTGTGCGCGCGCGACCTCTTCGCAGAACGTTGCGTAAGGCTCCTGCCCCGTCGCGCCCCACTGCTGCCACCGACTCAGGTCCGACGCCGTCACGCCTTCGATTGCCGCCGCGAGCGGAAGCGGCTTGCCGGTGCGCAACTGGACGCACACCGCCTCAATCATCGACGGCGTGCACTTCGTCGGTCGCCCGATGCGCGGTCGCAGCGCGTCAGCCATCACGTCACCTCACAATCGGCTGCGGCTGCTCAAACTCGTTCGCATCGGACCAATCCCGCGTCGGGCAGTGCGGCGCAGCGTCGCTTGCTGCGCATGCCGGCGAGTGCCCCGTGTTTTCGTCGCCACGCCGCTCATCGTGTCGGCCGCGGGAAGAGAGCCACTCCTGCGCATCCATCGGCCGATGGTCGTGCACGTCAGCCACGGTCGCCCGCCTTCGCTCGCAACGCCGCGTCGCGTGCCTCGATGAGCGCCGCGAACCGCCGCTGTTCCGCTTCCGGCCGCTGCGCCATCGCGCGCTGCACGAACGCGTCGATCTCCGCCGCGAGCGCCTTCACGCCGTCGTCCGGTTCCGCGTCAGCCATACGTGCCGCACCGGATATGCCGCGCAACCATCCACCGCACCCGCTCGCTCGCCCATCGCGCCGCGAAGTCGTCGCCGGCCTGCGCTGCCGCGGCGTGCTCACGCGTGAGCGCCGACAGCGCGCCGTAGTAGGACCGCATGCGCGCATCCGCCGCGTTCCAGTCGATCACGTCAGGTGTCGCCATGCTCGCCTCCACGACGCTGTCAGCGGTTGACGCGCTTGCACGCATCCTCGCCGCTCGGGTCGCCTCCTGCACCGCGTGAGTGCCGGTGGGGTGGTTCGTCGCCCCTCGCCCGCCGGTCCACCCCCAGGGTAGAGTTATGCCCTAGCCGCGGCGGTATGTCTCGTGTCAGAACGCGCCATCCGTTGCCATCCGTTGCCATCTCATGCCGCGGGCTACTTGCGCGCCTTCCACATCGCGAGCCCCTTTTCGAGCAGATGCCGCACCGCATCCGCCTGCGTGAACTGGATTCCGTGCGCCGACTCCATGCCGACCCGGTGCGCCTCGATTCGAGAGAGCAGCTCCGCCGATACGCGCACGGTCACTTTTTGGTCGTTCACTCGCTACCGCCTTTCGCGCATCGTACTACACCCGCCGCGCCCGTCCGATTGGTCCGCGCACCCGGTACTTGATCCGGATGCGCGGAGTACTTCCCTTGGTTCGCCTTGCCGCGCCGCGCCTAGCCCGGCCTTGCCACGCCCAGCCTAGCCCGGCCGCGCCTGGCCATGATTGGTCGCTGGCGGAAGCATTGAACCTCCGCCAGCGGTACTACCCTTGGTTCGCCTTGCCACGCCTCGCCAGGCCTCGCCATGCCACACCACGCCAAGCCTCGCCTAGTCTTTCTTCTCGGGGAGTGCCGCCGGCACATCGACCGCGAGGAATTTGCGCTTGCGAACGAGCACGCTCAGCGCGCCGATCTTCGCCAACGAGTTCAGTTGCATCGCCGCCGCGCCGGCGTCGAGCTTGCTCCGGTCCACGTTCACGAGCAACGCCGCGCTCGACTTCATGCCCTTGCGCACGCTGCTCTCGAGTTTGTCGCGCCCGTGCGTGATCTGGTCCACCGGCGACAGGACTTCGTAGCCTTTGCCGGGCACGCTCTTGATGTCGATGTGGTGCTCGGTGAGCAGCGCGTTGCGCAGCCCGTCCATCTGCGAACAGTAGCGAAGCTCGAGCCGCTGATGGTCGGCTGACGTGATGAGCTCGTCCGGCTTGGGCGTCCTGATCCGCAGTTGCGACCTCAGCCATTCGTGCGTGTAGATCGTCCCCGGCGAATGGTCGCCTTCGATGATGATCTTCGCCACCGCAAGATAGTCCGGATAGAGTTCTGTGTCTGCCATTCGCCGCCTCCTGTTGATTCGGACCCGTGTCCCCTTGGTTCGCCTCGCCAGGCCGTGCCACGCCTCGCCGCGCCCCGCCTCGCCCCGCCCTGCCGCGCCGTGCCCGGCCGCGCCTTGGCCGCCAGCGGAGGTATCGAGCCTCCGCTGGCGGGTACTGCCCTTGGTTCGCCTTGCCTGTCCGCGCCACGCCAGACCTCGCCATGCCGCGCCTCGCCCCGCCGTGCCGAGCCTCGCCCAGCCTAGTCCTAGATCACCTCGAACCGTCCGAAGCGCGGACGATACTGGCCGATCCCTTCGTATTGCCCCGCCGACTTCGCGTAGTCTCGGAGCTGCTCTTCACTCACCAGCGCCGGGTCGAAGAAGAGCGGACACGACACTTCCCACTCGGGGAAGACCGCACGCGTGCGCAGCAACGCACCGCCGCCGTTGTTCTTGATCGCGCGCTTGTCGACGTAGCGGCCTGACGCCCACATCGCCTCCAGCGTGCGCGGCCCATCGTACTTGATGGCGCACTTGTCATCGACGTTCTGGATCGCGCGGTTGACCGTCATGCCCATCTTCGTCAGCTTCGCGCCGTTGCGAATGCACCGCGTGATGTTCCACCCAGGGATGAAAGGGCCGACCTTGTCGTCGAAGCTCTGCGCCATCGCCATGCGCCATTCGATGTGCTGGATCTCGAGCTTCTGGTCGTCCGACTTCTTGCGGACGTCGGTGAGCTTTTTCAGCTCGCGCGAGATGGGGTGGAACGGGTCGAGTCCCACCGTGCCAGTCGGCATCATCGGCGCAGTCCCGCGAATCTTCAGCTGCATGATTTCCATGTGTCGTCTTCCTGTCCGCCCGTGAGGGCCATTGCGTTGTCCGTCCTACGTCGGCCCCATGGCCCCTTGGTTCGCGTTGCCGGGCCGGGCCCCGCCTCGCCAAGCCCGGCCACGCCGAGCCTCGATTGGCCGACGCGCGGGGTATTGAGCCCCACGCGCCGGGTGCTTCCCTTGGTTCGCCTGGCCAAGCCCGGCCCCGCCATGCCTCGCCACGCCCCGCTGCGCCAAGCCTCGCCGTGATTGGTCACCACCGCAGGTATTGAGCCCGCGGTGGCGATACTTCCCTTGCCTTGCCACGCCAGGCCCCGCCCGGCCGAGCCGTGCCCCGCCGTGCCCAGCCCAGCCCAGCCACGCCTCGCCATGCCACGCCGAGCCCTGCCACGCCTCACTCCGACTCCAACCATCTAGCGCGTCCGCGATGCGCCGTCAAGCGCGGCTGCATCTTATTTCGCAGATAGTACGACGCGCGCCCGAGGCACCGTGTCCGCCATCCGCCACGCATCGATCTCCGCGCGCACCGCTTCGACCGTCGAAGTGTGCCGGCGTTTTCGAACCGGCAGCGGGTCGACTTCCCGATCGGCGAGCCGGATGGCCGTGCGGTGCGATACCCGCGCGTAATCGGCGATTGCCTTCCATCCGAAGAGATCCGTGAGCGGTCCATGAGACATCGTCGTGTACCTCCGGTCGAGCGGTACCAGCCCGCGCGAATGCAGCCGTGCAAACATCTCGCGCAGCCCCGAGCTTTGCAGCTCGGCGACGTGCGGCTCCGACACATGGCGGCCGAACACGCGCGAGGCGTGCGCGGCAACCTGCTCCAGTCCCGGCAGGTCGTACGGCTTGAACATGTCGCCGGCCTCGCGCGCCGGTCGGCCTCGCACTGACACGCGCGCCGCCGGCTTCTGCCGTGTCGGATCCCAGACGCCGCCGCCTTCGTTGCGCCCCTTGATCGCCGTGTGCGACTGCAACGGCGCGAAGTCGCCCTCGATGCCGAACACCGCCCAGAGCACGACTCGCCGCGCTTGGTCGCCGGTGAGCTCGAGCGTGGAAGTCGCGATCGTCGCGCACCAGCCCGAGGCGAACACGAGCGCCCAATCGCGTTCGACGAACACGACGCGTTCAGCCGCGCGCTGCCCTGCGTCGCCTACCGCCGTCGTCGACACGCAGCCGCCCGTTGCGTCGTCGCCAATCTTCCAGCACGACCTCAGCGGCGCCCCGTCGAGTCGCGTGTCGATGACGGCTTGGAGCGCCTGCCGCACGCCGCGGAACTCCGGGCGCGTGCTCTCTCCGCGCTGCTCGCGGCGCTTCATTGCGATCGCCTCGACGGTCGCGCGGTAGTTCTCCGCGTCGCACTCGGCGGCGCTCACCTCGCGATACGGAAGCGGAGCGAGCGACTCGGCGAGACGCGTCTCGAGGATGATGGACTCGACGTCGTCGAGCGCCGCCCCGTCGGTGAGCAGCGCCCGCACGTCCACGACCCATCGCGAGCGCGTCACAGGCGCACCCGCTCGATGACGATCACCGGCTCGACGGCGTACGCCTCGACTCTGAACGCCTGCACGAAGAGCGCCTCTGTGATCACGCTGCTCGCGTAGTTGATGCGCCACGGGCTAGCCCGCCGCGCCCGCCTCCGTTGCCGCGCGGTCATCGCGTCACCTTCCCGGTAAACGAAGCCATCACGGCGTCGTCCGCAGGCTCGACAGTGACGAACGTCGGCGACCACCGCGGGTCATCGACGTACCACACATCCGACGTGGTGCCGCGCGCCGCGAGGCGCTGCTGCGACTCCATCGCGATCTGCTCGTACGCCCGTTCCGCAGTGGCAAACTGGCTGGCCGTCATCTTCACCGGCGGTCTCTTGCTCTTGCTCATGCGCATCGCTCGCCTCCGTTTCCGCGCCGTCATCACACGCGCACCAGCGCCGAGACCAGCACCAGGCCACCAGGCTCGTGCTCGACGCTCTCGATCGTGTAGTGAGCGCCGAGATAGTCGAAGCGCATCAGCGCCAGTTGCGTGCGCTCTTTGACGGTTAGATCCCACGCGCTGCCGTGCGTGCGTGATCCGGGCTGTGCGGCCCGTGCTCTTGCGATCGCGGCGTCCATCGACTCGCGCGAGAGCGCCGACGACCAGCGGCTTCCGTACATGTCTTTCGTGGTCGTCCACGGCGCGAGCACGCTTCGCGCGCGCCTTTGCCGTCGTCGCTGCCGCGCGGTCATCGCTGCACCTTCCCGGTAAACGACGTGGTGCCGCGCGGGAGGTCACCGGGCCAGCCGGCTCGCACGATCGCGATCGCGGCGTCCATCGACTCACGAGAGAGCACGGACACGGCAAGGTTGGAGTACGTGTCCGACGAGTTCCGGGCCGGGCGATCGAACTGGAACCACTGCTCCATGCGCTTCGCCTTGCGTCGTTGCCGCGCGGTCATCGCTGCACCTCGGTTGCTTTCATGCTGTCGTCCATCAGCGCCACGCGCCGCGCGCGCCGCTCCTTGTCGAACGTCGCACGGTCGTACGCGAGCCCATTGCAACCGCGATACAAAGTCCACATGTGAAAGTCGGCGTTGTCGGCGAGACGCCTTGCGCGTGCGGCGACGCGGCGTGCGTGGCGGTTGGGCCAGCGCATCGGGTCGTCGACAATGATGCGGCGCCGTTGGTTGGGCGCCGCCGACTGGGCCGCTATCCTCTCAGGCAGAGAAAGGCACGCCCATCTCACGACATCACCCGCTCGCGCTTCAGAGCCGCTCGATTGACGCGCGACAGCCGCATCGCCGGCACCGTGCGCCCCGCGCAGTTCCCCGGCTCGCGTTGCTCGGCCGCCGAGTTGCACGCTGATTGCGGCGTCCACTCAGCGCAGCCGACGCATGCCGCCGCGCTCACGACACCACCCAATCACTCGCCGCCGCCAAAACCTGCGCCTCCGCGTAGTCGTACTCTTCGACGATGATGTCGCGCCGCCGCATTTCGTCGCGGTGCTCGGCTACGAGTTCCTCCGCCTCGCACGGCGGATACGTCACCCACGCATCGCACGCGACCGGCAGCGTGCGCACGACTTCGCCGCGTCCGCTCGCGAGCATCTGCACGGCGTCCTCTTCGGTCTCCGCGCGCACTTTGACCTCGACTACCTTGGTCTCGATTCGGTGCATCGTGTACGTGTTCATCGCGTCGCCTCCCTTCGCAGCGGACATTCTTGCGGCACGCCGCTCTCGGCTTCGGCGGCGTCGAGGAACCACGGCGAGCCGCAACCATCCATCATCGGGTGCACACACTCGTAATGTGGCGCGGTTCCCCGCCGAGCGCAGTAGTAGCAGCGCGTGCACGACTCGACGATCGGCAGTCTGCGCGGCGGCGTTGTCACTTCGTCCTCCGCTTGCTCGCGCGCGCATCCGGCAGCGCGTCGGTCTTCTTCGCGCGCGTGCGCTTCGGTTTGCCGAGCGGCTCGAATATCCCGGTGACGTCCAGCACCTCGACGACCACGACAGGCCCGCGCGCATCCACGGGATACGACCTCACGCGGCCATCGCGTATCTGAGAATCGTCGAGATACGCAATCCCGTTAATTGCGTCGGATACAATCTTCCCGCCGTTGTCCCAATCCCACCTGCGTGCGTCTGGCACGTAAACGCGCACGTCGAGCGATACCGCCCCCGTCAACAGCGGCACCCCCGCCGCTCGCGCAGCCGCTTGGACGACGCGCCGATACGCCGCACGGTCCGCGGCCGTGTACGTGTGTCCGCTCGCCGATCGCTGCGCGCGCTTCCACGGCACGATGCGGCCCGGTACCGTGAACGTCGTCACGCCGGCACCGTCTTGCGCGCCGCGTACTCCGCACGTGACCTGCCCTGCCGCGCCACTCGAGCGCACCGCGGACCGCAGTAGGCCGAGTGCCCCGCGCGCAGCGGGCGCAGGTACATCGTCCGGCAGCGCTTGCACGGCCGCGGCGGCTCGTCGCGCAGTTTGCCGCGCCACTCCGCCGACAGCGCGCCGACGTCGATCGGCGTCTCGCGCGCGACCGGCAGCGCTTTGCTGCATGTGCGCGACGCGAGCGGCCACGCCTTCGACGTGCCGCATCCGAGGCAGCGGACGATCGGCGCGCAGTCGTCTTCCGGCCCGAGTCGCCCGCCGTCTACCCACACGTGTCCGAGCTCGTCGCGTCTCATGTCGCCGCCTCCTTCGCCGCTCGCTTCGCCGCCGTTGCCGCTCGCTCTCGCTCGGCGTGCCTGACGTTCCACGCCTTCCGCGCGCACTCTGGCGCGCAGTACCGCGACGCGCCGTGCTTCGAATGATACTCCGCCGCGCACACGCCGCATACGCGATTCGGCACCGCGCCGACGACGATCGCCGCGAACGGCTTCCGCCACCGCGTGCTGCGCACCGCCTCCGCGTCGACTCGCTCTTCCGCCGCGATCGCCCCGCACTTCGCCTCCGCCTCCGGCCACGTCTTGCCGACGCCGCACGTCGCGCACACGTAGCGGCGCGTGCCGTCGTCCATCGTGCCGGCAGGCTCCCAGATGTGCTTGGTCACGACGCTGCCCTTCGCCGCTCGGCCGCGAGCACTTCGTTCGCGAGCCGCCCCGCGCGCGCGTTCCCCGTTGTCGCCGCAGGCTTCATCCGCAGGCTCGACGGCGCCACCGGCATGTCCAGCGGATTCGCCGCGACGTGACACGCCGCGCACGGCAGCGGAAAGAGGCGGTGCGCGGCGCAGTGCGGTGGCAGTTGGCCGCGACTCACTGCGACACCAGCCGCGGCAACAGCGCCGACCGCTGCGCGGTATCGCCTGCGACGTACTCCGCCGCGAGTTTCGCCGGCACGCGCACCCAGCAGCGGGCGGCGAGATACCACGTGTGCTCCTCAATATAAATGCAGTACAGGGCAGACGCGAGAATCTCGCACTCACCGACGGCGGTGAGTCGCAGTACCGCCACGTGACTATCCTCGAGCCCCACGATGAGGTCACCGACGCGCCATCGCTTGGCGCGCACGATCTCGGCCGGCTCCTTCGAGTACCAGCCGAGGGTGCAACGGCGCGGCCCCTTGCAGCGCGGGTGATGGCGGCTCACTGCGCGCCTCGCATCGGACACCACGAAGGCGGCGGGCGCGTCGCATCGACAGCGCGGCCCGTCGCGTGATTTTGCGCGGCGTCCGGATGCTCGCACCAGTCGTCGTCGTCTTCCACGGTCGCGCACCACGCGCAGTGGTTGCACATCGCGATCACCGGCAGGCGGCGCGGCACGACCGTCGCAGAGATCGCGGCACGCAGCGCGTCGATCACGGCAAACGCTTCGCGCAGCATCGCGCCGTTCGGCCGCATCGCCGCCCGTCGCAAGCACGCCTCGCGGTCCGGCTTCACTTCGCACCTCGCATCGGGCACCACGAGGGCGGGTCGCCGTCGTCGAGGATGTCCCGCCAGCGAGCGAAGGCGCCGTGGGTGCACATCGCAGGCGACTCGACGTCGTTGTCCGCCTCGACGAAGTACGCGCAGTCCACGCACGTCGCGATCACCGGCAGGCGGCGCAGCGCGTCGACCTCGTCGAAGACCTCGCGCAGCATCGCGCCGGTCAGCTGCACCCACGGCCCCGACGGCGCCGAGACTCTGCGCAGATACGCCTCGCGGTCCGGCTTCATCGCGCGCCTCGCCACCGAGCGCACATCGCCGCTTCCGCCGCCCGCATCTGCGCCGCGCTATGTCGTACACGAGCGGACGGCGACGCGATGAGTCGCGCCATGCCAGGCATCTCCACTCCAGTGGCGCGGTAGTATGCCTCGAGCGCAAGCGCCTGCATCGTGTACACCCCTGGACCATACAGGGCCGCCGGCTCGAACCCGATATATTCGTCGCGCTTCGTCATCGCTTCCACCCTCCTTGATGCGGGCTCTCCGGCACTTCGCAATCAACCATCATCCCGCCGTAACTCCGAGAGAAAGCCATCCGCAGTCCGTTGCTTCCGTTCTTCCCCTTGGCGACCTTCGCCGACACAATCGCGTCGTCGCGCTCCTCGGTACGCCACAGCACGATCACGAGGTCCGACATGTTCGCGAGGTCTTGCGAGTCGCGAAGGTCGTACTTCGTCGGCTCGCGGTTCGCGTTCTTCTCCATCGTGATTTGCGACGCCGCGATGCCGGGCACGCCGAGCCGCCCGATCGCCGACTTGAACCGCTGCCCGACCGTCGTCACCGCGCCGCGCGCGTTGTCCGTGCGCGTGCTGCACTCGACCGCGCCGACGTAGTCCAGCATCACCACGTCGCAACCCTCGCTGCGCACCATGCGCGCTACCTCGCGCGTCACGTCCGCGTCAGTCGCGCCAGGGATGTAAGACACCACGATGCCAGACCGCTCCGGCATTGCGCGGCGCGCATCGATCGCGCGGCCCATGCGCCCAATCATGTCCGGGTCAGTCGCCGCTTCCTTGCTGCGAATCATCGAGCCAGGCACGCGGGCCTCGCGCGCAAGGATGCGATCCTCGATGACGCGCCGCGGATCCTCGACCGAGATATATCCGGGGCGGTACCCGAGCGCGGCCTGCCGTAGCGCAATGTCGAGCAGCAGCGACGACTTGCCCACGTTCGTGGCCGCGCCGACGATCATCAACTCGCCAGGGCCGATGCCGGTGATCGCGCAGTCGAGCGCCTCGATGCCGGTCGGGATGAGCCCCTCGGTTGCCGTCGGTGTCATCACGCGGATCGTCGCGCTCTCAATCGCCTCGAGCTGCGTGAAACGATCGACTCGGTCCGCCGAGTGCGCCTCGAGAGCCGCCGCCAGGTGGACCGTCGCCGCCTCGCCGTCCTCGCGCTCGAGCGCCGACATGGCCAGCCGTGCGTGCTCGCGGCGCCTGCGCAGCGTCGCCAGCGCCATCACGCGCTCGTGCAGCGTCGGCACGTTCACGAGCAGCGCGCCGCCTGTGGCGAGCTCGTAGACGCCGACCTCGCCGCCGCTGACGTCGAGCCGCCCAACGCGCCGAAGGTGCGCGATGATGCTCGCCTCCGAGACACGCAGGCGCGCGGTGAGCACGTCCCGCATCGCGTCGGCGATGGCCTCATGCGCTGGCGTCGACCACGCGTCCGGCGGGCACAGGTGCGCGTCAATGCACCGCGGGTCCGCCAGCATCGCCGCGAGCAGCGCCTTCTCCGCCTCGGCGTCAGAGAGGCTCACAGGACCACCCGCGGACGCTCGGGAGGCGGCGGAGCGGGCAGCGCTGACGCCCAGTTCGCGCACCACACCATCGGGTCAACCGACTTCTGCGACGCGAGCCATCCGGCAAACGCGCGCCGGGCGACCTCGCAAGGGTTCAAGTTTTGAGCAGCCGCGAAGGACATGATATGCGCCGCGGTCTCCGCCGCTTGCCGCTGGTGATGCCGCGCCGACGGAATGCGCCATTCGGTGCCGCGCACGTCGAGCACGGCGCGCTCGAGGTCGCGGGTGTTGAAGTTGACCGCGCCCGGCTCCGGGAATCGGAGCGACTCGTCCACCACCAGCGCCAACGGCGCGATCGAAACGAGGGGTTGGGGATTGGGAAGGGAAGGGGAAGGGGAAGGGGAAGGGGATCCCAGGGCGCGCGCGCGTGGCGGCGACTCGCGTGCGACATTTGCCGATGTCGAAAGCGAGTCGCACGCGACATCCGGCAGTGTCGCGGCAATGTCGCACGCGACATCAACATCAAGTGCCGCTCTTTTCGCTGCGATCTTCGTCCTGTCGTTCTCTTTCTTGTGTGCCCGCTGCTCTGGTGTTGGGTTCCACTTGTTGAAGTTGTGGAACCGGAAACACTCGGCCTCCTGGTGCCACAGCCCGTGCTTCACGAGCAGCGCGGCGCCCTTCATGTCGGCTTCCGGGAACACGTCGAGGGGCACCGCGCCGTCGAGTGCCGCGTCGTCCAGGCACCACGACCACCAGTAGACCCAGACGCCAAGCGCTTCTCGGCCAGCCTTCTCTCGACGAAGCGCCCGCACCTTTTCGTGCCGGTGAAACTTGTCGTCCATCTTCCCCCAGGGCATCAGCGCGCCTTCGGTGCGCGCGGCACGCGGACGCCTGGCGCGACCACACCTCTCGCGATCGCACCCTCGGGCGTGATAAGACCCGCGGAAATCAGAGGGTTCACCGCCCGCATTGGCAACTGGAAACCGGACAAGATGCAAACGAAGTTGAGGAGGTCGTCAGCTCCGACCACCTCATCAGCGCACAGCGACTGCATCGCAGACAGCGCAAGCGGGGTAAGTAGTGGACGCACGCGCGTCATTGGGTCATCATGAGCCATCGGAAAGCCTCTATCTTTCTGGTCTAGGCTCGGGCGTTCGCGCGCCGCGAGCCTGCTTTTTTCTGGCGTGGTTTGTACAATACACGCCCATTGTGAGCGTGTCAACGCGCATCATCCGCGCCCGTGCGCAATCGCCGCCGCGCGCATCGCCAGCCCGGCGACGAGCTCGACGCGCCCGCCTGCCGGCACGCCGCCTGTCTGCCCCGCGAGCCACGTCAGATCGGCGTCCGTGCCCCTCGCGAGCACGGCGCGCAGCACGGCGACGGTCGGCCGCTCCGCGCGTATCTCGTCGGCGATGGCGTCGGCCTGCGCCTGCACTGCGCGGCGCGTCTACCGC
>Ga0163154_10000611_pt1 | contig 55543 bp, 52 predicted proteins | sample OliLakLV19MP9P1_FD_148649 | JGI IMG/M metagenome (GOLD analysis project Ga0163154, IMG submission 148649) | Freshwater microbial mat bacterial communities from Lake Vanda, McMurdo Dry Valleys, Antarctica - Oligotrophic Lake LV.19.MP9.P1 | ecosystem: Environmental > Aquatic > Freshwater > Lake >...
TTTCCTGACCTCGCTGTAGGTACTTTCACTGCCACCAATGGGGTTACTTATTTGATACGAGTAGCATCTGTTGGCAGTATCACAGGCGATATATCTGTAAATGCTACTACCGCGCTTACTTTCATGGACTGTTCGAACAGTGTTGTAGAAGGAAACGAAACGGTATTGTTATCAGGTGCGTCTTTTACTGACAATACACAATATTATTTCAGAGCTGCTGCTGTGGCTTTCGGTGGTACAAACACTGTTTCGGGCAAAGCATGTATCCGCAATAACTCCATACCACAAGGCGACTTGTGTTCCAATAGTTTGAGCTTATTGGTAGGCGATTGCGATATTATCTTTAACTTAACAGGTGATGCAGGTGGTGCGCCCCGTTTTGTGAATAATCAAACCGTACCTGCAGGTGGTTGTGCCGCTTCTGCTCCTTTCCGTGATGGATGGATTTCTTTCAGTGCCACTACAAGTAGCACTACAGTAGAATATACACAATCAGGAAATGCTGGTGAAAATGTAGCCATAGAAGTATATCGCGGAAGCTGTGCGGCATTGTTGCGTTTAACAGATGCTATCACTACTTCAAACTGTGTAGATGGCTTTGCAATCAATACTGCAGGTGTAGAGAAATTTATGATACCAACTATACCCGGTTTATTGCACTATGTACGCATCATCAATAAAGATTTTAACCAAGATTTGACAGGCAAACTCTGTATTTACAACACTGTAGCACGTGATGCGTGTATAGACAACAACCTGACTACCTTGAATGTAGGTGCTTGTAATCAAACAGTAGACGTGCCTGCTAATTTTGATGCAGATGTATGGCCTAATCCGATTCCCCCTTTATTGAAAAATTTTGTAAGCAACTTGCCTATCACAGAAACAGGCGGTTCGCTCACACAGTTTGTCCAGTCTTCTTGCGAAACTCAGCACCCTCTTTACGATGTTGTCAATACCAACCCTGTAGATGGTACGCGCCGTGATGCCTGGTTTCGCATCATTGGAAACGGCAACGAAGCTACCCTAAGCTATACTGTTACAGGCGGTTCATCGAATCCTGCTATCGTGGTTTATACAGCCTTGAAAAGCGTGGGACCTGTGAATTGTGGTACAGGATTGGGTGGGGCAAATAACCCTGAAAATCAATATGCTTGCGCCAACAATGTTTTAGCCAATGGTACGCAAACTGAGTCGGTAACATTTAGAACCAATGCAGGACAACAGTATTTAGTGCGTATCGTGAACTTGAATGGTGTGGCTGGCGTAAACATGACTGGCAATATATGTATTTCAGATGGACGCAATGATTACGACAAGCCTTGCCCAGGTAGCACGGGACCCCGCAATATAGCGATTGGAAGTTGTAGTGTACCTTTGAATGTAATAGATAAAACTTCTTCTGACGCTTGTAACACCCCTGCGACTAACCCAACAGCAGCAGGATACGATATACTAGGCGCTTGTGATGATTGTGTAAACCGTGACGCTTGGGCTGTTGTTTCTCGCCCGTATGTGTGCAATCCTTTAGCGGGACCTATTCCTTCGCCCACAACTGCTACTGTAGGTGGTGTTACTATTATTTCTTGCCCTCACCCTTACCGTGTAAATTTAGGGTCAGATGGCATCATAGGAGGAGTAACTGATATATGCGAATGTGGTAACAACGCCACGAATACATGCTTGCCTCCTTCATTCGTGAGTTCGCCTGCCCCAACCAATGCAACTTCAGGCTTCTGCGTTTGTGGAACAGGCTATGTTTGTTATGACGATGATAGCAACCTCACTACCATTACTGATAAACGTTGTGTTCCTGCTGGTTATGCGTATAGCCGTGGGGCAGATGGCGTATTCAATACTTTAGATGACACATATTTGCCTATAGTTACATTGGGTGTATGTCCAAGCCCTTTTTCAGTCCATTTAGGTGCAGACAACGCGGTAGGTGGTGCAGGTGTAAACGCAGATTATTGTATTTGCGCTCAACAGACTATCCGCACTACACACCCCAATAGTTTTACTATAGAATATGACAACCGCAATGGCGTTTCTGATGTAGCCGCAGATGCCGCAATAGTTGTCTATACCACGACAGACTGTAGCAATGGTGCTGCATTTACGCAACTTGCCTGCAAAAACACGATAGTCAGCCCTGCCGAAGGTGTTGAAAGCCATAATATACCTTCTCTGCCTATGACACATGGCTCAGGAGGCGAAACATACTACTTGCGTGTTTTGAATAAAACGGCAGGCAAGACACTTATAGGCACTGTTTGTGTTTATTATGGTACTGACATATCCAGCCAAGCCTGCTCATTCCCAATGAATGACTATGGACAGTTGGAAGGTGAATACAGAAATATTTCTATCTTAGATGATGGAACTGTGCCGCCTACAGGCGAAAGTTTGCCAAGCACAACTATCCCAAGCTGTGTGCTTCCTGGTGGTAGTGCGCCTGCATCAAATGATACTTATCCGATACGTGCCGATACATGGATGCAGTTCACAGTACCTGTAGGCGCGAATTACTCATCTGTTTCTGTACAATTTGACAATGCAAGCTTCCTACCGAGCCGCAATGCCGCAATAGCCGTTTATACCGCGCCTGAAGTTATTACTGGAACTACAGCAGTGCGCGACAATGGCACCACAAACCTTACCCTAAACTGTAATCCTTACGGACCTTCTGACCCGAACCCTGCAGCAGCAGCCAATAGAGGCGGATTGTTGTTATTGGACTGCCAAAATGTTGTATTCACAGGACCCGAAACTTCCACTATCAATATCAGTTATACCAACGGCGCACAACCAAACGTAGTGCCTGCCAATGTAGCAAGGACTTACTATGTACGTATCATGAATGTGCATAATGACCCTACACCTACAACGCTTTCTGGAAAAATACGTGTGTTCCCTGCTGCAAGTTGTACTTTAGATGTTAATTTGGTGCAAGATGGCGATTTTGCACTCTGGCCTAGCATTACTTACTCGCCGAGTTATCCCAATAACATACCTGTAGCTACTACTGCACAAGTCAACGCCTTCAACACCACAAGAAATAATGCTGTCATTCGTATTCCAAATGTGGCGGTCAATGACCCATATCCTAATGACTTAGATGGTGTGTTTGGTGCAAGCAGTGGCGCGGCAGTAAATACAGGTGTGGCGCGCTTTGCTACCGATTATGGGTATGTACGCGAAAGCGAAACCTACTTAGCGGGCAATCAAACTATCCGCTATAACAATGCCAGAGTTAATACGGAATTAAACCCTGAAGGGCTTTATACAGTGCGTCATAGCCCTTGGACATTAAAACAAAACTGGTTTTCCTTTGGTGCAGGATATTCGGGTTATGGCGGGCGTGGCAACCCCAATAACAACGGTAGCCCTGACCCTAATTATTGCAAAACAGGCGGAGGCGGTATTGGACAAGAACCCTGCCAAGTAGTTGCTTTAGAGAATGGAATAATCAATACTGTAGGTGCTTTTAACATAACACTTACTGCAGATGGAACAGGATATACAGCTGATGGCCTGCCTGCCGCCTTCCCTGCCACAGCAGATGCCAACTTTATGATCATCAACGGTTCGTACAATCCTGGAAGCACCTTGCCTCCAGGTAAATTATGGTGCCAAACTGTCGGGCGTGCCGTTGCTGACCAAAATGATGTAAGCTATTATATGTTCTCGCTTTGGGCGCAAAACATGAAGCCTATTGGTAGTAATTCGGAAGTGCCATTGCTTCGTCTTACCATTTGCGACATGGAAGACCCCAACAATCCAAGTAGCTTGCCAAGCGAACGCGATATTTATACATCTGCCAATGGAGACACAGGCTCAAATGATATACGTATGACGCGCCTGCCCGGTATTACAGACGTAGCACTTGCTGATGTGCCCGTTTTTAATGCTGCAAATAGCTCATCAGGAATTGGACTCTCTTCTGAAGAAAATACTGCACAACGTGTGCGCCACTTGCCACGTCCAAACCAAACGCGCTTGTCAGACCTTACAGTTGTTCGACAACCCTCGTATGGTGCGGCAATGCCTTGTAACCTTAGCCTCAACAGCAACTGGACAGACCCATTCGAAAACATAGCCGAAAATGAGAATGCTCGCCTTAAAGTATTGGGAGCATCTTTTCTAATTCCTGAAAGCCCTGATAACTGGGTGCTTCTCCGCTGCGTATATCGTGCGCCAAGAGGGGTAAAGGAAATGAATATTTGTGCTGAGAATCTATCACTCACCAAAAATGGTAATGATTTTGGATTGGACAGAATAGAATTCCGTAAATGTATGTCAGCCAATGCCGAAACTTTCGATAGGCTACTCAAAGGTGACCCCTGCTCGCTCTCTACTGATGGAAAAACGACGGGGCTACCGCTCATGGCTACTTTGTTAGATTTATCGGCTACACTCTTAGGTGATAAAGTAGCCGTAGTATGGACTACAGTAAACGAAAGCCAAACGAGCCACTATCAAGTTCAACGAAGCATAGACGGTGCAAACTTCATGAATATAGCCCACGTAGATGCCAGAAATAGCCAACAAGGATATAATAATTATCAATGGACAGACATCAATCTCCCACAAGGTGTAAAACAATTGTACTACCGTTTGATTATTATAAACAAAGATGCTCAAGAAAAAACAACTTCTATCGTTTCCGTAGAAATACCCGCCATTGATTATTTTGACCTTAAAATCAAACCTAACCCTATTAGCCGCGGAAGTGAAGTTACACTCCAATTCAATGCTACACAAAAAGGGCAGGCAAGCATTACTGTAGGCGACATGATGGGCAACCGCCTTATGAAGCAAATCGTAGAAGTGAAAGGTGGAAGCGAGGAAATAATCCTTAAAACTAACCAATTGAAAAGCGGACTCTATATTATCCAAATGACACAAGGCGGAAAAGTAGCTGTTAAAAAATTGGTGATACAATAAGCATTTATACGCTCATAAACAAAACCTTGCCTGCACACCGCAGGCAAGGTTTTTTATTTTGATTTAGCTCCAACAATTTTAGTGAAGTAAGCTATGAACCGTATATGGACATAAGGAACATAGCCTGAAACACTATGTTTTCTGTGTTTCTATGTGGTTCAACACAAAATTTGTCATACCACCAAATATTTTTCAAACAACCAACCAAAAATACCACAAAACATACTCACAAGCGAGTATATTTCGTGAAAAACCCGAAAAACACTTCGAAAAATCATCATAAGTGAGTATTATAAAGTTTTTTTGGCGTTGTACCTTTACAAATAAAAAGCTCTAAAAAATTTATTGTCGGAGCGTTCAAAATCAAGCCTGAAAGAGCTATTATGTAGATAGTGCATTCTCTTAAAATGTATTATTGCACTTTTATTTTGCATTATTACTTCTTATTTTGTGTGAAAAATAAATAAAACTGCTTTTTTCATCAAAAACTTACATGTGTATTAAAATTTTCGTTATATTTGCACTATAAACCTACACAATTACGATTATGATTTCTCACACAAATTTATCCGAACTAAACGTGGCCCACATCAACGATGTGAATCAAGACATTCCTAAAATTTTCTTTGACGAGGTGAACGGAAGACTCGAAATAGCAGGCGAGTCTTATCACCAATATGCTGTAGAGTTTTTCAAACCTGTTTTCAGTTGGGTTGAAAACTATATTTTAGATCACCATAATAAAAAAATCACCGTTGATTTTCGTATGACATACTTCAATAGAAGTAGCGCGCGCCGTTTTTTGGAAATCTTAGAACTTTTAGAAGCGCATCATAAAAATGGTGGTAAAGCGTTGGTAAATTGGTATTACGAAGTACAAGATTTAGACATGTTGGACAGCGGCTATGAGTATGCAAGTCAGCTTTCTTTTGAGTTTAACCTGATTGCGGTTGAGTAAATTACCGTTCCAACGTGGCTTTTTCTAAAATATAGAACAGTCTTTCGGGTTCATCATAGTTTAAATTAAGTGTGCCATGCACCTTGATAACCTTGTCTTGTTCATACAATATCCCTCGTGGGCTTTTAACTTCTACTATAGTTTCGGGACCTGCTGCCGCACAAAAGAAGCAAGCATACGAGGGATAATAAGACAACATAAACCATTTTTGAACTTTATCGCCTTCCAACGGGTGCATATATCCTTGTATGGTTATTTCTTTTCTGTGCAATGCCTTGTGCTTAGTTGTAAATTCAGGTTTGTAACTATAAACGCCTTCTTTGGTGTATTTAATGTCGCGAAGTGTATCCCACAAACCGCTTTTGATAGGCGGCAACATGGCATACGCTACAGAGTCCTTTTTGGAATACCGCACCGTATCTATGCGAATAGTAGGTATTGTGTCCTTTTTCGCGTTTGTCATGGCTTTTTTTGCGTTTTCGCCTGTATTTGAGCAAGCCAATAAAATCCAAAACATACTCACAACAAAGCATCTAAAAAAGAACTTACGAAAAATACAAATGGTCTGGATATATGTAGAAAGGACTGGGAAAACATCCTTTTGGGCTTGCTGGTCTTGAGAATTGATTGTAAACATGTTGCAAAGGTAACGCTTTAGGTGCATTTATGCTAAACACTTTCTTTCAAACGCTTGTTCATGTATTAAACGTAAAACATGATGACCATACCTTCTTCTGAACAATTAGATGCAATGCGCCTGCAAGGCGATACTCTGGCTGATGAAACAGTTGCACAAATATTTGCCCAAGACAATCCACACAGCTTGTTAAAACAACTTTGGACAATAACTGATAACCAATCTTTGGCTGAAAATGACTTCCACCCCTTGTTGAAAACCTACTTCAAACAAGTCATACAACCCATAAACGCAAACACAGAAGCACAAATAAAACATACAGCGGCTTTTTTTGAACGCAATGCGCAACCATATTTAGGTATGCTCGGCTTACTTTCTCTGCCTTATTGTTATGCTGGGGAGTACGGCGCGCAAGTGCTTTATTTATCGGAGCGGATACAGAGCCAAACGGAACGCCGTTTGCTCGAAACGAGCAAGTTTGTACTTGATGTGATGAGTCCTGACGCATTCTTGCCTGCAGGCAAGGGCTGGGTAAGTATTGCGCAGGTAAGGCTTTTGCATGCACTTGTGCGGAAGCGGACACGCACCTTGCCTACGTGGGACATGCGATGGGGATTGCCTATCAACCAAGAAGATATGCTGGGAACAAACTTCGCTTTCGGTTGGATTGTTTTGCGTGGAATAGAAAAAATAGGCTACACCATCACAGCACAAGACCGACAAGCCTTGTTGGATACTTGGAGTTTGATTGGAAAAGGACTTGGCGTATTGCCTGAAATAATGCCCAAAAACAGCAAAGAAGCCTATTGGTTGGACAAAACTATAGCCAAAAGGCATTTCCGCGCCTCAGCTGTAGGCAAGGCACTTACAAAATCCCTTGTCGAATACCTCAACCCAAAGTTCCCTTATGGACTTACAGAAACGTATATGCGGTATTTATTGGGCGACACAATAGCGGATTATATAGGCATCTTGCCTGCCGACTGGAAAAAATACCTCTTGCAAGTACAAGTATTGCAAACGAATCTTCAAAACTACCTCCCTTTTTCATTGCCTAACAACTTTTTACCTACTGATTCCAGCTCTTTTTTACAAACAGTACGCGCAATAATAGACAAAGAAAGCATAGCGTTTGCCCATGCTACTCCGTAAAAAAGACACGCTTTACGCGCTCACTTACCAGCGTAAGAACTTCGTAAGGAATTGTCTGTAAGGCATCGGCAAGGTCAAAAACTGTAGGATTTTCACCAAAAATAACAACTTCATCGCCTTCTTTTGCGTTTATGTGCGTGATGTCCACCATAGCCATGTCCATACAAACATTGCCTATCACAGGCGCAAGTTTGCCATGAATACCCACCTTGCCTACCCCTTTGCCGAGCCGCCTCAAAAAACCATCTGCATAGCCTACAGCTATAGTGGCTATGCGTGTATCTTGTTCGGCTACTCCATGCCGCCCGTAGCCCACTGTTTCGCCTTTGGGTATATTTTTTACTTGTGAAATAATCGTTTTAAAGGTGGCTACAGGCATTAGGCTACTGGAGTAAAGTTGCGAAGTTTCTATGCCATGCAGGCCAATTCCTAAACGCACCATATCAAAATGTGCTTCGGGAAAGCGTGTAATGGTAGGCGAGTTTGCAATATGCCGCAAAAAAGAATAGCCTAAAGCCTCCTCCAATACTGCCGTTTCTTGCTCAAACAATCGGATTTGTTTTTGGGAAAAGTCCGTATGTTTTTCTTCATCTGCCCCTGCCATGTGGCTCAATACTGACGCTACACGCACTGTAGAAGGCAGTTTATCTGCCAAAAATGCAACAAGGCGCGGTATTTCGGCAGGTTCAAAACCCAAGCGGTGCATACCTGTATCGAGTTTGATGTGTATTTTTAGTGGGCAGGCAAGGGCGTTCAATGCCTCCAATAAACTGAAATTGTAAATTTCGGGTTCAAGCCTATATGCTACACATTGCTCAAAACTATCCACAGTAGGATTTAGCACCATAATAGGCAAGGTAATACCGTTCTTGCGCAAAAAAACGCCTTCATCAATATACGCCACGCCCAAGTAATCTACGTGGTGAAACTGCAACCATTGCGCTACTTCGGCACTTCCACTCCCGTATGCAAATGCTTTTACCATTGCCATTACTTTTGTGGCAGGCTTTAGTAAACTTTTATAAAAATTAAGGTTGTGTGTAAGTGCGTCAAGATTGATTTCTAAAATTGTTCCATGTGCTTTCTTTTGTAATTTCTTCACGATATTTTCGAAAGCAAAACTCCTTGCACCCTTTACTAAAATAAGGGCATTGTGCAAAGAATCAGACACACTACTTGTTAAAAAATCTTCAGTGCTTTGAAAAAAATGTTGCGGTTGATACGCATTAAATACTGCTTGAAATTGGCACATTTTTTCTCCAATACCTATCAATTCATCTGCTTGTACCATTTTCAATATGTCTGCTATTGTGCTGTATAGTTCGGCATCAGGCAAGTTTGTTTCGTGCATATCCGATAAAACCAATATTTTTTTACTTGCCCGCTTTTGGAGTTTTAGGAAGTTAAGGGCTATTTTTAGCCCGCTCAAATCATTGTTGTAACTGTCATCAATCAAGTATGAATTATTGATAGCCTCTTTGAGTTCTAAGCGCATAGCTACAGGGCGCAATCTATCAAATCGCCCTTGTATTTCGCTCAATGGCACTTCAAAATGCAATAACACACACAAACAAGTCAAGGCATTTTCGATGGTCGCCTCATCTATATAATGTATATTTAGAGAAAACGGTTGGTCTTGGTAGGCAAGTTCAAAAAAAGTCGAGTCTGCCTGTTGTGTACTACAAAGTATTTGGAAGTTTTGAGTTATGTTATTTTTAGCCCTGCTTCTCTTTCCTTTGCCCCCCTCTGCCCTGCCCAAAAAGGGGGGCGGACTGTACTTACCCCATAATTTACCCCAATATAACCGCGTTCTCCCCCCCTTTTTAGGGGTGGGTAAAGGCAAGACAAGGCAGGACAAAAACCACTTTTCAGGCAGGGTAGGGGAAATCCGCTCACTATTCACAGAATATATATGCGTGCAGTTTTTAAAAAGCAGTGCTTTTTCATTTATTTTTTGACTAATATTCTCAAAACCTTCATCATGAGCAGAACCAATATTCGTAAAAATGCCTATAGTGGGTTGAATGATGCACTCAAGATTTTGCATCTCGCCTACTTGCGAAATACCTGCTTCAAAAATGGCTAAATTATGATGTTCATTCATTTCCCAAACAGACAATGGCACACCCACTTGTGAGTTGTAGCTTTTGGGGCTGCGAACTATGTTAAAATCAGGGCTGAGTAACTGATAAAGCCATTCTTTTACAATGGTTTTTCCATTACTGCCTGTTATGCCTATAACGGGATATGAAAATCTTGCTCTATGTGCCGCCGCTGTTTTTTGTAAAGCCTCAATGGCATCATCAACAAGGATAAAATTCGCTTCGTGTGTTTGTAAAAACTCATTTGAGGTGATGATAAAATTTCGCACCCCTTTTTTAATCATTTCGTGAATAAACAAATGACCGTCATGGCGTTCGCCTTTGATAGCAAAAAAAAGGGAGGTTTCAGCAAAGACTACTTTCCTGCTATCTATCAATAAGTGCCGAATAATATCAGTTGGGCAGGCAAGTTGAGAGGCTTTGCCCCGTGTAATGGATAGCAATTCGTGTATAGAAAACATAGCATTATGGGCAATACTTTTTCAAATAATCTTCTACTAATTTGGCATCTATAGCACCTGCTTTTGTAAACCAAATACACGCATCTGTATTTCTATTTTGTTTCACGAGGCACAGTCCAATACCAAGCATAGCGGTAGCGTCTTGTGGGAGTACTTTTAAAACCTTTTCAAAATCAGTTTGTGCTTCTTTGTATTCTTGGACATTGTAATGCGCGATGCCTCTGTTGTAGTAGGCATTTGTATAAGTGGAATCCAACGAAATTGCTTTGTCATAATCTTTGATAGCCTCCACTGTTTTTTTCAGCTCGTCTTTCAGGTTTGCTCTGTTGTTATAGGCTACAGCGTTATAGTTGTCCAATGCGATGGCATTATCATAATCGATTAAAGCATTTGAGACATCATTCAACAAATATTTTAATGTAGCTCTCAAAAAATAGGCTTCGATGCTTGGCTCTATTTCTAAAGAGATATTAAAATCTGTGATGGCTTTTTTACACAAATCTTGCCCATCTTTTTCTAAGATGCCTGTTTTCTTCATTTTCTCTTCTATTTTCTTCACCTTTTCCTTGCCTTGTTTCAAGTAACTTTCTGCCGTTTGAGTTTGTGCGAAAGTGGTGGGTGTATTTAAAAGCAAGGTTGCCAATGCCATAAAAAGCAATCGTATGTAGGTCATAACGTATGCAACAGGTTAGTTCTATGCTAATTTCTTTAGACTTCTTGCGAAAGTGTTTCTAACGACTTCACACCGTGCCTCTCCAGTTTGGAGAGAGGAAAAAGGGCTTTCGCAGGAAGTCTTTTCATGCAGGATAAGATTGATAAGATTGTTCAATCCTATGCTGTATGTCAAGAATGAGTGGTTACAAATAATTCTTTTGGGCGTAAGTTACTGTGTCGCTTACTTGTTGAGTAGGACAGCCGTCGCCTATGGCTGAGAACTCCCAATTCGCACCTTTGCGTACAAGTTTGCCTAACACCATAGCCGTTTTACCTGCAAATACTGGTTCGGCTGAAAGGTTAAAACTTGCGAAGGCTTCTTTTATTTTGCCGTTTTCGGTTTCCCACACGCGGATTTTAGAGTATGGAATAGCATCAAAAGTTTGCCCTTTGTAGGAAGTAAGCAAGAACACAAGTTGTTGCGCGTTGGCGTTTAATTGAGAGAGATGAATGTTAATCGTTTCATTATCAACGTCATCGTCACCAAAGAGGTCGCCTTCGCGGTCGTCGCCACTGTGTTTTATAGAGCAGTCAAGCGATACGAGGTTATTGTAATAGATAACTTCCAACGTGTTGCCTTGAGCATCAAATACGGCTACTGTGCCGTCCAAATCAACCGCTTCTGTATTGCGCACCAAGCCCCACAAGGATTTTTTTTCTATCGCCCCCCAATTCAACCCGATGACGATGTGGTCGAGTTGTTTGCCCGACTTCTCAAGCGATATAGCGTTTCCTTTCTTGAGGCTGATGCCTGTACGTTTTTCTAATGAGATAGCCATAGATTTTTTTTGAAATTTATAACAAAATGTAAGTGTTAAGCAAGTACTTTGCGTGAGATAAGCTCTTTCATGATTTCGTTTGTACCTGCGTATATGCGTTGTACGCGTGCGTCAGCAAAGCCACGTCCTACCAAATACTCCCACATATAGCCATAGCCGCCATGCAACTGTACGCATTCGTCGGCTACTTTGCATTGGAGGTCAGTAAGTTTGTATTTTGCCATAGATGCGGTCGCGCTATCGCACTTGCCTTCGTTGTGAAGCTCGATGCAATAATCCATAAAGATACGCGCCATACTCACTTCAGTGGCAAGTTCGGCAAGTTTGTAGCGTGTATTCTGAAACTCGGATATAGGTTTTCCGAAGGCCATGCGTTGTTTGGTATAGTCGATGGTTGTTTCCAAATATGCCTCTGCGAGCGAGATAGCCGATTGTGCTACCACGAGGCGTTCTTGCGCCAACTCCGTCATAAGATAGCCAAAGCCCTTGCCTTCCTCACCAAGCAAATGCGTTTTGGGAACTTCTACGTTGTCGAAGAAAAGTTCGCAAGTGTCTTGTGCATGCAAGCCTACTTTGTCAAAGGGTTTGCCTTTTGAAAAGCCTTTCATACCTGCTTCTACAAGCAATAAGCTGATGCCTTTCGCGCCCAAAGCCGGGTTTGTTTTAAAGGCTACGACTGCGAGGTCGCACAAATAACCATTGGTGATGAAGGTTTTAGAGCCGTTCACTAGGTAATGGTCGCCTTTGTCTATTGCTGTAGCACGCATGCCTTGCAAGTCGCTTCCTGCCCCTGGCTCTGTCATAGCGATTGCCAAAATGGCTTCGCCACTGATGGTTTTGGGCAACCATTTTTGTTTAACACTTTCCGTTCCATAGTGCAAAATATACGGCAATACGATGTCATTGTGGAGAGGATAACCCACTGCGGGTCCTGCACAGCCTGTATATCCAAGTTCTTCTACAAACGCCATGTTGTAGCGGAAGTCAGTAATGCCCAGCCCGCCATATTGTTCAGGCACTTGCATACCCAAGAAGCCAGCTTCGCCTAATTTGAGCCAAGACTCACGCGAAACCATGTGGTTGCGTTCCCATTCGGCATTATTTGGAAGTATTTCGCGTTGAGCAAAGTCGCGTACAGATTGGCGGAATAGCTCGTGTTCTTCTGTATAAAGTTTACGCGGGACGAAGTGTTGCATACATTTTGAGAGTAAAGAATACGCAAAAGTAAGTATATTTTTGGGAAAACCATTCTCAACGTCAAAATCTTTGGAAGTTGGTTGCTTATAAATGGTATGCTTGAGCAAGGCGCAATTTATTGGCTTCATAATACGCATAGCGCATTTTGGTAGGCAAGCAATCTACATTGGCGCGGCTACGCGAGCGCACTATAAAGGCTTGACAACCAAACCCACAGATGCGTTTTGCTTCGCAAGTATCGCAATCATACCAATTTTGTGGCACAAGCGCGTGAAATTTGTTCACGTTGCTTTGGTAGGCAAGGGCATTATTTTCGTCTTTCAGGTTGCCTAAAAAATATGCGTGCTCATTCCAAGCAAATCGTCCACAAGGCAATAAGTCGCCTTGTGGTGTAACGCCTAAGACTGCCTTGCCTGCCCCACAACGCTTTTCGTTGCAGAGGGTTTCGGGTTGTCTAAACCGCTCTGCATCTGTAGCAAAATAGAGCTTAATTTCACGCATGAGGTTGGTTTCTATCAAGCCCTTGCCTGCCGTGGCGAGCATGTACTCAAGGATAGCATGTTGGGCTTGGAATATTTGTTCGGCTTCGAGTGCGTCCATCGTGTAGCCTGTTCCTACAGGTGTTACTACATTTGCTTTGAAGGTGCGAATGCCTATTTCTTGGTGCAGAAAGGCGCATATTTTATCAAAGTGTTGGTAATTTTGTGCGTTGATAGTAGTGAGAATGCCTGTAGAAACACTTGCCTGCCGCAGCCGCTCAAAGTTAGCCAATACTTTCGCCTCGCCGCCACGCATGGTGTCTTCCATTACGCCATCAAAACTGACTCCTACAGCTATTTTATACTTTTGTAACAAGGTTATTTTAGCCTCTGTCAAACCCAAAAGGTTGCTTTGCATCGTGAATTTCACGCGCTTTTGGTATTGGCAGGCAAGGGCTTGAGCGTATGTTACCGCTTGTTCATACCAATCATTTGGCAACAATAACGGCTCACCACCATGAAACAAAAAGGTGATTTCAGGCCGCGAGCTTTCCTGCAAAACACGTGTGGCGAGGTGTTGGAAAGTAGGCAAGGACATGTCTTGCCCTTGCTTTGTGATATGCTCATAACAATACAAACAATCCAAATTGCAACGGTGCGTAACCTTGACTATAAGCGTATTAAGATCTTTAAATACCATAAAAAAAGCCCTCAACTTGCAATGAGGGCTGTAAAAGATTAGTCTTTTTTAGTGTTCATCATAGGTGCAATAAAAAACACATACGCCAAATAAATCGCCCCTGCTACGATAGAGTAGAAGAACACTGTGCTAAAAATAGTAGCGGTAATTTTCCACACTATAAAAACAATAGCGAGTACCGCGGCAGTCGAAATCAAATTTTTACTGTTCATGACAAAAGGAGGGTTTTGGTTTATTTACTTTTTTATACGATTTTTGTGGGTGTAAGTTATATATTTTTTTTGAAATGACAAAATTTTTTCTAATAACAGGCATTTTGGGTTGTTTTTTCGCTGTCGCCATCGGTGCATTTGGTGCGCATGCCCTCAAAACGACCTTAACTACCTATCAACGTGTGGACACGTTTGAGCTGGCAGTCAAGTATCAATTTTACCATGCATTGGCTCTTTTGATAGTGGGGTTATTGATACACACTTTCAAAACTGACGTGTTTTCTTCGGCAGGCTATTGTTTTATGGCAGGAACGCTTGTTTTTTCAGGCTCTTTGTACGCGCTTTCGCTTACGAATATAGGCAAGTTCGGAGCTATCACACCTATAGGAGGCGTATTGTTTTTAGTAGGTTGGGCGTTATTGCTCTGGAATATTTACAAAGTGCAAGAATAGGCTGTTTTGATTGTGCTATTGGTTGTTAAGTTCCAATGTCTTGACTTAGTTAGTGTTGCGGTTAATTTTCAATGCGACAAATTCAATTCGCGAAAAGCCTGCCGTATGTTTTCTTTAAAGTCTTTTTAGGAAGGCAAGGCATCTAATTTTTCAAGGTCTATAGCCTGCCCGATGGGTAGATATAGTGTTGCCATTTCAACTCTTTTTTTCTTGCTTAATTTTTCATTTGAGTTTTCAAGGGCTTTTTTAATCAACTCTTTTGGATTGGCAATTCCTTCGGGTGAGCGAATAAATCCCAAATCTTGTGAAGATAATTTGGTAAGCATCTCCTCTTTTAGCAAATCAATGTCTGCCAATAGCCACGCTTCAGTTTCCTGAACAAGGATTATAGCAACCATTATTTTGCAATATTTATCATTTTGTTGCGAAAGTGCTTCTTTGGCTGGGTCGATTTTGTGTTGATACGTTTGGGCTGATGTTTTATTGTCTGCATCTGTATGCACACACAAAATATCGGTACCATAATCGCACCAGCCTTGTTTAGAAGCCTGTAGGACTTTGGCCACAAACTCGCCTGCACCTGATAATATTTCTACTTCTGCCATATCTATATCTTTTTCACATTCAAAACTTACCTGCTCAAAAGTGCGTTGTGCTATGCTTTTCAAAAATCTACATCAGTTGTACCTTCCGTAACAAGTCCGATTCTTAGTTCTCTTGCCATGACAGTGTAGATTTTAGATTTTCAAAATCGCTTGTTTCCAAATATTTTTTAATCTTGGTTCTGGCGTGTTTTAGTTTTCCTTCGTGGGCTTTTTCTTCAAAAGTACCGATACCATTTGCATCAGTATAATCAGAGAAAGGATTTTCCATTTTAGTTGTATATAACCCTATGCGTTTTTCGTTTATTGTTACAACGCTATTTATCATCGCGGAAAGCAAAACGCTTGCATTTTTATCTTTCATATACATTTCTAAAATTTTGCCCACCAAAATAGGAGAATGTGTATTCATTATCACTTGACGCAAAGGCGTTTCAGTATTCTCAAAATCAGTGCTTAAATCTTTGGTACGCTGACAAATTTTGTGTTGAACCACGTAGAAACATAGACAACATAGCCCGAAACACTATGTTCCATATCTTTCTATGTGGTTTATACCTTGCTCCACTGAAATTGTCGGGGCACCACTTATTTTAGCGTTGAAGAGGAATATTCTAATTTTTCTTCACTTCCACCTTTGGCGGCAAGAGCTTATACAACACAGGTGTAACAACACGGGTAAGCAAAGTGGAGCTAATCAAACCGCCAATAATCACCAACGCAAGTGGCGAATAAAGCGGCGAGTTTTCTAAAACCAAAGGTATCAAACCGCCTATTGCGGTAAGAGAGGTAAGGATAATGGGAATAAAGCGCGTTTCGCCTGCTTCCTCTATAGCTTCATGCAAACCCATACCGCCTTCGCGTAATTGATTGGTATAATCTACCAACAAAATAGAGTTTTTAATCTCAATGCCCATCAGCGCGATAATGCCTACGACTGCCGTAAACGAAAAAGTATTGCCCGTAAAAAACAAAATCAAAACTGCGCCAATGATACCCAACGGAATAACCGAAAGTACAATCAGCGTACTTTTAAAGGTTCTAAATTCCAAAATCAAAATTGCTAAAATACCAAAAATGGTAATGATAATTATCGTATCCAAACCACCGAAAGCGCGTTCTCGGTTTTCTATCTCGCCTGCCATTTTGTAGCTGTAATCTTTCGGAAATGTCAATGCTTTGACTTTATTTTCTATTTCTTCAATGACCTTGCCTACCAAAAAGCCACTGCCTGTATAAGCCGTAACCGTAACAAAGCGGTCTTGGTTCAAGTGTTTGATGACGGTAGGCGAGGCTTTGAACTGTATGTCGGCTAACTGTCGGATAGGCACTTGTACGCCTGTAGCTGTAGTAACAAAGAGTTTGTCAAATACTTCAAGGCTTTGGCGCGAAGTACGCGGAATGGTAATGTTCAGGTTGATTTCATCAGCATCTTTAGGTTTGAACTTGCCTACATTCAGCCCTGCGATGCCCAGCCTGATAGTGCGGTCTATTTCTACCGTTGGAATACCCAAAAGCCCTGCTTTTTCTTTGTTGATGCGGACTTGTAAGTCCATACCTTGGGTTTTAATGGGGTTATTGACATAAATAGTGCCTTTTGTATTTTGGACGATCTCCTCTACCTTGCCTGCCAAATGATGCAAGCTATCCAAATTATCGCCAAAAATACGCACCGCGACAGGCGCTTCGAGGGGCGGTCCTTGTTCAAATTGCTTTACTTCAATCCTTGCCTTCGGATAGTTCTCAAAATCTTTGCGCAAAGCATTGACAAAACGCTCTATTTCAGGGGCTTCCATGTCATGTAACTGCACAAAAAACTCGGCAAAATTAGGTGATTCGTTCTTCTGTTGCACATTGTAATAAACGCGTGGATTGCCCTTGCCTACGTTGGTGGTATAGCTTTTGATGTCTTTTTTGCGTTGCAAAATACGTTCTACTTCTTTGGCGATAGCGTCTGTTTCATACAGGCTTGTCCCAAGCGGCGTTTGGACATCTATCAAAAATTGGGGCTTATCTGACTTAGGAAAAACGCTGATGCCTACCACAGGAATCAACGCCACACAGCCTGCAAAAATAGCAAATGCGATAAACAATGTCCAAAAAGGATTGGCAATCGCTTTATGCAAAAGTTTGCGGTATGAACCTGAAATAAGCCATTTCAAACCACGCAGAAAGATATTGCCGTGTTCGTCCTCTTCTTTTTTCAAAATAAGGCTTGCCAAAAAAGGCACTATCGTAATAGATACCAAAAGGGAGGCAAGGACAGTAGCCGTAACCGCCATAGGCATACTTCGAATAAAATCACCCGATGCTTCAGGCAAAAACATCAACGGCAGGAAAGCAAATATCAATACAGCTGTACAACCCAGAACCGCCAAACCAATCTGTTTAGTCGCGGCTACAGCTGCCTCTTTGGGCGGGTATCCAAGCCGTAAAAAACGCGCTATATTTTCCGTTACAACTATCGAATCATCAACCAACAAACCCAATGCTATCACAAAACCTACTACGCTCAACTGATTGATAGTGTAGCCTGCCCATTGCATGAACGCCAAACCCATCGCTAGACTCAACGGAATAGAAATCATCACCACCAATGAAGCCCGCAAGCCTAACGGGACAAGTGTAACAACCACCAACAAAATCGCAATGATAAAATCTCTCAAAAAGCTCAAAAGGCGCTTGCTTACGCCTTCGGCTTGGTCAAAACTCTTTTCGAATTTGAGGCTGGCAGGCAAGTCGCGTTCAAATTCCGCCAAAGCTTTGCCTACGCCATCTTTGACTTTCATGATGTTTTCGCCATCTTTCATAGAACACGTTACGAAGACAGCTCGTTTGCCATTCAAACGCGCAAAATAGGTTTCATCTTCGTATTGCAAACTCACATCAGACACATCACGCACCCGCAACATGGCTGTACCCGAGCTGCTCAAAACCGTATTGCGAACTTCCTCTAAATCTTCATATCGCCCACTCGTTTTCACATTGAATTTTTTGGTGTCTATTTCTAAATTTCCCGCAGGAATATTCGCATTTTCACTCTGAACTGCCTGTATGATACGGCTAAGTGGGATTTTGTATTGCGCCATTTTATCAAAATTCAAAGACAGGCGCACTTGTTGTTTTGGATATGCCTCTGAACCCACGTTTTTGAGTGCCTTGATTTTTTTTAATTTATCCTCTAATTTCTTGGCATATTTTTCTAATTCGCTATAAGGCGCGGTTTCAGAAAGCAACGCGGTTTGGATAATACGCACATCAGAAGGCGTGAATTTGCGTAATTCTAAACGCGCAAGGTCTTGCGGAAGTTGTGGGCGCAGGTTATTCACTTCGCGCAATACTTCGTCATATTTTTTGTCGCGGTCTGTACCATATTTGAACTCAATGCGCATCACGACCAAGCCATCTTCCATTTCAGAACGGACTTCTTTCAAATCATCTAATTCATTCACTACCTTTTCTATAGGGTCTGCTATCAGCTCTTCCATATCTGTTGGGCTGGTACCAGGATAAACGGCAATCAGCACAAAGAAAGGGGGACGAAAAGTGGGGTCTTCGCTTTTGGGTATGGTAAGCAAGGAATTGATACCTATGGCTATCACCATGACAAAGATGATAATGGTAAATTGGTAGTTCTTAACAGAGAATTCAGCTATTTTCATTCTACTCGAGTTTGCGTTTGCAAGTTAGATATTTTTTGGGAAACCGTAAGAAAATGTATAGCTTTACAAAAATATTACAACATTTTCAAAGATGGATATAAGCAAAATACCGCTCATTTTGGCACTTACACCACGGCATAGCTCTTTTGATATTCAATTACACGGCACTTATTTTGTTGTCGCTCCTCTGCATTTGTTTGGATTGATAGCCTCTTTTTATGTAAGAATGCATGGTTTTTCCGACATTTCCCAGCATGTTTTTCAAAAGAAGCATTTATTAAAATTTGACCTGAAAAACGAGTGTTTCAATGGGCGCAATCCAGTTTTGCCCCCTTTTAGGAGCGTTGTGGAGGCATTTAAGCGGGTAAACAAGTCGGGTTTCTTATAAATTTTCAATGCAGGCAAGGATTTTTACACATGTCGCCAATCTCAATAAACTGCCACAACGCCTTATTTACGCATAAACCGCCTCTAAATGCCTTTTGCCGCCATTTCCCACCCGCTTTTTAAAAAATCCTGTTTTTCAAGCGTGAGAAATATAAAAGAAACAACATAACTCCTTGACTTTCAAAATATAACGTGCCCAACCTAATAAATTTCAATAAATACGAATTTTCGAATCTGTGCTGGGAAATGACGGGTTTTTATAAATCACTGGAGTATTATTATATCTTGCCTAGCACGCTTTTGCAAATTTTACAAGCAAGTAGTTTTATCTATTTCAATGTTTTGTTGCTGAATGTATTGTTACCAAGCATTTCAAAGCGTTGTTATGCGTTTCAAACATAGCCTATGTCATACTATAATTATACTATTCATTTCTTTCTTCTCGATATTTTGCGTAAAATCTTTGCAAAGTGAAGGTAAAAACTTGCCTGCGGTATGTAGGCAAGGAACTTAGGCGAAGTTTCGAACTTCACCTAAGCTAAACACCACAAAACTTTGCCTAGGCTAAACTGATACAGCAATAGATTTTCTAACAATTTTGATAGTGTGCTTTTATTTTCTCAAAAAAAAGCTACTTTTGCACTATATTCAAAATAGATATGAGAATCCAAATCAAACGTTTGAATGATGCCTATTTGATGCAAGCCCAAAATGAAGAAGGGGCAATCATTCGCTTAGATACCGCCCCATCACATGGCGCGACAGAGGTCGCCTTTCGCCCTATGCAGTTACTGTTGGCAGGAGTAGGAAGTTGTAGCACGATTGACATCATCGATATTCTAAAAAAACAACGCCAAACCGTACAAGACATCGAGGTAAGCGTAGATGGCGAACGCGAAAAAGATAAAACGCCCAGCCTTTTTGCTACCATCCATATCCATTATACATTGTATGGCAATGTGGACGAAACAAAAGCAAAAAACGCTATCGCGCTTTCCTTAGAAAAGTATTGCTCTGTAGCCAAAACTTTAGAAAAAACAGCCGTCATCACACACTCTTTTGAAATAAAACCTGCTTAATGGAAAACTTCGAAACAAAAGCCATCCGTCTCCAAACAGAGCGAACCGAATACCGCGAACATTCTACACCACTTTTCCTTACTTCTAGCTTCGTATTTGATGATGCAGAGCAAGCCCGTTCTCTTTTTGCTGACGAGATAGAAGGCAATATTTACACGCGCTTTTCAAATCCGAACAACAGCGAATTTATAGAAAAAATGTGCGCACTCGAACATACAGAAGACGGCATAGCAACCGCTTCAGGTATGGCGGCTATGTTTTTGGGCATAGCGAGTTTTTTACAAATGGGCGACCATTTGGTGGCTTCGCGCTCCTTGTTCGGCTCTACGCATCAAATCATTACCAAAATATTGCCGCGTTGGGGCATCACTTACACTTATGTAGATATTGACAAACCCGAAACTTGGGAAAGCGCAATACAACCCAATACCAAAATGATTTTTGCTGAAACGCCCTCAAATCCCGCTTTAGATTTGATTGACTTGGCTTGGCTCGGCAAACTTGCAAAGAAACATAACCTAATACTCAATATAGACAACTGTTTTAGTACACCTTACCTGCAAACACCTGCCTCGTATGGGGCAGATATTGTAACCCACTCTGCCACCAAATGGCTTGACGGGCAGGGAAGAGTAATAGGGGGTTGTGTCTTGGGGCGCAAAGACTTGATAAATGAAGTGCGCTTTATGGCAAGGCACACGGGACCTTCTCTCTCGCCTTTCAATAGCTGGATATTGAGCAAAAGTTTGGAAACACTCGCCGTCCGTATGGATAAGCATTGCAGCAACGCGCTCGAGCTGGCTCAATGGCTCGAAACGCAACCACAAATACGCTACGTGAAATATCCGCACTTGCCTTCGCACCCACAATATGCACTCGCGAAAGAACAAATGTTGCACGGCGGCGGTATTGTAACATTTGAACTCATGAATGGAATTGAGCATGGGCGTGCTTTTTTGGATAAACTTAAAATGCTCTCGCACACCTCAAACTTAGGTGATACACGCAGTATTGCAACGCACCCAAGCAGTACAACACACGCAAAACTGACTGTCGAAGAACGCCTCGCAGTGGGAATTACTGATGGATTGATACGTGTTTCAGTGGGATTGGAGCATATCAATGACATTAAAGCGGATATTGCGCAAGCCTTGTAACTTGCCTGCCCAACCACAAGCAGGCAGGCAAGGACAAGAAAACGGCTATGCAGATATAAATTTTTCAGATCGCAAAAAAACTAATTCTGTGCATGATTATTTATGATACTAAAAACTGGGGTGCCACGCTGTTAAAAGTCTATCTCAGTTTTAACAAGGCTTTTACAACGCGGGTACTGTTCAAATATATATTTTACATCAGTATTTACACAACTTTTGTAGTAACTATAGACCTTGCTGTTTTGCCCAAACGAATAGAAGTAAACCCTTTGTTTTTTTCACTGTTAGGTGTTATATTGTCTTTGATGCTTGTCTTTCGACTCAATACTTCTTATAGCAAATGGTGGGAAGGCAGAGTCGCTTGGGGAATGCTCATCAATCATAGCCGCGCACTCGCCGCACATTTGAACGCGATTATACCCAAAGAAGCGAGCCAAGAACGCAAATACTTTGCGGCCCAAATAGCCAATTTTGCCTATAGTTTACAAGCACACTTGCGCGGAGGCGTGCATTGGCACGAGATAGAGCCACTTGGACGAGCATATTTAGATTCGCTCCAACGTGCCAAAAATGTGCCTTATTGCATAGCTACGCAACTTTATGAACATATAGAGCAGAATATGAAACAAGGTATTTTTAATCAACTGGATAAAATACCGCTTTTTCATCAATTAGAAACCATGATAAATGTTATGGGTATATGTGAGCGAATTAAAAATACGCCTATTCCTTTTTCACATAACAGTTATATCAAAACATTTATTTTGATATATGTACTCGCGCTGCCGTTTGGCATCGTGGGTACTATGTTTTATTATACTATTCCGACTGTAGCCCTGATAGCCTATGCTTTGGTGGGTGTGGAAGTAGTATCAGAAGAAGTAGAAGAACCTTTTGGCACAGAAGCAAACGACTTGCCTCTGTTGCAACTTTCGCGGGTAATCAAACACAGCGTCTTTGAAGCATTGCAAACAAAATATGAAATAGAAATTACAGAAGTAGAAATAGACACCAAGTACATACAAATAGTGCGTTAAGAAACAGCCAAGCTCTGTGTTTTGGGCAGGCAAGGTGCCAGACTATCAGCCTATAGTACAACTTTGCAACGACATGTTGTCTTCTTATTTTTTTGGTGTACTTTCGCACTTAATTCTCGCCGAAACCATTGGGCTAAGTGTTGTTAAAGCATCGTTAAACCCTTGCCTGCATAGAACACAATGCCTACATGTTTCGTTTTAATTTTAAGAAAAACTTATTCATTTATTTCGTATGAAACGCATCTATCTTGCATTTACAGGCTTTTTGATGAGCCTCGCGGTTGTGTGGGCGCAAAACTGCACCCAACCCATGTCAAACTTCACATTCCAACAACAAAAAACAAACATCAGTAACCAATCCAACGAAGCGCAACGTTTGATGATGTCCAAACAAATCTTGGACGGGAACTGCTTAGCCTCTTCACAAGTAAAGGAAATTTGTGAAATGTTGCCCAACGATTACAACAAATTAGATTTTGCAAAAAGTGCATACGCGCGTACAACTGACCGCACAAACTTCTACGAAGTTTACAATGCCTTTGCCTATTTTTCTACAGTCTTCATGTTACACGATTTTGTGTTGGAACAACGAGGCGGAAACAACAATAATAACGGCGGTGGCGGAAACAATAGCAACAATAACAACAATACGGCACTCACATTCCCCAACTTAAATTACCCCAGTCATTTAGGTTACAACGGCGCACGCAAATGCGATTTCCCTTTGGCAGACAATGGTTTCGCTCCGCTCGCACAAGACATAAGAGCGCAACCCAACGACAATGAGCGCATGGGTAAACTTGACCAATACACCAACAATTATTGTATGACAACAGGACAAATTATGCGTTTTGCAACACTCTTGACAGATGATAATAACCGCTTGAACTTTCTAAAAAAAGCATACGCACGTGTGTTTGACCTTACCAACTACAATCAGGCATCACAAGTATTGCAGTTTGTACAAAACCAAAATAATTTTGCTACTTTCCTGAACGCTGGTACAAGTGTTGTTACGCCCACCAATTGTGTTGTAACTACAGCCGACATGACTGAACTGCGCCAACGCATACAGCGCGAAAGTTTTGAAAATACAAAGCTCAATACAGCTAAAACTATCATTAAATCAAAAAAATGTTTTACATCACAACAAGTAAAGGAAGTGGTGGCATTATTCACTTTTTCTGATGGAAAAATGGGCATAGCTCAATTCATGTGGGATTTTACTGTTGATAAAGAAAACTTTTATATTGTAGCAGATAGCTTTAGTTTTTCTTCTGACCGCGAAAAACTAATGGCTTTTATTCAAAGTAAAAAGTAAAAATACGTTTTCCTAACGAATATTTTGCAAATTCTTCATCAAAAAAAGGTTGTAAACTCGTATCGAATACGAATTTACAACCTTTTTGTTATTCTTCTTCTGAAGAATCTTCTTCGGGTGCTGCCTCTTCTTCTTCAGGTTCTTCTTCTGAAGAATCTTCTTCGGGTTCTTCTTCTTCCTCTTCCTCTTCCTCTTCTTCTTCCTCTTCTTCGGGTTGTTCTTCTTCTTCTTCCTCTTCTTCGGGTTCTTCTTCTTCTTCTTCCTCTTCTTCTTCTTCTTCTTCTTCTTCGGGTTCTTCTTCTTCCTCTTCTTCCTCTTCTTCCTCTTCCTCCTCTTCCTCCTCTTCCTCCTCTTCTTCTTCGGGTTCTTCTTCTTCCTCTTCTTCCTCTTCCTCCTCTTCTTCCTCTTCTTCTTCGGGTTCTTCTTCTTCTTCTTCTTCTTCTTCTTCTTCTTCTTCTTCTTCTTCTTCTTCTTCTTCTTCGTTTTCTTCTTCTTCTTGTTCTTCTTCTTCCTCTTCTTCCTCTTCCTCCTCTTCTTCCTCTTCTTCTTCGGGTTCTTCTTCTTCTTCTTCTTCTTCTTCTTCTTCTTCTTCTTCTTCTTCTTCTTCTTCTTCTTCGGGTTCTTCTTCTTCATCCTCGTCGTCAGATTCTTCTTCCTCTTCTTCTTCTTCTTCTTCGGGTTCTTCTTCTTCTTCTTCATCCTCGTCGTCAGATTCTTCTTCCTCTTCTTCTTCTTCTTCATCCTCGTCGTCAGATTCTTCTTCTTCTTCTTCTTCTTCGAGTTCTTGATCGCCAGCAGCGACTGCCTCGTAATCAAAATCATAGTCTTCGAAGTCAGGTTCTTCTTCGTCTTCCATATCTTCTACTTCTGCGAAGAAAATATCATAATCTTCAGGATCATCTTCTACATACTCGCTGTCATCGAATGTATATGCGTACAAGAAGTCGATGTCTAAGTCATCATATTCATCGGGGCCATACGCAGTGCTGTAGGTTACAGGGTTTTTCCCGTTTTCTAATCCGCGTCCGCTGTTTACGACTGTTTTCTTTTTGTTGTTCCAAGCGACTTGTGGGTCTGGGATTGGGTGGTCGCCTTTCAATATCCAACAGTCGCCCATATTTAACTTAGCCGACATGAGGTAGTTGTAAGGCATATAGCAGTAGCCTTTGTCGCCAAAAGATGTCCCCCAAGAATTGCGGACGATAAACATTTGGTCAGTTTCTGAATATCCTACGCAAAGCATGGCGTGCAAGCCATGTTTTTCCGCTTGTGCTTCTGTGGGCGAGGGCATTTGTATTATACCGCCGAGCTTGGCAGATGTGTGAAAGCTACCAAACAAGGCGCAACCAAATATAATAGGATAACCTTCAGCGAGGCATTTTTTCCATGCTTCAAGTTCTACATTTACCTTTTGGCTTTTTTCGACGCGAAATTGTTTGGCTTGTGCATACGATGGGTCGTCTGGTTTTTTGACGACTTTGGCTTTTTCAAACTTCCATTTGTCTTCTGAGCAAGCACCGAATTTTTGCAGGCTTTCCACAGCATAGCGGATATGGCTACCATTATCTTCGTCTTGGTTGCCGTTGCGCCAACGTGCATTGTAATAAACAAACAAGCGGCTGACATCAAAGGGCTTCTTCTTCTTTAACCGACCAATCAAATATTCGCAAGCACCCACTACAGCATTGGCTGTGCAGCTGTTGGTGTTGCTTTGGTCTTCTATAGTGGTCATGAACGGTCTTAAATCCACAGTTTGTGGCATTTTAGTTTTTGAAATTTGGGGAGAAGCTTTGTAAGATTCTGCGCCTGCGCTGTCTTGTAGGTAGCGATAACCTACGAATTTATGTGCCATAAAAGTAAGGAGGGTTTGAAGTACGAAATATAGTGCAAACCTACAAAAACGCAACCAATAAAAAAATATTTTCGAAAATTTTTTGGCACATTAGACTTCTTGTGAAAATGTTTCTAAAGACCTCACACCCTGCCCTCTCTCCAATTCGAAAGATGAAAAAGGACTTTCGCAAGAAGTCTATCATTGAAACGTCATTATTGAAAGTATTTTCTGCTATCTTTGTAAAAAGAATAAACAATAACCCATGAAGTATCTACCCATTGCATCTCATTTATTCATTACCAATCGCCAAAGGCTCTGTACACGTTTGAAGCCGAGTAGCCTCGTCTTGCTCAATTCAAACGACCTCATGCCAACGAATGCGGACGGTATGATGCCTTTTCGCCAGAACAATGATGTTTTTTACCTCACAGGCATAGACCAAGAGGAAAGTATCTTATTGCTTTTCCCTGAATTTCCTGACGCGAAAATGCGTGAAATCTTGTTTTTGCGCGAAACCAACGAGCATATTGCTGTTTGGGAAGGGCATAAATATACAAAAGACGAGGCGACTTCCGTATCAGGCATTAAAAGCGTATATTGGATGAGCGAATTTCCCGCTGTGTTCAATATGCTTATGGGTTTGTGCGAGCAGGTCTATCTCAATAGCAATGAACATTCAAGGGCGGTAGTAGAAGTAGAAACGCGCGATGCCCGTTTTATAAATTGGTGTCAAAAGAACTATCCCTTGCATACCTACCAAAGACTAACCCCTTTGATGCATCATCTGAGGGCTATCAAACAGCCGGAAGAAGTAGCCCTTATCCAAACGGCTTGCAATATTACTGAAAAAGGATTTAGGCGCATCTTGAATTTCATCAAACCAAATGTGATGGAATATGAAATAGAAGCTGAATTTGCGCATGAGTTTATCCGCAACCGCTCCAGAGGCTTTGCTTATACACCTATAATTGCTTCAGGTGCGAATGCTTGCGTGTTGCATTATATAGAAAACAACCAGCCTTGCGCGGCAGGCGAGGTCATACTCTTGGACGTAGGCGCAGAATATGCCAATTATGCGTCTGACCTCACAAGGTGCGTGCCTGTAAGTGGCAAATTCACACCGCGTCAGCTCGATGTATATAACGCTGTGCTTCGCGTGATGAAAGGCGCAACAAGTATGCTCAAAGTAGGCAACATCATGGAAGAGTACATAAAAGCGGTAGGCGAGTTGATGACCAAAGAATTGGTCGATTTGGGCTTGCTGACTATGCACGAAGTCCAAGGACAAACAGAAGGCTACCCCGCCTACAAAAAATACTTCATGCATGGCACTTCGCATCATTTGGGGCTTGATGTGCATGATGTTGGCAGCCGCTACCGCCGTTTTGAGGCAGGTATGGTTTTTACTTGTGAGCCGGGTATTTATATTCCTGAAGAAGGGCTGGGCATCCGCCTTGAAAATGATATTCTTATCACAGAAACAGGCAATACAGACCTCATGGCGCAGATTCCTGTCGAGGCAGAAGAAATAGAAAGCTTGATGCAAACACGTTAATTCCATATGAACCTTGCTACCCCCGCACTCCTCTTTCCTGCCATTTCGCTTTTGTTACTTGCCTATACCAACCGCTTTTTAGCCATAGCGGCTTTAGTACGCCACATGAGCAAGGAATATAGAAGTAACCAAGACGACAAAATAAAAATACAAATTCGCTCCTTGCGCCGAAGGTTGCTGATGATACGCAACATGCAGGTATTGGGTGTAACGAGTCTTTTCTTGTGTGTATTGGCTATGTTTTTGTTATTTGCCTCGTTGGAGATGGCAGGCAAGTTCGCTTTTGGCGTAAGCCTCTGCACTATGTTGATGTCGCTTGCTTGGTCTATAGGTGAGTTGTTTTTGTCTGTTCAGGCATTGAATATAGAGCTTGCTGATATTGAAAAAAGAAAGTAAATCAATCCATAAGTCCGATGAAAAACACTTGTTTTTACCCATTACAACTGTGGTGTAAAAACAAGTTTTTTATCGCCAAATTTACAACGCCAATAAGTTTCCTATGCCAAAAGTTAGTACGAAAAACAAAGTTGTGAGTGCCATGTGTTTCAGGTAAGGATCTATTTGTTGAGGTTGTTTGTAAATGCACACTGCGCGTGCATTTTGCCATAAAAGAGGGAACACAACTATAAACAAAATTTGTGCATAATGTTTGTAGAAAAAAATGGTATAAGCTATTGCACACATCGCACCCAATAATAGCAACGAAATATGGTAATAAGTAGCGTATTGGCGGCCTAATCGTACAGGAATGGAGAACTTGCCTGCTATGCGGTCAGAATCTATGTCGCGTATATTGTTCAAATTCAAAACGGCAACTGAAAATAAGCCGCAGCTAAAGGCAGGAAGTAATAAACTACTATACAATTCTTTAGCTTGCAAATAGAAAGTCCCTAATACGCTCACCAAACCGAAAAATATAAGCACTGCTATATCGCCCAAGCCTGCGTACCCATACGGTTTTTTGCCCATCGTGTAAGTGATGGCGGCTATCACAGCCAATCCGCCTACACCCATAAATACATAAAGAGTTTGCCATGAGTCAATAGCTACATACAGCAAGCCAATACCTGAAACTACAGATACGGACGCAAATAATACAATAGCATTCAACATAGCTTTGGCAGTTATTTCGCCTGTTTGTACGGTGCGGCTGGGTCCTTCGCGCTTGGCATTATCTGCGCCATGTTGTGAGTCCCCATAATCATTCGCAAGGTTGGATAGTATTTGTAGGAAAGTTGCCGTTAATGCACATAAAATAGCGACTAACAGTTGAAATTTGCCATGCATAGCTGCTAAAAAGCCCCCCATCATGATGCCTGCAAGTGCTAAGGGCAAAGTGCGCAAGCGAAAAGCTTTGAGCCAATGTTTCATATATTATAAAAATTTGTTTGCAATATACTGCTTTTTGCTTAAAAGGCAATATATTTGCAGTGTAACAATTCATTCAAAAATTTTATCTTTATGCTGACTTTCATTCTACTCGCACAAGAGCAAACCCTAATGCAGGGCATCACGGAAAGTTTACTCTATTCTACTATCGGCATCATTTTGGCAATTTTTGCCTTCAAAGTGGTGGATTGGATAACACCGGGCAACCTTTCTCAACAAATTGCTAAAGAAAACAATGTGGCAGTTGCTATTTTACTTGGTTTTTTAGTGCTGGGCATCTGTATTATTATTGCTGCCGCCTTGAATTAAAATCTTTACAAACACGATAAAAAGACGCATAAGTGATGCGTCTTTTTTTTGCCCTTTCAGGTATTGGCGTTTGGAAAAGGGCAAGGTTTTTATTTCACACACACTTGCCTACTGCGCTTTTGCATGTAATCATAGCTACACCCATTTTTCTAAACACTAATAATGTTAGAAAGAACCTATCCAAGTTAAATTTCACCTATTTCGAAAATCCTTGACACAATTATTTTGGTGCTTCGATAATTTTAGTGGAGTAAGGTATAAACCACACAGAAAGATATGGAACATAGTGTTTCAGGCTATGTTTTCTATGTTTCTATGTGGTTCAACACAAAATTTGTCAGACTACCACATGTAACAAAAAATATCCGCAATATAGCATTGGTGGAAAAAAGCGATACATAAACCTTTGTAAGAGTTTTTTGGGTGCTGATAAATTTTGTGGACTATTGTTTGATGTCCTTACCGAACGAAATAGCCCACAAATAAATTAGCGCGTTACCTGATTATTTAGGTTGTTTGGCTAAAAAATCTTTGTATTTGGCATCGCCTACTTCTTTAGCGGTAGGAAAGCGGTCTAAACCCCAGCAACCTTTATTCTCGATTTCTTTACTCAAAATGCCATACAATGTTTCAGCTTTGCCTTTGTGCAAATAAAAGTGGTAGTTCAGGCTCGCGGTTGTGGCAATGTGCATTTTCGAATTTATTTGTTTCATTGCGCCTTTGCTTGACAATTTGCCGTTTTTAGCGTTGTACGCACTTACAAAAGTGTAGGTAAGCGTTACTGAATAACGGGTTTCGTCATACGTACAAGGCACAACGGTTGCCTTAGTAACAAGCAATAATTTGGCACTTACTGCCACGAGGTCTGCCTTGTCATTGTTGGCTTCGCAACAATCGCAATAATCGATGATGTATTGGTTAAGGATTTTTTGTGCCAATGCTTCAGCCTCATCTTTGTTCATGCAGTCATGCGGGTCGGCAAATACACATACAGAGGCAAACAATAAGGCGAGTGAAAATAAGATTTTCTTCATTTTTAAAGGATTTATGATAGTGCAAATATAGGACATTGTATTTGTAAAACGCAGGCAAGTTTTATGAAAGTCGTTTTTGGATTTATGAAAGTCCCTTATTATTTTATGAAACAGACTTTCGTTCCTAGTAAATACTTTTCGCAAGAAGTCTAATGAGTTTAAACTAATCGCTTGGTTAGTAGTCAAACGGCTATGAGTTTAGAAATCCAACACCTTTATATGCGGGCTGGTTTTGGCATCTTGCCTGCCCAACTTTTGGAGATAGAAAAACAAAGCATCAAGCAAGTTGTCCAAAAGTTGATAGACGATGCTTCAAACGCACCTTTTCCGCTTATGATACGTGATGAGGACGCGCCGAGTGTGGCTGATGTGGCTGGTATGTCCAAAGAAGAAAAGCGTGCATTGTTAGGGAAATCGCGCAAAGCGGTCCGCGAATTGAATATAAAATGGTTTGAGGAAATGGGCAAATCGCAAGCCCAATTACGCGAGAAGATGGCGTTTTTTTGGCATGGGCATTTTGCTTGCCAGCCCAAAAACATTTACCATGCCCAAAAGTATGTGCATGTTTTGCGCCAACACGCACTCGGCAATTTTGGCGAAATGTTGCTCGCTATAGCCCAAACGCCTGCCATGTTGTTGTTTTTGAACAATCAACAAAACCGCAAGCGAAGCCCGAATGAAAACTTTGCGCGTGAATTGATGGAGCTTTTTACACTTGGGCGTGGCAATTATACTGAAAACGACATCAAAGAATCAGCACGCGCTTTCACAGGTTGGGGCGTAGATAGTGATGATTATATATTTCGCCCTGCTTTCCATGACGAGGGCGATAAGACCTTCATGGGCAAAACAGGTAATTGGGACGGCAAAGACATCATCAACACGATTCTTAAAAAACCTGAAACTGCTGCATTTATTGTGCGCAAATTGTATCGTTTTCTGGTCAATGAGCATACACCTGACGAAGCAAAAATCAAACAATTAGCACAAACATTTTACAGTTCAAATTATGACATAACTCAACTTTTACGCGCCATATTTACTGCTACTTGGTTTTATGACACGAAAAACATTGGTGCAAAAATCAAATCGCCCATAGAGCTTTTGATCGGCATGCAACGCCAATTCGGATTGCGATTCACGGAAACTAACACCGTTTTTTATGTCCAAAAGGTATTGGGACAAATATTACTCTTGCCTCCCAATGTAGCAGGCTGGGCAGGCGGAAAGTCATGGATAGACAGCACAACGCTCATGTTTAGGTTATTGATGCCACAAGCGTTTTACAAGGCTGTTGAGATAAATATCCAACCAAAAGAAGATGGTGATGTAGATAATGCAGGCTTGATAGACAAGCGACTGCAACGTTTTGCAGTAGAAATTAATTGGAGCGGGTTAGATGCGTTGGGGCAGGCAAGGCTACTCCCGTACCTTCTCCAAAAGCCTACAGAGCCACTGAGAACATACTTGAAGAATTTTACAAACCCACACGAGCTTGCTATAGCTATAGCAGCTACGCCCGAATATCAATTAGGCTAAACACACTATTTGCTTACTTTGCGTATAACATACACCAGCGAACCTATCACACCCAAAACCGAAAAAATAATAATAAAGACAGGGATTTTAGAAATTGGCACGTATTTGTCAAGCCCTGCCCCTATGAGCAAGCTAATGGCTATAAAGCCTAACATTTGAAAACCCAATCCAGAAAGATGAGCATATTCTTGCCCATCTTTCTTTTCGTTAGCTGGCATTGTTGTTGGCTGCGTTATTTTCTTTTTTGGTGTTAGTCGGAGTCGGTGTGGGAGCGGCTTGGTCACGAATGGTAATTTCTTTGATAGTCGTACCCATTTGGCATTTGCCATTGAAAGTCGCGCCTGCTTCTACAATAAGTTTGTTGCAAACAATATCGCCATTGATAGTGGCGGTAGCTTTGAGTGTAAGGATTTCGGCTATTTCTACCGTACCTTTTACCTCGCCTGCTATTTCTGCACTTTGTGCCAAGATGTTCCCTTGTACGAAAGCCGTTTCGCCTAAGCTGGTTTTGCCTTTGCTACGCAAATTGCCGTATATTTTCCCTTCGAGGCGGATAGTGCCATACGTTTCCATATCGCCATTTAGTATCGCACCTTTGGCTATGTGTGTATTTGAGCTACTCAGCTCGTGGGTGTTCTGAGTTTCTTTATTGCTATTGAAAATTGCCATATTCGTATCTTTTTGCAAAGTTAGAGAATAAATTTAGAAAAGCCTATCTCTCAAGATAGAGATTTCGAGTACGGGGCTTACTTTTTCATATAAGATTTTGTAAACCGCTTTTGTAATAGGCATATCGACTTGCAGTTTTTTGTTGATTTCATAAATACCGCGCACTGCATAATAACCTTCGGCTATCATATTCATTTCCATTTGAGCGGATTTTACAGTGTAGCCACGCCCTATCATGTTGCCAAAAGTACGATTACGGCTAAATTGTGAGTAGGTTGTAACCAATAAGTCGCCCAAATATGCCGAGCTGTTCAAGTCGCGCTCTCGTGGGTTGAGGCGGTTCAGAAAGCGTTTGATTTCTTGCATGGCATTGGATACAAGAACGGCTTGGAAGTTATCGCCATAATTTAAACCGTGCGTGATGCCTGACGCTATAGCAATGATGTTTTTTATTACTGCGCAATATTCTATACCTACCACGTCTTCGTTCGTACTTGTTTTGATATACCTACCTGCGAGTAGTTGGGCAACTCTTTGCGCAGTTTGTACATTTTCAGAGCCTATGGTGAGGTATGATTGTTTTTCGAGGGCAACTTCTTCTGCATGACAAGGTCCTGCGATGACAGCCGTTTTGGAAGACGACACGTCGAATCTTTGTTCTATGTATTGTGTTACCAATAAATGTTCATCAGGAATAATACCTTTCACAGCCGAAACAACGACCTTGCCTACAAAATCCTGTGCAGTTACTTCACGCAACGCATCGCCTACAAAAGCGGCAGGAACTACTACAAACACGAACTCAACGCCTTGCAAGGCTTGTTTTAGGTCATGGTAGGCTTTCACTTTGGTTTTGCTTATCTGAACATCACTTAAATAGTCAGGATTGTGCTTATATTTTTGGATATGTTTTACAGCTTCTCGATTGCGTAACCACCAATTTACTTGCGTATTGTTTTCAGACAGCATTTTGACAAGGGCGGTAGCCCAACTTCCTCCTCCAATAACAACCACACGTGTCGCATTTACTTCTACGCGCTTTTTTCGTTTACCTAAAAATCTCTTTAGTATTGTTTTCATTCTATTGTAAAATGGTGAGTAAAAACGCAAAAAAACAAATTTATTTTTGATTCACTTCACTTTTTTTGAAATATTTATAGGTATATTTTGAAAACAACCCATATTTTATGGTATATGCTATATTTGGGTGTGAAAAGGTTTGGTTTTAACCAACAACAGACAGCCTTTGCGCGGGGTTGTTGGTGTTTAGAAAAGGGCAGGCAAGTTTATATTTGACGCACATTGCCCTACGGCACTTTTCGACACTAACAACAAATAGCCTTTGCGCGGGGTTGTTGGTGTCGAAAAATTGGGTAGAAAGGTGTAGCTATAGAACAAAATCACACTCAATTTTTCTAAAACACCAACAACGGCAAAAACAGCCCGTATGCAGTCATTTTCACGTGTCGAAAAATGCTGAAGCAAAAATGTGTGTTCAATATTTACAATCGTCAGCATTTTTAGAACACCTGAAAAGGCAAAAAAAACTTGCCTGCTCTGGGCCATTTGCCTGCACGTCTTTATTTTTGCAAACGTTTGATAAATTTCATAATATTTAGTAATTTTGTGAAAATTATTTACCGACCATCATCCCATGAAATTACCTCACGTATTATTTTCTTTTTTACTCTTGATAAGTTTGCTAACAAACTGCGCTTCAGAAGAAGTGAAAGAGCCTGCCCCTGTTGTACCTCCCGTCAAAGCTGACAATTATGTAGCGTTCAACAGTGTTTTTCACAATGGAAGCAAACAAGCCAACGAAGTAGTCGTGGACTTGCCTACCAACCATGACAAGTACAGCAAGATATGGATGTATGTGTCGTTGCGTTGCCCAAATGGCAATTGTGGCGATTGGGACGTGTATGCCAATATTTATGTGCAAGACCCACTCACAGCTACCTTTTTAGAAATGGCAAGGTACATTACACCTTATGGTGTGGACAATGCCAAGAGAGAACGCGGTTTTAAATTTGATGTAACTGATTTCAAATCTCTGCTGAGAGGAAATGCACGCCTCAAATCATACATTGAGTGTTGGACACCAGATGGGTGGGACTTAAGCGTCGATTTTGATTTTGAAGAAGGGACACCCGATTATAAATATTATGCCATTGCGCCTGTAATTCAAGTCAATAGACTTTCTATTGAAGGCATACCTTATGGCACAGCCTTGACGTACAATCCTAACAAAAACATAGCAATTCCTGCTAATGCTGAAAAAACGCATCTGCGTACTATTATTACAGGCTGGGGGCATGCTACGCCTGCCTCGAGCGGAAGACCTTGCGCTGAATGGTGTTTTAAAACACACAACATACAGATTGATAATGTAAACACATTCGTACATAATTTAGACGCGATAGGCTGCGGCAACAATCCTGTTCAACCGCAGGGCGGCAATTGGTCACCTGATAGGGCAGGTTGGTGTCCAGGTATGGAAGTGCCTACCCGCATTGATGTTTGGAACAATGCAGGCGCAGGCACAACCAAAACATTCAAATATGTATTTCAGCCTTGGGTGAATGATGGGCTGGCATCTAATCCTAATGCCTATTATGCTATATCGACTATGGTGGTAGTAAAAAGCAATACTGCTATCAACACACCTGTTGTCAGTAATTAGGACTATGTAAAAAATAAGGTACTCTGACAAATTTTGTGTTGAACCACATAGAAACATAGCGAACGTAGCCCGAAACACTGTGTGCTATATCTTTCTATGTGGTTTATACCTTGCTCCACTAAAATTGTCGGAGCACCAAAAATGTTCTTCGACTGTCTAAAAGAGAGTTTCAGGCGTAATTTAGTTTTGACCCCTTTTAGGAGCGTTGTAGAGGCATTTAAGCGGGTAAACAAGTCGGTTTTCTTATAAACTTGCAGATTTTCAATGCAGGCAAGGATTTTTACACACGTTGCCAATCTCAATAAACTGCCACAACGCCTTATTTACGCGTAAACCGCCTCTAAATGCCTTTTACCGTCATTTCCCACCCGCTTTTTAAAAAATCCTGTTTTTCAAGCGTGAGAAATATAAAAGAAACAACATAACTCCTTGACTTTCAAGATATAAAATGCCCAACCTAATAAATTTCAATAAATACGAATTTTCGAATCTGTGCTGGGAAATGACGGTTTCACGCTCTAAATGGGTACATTATTTTTTAGCACGTTTCTAACCTGCCATAGTCATAAGCAAATCGGCTTGTGTAATAATATGCACGCGGTTGAACTCATCATGGACAAGAAGGGCTTTGTTGTCTTTATCAATCAAGGAGGAAAGCACATCAAGTGTGTTGTCTAAAGCTACAAACTTGAACGGTTTGCCCATAATTTCATGCACTTGCATATCTTTTATGGCAGGGTTTTCAATGATTTGAGCCAAGATAGTGGAGTCGTGCATGCTACCTACTATATGCTCGCCGTCTGTTACAGGGAGTTGGGAGATGCCGTTTTTGACAAACATTTGGATAGCCTCGCCTACTTTCGCGCTTTTGTCGATGCTCATGATAGTTTCTGCTTTGGCATGCACATTGCGTTTGCGAATGATATCGCGGGCTGTAGCAAACTCACGTGATTCAAGAAATCCGTGGTCTTTCATCCAAGCATCATTGTATATTTTGCCAATGTAGCGCGTGCCGTGGTCAGGCAAAATGATAACCATTACGTCTTCTTCTTTGAGGTGTTGGCGTGCATATTCCAATGCGCCATACACAGCCGAGCCGCAAGACCAGCCCACAAAAAGCCCTTCTTCACGTGCCAAACGCCTTGCCATGATAGCCGCGTCTTTGTCTGTTACTTTGATGAAAAGGTCAATCAAATCAAAATCAACGTTTTCAGGCAAGATATCCTCACCAAATCCTTCTGTGAGGTATGGGTAAATTTCGTTCTCATCAAAAATGCCCGTTTCTTTGTATTTTTTAAAAACCGAGCCGTAAGTATCAATGCCTACCGTTTTGATGTTTGGATTTTGCTCTTTTAAGTACTTAGCCGCGCCACACATAGTACCGCCTGTGCCTACGGTAGATACATAATGCGTGATTTCCCCTCCTGTTTGTTCCCAAATTTCGGGACCCGTACTTTCATAATGCGCTTGCCTGTTGGAGAGGTTGTCGTATTGATTAGGGTAAATGGAGTTGGGTATTTCTTTGTTCAAACGTCTTGCTATAGAGTAATAAGAGCGTGGGTCTTCGGGTGAAACATTGGTAGGGCAAACGATTACTTCTGCACCTACAGCACGCAAGATGTCCATTTTTTCCTTTGACTGTTTGTCTGCCATAGTAAAGATGCACTTGTAGCCTTTGGCGATGGCGGCGAGGGCAAGCCCCATGCCTGTGTTGCCTGAAGTGCCTTCAATGATAGTTCCCCCCGGTTTGAGCGTACCTGCTTTTTCTGCGTCCTCAATCATTTTGAGTGCGATGCGGTCTTTAACAGAGTTACCGGGGTTAAAGTATTCAACTTTGGCAAGTATTGTACCTTTAATGCCCTTGCATACGCGGTTCAGCTTCACGAGGGGCGTATTGCCTATGGTTTCAATGATAGAATTGTAATATTTCATGAGTAAGGGAAATAGTCGTAAACGGTTGCAAATATGCGTATTTTTTCGGAAAAGAAAAATAGATTTTAAATTAGAAGCCTTATTCAAAGTTGAAAAATGTAAATTAGCAAGACAACATGTGAGTTTTTTGGTATTATAGCTTGTAAATTACAAAAAACGCGTATTTTTGCAATAAAATTAGGTTATTACCTTCCTAAGATTCTTCACTTTTATGTTTATGATAAAATATATAATTTGTACAGTTACACTTTTGTTTTTCTCGACCTTTGTTCGGGCGCAAACGCCACTCAACCATCAAAAAAAACATTATGTGGATTCCCTCAACCGGTACTATCAACAAGCCGAGTTGCCTGTATATATTTATATTTCGACCTCGCCTGACGGGAAGCCCGTTCTGCTTATGCCGAACGAACAACGAACACCCAAACCAATATACCTTGATGGGCATGGCAAACACAACTTGAAACACCAAGACGCTATACACCAAACAGACGACAAGTTTGTGGTATATGCTGATGGTTTTGCCCCTATTTCAACGCTTTCTTTCCTCAATGCGCCAAAATATAATAATGGAAGCAAACAATTTTTTGGGCAAAATTTACTGCTTACGCTCAACACAAAAGATGAGATGTCGGGTATTGAGTCTTTGTACCACACTTTGAATGGAGAGCCTTTTAAACAATATGACCAACCATTGCGCTTTGAACAAGAAGGCGAATATACGCACAAATATTATGCAGTTGATAACGTGGGCAATGTAGAAACTTTGAAGAGCAGTACCTTTAGTGTCGACCTCTCAGCTCCAAATACTTATCATAACATCATAGGCATATCAGATGCAAAAATTATCTCTACTTCTTCTAAAATTTATCTTACCACTTCCGATACTATTTCAGGACTTGCACGCTCTTTCTATCGCCTCAATAATGAACCCGAAAAACCTTATACAAACCGTAACCTTATCCCTTTCAGCTACTTGCCTGACGGAGAGCATAGCCTCACTTATTACTCTATAGACCGTGTAGAAAACAGAGAAAAGGAAAAAACAATCTCTTTTTATTTAGATAAATCCTCGCCTATCATGTCTGCCGATGTATTGGGAGACAGGTTCATTGTAGGCGATAAAGTCTATTTTTCGGGACGCACAAAACTAAAACTTACTGCTGTAGATAATAAATCAGGCATCAAAGAAATCAATTATTCTATCGATGGACAAGAATATGCCAATTACAACGCCCCCTTTTATCTGCCAAGCCAATCAGGCACGCATACTATTCGTTATTATGCTTTGGACAACATAGGCAATCAAGGCGTAGGCAACACAGACCAGCGATTTGATGAATATTTGCATAACATTGGGCAAGTATATGTGGATCTAACAGGTCCCGTTTTGAATTATCAATATACGGGACCTATCTTTCAAAAAGGTGATACCATGTATATAAGCAACAGAAGCAGGGTGCAATTATCAGCTTATGACCCTGAAGCAGGTTTGCAAAAAATAACTTATAGCCTCGATGGTGAGCCGCAAGAAAACCCCTATCAAAGCTCTTTTACTGTTCCCCAAACAGGTACACACAAGGTAGAGTTTTATGGTTATGACAACGTAAATAACCGCAATTTGCGTAACTTCAACTTTATGGTGGACAATGACGGGCCTATCATTTATCCATCATTCAGTAACACGCCTACAAATGGCGATAAAAAAGATGAAATGCCTTCCTATCCTTCTTATGTTACCTTGTTTCTTGCCGCAACTGACCTCGCCACTGGACTTGAGAACATGTATTATACCGTCAATGGAGAAGCAGAACAGCCTTATTTGGGTATGATTCGTGGGTTAAAAAAGAACAGGCAATACATCATCCGTATCCGCGCCACAGATTTATTGGGCAACGAGTCTGAAAAAACAATCAACTTTAAAACTGAGAAGTATTAACGGGTGCATTTCAAAATCGTTCTATACGCCCCTCTAAATTGGAGATGGCAGGGTGAGGTCTTAAGAAAAGGTTTTGAAATGTACCATTAACACAACTTTAACCCCCTATCCTGCAACTTTTTTAGCTTCTATAAGGTTTAAATTAGCAAATAAATCAATGGTTTTTATGAAAATGCTACTCTTTTCTAATAAGTTGTGTTGTGTATTGTTTACACTACTTTTCGCTACAAGCGTTTATGCACAAGAAACGCATATAAACGTGTTTTCTGATAAAGGAGAACGTTTCTGGGTTATCATCAATGGTATTAAACAAAATACCAAAGCAAGCCAACACGTAAAAGTAACCAAACTCGCAGGCGAGTTCTGGAAAATGCGCGTGGTTTTCGAAAACCAGAACATTCCCGAAATCAGCCAAAATGTAGGAACTATGGAGAAAAACCAAGAACTTACCTACCAAGTCAAACAAAACAGGAAAGGCGAGTACGTCGTGCGCCCTTTTAGCATGACAGCCATCACAAACGGCACAGTAGAAACAACTGTCCCTTATCACGCTTCCGAAATAACCGAGAAACAACCCGATAACAATCCCACAATAGATACCAAAACAGGCTTCTCGCTGAAGGTAAACGAAAAAGGTTTTGATGTCAAAGTGAACATAAATGACAATAACCAAAATATCAAAATGCAGGAAATAACAAATGACAATATACCAAATTTTAATCCTGATAACACCAATAACAACATAAATAGAAGCAATATTTGCTGGCAAGCCACCAATGACAATGATTTTCAACAAGCGAAAAAAGCTGTAGAAGCAGAAGCATTTGAGGAAAATAAAATAAAAGTGGCAAAACAATTCATGAAAAATAACTGCCTTTCCGTTATCCAAATAGAAGACATCATGGCATCATTTAGCTTTGAAGACAATAAATTGGAATATGCCAAATATGCTTACGACTTTTGTGTAGATAAGAAAAATTACTATCAACTAAACAGTGCGTTCGCTTTTAATGACTCAAAAGACGCATTAGATGCTTTCTTAAAAACCAAATAACTTTCAAAAGAAAACTGGTACTCTGACAAATTTTGTGTTGAACCACATAGAAACATAGAGAACATAGCCCGAAACACTGTGTGCCATATCTTTCTATGTGGTTTATACCCTGCTCCACTAAAATTGCTGGAGCACCAGAAAACTTAAGAAAAGCGACTGCCCAAAAATTAATTTTTGAGCGGTCGCTTTTCTTAGATTATTTTCCTGTCCAGACGGGTGCGCGTTTCTCTATAAAAGCTTGCATACCTTCTTGAGCATCAGCAGTTTGAGCAGTTTGTTCAAATAATTGCTTGAGATAGGCTTGTCGGTCATTGTCGGGTACATGGCGCATTTCATCAAATGCTTGTAACCCTATCCGAATGGCGGCAGGCGAGTTCGAAAACAAATCTTGAAGCAACATATTCACTGTATCTTCTACAGCTTCGCTCGCTACTAAATGCGTAATAAGTCCCCATTCAAACGCTTCTTGCGCACTCAAAACGCGCCCACGCATGCACCAATCCAATACTTTGCGGGTAGGCAAGTTAGGCAATAACATAGCCATTACTTGAAAAGGGAAAAGCCCACGCTTTACCTCCGGAAGCCCAAATTTTGCTTCTTGTGTAGCCACTACATAATGCGCACTTCCCGCCAAAAGCAAACCGCCTGCGTACACAGGCGCGTGGATTTCAGCAATGATGGGCTTATGTACTTGGCGCAATAACTCAGCTATCACTACCTCACCTGTAGGCAAGGGAATACTTGAATCGGTAGGCTCTTGCTGCCCTTTCATGGCTTTCAAATCCATTCCCGCACACCAAACATCGCCTTCAGCCCGAAAAATAACCGCCCATATATCAGCCGTATAGTGCGCATATGCAAGGGCATAAGCATATTCGCGTATCATTGTGGGCGACATAGCGTTCTTGGCTTTAGGACGCGCAAGCGTAATGATGAGCGTGTGCGTTTGTAGCGCTACTTTGACATGCGCAAATGTTTGTTGCCATAAGTCCGCAACTTGTTCAACGGTATAATAATGCATATAAATGATTTAAATTGATTGCAACCACGCTTTTGCATCTTCACGGGTAAGAAAAAACTCGCGGTCTTGCGGTATTTCTTTAGCCACTTGTTGGTTCACTTGCTTGATACCAAAACGCGCAAAAACATCTTTCGGCGTAATCAAAGCGCGTTTTACTTCCCAAAACTGACGTGTGAACTCTACAGATCGTTTAGCAGCATACTCCTGGTCTTCCGAGCTTATCACACGATGCTCGACCAGGTCAGTCATGCTTTTTTTGACCTTATGCTCCGCCATAAACTCAAACACCTTGTCTATCCCTGCACGAAAGTCCACACTTAGCGTGAAGCCTTTCCAAGTAACTACCAATGCCTCTATCTCGCGGTCAAGTGCAATGGTAAGATACGACTTTTCATATAACATTTCCAAATCCATAGGTAAATAGCAATAGTTAAAGTGCAAATATACGATATTTTGTACTTTGTATGTTTTTTTTATAAAAAAATAAAAAAAGCTCTGCATACCGAGTATTTTATCATAATTTATACTTACCTTTGAACATTCTAATTTTCTTTGATTTATGACGCAGATAAAGAATAAAATCGTATTGGTTACAGGCGGTGCAAACGGCATCGGAAAGCTATTAGGCGAAAAATGCCTCCGCGAAGGTGCAAAACATTTGGTTATTTGGGATATCAACAGCACTAACTTGGATAACACTGTTCAAGCCTTTCGCCAAGCTGGACATGAAGTTACGGGTTATTTGGTTGATGTAGCCAATATCCAAGACATTGAAAATACAGCACTGCAAGTATTAGCGGCAGTTGGCACAGTTGATATATTGTTCAACAATGCTGGCGTGGTGGCAGGCAAGCTCTTCAAAGAGCATAACGCCCGCGAGATTGAAAAGACCTTTGACATCAATGTGCTGGGTGTGATGCATGTAACACGCTGTTTCTTGCCTGCCATGCTACAGCAAGGCAGTGGGCATATTGTGAATATAGCCTCTGCTTCGAGCTTGGTTGGCAACCCCAAAATGTCGGTATATGCGGCAAGTAAATGGGCGGTTATGGGCTGGTCGGAGTCGCTTCGTATTGAGCTTGAGCATGAGAAAAAAGACTTGCATGTAAGTACTATTTGTCCAGGATACATCAATACAGGTATGTTTGAAGGGGTAAAACCTCCTTTGCTTACGCCTGTGCTTACACCCGACTACATCACAAATGTTATCATACGCGCCGTAAAACGCAATAAACTTATTGTTATGTCGCCTTGGACTGTCAAAATCATTGTGCCTTTGCGCGGTTTATTGCCTGTCCGCTGGTTTGATTTTTTGGCAGGCAAGATTTTTGGCGTATATAACACAATGAGCGACTTCAAAGGCAGACCTGCACACGAAGCCTTGCCTGAAAAAAGCCCATCAAAAGAAAAAGCCTAAACCGTATGCAAATTGAAACTTGGGATAAACTCCAAATAGAACTTGCGGATAAAGTGGTGATTCCTGCTACCTTGCCTACGTGGGCAAATGACACCATCATTTTGGGGTTAGATGTCCAATATGATGGTGAAAAAGCGTTTGTCGCAGGGGATGTGCTCGCCAAGCCTTTCGCCATGAACCCGCCAAAGAGTGGACGGACTTAGGCGTTTTTTGACAAAGCACACACTTTCAACGCTATAAGGGTTTTCGAATCCTTATACCGTTGAAAGTGGGCTATAACTCAATTAAAACACGAGGCTATTTATTTTTTAGCCATTCCATAGCGGGGACATGCTTGTTAAAAATCTCTATGTGAATGTTGCGCTCGCTGACACTTTGCAAGTGGTTTTTGGCAATATAAGTCTGGAGTACATCTTTGCCATTCACCAACGCCACAGTATTTATTCCGCACTTGTAAAGTTCGTTATAGTAAATTTTTTCCAGCCAAAGCTGGTCGGGGCTACTCAATACTTTGCGTTCCGTGTTGTCGCAAAGCCATTTAGTAGCTTTCATTTCTCTGATAGAAGCCAGGGCTTTTTCGAGTGGTTGGCGTAAGCTATCGCCTACTACTTGCGTGGTAAAGTCGAGTTTCCACTCTTCTACAAATGCTTGTATCGTGGCATCATAGCGGATTTGAAGGTACGGGCTGTCAAAAATGAGCATATATATATGGGGTTAAAACGTTTTAAAAGCCTAATATTTGTTTTAGTTTTGTTTTCAGGGCAGGCAAGAAGCGCAAACGCCAAACATTGCGCCAAAGCCTTTTATGGGCGTACCGCAACATGCGCCCGAAGATTGGTTCGTCAGGAAATAATGTTTGCCCTTGCCTTGCTACATGTGCCGCCCAGCCAGCTTGTTTGAGTTCAACCGCAAAAACCCACGCCAGCAAGACATCACGCAAGGCAGGCTTTTCTTGGTGAGAGAGCGTATTCAAATACATCATTTCGCCCCAATCGGCACTGGCAGGCAAGGAAAACATGAGTAGTTTTTGCCAAAAAGTACGTTTACTTATGGCTTCTAATTCCGATTTTGAGATACGTGCAGCGCCTTTTATTTGCAAATTTGCTAACCAAAAGTGGCGCGTTTCGTGCATGTAGGCAAGTACATGCGCCAATTTATCTTCGCCTTGATACGCATTTATGATACCAGGCTCAAGCTCGGCTACCAGTATATTGTCGCGTATAGGTTGTGGAATACTTTGGAAAAGCCGAAGGTCTATGCCTTGCGAGTCCGTTTTGAACCAATCTATATAATCCAGTGCCAAGGAAGCCAATACAGTAGGCAAGTCTGTAGTAGGCATTGTTACTTCCTGCACAACTTTGAAACGCTCTGCCCACGCCATGTGCTTCAAGCCTTCTGTATCAGGTGGCAATAAACTGGAGCAGTGGGGCGAAGCAGTAAGGTGAAATGTAGCTTTTTCTTGTACTGTATCTGCCAAAAGCGCGTGGTAAAGATACAACTTTTGGTAGCCTTTGTTTTCTGTTGTGGTATAGGCAAAGTCACGCATGTCGCCATCAAAAGCAATACAAATGCTGTATTTTGCCAACGCTCTCCACCTTGCATGGAGTTGCCCTGAAGCTCCTACATCAACCAAAACGGGAGGCTTGGCACGTAAAACTGCGTGATTCAATACTTCTGATACCATACCGCAAATATAGCCTAAAATCTGAAACTAATTTTAGAAAAGCCAAAACAAGTTTTAAGAATAAATGTAACGGCAAGAGTTTTGCAAAAATGGGGCAAAAGCAGGGGCAAAAGTGCGAAATTTGAGCATTCTACAGATGAAATATCACCAAAAAATTAAAAAAAGCACATTTTATTTTACCCAATTGCACCCATAGCTTACCTACTATCCTACAAAATTATGGAGAATATTGATGTTTTATAACCGTTTGGTCGTAGTGTCCCACTACGACCAAATGGGGACACTACGACCAAATGGAAGTCAGATAACGTATTATATATCTCAAGCATGTATCGCCTCTTCTTCCACGACTTTATGCACCTTGCCTGAAGACAGATAACTGTAAATGGCAGGGATAACATACAAGGTAAGCAAGCCCGAAAACAACAAACCACCTACAACTGCAATGCCCAACGATTGCCGACTGCCTGATGCTTCGCCCAATGCTAAAGCTATGGGCAAAATGCCGAGCATTGCTGCGAGGCTGGTCATCAAAATAGGACGCAAACGCAAGACTGAAGCCTCAATTACGGCTTGGCGTTTTGGCAAACCTTGTTCTTTTTGTTGATTAGCAAACTCTACTATCAAAATACCGTTTTTGGTTATCAAACCTATCAACATAATGATGCCTATTTGACTAAATACATTCAAAGATTGATTGAAATACCAAAGCGAAATCAGCGCACCCGTAACCGCTAAAGGGACAGTAAACAAAATGATAAAAGGGTCAATAAAACTTTCAAACTGCCCAGCTAAAACCAAGTAAATCAAGATAATAGCAAATACAAAGGCGTACAAAAGGCTGGAAGAGCTATCAGCAAAATCCCTTGCCTGCCCGCCCAAAGCAGTGCTGAAATTATCAGAAAGGGTTTGTGTTTTGATTTCGTCAAGCTCTTTTAGGCATTGCCCCAAAGTGAAACCCGGTTTTGGCGCGGCAGAGATAGTAGCCGATATAGAACGATTGAAACGAAACAATGCGGTGGGGTTACTTTCCTCCTCCATGCGCACCAAATTATCCAATTGTATGAGCTTGCCTGCCTGACTGCGAATATAAATAGATTTGAAGTCCAATGGCTCATCGCGGTCTTCCCGTTTTACTTGAGCTATGATTTGATATTGCTTACCTTCGCGGACGTAGTAGCCGAGCCGTTGTCCACTGTAGGCAAGTTGCAAAGTTCGGGCGATTTCGGCTACAGAAATACCGAGTTGCCCTGCCTTTTCACGGTCAATGGTAAGGCGTATTTCGGGTTTATTAAATTTAATATCTGCATCTACAAAAAGCATGGATTTAGACTGCCTTGCTTTTTCTAAAAACTTAGGCAACACGCGCTTAAGCGAGTCAAAAGTAGGCGCGAGGATAACATACTGCACAGGCAAACCGCCAAACCTTCCGCCTATGGTGGGGGGCTGACTCACAGAAGCGCGAATATCGGTAAATCCACTAATGGCTTTTGACATCTTAGCAAAAACTTGCTGTTGGGTGGCTTTGCGTTCTTCGGGTTCTTTCAAATATACGTTCACGAAGCCTGAATTCACTGCGCCGGCTCCCGAAAAACTTGGTGCAACTACTTGAATAACAGCAGTATGTTCAGGAATGGAGTCCAAAATGTATTGATTGGTGCGGTCTAAAGCATTTTCCATATATTCAAAAGACGCGCCTTCAGGAGCAAGTGCATTGACACGTACATTGGAGCGGTCTTCGAGTGGCGCGAGTTCGGAAGGTACTAAAGGATAGACAATATAGACCAAATAAAAAATGCCTGCCATGATGGGAAAAACAAGCCAGCGCATTTGCATAAAAGAAGTAAGCGATTGCCTATAGCCTTCGGTCATCCATACAAAGAACGGCTCCGTAACTCGATACAGCCAATTTGGTCGTTCTTTGTGTTTTAGTAGGTAAGCACTCATCATGGGACTGAGTGTAAGTGCCACAAAAGCAGACACAAGCACTGTTCCCGCCAATACTACCCCGAATTCGACAAACAATCTTCCTATCAGACCTTGCAAAAACATAACAGGCAAGAACACTGCGGCGAGCGTTACAGTAGTAGAAATAACGGCAAAATATATCTCGCGCGAGCCGACAAAAGCCGCCTGAAGTGGCTGCATGCCGCCTTCTATTTTGGCATAAATATTCTCTAATACTACTATAGCATCATCACAGACCAAACCCACCGCCAAGATAATAGCCACCAAAGTCAAAATATTAATCGAAAAACCTGCCACATACATAATGAAAAAGCCCGATATGATAGACACAGGAATAGCCATCACAGGCACAAGCGTTGAACGCCAATCGCGCAAGAAAATAAAGATAATCAATACTACCAGCCCAAACGCGATGCCCAATGTTTCTTGTACTTCTTTGATAGATTTGCGCACAAACTTTGTGAAATCGTAGCCTATTTCGAGGGTGATATCAGCTGGAAGCTCCTTTTGAATAAGTTTGTAACGTCTGTAAAATTCATCTGCGATAGCGATAGCGTTGGCACCGGGCTGTGCGGTTACTGAAACGCCTATAGCATATTGCCCATCTCTTTTTAATGAAGTGCGTTCATTTTCCGCGGCTACTTCCGCATAGCCTATATCGCGAAGGCGCACAATCACTTTGTTTACTTCTTTGAGTGTAAGGTTGTTAAACTGTTCGGCGGTTGTGAGCAAGCCTGCTGTTTTGACAGTGAGTTCTGTTCTCGCGCCTTCTACTCTACCCGAAGGGAGTTCTACATTTTCCTTGCCTACCGCACTTTGTATGTCTGCGGGTGTAATACCCAAGCCTGCCATTTTTTGAGGGTTTAGCCAAATACGCATCGCAGGTTTTTTCTCACCAAAAATACGCACAAAGCCCACACCTGTAATGGTTTGGAGGCGTTCTTTGACAACGTTTTCTACATATTCGTTTACTTCTAATATATTGCGCACTTTGCTCTGGACATTCATAAAAATGATAGGGTCGGAGGAAGCGTCTGCCTTTTCAATTACAGGCGGATCTACATCTCTTGGCAAAAGCCGTTGCGCTCTCGAAACCCTATCGCGCACATCACTCGCGGCAGTTTCCAAATTCGACTCTACATTGAACTCAACGCGGATAGTACTTACCTGCTCGCGGCTGGTAGAAGATATTTCTTTAATGCCATTGATGCCGTTGATTTGTTGCTCTATGGGTTCAGTGATTTGAGATTGGATAACGTCAGCACTCGCACCGGGGTAAAAGGTCGTAACAGAAATAACAGGCGGGTCGACTGCAGGATATTCGCGCACGCCCAAGCCATAAAAGCCTACTACACCAAATAAAATAATAACTAAAGAAAAAACTACAGCTAATACAGGTCTGCGAATACTAAGGTCGGATAAACTCATAACAAGGTAAAAATATGCTACAAAGTTAGCTTATTTACGTTGTTTGTAGGCAAGTTTAACAATTTTTTAGGAGTTTTTACCCATAAAAAAGCCTGCGAATAATGCTTCGCAGGCTTTTTTGTTTAGACTTTGGTAGGGTTGTATGCGCCTGTTAATCCTCATCACCGTCTTTTTTAGGTGGATAGGGCTTTTTATCACGCAGTATTTCTAAAATACGTTTCAAAAAATCTTGTTCAGACCGATATAATTCAGAGAATTGACGGATATTGATTACTTTAAGCAAAATTGTTTTATAATTCTTGTCCATATCAACCTCTTTTTGGCGCATAGCGAGCAGGTCATCAAAAATTTTTTCTAGCTCTGCATCTGTAGCCGCTATACTAAGTCCATTTCTACGTGTTTTGGTTATTTTCTTACGAAGTGTAAGGCGTTCTTCTATGTACTTATCATATACTTCCCAAAACTGTTTTTCTTGTTCAGGTTTTAGATTGATGCGGGTTGTGATCAGTTCGTATTTGGCTTTTTCTATTTCTACTTTTCGTTGTTGCATACGTTCACGAAAGTTTGGCGGTTGTGCTTGTATTGCTTGAGATAATAGCCACAAGAAACCTATTAACATTATTTTTTTCATTTTAAGTGGTTTTATTTTTTGAATAATATGGGTAAGCTGGCTATTTCTTCTTCGCTTACTTCACGCAATAACACTTCGTTTGTTTCATGCCAATCCTCTTCGCTTTCTTCGCTTGCGGCTTCACCATTTTGGGCTAATAAAGCTATAGCTTCTTCGGTAGAATCGTCAGCTGTTTCGAGGTATTTGTTAAGTGAACTTTCTGTAGTAGCTGGATAGGTAGGCAAGGCGACGGGTGCTGGCAGTACAACGGGGGTAGGCAAGGGTGGGTTTTCTTTGGCTATTGTTATTTTTTGTGATGTAGGTGGGATTGGTTTTATATTTGTTTTTTCTATATTTTTTGTTGCTATAAGTTGTTTATTTTTTGAAGTTGTATTTTGCCAAAACCCGATACTGATTATCAACAAAAAAGTAGCAGCAAGGCTTGCTATTTGCCAATTTTGAATAAATGGCATGTATTTAGGCAAGCTTGTTTTGTTTTTACTTTCATTTACTTTGCGCAATATTGTGTGTTGCAAATTTTCAAAATAGTTTTTTGGCACAGCAAATAACCCACGTGCTGCTTGTTGGGCAGGCAAGGCAGGCACTTCAAGAACATGGACTTTTTGGGTTGTTTGTGCTTCTATGTTTTCAGCAAGGCTATCAAAATAACCGTCAGGCGTTTTAAAAGGGTGTGGTTTCATATACTAAAGATTCGTTAAAAAAGCTTCTATTTTTTTTGTAGCTAAGTGATAAGATGTTTTCAATGCGCCTACGCTTGTGCCAAGTATGGTCGACATTTCTTCGTATTTCAAGTCATCATAATATTTCATATTAAAGACAAGCCGTTGTTTGTCAGGCAAAGTAAGGATAGCCTTCTGGAGTTTTAATTGCAACTCGTCGCCTGATATATAATCGCTGGTTTCCAACTTTTTTTGTAGTTCTTTATTCTCATCTCCGATAGAGAAAAAGTATCGTTTTTTTTTGCGTGCCAGAAAGGTAAGACATTCATTGGTTGCTATTTTGTAAATCCAAGTGTAAAGTTGTGCTTGCCCCTGAAATTTTTCTAAACTTTTCCAAACTTTTATAAATACGTCTTGTGTGAGGTCATTCGCATCATCATGGTCGATCACCATTTTACGCACCAGCCAATAAATACGCTCTTGGTATTTGCGCACCAATATATTAAACGCCTTTTGTTGAGTCGCTTCTTGCTGAAATAAAGCCAGTATTTCTTGGTCGTCTAAGGTTTCTTTAGCCACGTTGCTTATGCTCATTGTCTTAACGTTTAGCATTAGACGAGTATAATGAAAAAAGGTTTAACCCGCATCAAAAATCTTATGGCATATTTTATGCAAGTAACAGGCGGCGCATCTATGTACAAAAAGGGTAGTTTTCAAATGTGTCTTAATAGCATTGTGGCGAAAGTTTTTTTATTTCTCAAAATTGGAGAGAGGGACGGGTGTGGGGTTTTAAGAAAAATTTTTGAAAGAAGTCTATTATTTAGTTGAGCTGTTAATGTATAGATAATGGGCGTTATTGTTTGCAGATCATTGAAATAAACTTCGTTATTTTGCTATATGAAAACGATTTACTTCTTTCTTGTAGTATTTATTTTAACGGGTTGCTATAGTGGTAGCGACTCGGTTTGCCTCCTAAGCGATGGTATAATCATCACGCAGGAACGCGCCACACCCACTTTTCATAGCATAGTAAACCAAACCAATGCTAAAGTATATATCACACAAAGTACCAATAACGACTTGATTGTAAAGGCTATAGGTAGCCAAAACTTGTTGAATGTCTTGGCTACTCAAGTCCGCGATGGCAAATTAATCATTACTACCAATGGTTGCGTGTCAAATAGCCATCAGTATGAGATTTATGTCAAAATGCCCAATATCTTGAGCATTACGCAAGATGGTGCAGGAAAGATTGTAGGCGAAAATTCGTGGTACACCAACGGGCTTGTAATCCAAAATACAGGTTCGGGCGAGATAGACATTGAGGCTGATGCTACACAAATAACGGCTATAATTACGGGTTCTGGCAAAACAACCTTATATGGTGTAACGCCCACATTCATTTTAGAACACAAAGGCTCTGGCAATTTCTACGGGTACGGCTTGGCTTGCAAAGATGTCGAAGCATATATAGATGGTTCGGGTGATGCGCAAGTAATGGTTTCTGATAATCTCAAAGTATCAGTCAAAGGAAGTGGAGATTTGTATTTTAGAGGATATCCTTTGTTAGATGTTGTTGATACTGGGAGTGGCTCGGTAAAAAATGACAACTAAAAAAACGTGTTTAATTAGTATATATACTGAATCTTACAAAAAAGTAGTGTAAATTCTTCATTGCATAGCACAGTAACATGTCGATTATCTTGTGGTTTTCGGTGTGTTGTACATACAGAACTATTCATAGTGCGACCTCATTCGAGGTCGTTAAGCACTTGCGAACCCTAAAAGGCAGAGTTGTTAAATTCTCCAAAAACCCCCCTCCAATTTGGAGGGAGGAGCAGGTCATTTGGTTTTTAGCCCTTTTTAAAGGGGTGAGTAGGCAAGGCAATGGGTTAAATATTTGGCAACTTGCCTGCCCAAAATTGGAACTTAACAGCTCTGCCCTGAAAGAGGTCCTACTATGAATAGCCGTAGGTGTAAAACTATGGAAAACCAAACCAAATAACATTTTACCACCACATATCACTTTGGAACAGAAAGTTTACAGCAACAAAAAAGTGCTTTTCGTGTTTTGGTAGGCAAGATTTTTTTGCTTTTGTGACGAGATGAACTTTGACAAAGTTTGGTATTCTGACAAATTTTGTGTTGAACCACATAGAAACATAGAGAACTTAGCCCGAAACACTGTGTGCCATATCTTTCTATGTGGTTTATACCTTGCGCCACTAAAATTGTCAGATCACCCAAAGTTTCAATCTTTGTCAAAGTTAAAAGTTTATTTTATTGTTCATTCATTTGTTTTTTGAGGCGTTCTGCATCAGCTATCCGTTGGTCTAAAAGCTGTGCATAGTTTTGGGCTTTTCGTTCGCCGTATTCGGTATAAGCGCGAGTTGCCCATTCTTTAGCTTTTTCTAATTCGCCATATACTTCATGCACGAGCGCGAGGTTAAAACAAGCGCGCCCTTTCTCTTTTTGGTTACCGCTTTTGGTAACTTCGAGCCAAGCCTTGCCTGCGTTTTCCCAATCAAATACACGTCCGTATCGTTCTCCCTTTTTCATCAAGGCATCTTTTCCTTTGAAAAATGTGCGGTTTTCCCAAACAAATAAAGGTGTAATCTTACCTGCAAAAGACTTGCCTACCTCCGCGCTTATGTTTTTGACGGCTTGGTCTTTTTGTATAAGTTTGGCGATGGCTTCTGCCACACTGCTTGCGGAGCTTTCCCAATTCCTGCTAAAAGCAAATCTATCTTGAAATATGATATTTTTGTTCAAAGGGTCATACAATCTAAAGCCTGCAAATACATTCAATACACCTTTTGCCCAATACGTTGTTTGAGCAGGTTTATTGGCTTCGGCAGGAGTAGTTTTATTGCCATTTGTAACAATAAAATCCGTATCAAAAAATTCCAACGCCAATACTGCGTCTGTTTGGTATTTTGAGCAAAGCAATGCTATGTCGTTCCAGTTAATAGGCTGTGCAAAATTTTTGCCCATAGTGCGCTCGTTGGTAAAGTATTCAGAGGCGCGTGCCGCTTGGAAGCGTGTAGTATTGCTCAATATACCCAAGGCTCCATTCATGCATTCTTCGATGTTGGGTTTGTCTTGTCCAAAGCCCTCGCCTGACAGCACTCCTTCCAATTTCGAGCCTGCGTCAGGCTTAGTGCGGTTCAGCAGAACGATTTTCTTAATAGTGGGGTCAATGCCTATTTGTGCAGGGCGTTGCACTTGCAAAGAAATACTACGCATACTGCATGCGTATAGGGCAGGCAAGAGCAATAAAAGACTAAAATACTTCATGTTATAAGGATAATAATAAATGATTTTTTATGTAAAACAAATTCTTTGCCTGTATTGTTAATCAGAAACTTGTTAATCGTGGGTTAAGGAAACATTTGTTGCATTATGTAGTTTTTTTTGCAAGCGACATACATCAGAATTGAGTAAGAACTTAACTAAAAAAACACCCCATACTTTCTAAAAAGTGTGGGGTATTTTTGAACATGTAATAGTGCGACACTAATCGTCTAAAGACGAAAAACGCGTACCACGTTGATTGTAGCGTTCGCGTAGCTCTCGGATACTCGAAACACTTTGGGCTATATCCTCATCGAGGTCGCCAGTATGGATAAGTCCTTTGCGGATATCATCGAACAGGTAGTTCTCTGACTTTATCAGCATATTGGAGGTATAATTATACCTGCGAAGCGAATTAGAGAATTTTGGTTTACGGTCGCTCATATCGACGATTGGGGAGTTAAGAAGTGAATAATAATTGGTCTTTAAAATATAATAAATGTTGCACGCTATTTATCTACCGTTATTTAGTTCGTTTTTGGAGAAAATATTCAGATCCAATATTTCTGTTATGTTGGTAAATTTTGTGTTGGATCAGATAGAAAACATATTGTTTTGGACTATATTCCCTATCTTCGTATGTGGTTGATAGCTTGTACCACTAGAATTGTCAGCGTAGTATTATTTTTAAAACCTTCGTATGTATTGTATGTTGTTTGTAAAATATACAAAAATAGCTATCTTTGCACTTCACAAAACTTTTGCCCTCTTAATGTAGATGCAAAGGTATATAAAAAATCTTAAAAACCTCCTATTCGAATGGAAATATTATCAATGATAGCGCAACTTGTACTATGTATCACCCTTATAGTAGGTGTGCATGAGTTGGGGCATTTAGCTACCGCCAAATGGTTTGGCATGCGTGTCGAGAAATACTACATAGGTTTCCCTCCGCGTGTGTTCAGCTTCAAACGAGGTGAAACAGAGTACGGCATAGGCGCAATACCTCTCGGCGGATTCGTAAAAATATCGGGCATGGTAGATGAATCAATGGACACAGAAGCCCTCAAGCTTGCGCCGCAACCGTATGAATTTCGTGCAAAACCTGCTTGGCAACGCCTCATCGTGATGCTTGGAGGCATTATCGTGAATGTAGTAACGGGTACAATTTTATTTATCATTATACTTTATACAGGTGGCGAATCTTACACACCTATAAAATATGTCAATGAGCATGGCATCGTAGCCTACCCGGCAGCCGAAAAAATAGGCTTGCAAACAGGGGATAAATTACTTAGTTTTAATGGAAAACCACTCCAATATTTTGAACAAGCACTTGGTGCGAATGTACTATTGGGTTCAGATGGTTATTACACTATAGAACGAGATGGCAAAGAAAAACGGATTGACATTCCCAACGGTTTAGTCGCAAAACTTGATAAAGAAAGTTTTATAACACCTATGACATTTTTCTCTGTAGGAGGCGTAAATAGTAACTCGCCTGCGGCTGAAGCAGGCTTGAAGAAAGGCGACAAGATTGTAAACTTCAATGGGCAACCTATTCGTTATTACCATGAGTTTCAAACAGAAATACGCAAATTAAAAGGCAAAACAGTTCCTATCATCTTAGAGCGAAATGGCAAAAATATAGAAACCAAAACACGGGTAGATACGGCAGGCAAGTTAGGCTTTTATGCGACAGCCAAGTTTGACGCACAGACAGAAATTAAATACCCTGCCTTCGTAGATGCTATAGGTGGCGGCACAAACAAAGCCTTCAGCTCTATCTTTTTTAACATGCAAGGAATGGGCAAAGTAATCAAAGGCGATGTTCCTTTAGATGCCGTCTCGGGTCCGTTGGGTATGTACAAAATATTCCCCCCTGACTGGTCAAGATTTTGGATTATCACTGCAACGCTTTCTATGTGGCTCGCGTTTATAAACTTGCTACCCATACCTGCCCTCGATGGTGGACACGCTACATTCTTATTGATTGAGATGATTTCAGGACGCAAAATACCTGAAAAAGTACTTGAACGCGCTCAAATCGTAGGCATGATACTGTTGCTTGGCTTGATGGCACTCATCATTGGGAATGACATTTTCAAAATATTCAAAGATGTTTTTACCTTTTTTAGTAAGTAACAATCCTTTAACCGTATATTATTCTTTAAAAAATCATGAAAAAAATTGATTTTGACATTATTGTTGCCGCATCAGACCGCGTAAACGCTTTAGGCGATGCACAAACAGAAGCTTTTATTGAGAAATTTACAGAGAAACAACCTGCCTTGGTAAATTACCTGCTCACTACTTATGAAGAAGACCTTTCTGAATCTCAAAGTGAATACATGTTTTATTTGGCGTGTAAGGTCTGGGAGGCAGTGCATAGCATTTATCCAAATGCACCTGAAATCACAGACGACGACATAGACAAAGCCGAAGAGGATAATGAGCAAATGCTGAACTACCTTGCTGACGAAAGTGATGAGGGATTAGAAAACTTCGCGGAAGTATTGCTACAAGATTATGTCCAAAATGAACTTATGGAGTTTGTAATAGTAGCTATATCAGAAAGCGAGGAAGATGACGAAGAAGAAGACCCTGAAGATGATTTTGAAATGGACGATGATACACGTGGTATATTCTTCATTGCACTCAAAACGCTGATTGATTGTTTTGACAAGGCTATCGCCTAACTCCAAAATAACATTAAAATAGGACGCAAACTTTTTTGGTACTCTGACAAATTTTGTGTTGAACCACATAGAAACATAGAGAACATAGCCCGAAACACTACGTTCCACATCTTTCTGTGTGGTTTATACCTTACTCCACTAAAATTGTCAGAGCACCACTTTTTTTGTGTTTTTGCAAAAAAAAATGTTTTTATACTAGACTTCTTGCGAAAGTCCTTTGCCCTCTCTCCAATTTGGAGAGAGGGCAGGGTGTGAGGTCTTAAGAAACACTTTCGGAAAAAGTCTGATAGATTTGAATTGTATCCGTTTTGATTGCACACCATGTGGAAAAGTCTAAACCAAAGGCAAGGGCGAAATGGAAATGTATTTTGTGAGCAATAAAAATTATTATTATGAGAAAATTTTATTCACTTTTATTTATTTTTTCGTTTCTTTTTTTATCTTTCGTGCAGGTAGGCAAGGCGCAAGATAAACATAAAATTGATAGCTTAATGAAAATTTATAGCCAATTAAAAACTGACTCTTCAAAAGTATTGGTTTTATTGAATATAGCAAAGCAATATGATAGCAAAGCGACAGATACAATATTTAAAATATTAGAAAATGCTCTCCAACTATCAAATAGTATAAACTTTAAAAGAGGGACTTCTTATTCATATTTCAATATTGCGGTGGCTTATAAAAATAAAGAAAATTATCAAAAATCACTGTATTATTATCGAAAATCCTTAGAAATAACTACGAATAAAAAAGAAATTTCGAGTATATTA
>Ga0163154_10000612_pt1 | contig 55530 bp, 49 predicted proteins | sample OliLakLV19MP9P1_FD_148649 | JGI IMG/M metagenome (GOLD analysis project Ga0163154, IMG submission 148649) | Freshwater microbial mat bacterial communities from Lake Vanda, McMurdo Dry Valleys, Antarctica - Oligotrophic Lake LV.19.MP9.P1 | ecosystem: Environmental > Aquatic > Freshwater > Lake >...
TCCCTATTCCCCACTCCCTATTCCCCACTCCCTATTCCCCACTCCCTATTCCCCACTCCCTACTCCCTACTTCTACCTTTGCCTTCATCACTCATTGCTAAAAGCTTTTCCCTTCCATCATCATCGTCAAAAGCCCCTGCTGCCCCAGAATAATTTCGCGCAAGAAGCTCATGATGCCGACCCAAAGAATGGGGGTAATGTCAACGCCCCCGATCGGCGATACAATTTTGCGCGATGGTGCCAGAAATGGCTCGGTAGGCACAGCAATGACGTTGAACGGGAAGCGCTTGAGATCTGCCTGCGGATACCAGGTCAGCACAATGCGAAAGATGAACAGGAACGTCATGATGCCCAGTGCGGAACCCAATGACCAGGAGGCAATTGCAAGAGAATCCATAGGTCAGCCGGATAAGTTTTAAGCGATATAAACAGCTTTCTCATCAATTTTAGCGCCATTCCTGTCCTTACCCATCAGAAAAGTGGCTCTCCTGATTAAGAAACCTTGTGCCACTGCTTCTCAAGTGATTAACAGCCCGCTAAGATGATGACAGCGTTGTAAAAAGAGGCAAACTAATATGACCCCTGCTTTAATGAACTTTTTCCTCAGCCTACTGGCAGGTGGTGTTGTGGTTGGAGGCATCTTCGGTGCGCTCCTTTTCATTAGCCAGAAAGATAAGATTCAACGCTCTTAGGCAGATGATGGCAGTGGGACCGTACCACTGTATTTAGCGAACCTGATCTTGAGTGGAGAACCCTGGATCGCAAGAAAGTAGGACTTCTAGTCTGGTACTGAAGTGATCCCAGGGTTCCATATGCGGGAAGACTAACGCCTTAAAGGTCAATGGAGCCATAATCGTCTGGCGGCTTTGTCGATCGCGCCGCTCTGAGTGTATTCTGGATGGAGTCTCGTTCTTGAGTGAGCGGTTGGAGATTTCGGGCATCAGTCGTTAACATGGGATGTACTTAGGAGAGGGATGCGATGGTAAACGCCTCACTGAATTGGGCGAGTTTTGTGGGCATAGCGCTGGCAGCGTCTGGTGCTGGTCTTTACGCGCTACGCTCACTGCGTCCTCGACTTGCCCGCGATCATGATATTTTCTTTGCTGCGATCGCCCTCCTTTGTGGCGGTATCCTTTTTTTCCAGGGCTGGCGACTAGACCCAATCTTGCAGTTCAACCAGTTTTTGCTGGCGGGTACAGCAATCTTCTTTGCTTATGAAAGTATTCGCTTGCGTGGAGCGGCTACCGAGCAAGCAAAACGGAATACCCCGATCGTGGATGACGAACGTCCAGTCAGTCGGGTGTATCGAGCGGATTTGGAAGAGCTGAATCCGTATGAGGATCGACCAGCAGCCCGTCGCATTCGTGGTACCCGTGATGTCCGCTCCGAGCGGGAGGAGTATGAGGAAGAACCCCGCCGCCGTCCCGCAAGCCGTACGGGTGAAGCCCGACTGGGGACTGGCGATCGCACGCGCAAACGTCGTCCTCGTGCAACTGACGACTCTGTTGACGCGATTGGTGGTAGCCGAGAAGAGTCAGACCTTTGGGCTGACAGACCATCCCGTAGCCTTGGTACATCCCCCTCACGGTCAGGCAACTCTCGCCCACGACGCTCCCGACCCTCTGCCGAGGATAGTGCGCCCTCTCGCGATCGTCGCCCAGAATCAAGAAACGGTGCGCCCTCCTCAGAGTACGTGGATTATCGCCCGGTTGATACGGATGAAGAGGACAACTGGGGCAATTATTGACTGCTTTCACAGTCCCCGAGAACGTAAGGATCGGCTAGTTTGAAAAGGCTTCTGAACGTGCCTGCAACGATGTGCCATCGCAGTCATGGAAGAGTACGCTGGCTTAATGTAACAGTCTGCATCAGCCTGCTAGGAGTCTTAACGGTTGCTTGTGGTCAGGAAGAGTTGCCTACTACTGCTTCTGCCGAGTTTGATAGCCGCCACAATGATGGGCAACCAGCTCTCAGTGGGGATGGTCATTTTTTAGCGTTTGTCTCCAACCGGGATGGTAATCGTGGTATTTTGCTTTATGACCGAAAGCAAAAGCAGATGGTTACTCTACCCCGGCTAAATCGGCAAAACGCGATCGCAGAAGCACCGAGCCTAAGCTATACAGGGCGTTACATCGTTTATATAACCAGTGATAATGTCCGTCCCGAAATTGAACTCTACGATCGGGCGCTTCAACAACCGGAAGTGCTAACTGCTCATTATCGCGGCTGGTTCCGCAACCCTAGCATCAGCCCGGATGGTCGCTACGTTGCCTTTGAAACAGGTGTGCGTGGACAATGGGATATCGAAGTGATGGATCGTGGACCGAATGTAGAATCGGATGTGCCTGACAATTTGCGATCGCGGCTTCTATCCTCTCCTTAGGAGTTTTCCAGCACAAAAAACATCCATCTGGGTAGGTTTTACAACAAGGTTAGCGCCTCATCCTTCTCCACTTCCCCTCCCAGTCCACGCCTCTGTGAATCTCCGTCTGCTGCTACTTTTGCTTATTTCCAGTGTGCTGAGTGGCTGTGGTGCACAACTGGTTAACTTCCCGTTTGATCCAGGTGGTCGCAGCCTGAACAGCAGCTTTTCTGACCTGCAACCGCGCGTTTCGAGTCGGTACATTGTCTTTGTGTCCGATCGCAGCGGCAGTCAAGATCTTTACCTCTACGACACGACTGTACATCGTTTGGTGGACTTGCCAGGGCTGAACGCGATTGACATGATCGTGTCGAGTCCAGGTCTTTCGGAGAATGGTCGCTTGATCGTGTTTGCGGGTTCTCGTGAAGGGCGATCGAGCATTTATCTGTACGATCGCGAAACGCGACAACTCCGCAACCTGACGGAAAACCTGAAGGCGGAGGTGCGCAATCCCACGATTACGGCTGATGGCGATACGATCGCGTTTGAGTCCAGCGCTAACGGGCAGTGGGATATTTTGCTATACAACCGGGATGGTCAACCGCTGAAGACGCTGACTAATCCTCATTAACGGTTGATCGATCTAGCCACCTACAGGTTCAGGTGTATCAGCAAGGGTTTCAAGCTGTACCTGGGATGCTTCCAGCGTTTGCACAGACTCAATGAGCGATCGTACGGTAGATGCGCCTTCGGACGGCTCGAAACTGAGGGGAAACTTACCTTTGGCAACCATCCGTAGCCCTAACGGCCCCAAGCTTGCTAAGCCTTTCAGATCACGGAAGGAGTTGCCCATTACTTTCAGCCCAAATTGCCGTTCGTCAATCCAACCGCCTTGTTTGACCAGCTCAATCAACGTTTTGCGATGACGAATCGTGCGGCTGGCTTGAGCATCTTTGCGGTCTAAAATTTCACCTTTGATTTTGCTAATCTGATCCATCGGTGCGACCTCCATTGGACAGACAGAATTGCAGAAGTAGCAGCGTGTACAGCCCCAAACGCCGTCTGTACCCTGGTTGTATTTCTCCAGTCGTGCTTCTGTCTCTTCATCGCGGTTGTCTGCAATCATGCGGTAAGCTTTCGCTAGTGCGTGCGGTCCCACAAAGTTAGGATTGACTTCATACGCATTGCATTCCGAGTAGCAGGCACCGCAGAGAATGCAATTGCCTGTCTGGTTGAGCTTAGCCCGCTCTTCTGGTGTTTGCAAAAACTCGCGTTCTGGGATGTGCCGTGCGGCAGTACTGACGTAGGGATCGATCGCCTTCAGGTTGTTCCAAAAGCTGTGCATGTCTACTACCAGATCTTTGATAACAGGCATATTGCCCATTGGTGCCAATGTAATGGTAGGGATGCTTTCCGCTTTTGGTTGGGCTGTGCCTGCTGGCTCAATAGGCATTGCTTGCTGTAGCCGCGCTAGTTCGCTGCCAACATTCTCTTTACACGCCAACGCCGAGCGACCGTTGATGCGAATGGAACAACTACCGCAAATGGTATTCCGACAATTTTTACGGTATGCCAGTGTGCCGTCCTGCTCCCACTTGATACGGTTTAAACAGTCCAAAATCGTACTACCGGGATCAACGTCGAGCGTAAAGGTTTCGACTCTAGGCGTAGTGGTTTGGTCTTGTCTGATGACGTTAAAAAGAACTTGCATGCTGGGAGTGCTTCAGTCACGACTGTGGTTGTATGATCACCTCCAGTTTAAGCGCGATCGCCCACACAGCGCCAACCGTCTTGCCCAATCGACTGTTAGCAAAGAGCTTTGAAAATAGAGGCTTGAGGGCTACGAAAACCCGATCGCTCAGTAAACCTCATAGCGAAACGCAGCTTTCTCTGCAACCAAAGTCAGATGCTTAGAACTGGCGCGGGTGGGAGCATAAACTCCCTTCTCCCATTCACTCACCGTTTGCTGGCGCACTCCCAACTCTTGAGCCATCCCTGCTTGGCTCAGCCCCATGTGGAGCCGTAACGCCCGGATCAGTTCGCTATTCCACTGCAATGTGTTGTCAACACACTGTACTCTGTAAACTTGTGGCGGTTTTGTAAACGTAACCCGCTCCTCAGTTAAGTCGATCGTCTCCACCATATAACCCGCCGACATCCAGGCAGTGGCTTGTAGTGCGCCTTTGCTACGATTGCTCCACCAACCGCGCTTACTGCGGGCAGAGGCAGGCAACCCTTCGCCCAGCAGGACTTCGACTTCGGCAAAGGTAAGCGCCACCTGCAATTGATCGCTCTGACGCAAGAAATCCAATAATGGTTGATATTTACTCTCACCCTGACTAGACATTCTACACGCCAACGTGTTAATATTAAAGACTTGATCAAAAGCGATCGCCCCATTATAGATGTCTTCAAAGCCTTGATGAGAGAAGTTAGGACGGGCGACATATCTTTATGCTTGCACTAGCTCAGCTTTTAGCCTCGCTTCTGCCTTCTAGCTGCAAGCTCCAACGCTGCAAGCTTAAGCCTTTACTTCTTCAACCGGAATTCGTCGAATTTGACGATCGCCGATTTTGGCTCTCGCGTGTCAAAGCGGTAGCTGCTAATGGTGCCTGTGCCAGTGTCAAAAATACTGAAGGCTGTAATGTCATTGCTGGCAATGTAGGGCATAGGCTGCTTTTTGGCATCAAGGAGCGGGGCGATCGTGGGCACGATCGGCTCCAACCCGTTTGGATTCCCCGTTGCAGCGTACTCTTCCTTGTAGCCTGTGGGTACATTGCGCTTGAGGTCGCCCACAAAAGCACCATAGGAATTACCCACATTCGAGGTTTCCAAAAAGTGCATCCCGCTGGGACTCATAAACCGATTCCACAGATGCGAATGCCCGTAAAACACCAGTTGCACACCTGCTTTTTCCAGCAGCGGCACTACATCGCGAATGATGTAATCGTCCTTTTTGGGATATTCATAACGAATGGCTTTAGTGACAGTTTGTTTAAAGGGTTTGGACAGGTCTGGCAGCGGTTGCTTGCTTGGAGAATCTTGCGCGATTATCATCAGACCGTCTGGTTTAACTTCCACTTCTTCTGTATCCATTACTTGTAGCGGATCAGTGTAAGCAGGAACGACATTCTCACCTAATGAATGGGGTGGATGATGGAACATGACCATCTTGTATTTGACTCGCTTAAATTCTGGACTATTGAGTTCTTGTTTTAGCCAATTGTATTGAGGACTGTCATTGGCGATCGGTTCAAAAAGATGCTGTCCCCAACCCCAGTTTTTGACCGTTTCTTGTGCGTCTTCAATGTCCTGATCTCGTTCCCGATATTTCCCTTTTGCGTCTGCGGCAAGACTGGGTGTACGCCAAACATTAGTGACATACAGTACAACCAACCGTACATCGCCAAACGTCTCTGCATAATATCGCTTTCCACCTTGAGGGCTTTTGGGCAACGTGAAAATCTCTTCGTAGGTATCTGTATTGAATGAATGGTCTTTCACCCATGCTTTAAGAATTGCTGGATCATACGTTGGATTAACCGTTCTAAAATCGGCATCATGGAAGGCTTCCGCAATTTCATACGGCACCGTGTTGTTGAACTGTTCGCCGAGAGAATCCTGAGTGGAAAAGCGTCCCATAACTTCGTGGTTGCCGATCGCCGTATACATCGGCGCATTTTGAATGATGGCTCCCCCCTTGTAGCGTGTCTTAATCCCGTTTTTCTCTAGCTCATAGCAAGCGCGACCTTGCAGGGCTGGAAAGAAGGAACCACCACAGGTATCGTCGAACCATTCGGAGGCGCGATCGGCAACATTAACTAAATCGCCCGCAAACAGCACGAGATCGACCTGTCCTACCGTTTCCATAACCTTTTGCAGATTCGCTGCCACCATCGGTTTTACCTGATGATCAGAGGTCAGCAAAATCTTTAAGGGTTTTCCTGGCGATGGTTTCGCTGCTAAGGTGTATGTCTCACTCTGAATGACTGTGCCATCTTCACGGATACTCGTGACACGATAGGGAACTCGTCGATCGGGCGTTAATCCGTTTACCTTTGCTTCATGTCGCCAGATGGGGCGCACCGTCACACGAGAATATTTCTTAGCCAACTTAGACTCTGCATCTTCGCGAGTGCGGCTCAACTGTGTCGTAGTCGCCGTCACGGCGCGTGCCAACGCTGAACCGTAAGCGATCGTGTGTTTAACTCCTGCAAATTCGGTAAACCACACAACGCGCACAGAAGACTGTGTTGGCAATTGCAAAAATGGTTCGGTCAGAAGCGTCGGTTTGGCAGACATTGCAAGCGTTAGGGTGGCATAAAAAATGCTGAGGATGACCGTCACTAGAATGCCTATCAGCGGCATACGACGAGGTAGATGCTTCAGCATGGTTACCTGGGCGACATCAGAAGTAAGAGGCATTTCACTCCAACCATCATGGCACTGATAAGCCCCTCAACTTTGCTTTGAGCGATAGTTTGATAGAAAATCATCCTCTGATCAACTGATCGACTGTGCTCAAAAAAAACACCGTCGCTTTTAACTTAGAGGAACGCAAGGAAAGCCTCTGCTTAGAAAACGCTTAGGAAAGCTTCGACAGAATCAGCCGCTCCTTACAAAAACAAAACAGTCATGCGTAGGTAGCTATAGTCACCCATATTGGTTCACCAGAAATCACCGCCTTGTGCGCTTATGCAAAAGTCGCTATTACCTACCAACTATGTAGGCGATCGTGCGAGCCAGCGATTGGTATCCAGACAGTCTCGTACTGCAAGGGGGAAGCCGTCGTTCTGGGCAGTGTAAACATCTCAGCTTCGCCACTAATCATCTTGTGAATCGCACCGGACTAAGCCCCTCATTAAAAAGTGCTCCCTCATGTGAGGGAGCACTTCTCATTTAAGCAGTCAGACCGTCAACCAGCTATAGATTAACCGTTGATGCTGGGTGCAGAGAGCGCAATAGGAGCCGCTTCGCCTGCTGCCAAGTCAAGGGGGAAGTTGTGAGCGTTGCGCTCGTGCATCACTTCCATACCCAAGTTAGCGCGGTTCAAGATGTCCGCCCAGGTGCCAACCACACGACCCTGTGAGTCGATGATGGACTGGTTGAAATTGAACCCGTTCAGGTTGAACGCCATCGTGCTGATGCCCAAGGCGGTAAACCAAATGCCGATGACGGGCCATGCACCCAAGAAGAAGTGCAAGCTGCGGCTGTTGTTAAAGGACGCGTATTGGAAGATCAACCGACCGAAGTAGCCATGAGCCGCGACGATGTTGTAGGTTTCTTCTTCTTGACCGAACTTGTAGCCAGCGTTAGCAGACTCGTTCTCGCTGGTCTCACGGACCAAGGAGGAAGTCACCAACGAACCGTGCATGGCGGAGAACAAGCTGCCGCCGAAGACACCAGCGACACCCAACATGTGGAAAGGGTGCATCAAGATGTTGTGCTCAGCCTGGAACACGAACATGAAGTTGAACGTACCAGAGATGCCAAGGGGCATGCCGTCGGAGAAGGAGCCTTGTCCGATGGGGTAGATCAAGAACACAGCGGTCGCAGCAGCCACAGGTGCTGAGTAAGCGACGCAGATCCAGGGGCGCATGCCGAGACGGTAGGACAGTTCCCACTCGCGTCCCATGTAGGAGAAGATACCAATCAGGAAGTGGAACACCACCAATTGGTAAGGACCACCGTTGTACAACCACTCGTCTAAGGAAGCGGCTTCCCAGATCGGGTAGAAGTGCAAGCCAATAGCGTTGGAAGAAGGCACAACCGCACCAGAGATGATGTTGTTGCCGTACATCAGGGAGCCAGCGACGGGCTCACGGATGCCATCAATGTCCACGGGGGGAGCCGCGATGAACGCGATGATGAAGCAAATGGTCGCAGCCAACAAGGTGGGCACCATCAAAACGCCGAACCAGCCTACATACAGGCGGTTGTCGGTGCTGGTCACCCAGTTGCAAAACTGGTCCCATACGTTGACGCTCTCGCGTCTCTGTAAAGTTGTAGTCATTGGTAGTTATGATTGCTTGGTGTATAAATGTGAAGGGTTGTTTTAAATCCCTCACACACAACATAGCGAAGTTAAAAGCTTTTGTAAAGCGATTGTTACGAGGACTTCTCAGATACTGAGCAGATAGCGCTCAAACCTCGCCAAAGCCTTTTGTGAGCGTGTTCCAATCAGCATTCAGGACTGTTTCACGGCTGCCCACGGTGTAGATGATTTGACTTTCAAGGCTATGACTTATGAAAAAGGGCTGTATGGTGCTGGGTTGAGAACTACAAACAGCAAAAAGCTACCTTAGAAACAGCCTTTCAAGGCATGCTGAGGTAGCTCTTGCTGATCACTTAGACGTAACATTCTCAAACGCATCGAATTGATTCAGGATGCAAAAGCGCTTGAACCCACATGCTGCTGGAGCTAATGAAAACTTTCTGAAATGACTGCTGGTCTGTATTCAGATGGCTTGATCTTGTGCTTCACCAGGTTTGCTAACTCCTGAAGTTGGCTGATGGCTTCTGCGCCTTCTAACTTCATTAGCTCTCGATCGTCTCGCATTTCAGTCCAAGTAATGCCGTAGTCAGAAACCAGGAATCGAATGAGGTGGCTATCTGCCAAGCTCACCATAAAAGATGCACTATTCATCTGTCCGCCACAGGTATAGCAAGACGCTAGATATCCCTGACGCTCTAGCACGATCGCAAGCGCTTGAAGATTCATTACGAGATCTTGAACGAACTGACGGTGTTGTTCTGCAAGTCTTAAGAACACAATTGCCCTCCAATCACCACATCTGATCTTATACCCTTTTATACTTTCTGAAGAATTTCGGTCTTTGATAGAGTTATAAAAAAATGATCCACTCTGCCTAGAGACAGCACCTTGGTATGGCTATACTTCCATCCTCAAGGCTAGCTAAGCAACCACTAAAGAAAGTATCTAGAAAGACAGTCGTCTAAAAATTTACGTTCTTTAGCCTTATAAGCTGCTGCCTTTAGCACTGTGTATCTAAAACGCACTGCTAAAAACAAATCACTACTATGGTGTGTGACTTAGCTGACGAGAGAAAGTTCCCATGTTTTGGCTAATGTAACAAACAATTGCTTATAGTCGCAACCGCTCACTAATCCACCTGCCACCAGCCAAATGCCGGACCAACGAGACGAGTCGTAACCCAGATAACAGCAAGCGCCCCGATGCCTATCCAGGCACCTTTTGTGGATAGTTGAACAAACTGACTTGCCTGCGTTTTCGTAATTGGCACCCACGGAAGAATATTGGTTTCTTGCCCGTACTTTTCTCCCAACGTTTCCTTTCGTCGCTTTGATTCACCCATGGCTTCTAATGGCATACGATACTCAACTATTCAATTTTAGTTGAAAGACTACACATTGCTATGAGAACTCACGCATGAATCAGCCTGCACCCTTTTCTTGCATACCCAAGGCTTCCGTTCCTCTCTCAAACTTAGGAGAAGAGGCGCTGGGAGATGAAGACCTCTAGCCTTCGCGCAGTAGCTGTATTGATGCCTCTGAAGCTTCAGTCCAGTACTAAGTAGTCAGGCTGATCGAACAGGTTGGGATCGAGATAATTGAGGCGTACTACAGGCTGAAGTGCGTTGAGAACCTGCTGTCCATAGTTGCGATGGACGATACGACTGTCCAGCAGCGCAACGATGCCCTGATGATCCCGCACGGGTGCGATCGCTCGCTGTAGTTCTGCCAGCGCTTCGGGAAGGAGGTAGAGTCGAAACCAGTCTTGCCGTAGTTTTTTGTAGTGAGCGACGCGCCCGGCAACTAGAGGATTTTCGAGCGATGGTATGGGCAGCGTTGCGATCGCGAGCAAGTGAGGAGCAGGGAGAACGGCTTGATGCTGTCGCCAGAACTCCCAACCAGTCACCAATACAGCGTTATCATCCAAACAGGTGCGTTCGACCTGCACTCTTGAACCAAACTCTGCTGCTAAGACTGACCCAACTTGAGCTTTGAGTGGAACGTCATCGACCAGCAAGACTGTCAGCCCTTGAATGCCGACGCTAACCCGGAGCAAGGAGTGCATCTCTCGAATGAGCGCCCACTGAAACTCTGGCGTATTTGGCATCGGCAGTCGCTCAGGCAAGTAAAGCTGAATGAGTTCATCCTGGCGATCGGGCGTAAACTTTAAGCACGTTAAGTCATCCAACCCCAGCCGTTGACGGTAGACCGTTGCTTCCGCATCAACGTCTAACGCGCCACCGATCAGGACGACCGATTGCTGTGACCAGAGTGGGGCTAACGCTGGTGCGACTGTAACAGGACCACAATGGAGGGAGAACTGCCCTTGACGGCGCGAAATGTCTGCCCAGACAAGCTGGTTGTCAAGCTGAAAAGCCTTGCTGAATCTACCCCAAGCCGTCGGCAGCGAATGCGTCTCTGGGGTGGGATCGGAGTGCTGTAGCTCCTGAAAGAGCGCTGCCAGCACCTTTTGTTCAAAAAGCTCTAGTAAGCAGCAATCGTAAGGGTTGGCTGGACGTTGAAAGATTGATTTTGTCAGTTGGACACGGGTATCGCGAATCGTGTCAGCATGGCTGGGACATGCGAGCATTAGCGCATCCCAGTCTCCTGGCTGTATATGCGTTGTGAGTTGAGCGAATGCCCACGCTTCTAAATCGTCAACGCCATCAAAAATGGTTGGCATACCATCTGGAAAGCGCCCGTGCTGATATAGCCGATCGCTCAGCCAGGCTTCTGGAGTGGTCAGCAGCAAGCCTTGAAAGTCCGGGCTAGGAATGCGATCGCCTGTGCGAATTGCTTTTGACGTTTGAATACAGGTGCGCAGTTGTGGAATTTCGACCATCAGCAATCGCTGTTGTACGGCTTCTGTCGCAACTAAGACGATCGGTTCCTGCCACATGAGCATTGGAACCAGGTAACTAAGCCTGTAACGTCCGTGATACCGAGAAAGCGCATCGGTCTGCATGAGCGCGCTGCGTCCCAAGCGCAAGGCACGCGCCACCAACCGTGCCATCGTTAGATGATGGGACCAGTAGGGCTTCCCTTGCTCTCGTAGGAAAGCTCGGAGTTGCTGGTGGGCTTCGACCTCAATCACGAATCTTAAGCTCTCTCAGGTTGGGTGATTTCATTTTGACACAGATGTTTGGGCTGTCTCTAAAGGATAGGATGCCATGACTCAGGCTATCGCCACCGCAGTTGTTTTAGCAGCAATCATCTAGACAAAATTCACTCTGGCTGCCTGGATTGCCGTTGCCGCGATTCCCGCTCTGGTCTCTCTGTGTCTTACGGTTCGTTGCCATGATGAATTTGTGGCAAACCGTCTTAGGAACAAGAATTTAATCACCTCGGCGTTTTCCGTAGGGGCGCACAGCCGTGCGCCCTTACCTACGAACAATTTGTCGGTTTTATTTAATCCACGATCCTTAGCGTTCAGGAGCTAGCGCCCCGAAGCGACATGCCGCGATCGTTGGCATCACGTAGCCTGCGATCGTGGCTATGGGTTAACTGCACCGGGGCAATGTAAGGCATTGGGTGATGCCCGCAGCATCGTGGATGAAGTGGTCGTCCTTACAGATCTAAATCTGTCACTGCACCGACGCTGCTGGAGGAGACGAGTTTGGCATACTTTGCCAACACTCCTGTTGTGTAGCGAGGTTTGGGCGGTTGCCACTGGGCGCGACGGCGATCGAGTTCGGCATCCGTAACATTTAATTGCAGCAGACGGGCATGGGCATCGATCGTGATGAAATCGCCTTCTTGAACTAGCGCGATCGTGCCGCCCACGTAAGCTTCGGGTGCAACGTGACCCACTACCATGCCGTAAGTGCCGCCAGAGAAGCGTCCATCGGTAATCAGACCGACTGCATCGCCTAAGCCTGCACCGATGATAGCGGAGGTTGGAGCTAGCATTTCGCGCATTCCGGGTCCACCTTTGGGTCCCTCATAGCGAATGACGAGAATATCACCGGCGCTGATTTTTCCTGCCAGAATCGCTTCGAGACAAGCTTCTTCGGATTCAAACACCCGAGCGGGTCCAGTGATTTGAGGATTTTTGACCCCCGTGATTTTGGCAACAGCTCCTTCGCTTGCCAGGTTGCCGCGCAGAATTGCCAGGTGACCTTGCGCGTACATCGGCTTGTCCCAAGGACGAATCACATCCTGATCAGAGCGCGGCGCGGCGGGAATGTCTTTGAGCACTTCGGCAACGGTCTGTCCGGTAATCGTCAGGCAATCGCCATGCAGTAAACCGTGTGCCAGCAGCATTTTCATGACTTGTGGGATGCCGCCTGCTTTATGCAAATCAGTGGCAACGTAGCGACCGGAGGGCTTGAGGTCGCAGATCACAGGGACACGACCGCGCATGGTTTCAAAGTCGTCGAGGGTGAGGGGCACATTGGCAGCATGGGCGATCGCCAGAAAGTGCAGCACCGCATTGGTGGAACCGCCGACCGCCATGATGACCGCGATCGCGTTCTCAATGGACTGCCGGGTGATAATCTGACGCGGTAAACGCTGATGACGAATCGCATCCAGCAGCGCGACAGCAGACTTCTCAGCGCTGTCAGCTTTTTCCGCATCTTCGGCCGCCATGGTGGAGGAATACATCAGGCTCATGCCCATTGCTTCAAACGCAGATGACATCGTATTGGCAGTAAACATCCCGCCGCAGGAACCCACACCAGGACAAGCGTTGCGCTCGACTGCCAGCAGCTCCGACTCAGCAATTTTGCCCGCACTGTACTGTCCGACGGCTTCAAAGGCACTGACGACCGTGAGATCGCACCCGTTAAAGTGTCCGGGCTTGATCGTGCCGCCATAGACAAAGATGGCAGGGATGTTCATCCGAGCCATTGCCAGCATCGCACCGGGCATATTTTTGTCGCAGCCACCGATCGCCAGCACACCATCCATACTCTGGGCACTACACGCGGTTTCGATCGCGTCCGCAATCACTTCCCGCGATACCAGTGAGTATTTCATGCCCTCGGTGCCCATCGAAATGCCGTCGCTGACGGTGATGGTGCCAAAGGTTTGAGGCATGCCGCCTGCATCGCGAATGCCTGCTTCTGCCCGTTTTGCTAAGGGCGCAATGCCCATGTTGCAGGGCGTAATGGTGCTGTGCCCACTCGCAATGCCCACGATCGGCTTCGTAAAGTCGTCGTCCTTAAAGCCTACGGCTCGCAGCATGGCACGGTTGGGCGATCGTTGCACTCCCTGGGTGACAACCCGGCTTCGCAGGTTTTCGGGCAGGGATGCTGGTAAAGGCGTATCTGGCATTCTCGGTGCTTCCAATGAAATCAGGGATGAGGATTTGCTGTCAGCCGTCAGCGGTCAGACAGTTCTTTTACAGACACGTCAGATTGTGTTGAGGTTTTCTGCCGTGTGTCCTCATTCTCTCAGAACATTGAGGCGATGGGGGAACGCCGTCACTGACCGCACGCATGAAGCCACGACCAAATTGTGGGGCGATCGCACGTTCGCAGGGTATCTTAACAGCAGCAATCTCTTCGCTGAGCTTTATTCGAGCCTTCTATGACGTTTAAGCAGTGTTTGGTGAAACGCGTTCTCCGGTTCGCGAGCCTCTTTCTGACCGTTCTTGCTCTGATCGGGTCTACGGCTGTTTTGCACGTAGAGGCTCAACCAGCGAGCAATCACAGTCAGCTTACGGCTCAGCCTACGATCGTAGTGCGTGTTGCAACGCCCGCAGTGACGGTTGAGCGCTTGCCGTCCGAAGCGCGATCAACCATTAATCTGATTAGAAAAGGTGGACCGTTTCCCTACACAAAGGATGGTACTGTCTTTCGCAATCGAGAGCGACGCTTGCCGCAGGCGGCGACAGGCTATTACCGGGAATATACGGTCAAAACGCCAGGTTCACGCGATCGGGGTGCGCGGCGCATCGTCACTGGGCAAAAGGGCGAAATCTACTACACTGACGACCACTATGCCAGTTTTGTGAGGGTGCAGTAAGACATGGATAATTTGATTGCAGTGCTGAAGGGTGAGCGTCATCCAGGACTTTACAAGCTTGAGACGCTCATCAGCACAGCGACACTCGCAACCCTAAGCCAGGAGCACAACGCTCGCTTGTTCTGCCTTGACGGTACAAAGAGCACGAGCAAAGCAGATTTTCTACAAGCAATTGCAGACGCAATGTTCTTTCCGCGCTACTTCGGGCAGAACTGGGACGCATTGGAAGATTGCCTGACTGACCTGGACTGGCTGAATGGTGATCGCTTCATTTTGCTGTACGAACAGCCAGATCTGTTCGCACAAACTGAGCCGTCTGAGTGGCTGGTTGCACTGGATATTTTGCGATCGACCGTCGCGTACTGGAGCACCAAAAAGCGCACGCTCTCCGTCTTATTCCAAGGCAGTAGCACCGCCTTAGTTGGGTTAGAGTCGCTTTAAAGGGACTCTAACTGCCGACTGTGTCACCGACTTGAGTAAAGTCACGGCTGCCAAAAATCGCTTCGGGGTAGCGGTAAAACTTAAACTCCATCAGGTTGTCAAACGGATCTTGCAGAAAGAACGTGCGATGCTCTAGCGGCAAGCCTGGAAACCGATGTTTTGCCTGCTGGTAAAACGTCAATCCCTTTTGCTGCGATCGCTCTAGCAGCGCTTCCCAGTCCGCTTCTACTGTGAAAATCAGCCCAAAATGTCTGGGATAGATGCCTTTTTGTGGTGTCAGTGGCTCATGGACGACGTGAGCGACTAATTGATGACCCTGTAAATCGAGAATGACGGATTCCGGATTCTCGCGCCCAACGCCACAGCCTAAACCGTCGGCATAGAAGGTTTTGGTCTGAGGGATATTGCTGACGGGGAAGGCGAGGTGGAAGAGGGGAGGCATGGGGGAAAGGATGAAGGATGAAGGATAAAAAGTTTTGAGTTTTGAGTTTTGAGTTAATGTCCTACTGTTTATTGTTCACTCATGTTCACTAACCACTGTTCATAGACCACTGACCACCGTTCACTGTCACAATGAATCTGTTGCACTTCTGAAACGCCGAAGCGATGCTGCCTCTACTCTCTACAACCGCTTTTTCTACAGTTTCCATTTTGCACCTTTTAGCCTTTAGCCTTTATCCTTCATCCGTTCTTACCCCCTGGCTCATTGCCGTTGTCTTAAATACCGTTCTACTGACGATCGTCTGGTTTCTGCCTAAGAAGCTCCTCACACCTGCTGGCATCGTCCATGCGTGGATCTTGGGCGTGTTGGTGTGGGCTTCGTTGGGTTGGCAGGGATACGCTGTCGTGGTGTTCTACTTTTTGGTGGGGTCTGGCATCACAAGGGTCGGCATGGCGCAGAAAGAGGCAGCGGGCATTGCCGAGAAGCGATCGGGTGCACGCGGACCAGAGAATGTGTGGGGATCGGCACTTACCGGGGCGTTGTGTGCGATCGGCAGTTTACTTGTCCCTCTAGTCTTGCCTGCCGAGAGTCGCTGGCTTGTCCCCTTGTTGCTGTTGGGCTATGTGGCAAGTTTCAGCACCAAGCTTGCGGATACGTGCTCTAGCGAAATTGGTAAAGCGTATGGTCAACGTACATTTTTGATTACGACGCTACAGCCTGTACCGCGTGGTACAGAGGGTGCTGTTAGTTTGGAAGGTACGCTGGCGGGCGTGGTTGCTTCAGTGGCGATCGCGCTCGTTGGTTGGGGCGTTGGGCTAATGCCGCTGTGGCAGGTTTTCATTTGCGTTGTGGCAGCCTTCATCGGCACAAATGCAGAAAGTGTCATTGGGGCAACCTTGCAAAGCCGTTTCTCCTGGTTGACCAATGAAGTGGTGAATATTTTGAATACGCTGATTGGGGCGATCGCGGCAATGCTGCTGGTTGAGGGAGTGCGAATCGCGCGCTTAACTTTTTAACGCGAAGCTAGCTTTTTTGAGCTTGCCCCTTAGATAGACAGAATCTAACCAAATTTCATAGGACTTACGCAGAGCGAAAAGCGAAGGGCAACCCAAATTTATAGATTAGGACTTACGCGAGATGTGGTTAGATCCCCGACTTCTGGTGAAAAATTAGCGCTGCCCAGCTTACCGTGTCATAGAAGTCGGGGATCTTTGCGTAAATCCTAACTAATTTAGATTTTAGGGCTTGAGAACAGTTTGAGAGAAATCGGGTTTCTGTACGCAACATAGAGATTCAACTCGATTAAGCGACAACAGGCAGTCAGATCAACCGTTATAATTCTCCTTCTTACTTTTCCCTACACACCTAGATAGCGCCGTAGGAAAGTTTCTAGCGTTTCTAACTTGATGTTAAACGTCGATTCCAGATGCTCAGTTTCAGCAGTCGTGGTGAAAAATTCGTTTGCCAGCAGCGTGCGCAATGTGCCCAGGCTCGAGCGAAGCTTGGGGTTGAATAGCCCGATCGCGCTGCGTAGTCCATCCACTGCTAGAAGCGGCGGATTAAGTAAAAACGGTTCGCGGCTAAAAATGCGGCTGAAGATCTGCGGAATGTCTTCTCGTTTGAGCATTTCGGGTCCACCGACTGAGAAGATCTGGTTGCGTGCGCCTTCCACAGAAACGGCCTCGATCGCCAGCCGCGCTAAATCATCGGTGCTCACGACTGACGTGCGGCTGAGAGGATCACCAATCAGCACGTACACGCCCGTTTGCCGGAACTGTTCTGCCAGGGGTAACAGGTTTGAGGCAAAGCCGGAGGGGCGCAGAATCGTGTGATGCAAACCACTTGCTTGCAGATACTTCTCCACTTCTCGCTTTGCCTTGAAAACGGGCGCATCTTCATAACCCCGATCGACCCCCAGCACCGAAATAAACACAAAGTGCTGGACTCCGGCTGCTTTTGCCTGGTCGATTAGCTCAATATTTGCCTGGTAGTCGAGCGTCTCAGCGTCGCCATTCGATGTTTCGCCAGAGCCATGAGCGCTGATAACGTATTGAATACCCTGACAGGCTTTGTGTAAATCTCGTTCACGGCGCAAATCACCAATGAAGATTTCGGAGCCGCGACTTTCCAATTCAGCATAGCGGGCATTTAGGCGCACGAACGATCGGACAGGCGTTTGACGTTCGCGCAGCAGTCGCACAATGCGACGACCGAGATCTCCAGTGGCTCCAGTGACTAAGAACATGAGTCGTTTTTGGTGGTTAGTTTTTGGTGGTTAGTTTTTGGTGGTTAGTTGGAATGATCCGTGAGGGTTCTAGGAACGTTCGCTTTGCTGGTGTTGATCGGTCTACGCTTACCTCATCGGTAGAAATCGCTGAGGAACTGAAACTAAACAGCTCTACGAAGCCTGAATCTAACTTAGGAGATTTCTAGGAAACAAAATACCCACTGTCTATGCCCTACGGGCAGGCTACGCCAACGACTTCGCTCAGCCAGCTTGCACCCTGAGCGGAGTCGAAGGGTAAAATCTTTTCTGGAAATCGCCTTAATCCTCGCGATGTACAACTTAGGAGTCGAGATCCCTGGTTTCTCGCTGCAATCTTTGGTGCATCTGCTTACCCTGCCAGAAACTGGGGATCTAAAAAAAGCTAACAACTAATAACTAACAACTAACCACTCCTTTTGCAACTATCTAAAGTTCGACCCAAACTGGAGCATGGTCGCTGGGTTGTTCAAGTTTGCGGGGTGCTGGGTCGATCGCACAAGCGATCGCTTTTGTGTACAAAGCTGGCGTGAGGTAAATGTGGTCAATCCGCCAGCCTAGATTGCGCCGAAAGGCTGCGGCACGATAATCCCACCAGCTAAAGTTGCCGCCTTCAAGCGTAAATTTACGGAACGCGTCTGCCAGTCCCAGATCTAGAACCGCTTGCAATGCTTGTCGCTCTAAATCGGTTGCCATCACCATCTTCTCGCGACCCGTTGGATCGTGGATGTCAATGTCTTCGAGCGCAATGTTGAAGTCGCCGCAGATCAGAAGAGCGTGGGGTATGGGGTGTGTGGCTTCGACGTGAGCGCTCAGCCGAACAGTGTGGGGTGTGGAAGCGGCTTCTGACTTCTGACTCCTAACTCCTAGAACTTGCAAATAGTCTCGTAGTGCCTCTAGCCAGCGTAGTTTGTAAGCGTATTTTTCACTGCCGATCGACGAGCCGTTAGGGACATAAAGGTTAAGGATACGAACGCCGTCCAGCACACCTGTAATCACTCGCTTTTGCTCGTCCAGGTCGATCGCACGTTCCCCTAGCAGCGGCGTAAAGCCCGTACTGACTTCGCTGAGCGACTCACGGCTAAGCATGGCAACGCCGTTATAGCTTTTCTGTCCAGAAATGTAAGCGTGATAGCCCAGGTCGGTAAAGGGCTGCTGGGGAAAGCTCTCATCCATCACTTTCGTCTCCTGCAAGCACAGCACGTCTACTGGGTTTTCTTGCAGCCAGCTTACGATATGGCTCAGACGGGTGCGAATTGAGTTTACGTTCCAGGTAGCAACTTTCATCAGGTCAAGGCGATCGGCTTCATGAGAATACAGCAATTTCTAACGCAATGTATCAACGCAACACACTGGGGCATTGCAGTATAAAACTGGTTTGACCGTTGCTGCTCTCAACCCAGATTTTGCCTTCCAGCCGTTCAACCAATTTTTTGACCAGCGCTAAGCCTAAACCTGTACCACCGTGCTTCCAGGGGTCGTTATGGGGAATGCGGTAAAACTTATCAAAGACGCGATCGCGCTCAGCCGCAGGAATTTCAACACCAGAGTTCGTGACGCTAATTTCGATCGTGCTGGTGTGTTTGCTCGACAGCCGATCGCTAGGCGTGGTTCTGCTGGTGGCTGAAGTGCCTTTAAAGGGTTCTGGCTCCTGCGCTGGCATGGCAACCGTGCCAGCAAGCAAGGTAATCGTTTCGCCGCGAGGAGTGTATTTGCAGGCGTTCTGCAAAAGCTCGGTCACGATGCGCTCCAGGTACGAGAAGTCCGTGGTAACGATTGGCATGTCGGGCGCAACGGCGATCGAAAGCGACTGGTGCTGCACCTTTGTACGCTCAAGAAAGGGTTCTGCGACGTGTGGGAGCCAAATTTGCAGATGCAGTGTCGAGAGAAATAAGGGATCGCTGCCAGAGTCGAGTCGGGAAAGATCGAGTAGATCGTTGATCAACCGGATTTCGCGCTCGCCTTCGTCTTTGAGGATTTGGAAGTAGCGGTTGATTTTTTGCACGGAGGCGGGAGGAAGAACAAGCGCAACGGCTTCCGGCTTATCCGTCATGGCTCCCTCTTCCTTTTGGCATAGCGTCACCTCAAGCATCTGAGTTGCCATCTTGATGCTTGACATCGGCGTGCGTAGTTCGTGAGAAACGGTGCTGAGAAAATCATCTTTGAGCCGATTGAGCCGCTCTAACTCAACGACCTGCGCCTGCGCTGCCTGGTAAAGACGTGCCTGACGAATGGCGATCGCGCACTGATTCGTCACTTGCTTGACCAGGCGAATTTCCATCTCGCTAAAGTTGGCATCTCTAGAGCGAAACAGCCATAGATCGCCAATCATCTCTGGCTGACCATTGGTTTGCCCTGTTTCAGCAGCAATAAAAATAGGACAAGCAAGGATGGTGTATTTGGTTTGGATCGGACGCACAGCATTGGAAAACTCTAACAGTGGGCAAAACTGGAGGTGCTGTCCTCCCAGCATCTGCCCATAGATGTCGGGTTCGGCTGCGATCGGCAATTGCCGACCCACGGCAGACGGCAGATCGTGGCAGATGTGCTCATAGGTGATAGTCAACACTTGCTGGTCGAAGTCATAAAGACCACCACTGCAACCATGAAGCTGTAGCCCGATCGCCAGTTCGCGGACTGCCGTCTGAAAAATTTGGGCTTCATCCAGGCTATCGCGCACGCTATCGGTGATGCGTTTGAGCAGTGCTTCGTAGTTGAGTGACTGCTGAAGCTGATGGATGTGCTCCTGAATTTGCCCTTCTAAAACCGTATTGCATTGCTGCACCTGCTGGAATAGTTCTGATTGGTGAATGGCGATCGCAAGCTGAGTGGCTAGCTGTGTGAGCAGATTAATCTCCCATGTCTGCCATACTCGTGGTGCCACACACTGATCCACAATCAGCAGCCCCCAGGCTTGCTCCCCCACTAAAATGGGCATCATCATGCTGGCTTGTACCTGATGCTGAATCAGCACGTCAAGATAAGACTGCTCCAGCCCAGCGCTGTAAAGGTCTGAAACAATCGTTTTTCCCTGGCTCTGACGTCGGTTGAACTTTTCGATCGTCCGATGAGAGTCGCTAATCACCTCACCTAAAAGCGATTGCCAGTTGTCGCCTACTGACTCAACGACGATGACACTTTGGTGATTGGGCTGAAAGCGAGAGATCATTACTCGATCGGCTTCCAACAAGCATCGAACTTCGTTAACGGTCGTGTTCAGAATGTCATCCAGGTGCAACGATTGACGAATGCGCTGGGCGATCGCGTTGAGCAGGCGATCGCGCTCTGCCTGTTGCTTCACAGCATCTTCGGCTCGTTTGCGCTCACGCAGTGCGGCTTGCTGAGCGCTTGCGTCCACGATTAACGCATAGTAGCCCTGAACCTGATGGTGGGCATCCATGTCTGGCGCAAGCACGCCGCTCACATAGCGATGCCCACCAAAGCGATAGGGTAATGCCATCTCATAGGTAGCGGTTTCGCCAGCCAGCGCACGCTCAATATGACCCTGAATTAACTGATAAGCGGCTTCACCAATCACCTCAGACAGATGTTTGCCATACATGTCTGCAACAGATAGCCCAAACCAGGTTTCGTAGGTCTTGTTCGCAAACTGGAACCGTTGGTTGCGATCAATATAGGAGATGCATACGGGTAACGAGTTTGTAATCAGCTTGAGGCGCTCTTCACTGCGTCGCAGTGCCGCTTCGGTCTGCTTCAGGGTCGTAATATCCAGTACAACGCCATCCACCCAAAGCCCCTTGCCAGCGGCATCGTAAACGCCATGCCCCTGTTCGCAAACCCAAACGATCTGCCCATCTGCCCGAATATTGCGATACTCCAGCATGAACGGCTGTTTGGCTTCAATGGCAGCCCGAATCGTGCGGTTGACCTGCTCTAAATCGTCGGGATGACAAATTTGGTTAAAGCTCCGAGCCTTGTTGTTGATGAAGTCAGCAGCCGGATAGCCCGATAGTTTGGCGATCGCGTCGCTGATGAAAGCGATCGTCCAGTCATCATTAAACGCTGCACGGTAAACTGCTCCAGGAACATTGTTAACCAAGGTTCTAAACTGCTCTTCACGCTGGCGTAGCGCTGCTTCTACCTGCTGATGCGCCTGAAGCTCTGCTCGTAACTGTTCGTTTTCTCGCTGCAAGGCAGCCGTGCGCGTCTGTACCTGCGCTTCCAGGGTTTCTTCAAATGACTGCGATCGAGCCCCGGCAGTTTCGTCCTTTGCTGCTTGCGCTGGTTTTTGCGATGGTTGAAACTGCCGTTTTGTCATTCGATTGCGCTCTGATTGAGCAGAAGCGGTCTATAGTCATGCCGACTCTATTAGAGCAAACCTTGGCTCAGCTAGTTGCAGCAAGAAAGACAAACGTTGCGCCTTCATCCTAGAAACCAGAGCGCCAATAAGCTGTCTCACCTAGAATGCCCAAGGTTCTACCACACAATGTAGCCGACTACCACAACTTGTGCGTGCGTGTTATCACAATTAATCGTAATAGTGCCTTTGCTTCACCACGGACTACCAATCAACGTAAAGGCTGACCAGTAGTAAGGATGCGACAACGTATGGGTTTCTGTGCGCTCTGCTAGCGCGATCGGTAGCTGGATGCTGTCGCCACGAGAGCCGCGCAATTGCCCCTCTACGATTTGGACGTTTCCTTTTAACATGGCGAGTTGGGCTTGTCGGAGTGCTTCCGCTTTGATGGGTGCAGTTCGTAGCTGGCGATAGAATTCTGTCATCAGCCCTAGTGTGCCTTCATCGCTGACATACCAAAGGCTTGCCAGAGCTGACTTGACTCCTGCCTGCACTGCAAAGCCAGCAAACCCCAGTTCGGCTTCGTTGCTACCCAACGCGGTACGGCAGGCACTTAGCACCAGTAGTTCAACCGGTGGATTGTTCCAGCCGAGCTGACGGAGCTGGTTGAGCTGAAGCTTTGTCTGCCAAAGCTGGATGTACGAATTACTCAGTGCTCCGGGCTGAAACTCGCTGTGGGTCGCTAGATGGATAATTTGAAACGGTTCCTGTTGCCGTTCGGCTTTCAAGTTTTCTAGGGTGAATGCCTGGTTGAGGAGAGCAGTGCCAGTCCACAACTCTTTCGTAATGACGGACAATTCCGTTGGTACGGCTGGCAGTGGCGGCTGGTCAGTAAACTCAGAGGCTCCCATTGCCAGGACTTTCGCATTCTTGAGGCTGACGTAGCGGGTATCCGTGAGGCTGAGGCTGGGCATGAGTCCAACGCTATACTTCTCGACAAGAAACTGCCGTCCGTCGTGCAGTGCGCCCATCGGCAGAAAGCGCAGCCCCGTATCAGAAATGTAAGCCAGATTGCCAATGCCTTTTGCCTGTAGCTCTGGCTCGATCGGCGCAACGAGCCAGCGATAAAGCTGCTGTGAGGATGCTAAATAGCTGGTAGTGCGGTTCTTACGTGGATCGGTAATTTCATTCAAAAGTTGACGCACGACTCGTAAGACACGGCTGCGTGTCGCCCCAGGCACCAAACGACGAATCGGCTTACCATTCGCAGTTACAACAACAAGTTCGAGTTGGTCGTTGTCATTTGCCAGCGGTTCTTGCTGCGATTGAAGGCTAGACAAAATCTTTAGGCGTTGCCGTCGCGTTGCTGTTCCTGGCGCTGCAAATGCCTCGATCGAGGTTGAAGGTCTGAGCAGACTTTTAGCTTCGGCGAGACCTTTATCCTGTTGCCTTGCCGCCATAGCACCAGACATGGCTCGGCTCACAGGCAGATGCGTCGGCACCGTTGCTACGTTCGGCGGCACAAAAGACGCATAGACTAAAGCGGGCTTGACTCCGGCAACGTCTCCAATCTGGCTGAGGATACTGGCTGCATCCTGAGCTGTCTTTGGCATCGCATCAGGTAAATCCAGGTATGCCTCAAACTCGCCGATCGCGTCTTTTTCCAACTCTGCTTCAGTTGCAGTAGGGTCATTAAAGCCGACAGCCGTTACTTCGGGGGTTTCTGGCGGTAGCGGTAGCTCTGGTGTGTTGGTCAAGATGTCGGTGGGATCATCCTGGGGTAAATTAGGTGACCCTCTTGGCGGTAGCTGGTTCGGGGGTGGCTCTTTCGGCGGCAGTTCGTTCGGGGGTAGCTCCTGTAAGGGTGGTGCCGTCGTCAAAATTTGAATCGTGCCCTGGGTGAGGCTTTGAGAGAACGATCGCGTCGGTGAGATCAGATTGGGTGCCGTAGCTGAACCAGCGACGATCGCGCCAGCCGTACCGTTTATGGTCGCAGCTCCCACTACAAACGGCACATTCACCGCACCACCGCCATGTTGAATTGTAATGGAGCCGCCGCTGTCTGCTGCTGTCGTGATCGTTGCCAAGAGAATGGTCGAGGGATTGGTGCTGGTGAATCCAGTGCCTCGAACAAAGCGCCCAGCCGTTAAGCTGACCGAACCGCCAAGGCTGCCTGGCTGAGAAGCACTGGCATCGATCGACGCGAAGGTGATATTGCCACCGCTGCTGGGTGCTTGCAGCGTGACGTTACCACTACGACTGAAGCCTGTTGTGAGCAAATTTCCTGTTGCAATGGAGCCGCCGCTGGAGACGGCGATCGTTCCCCCCACGCCCTGCCGACTAAAAAGGCTGCCCGCATTGGTAGCGATGTTACCAGTCGCAAGGCTGCCCTGTGCGACTAGCGTCACATTGCCTGCGCTTTGTGCTCCGACTGTGGTGATGTTACCAACGGCTAGAGTGCCACCAGCGGTAAGATTCACCGCGCCGCCGTTATAGCCAAATCCCATGCCGCCGTCAAAACTTGTGGTGTCGATCGCCCCTGCCGACAAGTTGCCCGATGCGGCTAACGTAATCGTCCCAGCATTGGCAAAGGGTGCAGCAGTTCTGAACGAACCGAGCGTGAGGTTTGCGCCAGAAATGCTGATATTGCTTGAACCGTAGCCTAAACCAGTGGTGATGGTATCGCCTGCATTCATCAAGAAAGAACCGACCCCATTGCGATCGGCATCTGCCCGAAAGGTAATGGATGTCACCGCTGGGTTGAGGTTGAGGGTGCCATTGACTAGCGGCTGAACGGTAATATCATTCGTCGCTTCTAAAATGATATCACCGCCAATATTCTGGAGGGCATTCTGTGAAATGGTGAGCGTCGCACCCGCAAAAGCATCGCTAAAAATTGTGGGAAGTTGCCCATCGGCGGCACCGTAGCCATTGCCTGCCACGATCGTGATATTCGCTGGATCCAGCAGTACAGTCCCCAACGTGCCCGCTGGTGCACTGGCATCGACCAAACCGTGATACGCAAGACTGCCTTTGCTGGACACTTCGACAAAGCCGCCGTTGCCCGTCTGGGTGCCACCACGAGCGCGAATGGTGCCGAAGAATTGAGTCACGGTGTCTGACCAAACGGTGACCCGTCCGCCAGTTCCATTCAGGAGACTGTCAGCAGCAATCACGGCACTAAAATCAACCAGCGTACTAGATGCATTGGGCACCGTGCCTTGCCCTCGATCGCCGCCACCCAAAAGAACAGTGCCACCGCCTATGCCACCAGACGCACTAATGGTTGCCCCGATCGCTGCCACCTGACTGCCTAACACCTGCACAGTCCCACCCGTTGAGAATGCCCCTGATGTTACACCTGACGCATTGACAAGACCGCTGGCGATAGTGGTTCCTGGCGCAACTAGAATACTTTGTTGAGCGGCTAGCAGGCGAATGGTTCCATCTGGGTTAACCGTGATGCCCGTTGCGCTTTGCAAATTTCCACCCGTAAGTAAGGCTGGCAAGGACGCGATCGGCAACGCCCATGCATTGGGCAAGGACGACTGAGGCGTGTTAGTTGTCTCAACGTTGGGTTGGCTGAGCGGATTCAGCTCAAAACTCAGCAGACTTCCTGGTTGGTTTAGCCGCACGAGCGATTGCCCCGGTACTGCGGCGATCGTGATCTGTCCTCCCGGTGCTGTCAGGGTGCCTGTGTTGACCACGGTGCCACCCAGAAGAGAGAGGCTTTGCCCTGGGGCAACAGCGAGCGATCCCGCATTCACGATCGACCCTGGCTGGGTGACGGTAAAAGCAAAGGCATTGGGATCCCCCATCAGCGCTGTGTAGTCATTGGAGCCGATCGCGCTGAACCAACGGCGATTAAAGTCAATCCCTGTCGCTGTTGTGGCTGTGAAAGCGCCCGACACATTCAAGCTGGCATTCGCGCCAAACACAATCCCCGCTGGATTGACCAGGTAGAGGTTGGAAGTCCCACCTGTCACCTGAACCAACCCATTAACCACAGACGCATCCCCGCCAACCACTCGCCCAAAAATGTTGCGGATTTGAGGCGTGGCAAGAAAATTAGCGACTTGGTTGCTCGTCAAACCAAACTGCTGAAAAGTGTGGAAGAGATTTGCGCCATCCTGCGATCGCGTACCACCGCTAATATCTAAACGACTGCCGTTAGGAGTGACGATCGTGCTCGTCCCATCCGTCGCAGGCACGATCGACTGAGCTTGAGCCATTTCTGCTGGCAGCAAGCCCGCGCAGGGTAAACAGACAAGCGAACCCACCGCAGCTATGGGCATTAACACATAAGCTGGACGCGCCTTACGGCGTAAGCGAAAGCGTCCTGCTGGCAGTTGTACCTGAAGCTCAAACTGCTTGTCTAACCCTCGTCGCTGGAGTGCTCGCTGGATAACCGTTCGCGATCGCAATACCTGCTCCAAGCGCCATTGCTGCGAAGCATTGCCCTCATGATGGCGGTAATAGTAGAGCGGCTGACCAACATGGCGCACCGCCGTCGCTTCCGAAAGGCGCAGGCACAGATCATAATCCTCAACATAATCCAGCGAGTCATCAATGCCGCCGATCGCATCGAACACCGATCGCCGCAGCAGGCGAAAGTGAAACGTCATGAAATCCAACAACAGGCGCTCTGGTGAGTAAGGAATCTGGCAGCGCTGACCGTAACCCAGCACGCGATCGGCGGCATCCACATCCCAATAGTCGGTGTACACCATGCCCACCGATGGCTGAGCGTTGAGTACAGCGATCGTTGCCTCCAGCGCGGTAGGAGCCAGGCGATCGTCGCTGTCAACCCAACCCAGATAAGCTCCTTTCGCGATCGCACATGCCCCTTGCAGTGATCGCACTCGTCCCTGATGCGGTGCTGCAATCACGCGCACTCGCGCATCACGGCTAGCCCAGTCACGTGCGATCGCCAACGTGCGATCGCTTGAGCCATCGTCCCACACCACCAGCTCGAAGTATGAGTAGGTTTGTGCTAGAACACTTTCAATGGCAGTACCCAGAAATTGCTCCCGGTTGTAAGCCGTGATCACCAAGGATACTAAGTTCAGAGCACGATCGTCGCAGAGCTTCCTATCAGTCAGGTCATACATCTGCAAGCAAGGTTCTTGAACAGGACAGCCGCGCTGGGTTTTCAACACCCTGTTCCATTCCCCTTGATCAATGCCCATAGAGAGAACCATGTAAAAGTGCTGGTAAAACAAGGGGCTTGCACCAATGGGCTGTCAGTGGGTCTAGATTGCTGACCCACTGATCGAAAAGGTGCTCTCTCAGCTAATCGGGTTTCCGCTTTGCTTAGCCCACAATCCCTCGCTACATAATACTGATTTCCACCGCGATCGCTGTGCTGTCAAATGAATTCAAGTCGCTATCACTAAACCTTAAACAGCAAAAGCGTTCCTCTCAAATTTCTTCAAGAGGAACATTTTTTGCTGTTTAAGGCAAATTGAACGTTGGTGCTTACACCGCAGCGAGCACTGGAGCTGGCGCAAAATAAGCGTTCTGCTCAGCACGCAACTTGTCAGAAAGGCGGTTAGGCGGCAATTCTACATCGTTATACGTAAGTGCCTGGTCTTTAGGGATGTCGCGCTTCAAGCGGCAACCCTCCGCTAAGCCCATTGGCAAGAGATTCTCTGCTTGCACAACCGTAGAATTTTCGCACTGACCATACGTCATATAGTAGCCGATGCCATCCAGCGTTTCGCCAGCCTTTAAGTCAATCTTGGCGACGGTAATCACGTCCACAATAGGACCCGCGATCGGAGTCATCACTGCATCGCGGAACAGTACAACACGCGCTACCGACAGCGGCACCTCAAAGTGACACAGGTGATACGGCGTATAGAAGCTATAGAGCGGACCTTCACCGAGTTTGTAGAGGTTGAGGTAATGCTGCTGCTTTAGATCATCGTGCGTGCCGAAGACAAACACGCCAGGACCGGGCTTTGTGCCCACCACATAATCGACAATGCCGCCCAACTCTTTGAGTTGATCCACATCGTACATGCCAGTCATTTCATCCACATGACCCTTGAAGTCGTAGCCCAACATGCCGCGTTTAGCGACTTTCATGCCAGTAGCATTGGCAACGATCGCCTGTTCAAAGGAGATTTTGCTACCATCGGCAAAGCTCGTGACCATGTGCGCCTGCTGTCCCCACTTCTTCGCGAACCCTTCTTGAGTCGTGGGATTACGATATGGGTCTTGCAAGCCTTTGATATTGCCACACAGCAATGGGGTTAGACCAATGCTCTTAACGAAGCGGTAGAGGTTCACCTCCACGCCCGGTTGGTCGCCATCGCAGGCAGAGAGAATCACCCCAGCACGATCGGCATAAACCTTAAGAATCGGTCCAATCGTGCCATCCAGTTCAGCATTCATCAAAATGACATGCTTTTTGTGCGCGATCGCGTCCAGAACCACTTCGGCACCAAATTCGATCGTGCCTGTCACTTCAATGAGCGCGTCAATGCCTTCTGCCCGACACAGCAGCATGGCATCATCAGTCACCGCATACTTGCCCTCAGCGACTGAGGCTTCTAAATCAGCAACCGTGTTCACCACCTGAAACGATTCGATGCCCGCTTCGGTGTAAGCACGCTTTGCCCCGTCTAAATTGCGGTTGAAAATAGCCACCAACTCCATCCCTGGAACCGAATTCGCAATTTGGTTCGCAATGCCGCGTCCCATAAAGCCAGCACCAATCATGCCAACTTTGACGGGCTTTCCCGCTTCTGCACGGGCTTTTAAGGCAGTATCAACAATAAACATGGGTAACTCCTGAAGACAAATGGGCTTGGTTGGGATAGTTTCTGATCAACATGCCAAGCGTGACGCGAGCTGAAGCTTTGATCGCTTGTGCCATGCTTCCCGAGTGCAACTGTGCTTACGCAGGAACGGGCTCAAAAAGAGACCAGGCAGCATCCTTTTCAGAAATGACCGTCACCGAAACTGGCCAGGCGATCGCAAAGGCTGGATCGTCATAGCGCAACCCACTCTCGTAGCCTGGCGTGTAGAACTCACCCACTTGATAAACGACTTCTGCCTCATCCGTCAGCGCTTGATAACCGTGGGCAAATAGCTCTGGTACGTATAGCGCTCGTCGATTTTCTGCCGTCAATTCCACACCAATGTGTTGTCTGTAGGTGGGAGACTCAGGGCGCATATCAATAATGACATCGTAAATGGCACCTTTTGTGCAGCGCACTAGCTTGGTTTCACAGGCGGGTGCAACCTGGTAGTGCATTCCTCTCAGCGTCCCTGCCTTGTAGTTGAACGACAGATTGCATTGAGCGACGGTTGGCTTCAGTCCGTGATCCTCAAATTCCTTGGCACAGAACGTCCGGGCAAAGCCACCACGATCGTCGTTACGCAGCTCTAGATCAATGATAAACGCGCCTTTTAACTTGGTTTCAGTGAACTTCATGACTTGCTCCAAAAGAAATCTTTGTCAATTTGCTGAGTGCGAATCAGGTACTCAAGCTGCTTCAGACGCGTAAAGCCACGTGACTCAAACACTTCTTGCGTCATGTCAATGCGGGTGAACAAGTCGAAAAGTTGCTGTGCGCCGCGTTGTGCATTCCAGTCACATTTGAAGCCTGGCAGTTGAGTGTTGATCTTCTCAAAAGAGACGCGGTAGCTGCGGTTATCCGAACCACTTTCGCCAAAGCTAAGTTGGCAACCCTCAAAAACGCTGGCAATGGTTTCGGCAATCTCTTTCACGCGGTAGTTATTTGCCGTATCACCCACGTTAAACACCTGATTGTGCACGATGTCGCGGGGCGCTTCCAAGGCACAGGCGATCGACTTCGCAATGTCTAGTGCATGAACCAGCGGTCGCCAAGGCGTACCGTCGCTAATCATCTTGATCTCTTTCGTTGTCCAGGCGAGACCTGACAGGTTGTTCAGCACAATGTCAAAGCGCATCCGAGGAGACGCACCAAACGCCGTGGCGTTCCGCATGAACGTCGGCGAGAAATTGTCATCCGCAAGGGGTCTGACATCCCGCTCTACCAGCGTTTTACACTCAGCATACGCAGTCTGGGGATTGACGGGAGTCTCCTCGGTGGTCAGCCCATCACCGCTGGCAACGCCATAGACACTGCACGAAGACATATAGACAAAGCGGCGGACACCAGCCGCTTTTGCCATTTCAGCTAACCGTACCGAACCTTTGTGGTTGATGTCATACGTAATTGTTGGGGACAGTTGCCCAGTGGGGTCGTTGGACAATTCTGCCATATGGACGATCGCCTCGATACCGACCAAATCTTCAACCGTAATATGGCGAATATCTTTGTTGAGGGTCTTAGCCGTCAAGTCTGTGCCGTTGTACAGCCAGCCAACCTTGTAGTAGCCCGTATCAACCGCAGTAATTTCATGCCCGCGCTCCATCAAGAGGGGAGCCAGTAAGGAACCAAGATACCCTTCTGTTCCAGTCACCAGTACTTTCATTGCGTCTTCCTCATCATTGGTCTAAACGTTGACTGCTGTGCGTAAATGTTGCTGCGCGGGGATTTGCGCCACGACGGCTTTGCCGATTTCAATGGAAGAGGTCGCTGCAGGGGAGGGGGCATTACAAACGTGAACGGAATGCTGACCTTTGATAATCAGAAAATCGTCTACCAACTTGCCATCGTTCATCAGCGCCTGTGCCCGCACACCCGCATGAGTGGGCACTACATCCGCAGCCTGCACTTCTGGAATCAGACGTTGCAAGCTATGAACAAACGCAGCTTTGCTGAAGGAGCGAATAATCTCCTTGATCCCTTCATCAGCGTGCTTGGCAGCTAATTTCCAAAAGGCGGGATAGGTCATAACCTCAGCGAAGTCACGCAGGTCAAAGTCGGTCTTTTTATAGCCTTCACGCTTGAGACTGAGCACTGCATTGGGACCAGCATGGACGCTGCCGTCAATCATGCGGGTAAAGTGAACGCCAAGGAACGGGAAGTCAGGGTTGGGGACGGGATAGATTAACCCTTTGACCAGGTAGCGTTTTTCGGGGGTTAGCTCGTAGTATTCCCCACGAAACGGCACAATCTTTGCTTCAGGGTCAACGTTGCCGAGTTTGGCGATGCGATCGCTGTGTAAGCCTGCACAGTTGATCACAAACCGCGTTTCAAAGGTGCCCTGATTGGTTTCAAGTACCTGCCCTGTCGTTGTTTCAACAATCTTGAGGACTTTGGTGTTGAGGCGCAAAGCGCCACCACCTAGTTGAACAAGTTCAGCGTATTTTTGACAGACTTTTTTATAGTCAGCGATGCCTGTGGAAAAGACCTGTACTCCGGCAATGCAGTTGACGTGCGGCTCAATTTCACGGACTGCTTCTGCGGTGAGTCGCTTGACTTTAATATCGTTCTGCAAGCCGCGCTGATAGAGGTTTTCCAGTAGTAATAGCTCTTTTTGCTCAGTGGCGACAATGACCTTACCGCAAACTTCGTGAGGGATGTTGTGTTCCTGACAAAAGGCGACCATTGATTGGGCACCTGCGCGACAAAAGGTTGCTTTGAAGCTGCCAGGTTTGTAGTAAAGCCCAGAGTGGATCACGCCGCTATTGTTGCCAGTTTGGTGAAACGCCCAGCGACTCTCTTTTTCAAGCACCAGGATCTTTGCGTCGGGATAGCGCTGGCTCAGGGCAACGCCCGTGGAAAGACCGACGATGCCACCACCGACGATCGCAAAATCGTACATAAATATTTGCCCCTAATGAGTTTGCCCTTCATGAGACTGTCAATCAAATGTAGCGGTCTGCTGTCAACCTTGTTGGACTTACCATACCTTCCAGGGTGCTTTTCCCTTTTGCCACAGATCTTCCAGGTAGTTTTTGTCCTTGAGTGTATCCATTGGTTGCCAAAAGCCATCATGCTTGAAGGCGGAAAGTTTGCCATCGTGAGCCAGCTTTTTCAAGGGTTCGTGCTCCCACATCACGGTGTCATCAGCAATATAGTCAATGACTTCTGGCTCTAGAACGAAGTAGCCACCGTTAATCCAGGCTCCATCACCTTCAGGCTTTTCGTGGAACTGCATGATTTTGGTTTGTTCTCTGGTGAGGGAGATGGCACCAAAGCGTCCGGGAGGCTGTACTGCTGTCAAAGTAGCCGATCCGCCTTCAGCTTTGTGAAAGTCGATGAGCTTAGCGATGTTAATATCGCTCACACCATCGCCGTAGGTAAAGCAAAAAGTTTCATCCCCAACATGCTCTCGCACACGCTTCAGCCGCCCACCCGTCATCGTGTTTTCACCCGTATCAACCAGCGTGACGCGCCATGGTTCAGCCTTCCCTGCGTGAATGTTCATCTGGTTGAATCGCATATCAAAGGTGACATCTGACATGCGTAGAAAGTAATTGGCAAAAAACTCTTTGATGACATACCCTTTGTAGCCGCAGCAGATGATGAAGTCGTTGACTCCGTGGGCTGAGTAGGTTTTCATAATGTGCCAGAGAATCGGCTGACCGCCAACTTCAACCATCGGTTTTGGCTTAATTGCCGTTTCTTCACTCAACCGTGTACCCAGTCCGCCAGCCAATATCACTGCCTTCATGCAACACCTCTTAAAATCTGCAACAAACAAAAGTTACGCTCACTATGCTAATCGTCAGACATCGGTATGTCAGTAAAGGGATGGTGAGTCAGCTAGTTGGTTTGTGAAAAAAGCAAGAAGATCTACGGTAATGTGCTGAAGCGCTAATGCAGGCATGAACATCTTTTAACGAGAAAATTCTTTGCAAGCATCCATCTTTGAGCGGCGAGTTTTTAGCCTTACCATTTCAGCCTTACCAAGTGTTATCGGGTAGCCTTTTTACTGCCCAAAGCTATCTTTTTACTTTGTGAGTGCTTTAGGCAGCCCTAATACTACTTACCACTTGAGTTGTTTTTAACAGTGGCGGCGCTATTCCCTGGCGTGAACAAACTGTTTTATGGTGGTCGGGGCTGCGTGGCTCTGTATCAATTTCGCTAGCACTCAGTATGCCGATCGTAGTCATGGGGCGCGAAGAAAATATTGCGAACTCGTTTGGGGTGGTGTGATTTACCTTGCTAGTTCAGGGTTTGACCGTTAAGTGCCTGTTAGGAAAACTCCATTTACTTGACGATCAATTATTGCAAGAACAGTCTTTGGCATTCATTGCTCGTCGGGATGCACTCAATCACGTCGCCATACATCTGAACCAAGCAAGTACTCAACTGGCGCTCAGTTCTAAAATGCAGCGATCGCAACTGGAATTTGTCCAGCAACAGCTTCAACAGCCACAGTTAGAGATTCAGGAAAGGCAAGAACAGCATGCTCAATTAAAAGCGTTTAGCGTGCAGCAGCATCAAAAAGAACTGCTGGCGATCGAGGCGAGCACATTGCAAAATTTGTGCAGTCTGGCTTATTAAAAACCTCGCCGCTGCCCATGATGCAAAAAGCCTTTAAATGAGGTAAAAACCTGGCGAACGAACAGATGCTTTGAGAACATGTCCATGTCTCACGCTCAAGCAAGGCGAGTCACAGACTGATTGATACGTGGTCTACCAAACCGCTCCCAGGCATTGCCGCCCCGTAGAAAAAGCTCAATCCAGCGCACAGGCTCTCCTCCCGCAGGCGATGCCCAGCCGGAACTGCCAGGAGCAAACGCTAACGTGCCTTCAGCGACCTTGAAGCTGCCGTCCGAGTAGACTGCATCACTGACCACATCACCAATGCGCACCACAATTTTGGCTTCAGGCTCTAAGTGCAGCGTGTGCGCTGGAATGGTCGTCTTAATGTTGCCATAGCCATCGACCCAGGCAATGCGATCGAGTGGTACATCGGGAATTTGAGCAGGCATCAAGGGATCTCCCAGCAAGCTGAAGTCTGCTTTCGCAATGGCAGCAGCAGCCGGAGGAAAGACATCCCGCGAGCGAAACTGTGAGCCACCGCGAGACACGTTGACCATCTGCAACACCTTGGCATGATCTTTGATGAATGAAAGCGTATAGCCTGCATTCACACCCACCACTTTGACCCCGTTTGGCAACAGCGCATACGTCAAACCTTCTCCTTCATTGTCCTGCCGAGCTTCTGGATCATCTTGGCGAGGGGCACAGTTGTGATAAAGGAGACGATCGCCAGAACCAGGATTGAGACCGAGTTGGGCAAGCCAAAACCCGGTTGCCAGCGTACTAAAGGGCGGTACTGATAGAGTCTGTATTTGTGCAGTAGGCAAAGCCATCAAAAGACGCTGTGTGACCTCGGCAAACGCCGGATCGCCCGTCCCGTAGTCAGCGATGATGTGAACAAACATGCAGTGCGCTCAGATAAAGGGACAATTAACCTCACAAGCAGTCTAGGCGCGATCGCTCATGCGGGCAAGATCTAACCATCACGTTTAGGCTCAATCGGTTGGGATGCAAGACCTGGCAAAACCTGCCCTGCCCAACGGTAAATCTCTTAGCAATCGCTTGAGTTTACGATCAAGAAAGTAAACCGTAGTTTGAGAACGCAAGTTGCCGTTTTCCTTGTGAAAAACACTAAAACGCCTCTGCAAGCTACTGAAACGAATCAACAAACAGACAAAATGAGAAAGTCAATGGTCTGTTTACTTGCGGAAACCACCAAAATGAATGAGTGCTTTGGTGAAATGAGACAAACCGCAGTTTGAGCAAGCAAAGCAAAAAAACGATGTTATAAGGTGTTTTGATGGCACGATCGCCGCTTCAACTGCCCGCATGGCTGCATTGGCTAGACACTTGCTCCAGCACAAATACCTGGGCGATCGCGCATCTTGCCAGTTTGCAGCACGGGGATGTTGTGTTTACACCGCAGCAAACGGCTGGACGTGGGCAGCGCGGGCGATGGCATTCACCTGAAGGCGTGTTGACGGCTAGTTTTGTACTGGAGCAAATTCCGGTCGCACAATTGCCGATCGTCAGTTTGGGAGCAGGTCTGGCAGTGATTTACGCAGTTGAGGATCTCTTGCCATTGCAAGGCGTGTTGCGCTTAAAGTGGGCGAATGATGTGCTGCTAAAAGGGCGAAAGCTGGCAGGCATTCTGTGTGAAGCGAGTGCAAACAGCAGCGTGGGGCGCGTTGTCGTGGGGATTGGTTTAAATTGCTGCGTGGATTTTGAGCAAGCTGGGCTTGATGATAGCGCGATCGGGCAGGCAATTAGTTTGCATCAGGTTTCCCAAGTCGTACCTGACACGCTTTTGCTGCTAGAACGCTTGCGTCATTATTTGCTCCAAACGGCAGGCTTGCTTCAGTCAAAGTCACCTGATCCACTTGTAAGTCCCGGACTGCAAGCACTCTTACCCGCTCTCCGCAGTCGTGATGCGCTGCTAGGTCAGCCTATCTGTGTTGAGACAGGCAATGAAACGGTGGCGGGAGAAGCAGCCGGAATCAGCGATCGCGGTCATCTCCTGTTACAACTGCCCAACGGTGAGGTGCGATCGTTCGTTTCGGGGCATATCCTTTGGTAGCACCAAGAGTAATGATCTCCGTTTGAGCGCTTAGATTTAGCGGCTATAGAGTTGCGTAAGCGCGCGAAGACGATCGCTCAATGTTGATGTGAGCAGATCTGAACTTTGATACCGCCAGCGCCAGTTGCCTGCATTGTGGCTGGGATCATTCATGCGCGATCGACCGTCCAAATCCAGCAGATCTTGCAAAGGAATGATAGCGAGGTCGGCAACAGAGGCTAACGCGGTACGAATTAGCAGCCAGTTGATTGAATCAATAGCATCCGGTGAAGCGTAGCCTAAATACGTTGCAAGAAACTGTTTCTCTGCTGCGCTTGCCGCTTGCCACCAGCCAATCCCCGTATCATTGTCATGCGTACCCGGATAAACCACTGTGTTTCTCACATAATTGTGAGGCAAGTAGGCGTTACTGGAAGCGTCGCCAAAGGCAAACATGAGAATGCGCATCCCTGGAAAGTCAAAGCGATCGCGCAGCGCCTCTACTTCAGGTGTAATAATGCCTAAATCTTCTGCCAGGATAGGTAATGTTCCGAGTGCCTGACCAAGCGCTTCAAAAAATTGTTCACCAGGCGCTTGAATCCATTCGCCGTTAATGGCAGTTTCCTCACCAGCAGGTACTTGCCAATACGCCTCGAACCCGCGAAAATGATCAACTCGCACAATATCCACGTACTGTAATGTGACTTGAAAGCGCTTAATCCACCAGGCAAAATTGGTTTTCTGTGCCTGTTCCCAGTTATAAACAGGGTTGCCCCACAGTTGCCCTGTGGCGCTGAAATAATCGGGCGGCACACCCGCAATAAACGCTGGTTCAAACGTAGTTGGATCGAGCTTGAAGAGATCTGGATCTGCCCATACATCCGAACTATTGTGACAAACGTAGATGGAAATATCGCCAATAATTTTGATGTTTTTACTATTCGCGTAATGGCGCAATTTTTGCCACTGAGCAAAGAAGGTGAACTGCAAAAAATGATGAAACTGAATGCTGTCCTGTAACGCGTCTGTTTGAGCTTTGATGGCATCAGGCTCGCGTCGTGCGATCGTAGGTTCCCATTGATGCCAACTCTTACCACCGTTTGCTTCCAGCAACGCCATGAACAGCACGAAATCATCGAGCCAGGACACTTGTTCCTGACAAAATTGTGCGAATTGTACGTGTTGTTCGGGCGATCGAGCTTTCTGGAAGCGATCGCACGCCAGCTTCAGAAAGTGCATTTTATGCGAAATAACTTGCTCAAAGTTGACTTTTTCAGGATCACCCTCTGCTAGTGGCGTTAATTCATTGGCATCCAGTAAGCGATCGCTGACTAACTGTTCCAAGTCAATTAGTAGTGGGTTCCCAGCAAACGTGCTGAAATTCATGATGTAAGGAGAATGCTCATAGCCTGTCGGTCCTAATGGCAACACCTGCCACAACGTTTGACCGCTGTTCTCCAAAAAATCGACAAACTCGTAGGCTGCTTTGCCTAAATCACCAATACCAAAACGGCTTGGTAGAGAGGTTGGATGCAGCAAAACACCACTAGCACGCTGAAAAGTCATATTTTTTCGGTAACGCTGGTTTAAAAACAAACGGCGGTTCTAACTGAAATCACTGTGTTGTCTCAGTCAGTTTAAAACCAATGCTCATACCCAGTATGAGAGCGCTTTGATTAAATACACCTACCTTTAGGAATGACTTTCATCCATTTTTCAAGGAATCAGACGTGCGAGCGCGCCTTTTTTGCACAGTGTAAAATAGCTTGCTCTATTTAGCCACCCGCTCAAGTTCCTCGCGCAAAACTCGTCTCAATGTTGCTTCTAACGGCTCACGTTTTTGCTGAATATGTTGGCGCAAGGCTTCATTGATCAAACTTTGGTAATTGCCGCCGCCTGCTGCATGAACCTGTTCTCGAAACCATGCCAAGACGTCATCGTCTAACCGAATGGTTATGCGAGTCTTTCCAGCGACGATCGGTTCGATCGCGCCACGCTTTCCTTGCCTAAAATCGTACTCTGCTTTCATGATTGACCTTTCTAATTACTCTGACTGATTCTCACGGACTTTTTGCTTTGCCTCAATCAGCTTGGTCAGATGCTCTAGAAACTGGAGTTCCACGCCTTCTGTGTGGACGCGATCGGCTAAGGCATAAAACGCTTCATCATCCGTCCGATAACTTAGAACATGCAATAGAGCGCTTTATGCTTTGGGACGGACTTCAAACGCAAGTTGGGAACGGTAGAAACAGACATCAAATTCTAAGAAAAAGTTCATTCGACCCAGTAACAGCGGCGCATCATCAGACAAACTCCACGCAAAAACTAACCGCACTGGGGCAAAATCGCTCATTTGTGCCGAAACCAGTAAACCCCGTGCCTCGACCGAAGCCAAGTTGCCAGCCAAAATTACAGAGGTTGTCTGCTCCTCCCAAGTTGCGCCAAGCTGTACTCCAACGCTGTACGGTAAGACGTTGACGCTTGCACCAGTATCCAGCAGTGCCGAAACCTGCACCGATGAATCTCGATAGGTGAGAGACAACGGTAATTGAGGTAGGGCATCGGGAACACCGAAGGTATCAAACCCCTCTATAAAGTTAAAGCGCTGAGCCTTACGCATTTGGCGCTGTTGAATCCGTTTCTAAAAGTTGACCGAGCTTGTGAGCCGCCTCGTGTGAGTTGAGTGGCGACCAAAGCGAATAGGTTGCTCCAGCTTGTAGGCTTGGCTCTTCTTCTTTCGCTAACTCTGCAATGAGGAACTGCATTACTTGCAATTTACCTGCGCGTGGCAAATTTTTGAGCGTTGGAAACAGGTCTGCTGTAATCATAGGGGCAGGCGCAATGTGTGACGTTTCTATTTTCTCATAGCTTCCAGGATCACGATGCGTCAGACGATCGATCGCGCCGTCCAATTATTCTGCCTGATGCTCTAGAGACTGGAGTTCTATACCTTCTGTGTGGACGCGATCGGCTAAAGCATAAAACGCTTCATCATCGGTTCGGTGGCTTAAAACATAGGCTCTCAGATCGGCGATCGGCATAGCCGTAAAGTTGGGCTTTGTCATAGAACTTTCTCTAGATCCAGGTCAAGCAACCTCACTGGATGCTGTTTGCTCCTCCAAAAACGTTTGGGCTTCCTCTGCTTCCAGTTCCGCCAGTTTCGCCGTCAGTTCTGCCAAGCGTCGTGTTGCATTTGCCCGACGCACTGGGTGCTTTTCTTTCCAGAGCCACTCACTCTCAAAATAAACGGCGTAGCGAATCGCTTTAATGGAGTCAGGCGGCAAAATGTAATCTTCAGAGTTCTGGCTAGTCATGGCAGAAACCTCATTTCAGTTTCAATCAGTAGTAGGCGGCGCTGGGTCTCATTGTAAGTATGTCGAATACCAAGAATGGCATTTTCAGCGACACCGACATCGTAACGTGTCTCAGTTGGCGTTAAATCGGGATGCCTTGCAACGATCGTATAATTTCCGGCTGGCACATCCTGAAATGTTGCGGTTGCCGTCCGGAAATCAACAGGCTGTTGCGCCTCAAACAGTCCATCACGAGCGATTAGGACGAGGATAAGCTCCCCGTTAATAGAGGACATTGCGACATCACTTTGATTGTGAACTGCGACGTAGATGGCTGCCATTTGCTTCGGTTATCACTTGAAGCCGCATGAAAAAAGGGTGGACATTGCCCACCCTCAAAACGTTTGTTACGTTTAGCGTTACTCAATCCCTTCGATGCGGTCTTCGACTTCTTGATAGAGTTCGCGGAGGCGATCGAGGTTCTCCTCGGTGGTTTCCCAATAACCGCGACCGTTGGCTTCGAGCAGCGTCGTCACCATCTTGCGGTAAGAGCTGGGGTTGAGGTCAAGCAAGCGCTTGGACATTTCCTCATCTTTGAAAAACGTCTCGTTGGCATCTTCGTAGACCCAGTTATCCACTGCGCCTGCCGTAGCTGACCAGCCCATCGTGTTGACCAACCGCTTCGACAGTTCCCGCACGCCTTCGTAACCGTGACTCAGCATCCCTTCGTACCATTTGGGGTTGAGCAATTTGGTACGGGCATCCAGACGGACGGTTTCGGAGAGGGTGCGAACCTGAGCGTTAGCAGTGGTGGTGTCGGCGATGAAGGAGGTGGGCGCTTTGCCGTCATTCCGCAGGCGAGACACGACTTTGGTGGGGTCGGAGTCGTAGTAGTGAGAGACATCCGTCAGCGAGATTTCCGACGAGTCCAGGTTTTGGAAGGTGACATCCGCCGTCTTGAGAGCAGACTCGAAGATCTGACGGTCTTGCGCCATCGTGCCAGGGTTGTCGGACGAGAAGGCGAAGGATTTCCGCGCCAGGTACATATCCTGAAGTTCGGCTTCGGTTTCCCAGGTGCTATTTTCCACCGCTAGGTTGATGTTGGAGGAGTAGGAACCGGAGGCGTTGGAGAAGACGCGAGTCGCAGCCTGCCGCAGGTTGATACCCATTTCTTCGGACTGCTTGAGGGCGTGCTTGCGGACAAAGTTCATTTCCAGTGGCTCGTCGGCTTCGGCAGCCATTTTCACGGCGCGATCGAGCAGTGCCATCTGATTAATGAACAGATCGCGGAATACACCGGAGCAGTTCACAACCACGTCAATGCGAGGACGACCGAGTTCCTCCAGGGGAATGAGTTCCAGCTTGTTCATCCGTCCCAGCGAGTCGGGCAACGGAGCCACACCCAGCATCCAGTAGATTTGCGCCAGCGATTCGCCGTAGGTCTTGATGTTGTCGGTGCCCCAAAGAACAGCGGCGATCGTCTCTGGATGTTGCCCATTGTTGTCAGCGCACTGGCGGGCAATGAGGCGATCGACGACCACTTTGGCAGATTTGATTGCTGCGGAGGTGGGAATCGACTGTGGATCGAGGGCGTGGATGTTTTTGCCTGTGGGCAGTACATCGGGATTGCGAATCGGGTCGCCACCAGGACCAGGGATGACGTATTCGCCTTCCAATGCCGTGAGCAGGGCACCAAGTTCGTTATCCGCCACAATCTGCTTGAGGCAGAATTCCAGATACTCGAACAGGGGCTTAATTTGCTCCACGCTTACTTTCGTGTAGCCTGCGGTGTGCAAGGCTTCCACCCAGGGTTCTTTCTTACCCATGTTGAAGAAGTTGAGCCTGGAGACTCTGGACACGCGCCCATCAGCATCGACCTGCGCTTTGACGAGAGCGGCGGCAGCGGTACGGGTTGCCACGGTGATATCTTGCAGCAACTGCACGTCTTCCAGCACACCCCGATCGCTCCCCTGGTAAATCTCCTCCATCGTGCGACCGAGGCTGTTGGCAATAATGCTAGGCAGTCCAAGAATCTCGTCTTCGGGGCGATCGAGGCTGGCGATGTTGACCAGGGTGGCGATCGCTTCTTCTGCCGTGGGTGGTTTACCAATGACGTGGAGACCACAGGGCAGCAGGCGCGATTCGATTTCCATCAATTTGATGTAAACCTTGCCGACAACGGTATCGCGGGCTTCTGGCTCTAGCTCTTTGGCGCTTTCAGGAAACTCAATATCCTTATCCAGATTGCAGATCCGCGCTTTGTCCATGATCGAATCGACGATCTGGGCACCGCGTCCGGTGTCTTTCAAGGTCTGGTAGGATGCAACGAGTTCACCCAATTCCTTCAAGCCTTTATACAGTCCAGCATTCTCAGCAGGTGGCGTGAGATAACTGATGGTTTCGGCGTAGGAGCGGCGTTTGGCGATCGTCGCTTCTGACGGATTATTCGCTGCGTAGTAGTAGAGGTTGGGAATGGTGCCAATCAGACTGTCGGGGAAGCAGGTTTCGGACATCCCAATCTGCTTTCCGGGCATGAATTCGAGCGATCCGTGGGTGCCAAAGTGCAGCACTGCATCGGCTTTCCAGATTTGCTCCAGGTAAGTGTAGTAGGCAGCAAACCCGTGATGGGGGCTGGCAGAGCGGGAGAACAGCAGCCGCATCGGGTCGCCTTCGTAGCCAAAGGTGGGCTGTACGCCGATGAAGACGTTACCGAACTCCTTGCCAAAAATCAAGAGATTCTGCCCATCGGTATTGAGGTTTCCGGGTGGTGGTCCCCAGGATTCGTGGAGACGCTCCGAGTACGGGGTTAGCGCCTCATATTCGGGCACCGACATCCGATAGGCGATGTTTAGTTCGGGGCTGTTGTACTGGGCGCGAGCATCGTGCAGCACTTCCAGCATCAGTGCTTCAGCAGTTTCGGGTACATTCTGCACATCGTACCCATTGTGCTGCAAGGCTTCCATCACTTTGTAAATGGAGCCGAACACATCCAGATACGCTGCTGTGCCGACGTTGCCTTTGTCCGGTGGGAAGCTGAAGACGGTGATCGCCACTTTCTTCGTGAGCTTGGGCTTGCGGCGAAGATTTGCCCACTTCATGGCGCGTTGGGTGATCGCTTCCACCCGGTCTTGTAGGGCGATCGCTTTGCCTGTCATGCCATCCCGACCAGAGAGAATGATGGGTTCGATCGCGCCATCCAGTTCGGGCAACGCAATTTGCAGCGCCACCTGAATGGGATGCAGACCGAGATCGCTGTCTTCCCATTCTTCTGTGGTTTGGAACACCAACGGCAGCGCCACCATGTAGGGACGGTTGAGACGCTTGAGGGCTTCGATCGCCTTGGGATGATCTTGCTTGGCGGGTCCACCGACTAGAGCAAAGCCTGTCAAAGAGATCACCACATCGACGATCGCGGTTTGACCTTTGGACAAGGGATCGTAGAAGAACGCCTCGACGGGCTTGGAAAAGTCCAGTCCGCCTGCGAACACCGCAATCACTCGTGCGCCCAGGCTTTCGAGTTCCTGCACCATCGCAACGTAGTGGGCATCGTCGCCAGTAACTAAGTGCGTCCGTTGCAGCACCAGCCCCACACAGGGAGCCAGCGGATCTTTCAGATCGTCAGCAATATCGGAGCGGGAGTTAAACCAGTTGAGATACTCCTTCACATCCTCAAACATGGTGGGCGCGAGGGGATGCCAGATACCCAGATCGGGATAGGTCACGGGATCGCGATACTGCAACGCGCCGCTGTCCGTATCCATGTCTTTGTAGACGTAGCGATCGGCAAGCATCAGCAAGAAATTTTCTAGATTCTCCTGCGAACCACCGAGCCAGTATTGGAAGCTCAACATGAAGTTACGAGCATCCTGGGCTTTGTCCATCGGCAGGTACTTCAACACTTTGGGCAGCGTGTTCAGCAGCTTCAACATCCCGTCTTGGAAACCAGCGCCGGATTTTTCTTTCCGCTTCTTCATGAACTGGGCGATCGCGCTCTTGGACTGCCCCAACTGCGCCATCGAGAAGCTGCCCATCTTGTTCAGGCGCATTACTTGGGGCATAGAGGGGAAGACAACCGCTACATCGAGGTGATCGCGATGTGGCTCGACAGCCGCCACGACTTTATCCGCCAAGTCCTCAAGAAAAATCAGCGACGCAATAAAGATGTTTGCCTGCGACACGTCGCGCTTAAAGTCTTCGTAGTTATCAGAATCGCGGAGTTCCTCGATCAAATAGCCGCTAATTTCGACAGCCAGATTGGGGTGATTCTGGTTGATGGCGCGAACCGCTGCCGAAAGCGAACTTTGATACTGAGGCTCCAGCACGACATAGACCACTCGTAGCAGAGCGCGTCCCCGTAGGTCATCTGGTGCGACGTGTCTGATGGTGGGCTTGACGTGTGTGAACATGCAGTTAAGCTCCTTATCTGGTAATGCGCGAAAGATGTGGTCAACCAACAGCAGACAGTTTAGATGCCTCAACCCTGCCTCTTAGCCTTGGAGGTGACGTGAGGATCAAAACTGTTTCCTGGGTGTTGAGCGCGAATTGTTAAGCTAGTCGCACACTTATGTTTGTACCAGAAAACCAGACCACATAAGCGTTCTGGGAGCTATCCGACACAATTTGATAAAAACATTTTAGGTTTTCGTTACATTTGACGCGCTTTTGCTGAGCGATCGCTCAGGCTTTTGGTTGCAAAACTTAATCAATTTAGAGCGGCAAAGCCCACGCCCCAGAGCAAAGCGAAGCCCTTAACAGCAAGGCTTACAGCTTTATCTGGCAGACTCTCTCTACTTTTTGAGCCGACGAAGAGCGTGCGGTGTGTAGTCAGTGCAGTCGATCGCATTCGTCGTCAGCGCATCGATTGGGTTCACGGCACATTTTAGATAGGGGTTGCTTTTGAAAAACGCGCAGTGACGACAGGGCACCCAATTGTGTGGCTTACGCCCATGCCCTTTGCTGAGTTCGTTGTGCCGTTTTGCGTGTCGTTGAAAGGAGACGAACGCGATCGCCCAGAGCGCAAGCAGACCGAACGGCACTAGAATCAGCGTGCTGGTGCCAAGCTTAACGGTGGGCTGTGGGGTTTCAGCAAGCAGCATCGGCTCAGTCATCGTCGTTGATGACAGTGGAGAAGCAGCCTGCTCATGTCGATTCAATCCCGGCTGAAATGTTTGGTCGTCGTACATAAACCCCTTTGCTGCCCAGAGTGCGTGTGACCATGAGAGGATGAACGTAGAGCAACCTTTGTAGAAGCCGCGACATACCTCTACTACGGTTATGTTGATACCCCGCACTAAATGCATCTCTCCTTCGTCAGACTTTTGATCAGAAGCTACCAGCTATGAGCGATCAGTTCTTCTCTAAACGCTGATTGCTTGATTGCTGCTCTAAGGCACTGGCAAGAAGGGAAAGAAGGTTTTGATGAATTTACGCAGACGCAATAAATTGAGGTTTTTTTCCAGCGATCGCCCTACTTGCGGGCGAGACGGTCCAGGCTCTTGCAGTTCCGTCTGGAGTTGGGCATACTCGCTGGCGGTAAGCGGTTTGCCGTCGATCGGCGATCGCGCTCCTGTAATAATCTCTGTTCGCAGCACTTCTTCAGGCTTATCGTCTGGACTTGGTAGCGCCAGTGAAGGTTCTACGGCGACCAAAAGCAACCCTGTCAGAAGAAGGGCTTTCAACTGGGTGCGCCTAAGTGCGCGATCGCCCTTTAGCAAGAACGCGCAACACCGCTGCATCCGCAACCTCTGAGCATTAGTGCCTGATAACTTCATGCTGCGACTTGCCCCATCTCTCATCCTCTAGCCTTTCTCCTTCATTCCCGGCGGCAGCGTCTCTCTACAAAGCTGATGAATCTCACCGATGCGTTCAAATAACCATGCCTGATGCTGTCGATACTGCGGGATCAGCGCCAAGGGGCTAAGGAGAGCCGCCGCCGCAAGATCAGCCACGCTTAATTGCTTTCCTACTAAGTAGGGGCTGGCTTTCCAACGATCGCCCAACACGTCTAACGCAAGCAGCAAGCGTTGACGTGCAAGCTCCACGGCTGCGGGGTTCATTGCGTACTGCCAGCGTACAACCTGAATCACCAGTTGGCTAGAGAGCGATGGATCGATTTGCTTCCCCTCGCCCCGCCGAAAATCGTAGTAAACAAAGCGAGTGGCGGTGCCAATGCTCTCATCCAGCCAATCTTCTAGTAGTTGCGCTTCGGTTTGAAGGTGGGGATCGGGCAGAAAGAACGGCGGGTCTGGCTGGTAGCGTTCTAAAAAGCGCAGGATTGCTGTCGAATCGGCGATCGCCATCGGTTCACCCTCAAGCCCTGGCAGCAAGACAGGCACCGTTTTTAAGCCAGTCAACGGCTTGAGCTTCAGCACATGCGCCCCAGGAGTCAGGTTCTCTACCGTATAGGGAATTTGCTTGTAGCCCAGCGCGAGTCGCGCCTTGCGGCAGTAATGAGAGGTGCTGAATTGCAGTAGTCGCATACACATCGCCATCCATAGTCAACCAGCCGTAAGCCCTCGGTCACATCTGCCCAGGTGATACAGCTACCTTACAGCACAGAATCGATTGCACGATCGCTACCGTTTCCTCGATCATCCGCTCTTCTCGAAACATGGTTTCTGCTCGTTGTTTACAGGCTTGTCCAACTTGCTGGCGCAGTGTTGCGTCACTTACCCATAACTTCAACGTCGTGACCAACTCTTGAATCGTAGTTTGGGGATTGCCAAACATCGGTGAAGTCAGCAGTTGTCCCGTATCGCCTAACCCTTCAGGCACACCACTGACCGCCGATGCTGCCACAGGAAGCCCTTTTGCCATCGCTTCCATCATCGCCAACGGTAGCCCTTCCGACTCAGACGGCAGCAGAAAAATGTCGCTGGCATCCAGCCAAGCGTTGATGTCATCCAGTTCGCCCAGAAACTTGACGCGATCGCTCACCCCTGCCTGCTGCACCATTTGCTTAAACGGGTCTGCCAGTGTGCCCGTGCCTGCCCAGGCGAAGTAGAGATGCTCCCAGGCAGGCGTTTGCTTGAGTTGCTTGATCGCGCCGATTTGATACTGATAGCCCTTGATGATATCCATCCGGGCAGCGGTAAAGCAGAGAATGGCATCAGCAGGGATGTGCCACTGCTGACGGAGGCGCGATCGCACCTCTAAGTCCGGCGGCTGAAAATACGTCGCTGGTCGCCCACAGTAAATCACCTGCCCTTTGTCTTCCGCCAACCCAAACAGTTTCCGCAGCAAGCGCAAATTATCCTGCGAAACCGCAATCACTGCCTTTGCATCGCAATACTGCTGTGCCAGTTCTGCGTAGGCTTCAGGCACTTCCTTCGGCTTAATCGGATGCACCAGATGTTCTACAACGACGAAGGGAATGCCGTGCTTAATCGCCGATCGCTTAGGAAAAAAGTTGGCAACCGGACCACCATTACTCACAATTAGCAAATCCGGTTGCGCTTCAGCAATGATTTTTTCCGCCTCTGCCGCCTTTGCGCCTTCCAGCCAAACATGCTCCTGAATGCCCACCTGCTTTTGCTGTGCCACAAACCAATCTGCTCGTTGCCGCACTTGCTTCATGCCAGCGGAACCAAAATGCGTGACTAACGCGTCAGGCATATCCTGCACATACGTCATCTGGTAGCCTAGAGTAGCTAAGGCACACAAAAGCGCATGGTTGTACGGCAAAAGACCGCCGATCGCAGGTGACGCATACAGCAGAATATGTTTCACAGCAGGAGAGTTGTTGGTTGTTAGTTGTTAGAGTACACGGTGCGATCGGTGAACTAACAAGTGAGGGCAGAAGACCGAGGGTGAAGGCAGAAGGCAGAAGGGAGACAATGCAAAACTCTTACTCCTCTCACCTCTCTTCTAATTCAAAACTCAAAACTCAAAACTCAAAACTTGCTACCGCAACTAACAACCAACAACTTCCAGGAGTCGCCGTGTTTTTCAGTGTGGTCATTCCGACCTACAACCGCAAACCAATTTTAGAGAAATGCTTGAAAGCGCTGGAACGTCAGCAGTTTGATGTGGGCGCGATCGCAGGCTACGAGGTTGTTGTCGTGGATGATGGTTCCACTGATGGCACTGTCGCTTGGCTCCAAACGAACGCTACCGAATTTCCCCACGTGCGCCTCTTCCAGCAAGACCATCAAGGTCCCGCCGCTGCCCGTAACCTGGGAGTCGAAAAAGCCTCTGGCGACACCATCATCTTTATCGACAGTGATTTGGTCGTGACTGAGGTTTTTCTCCAAGCACATGCAGAAGGATTACAACAGGGGCAACCGTCCGATCGCGTTTTCACGTATGGTCGTGTGATTAATACGGCTAACTTCGACGATCCAACCGCAGAAACTTACAAGATCACCGATTTTTCGGCGGCGTATTTTGCTACCGGGAATGTGGCGATCGCCCGCGTTTGGCTCGAAAAAGCAGGACTCTTTGACACTCGCTTTCAACTCTACGGCTGGGAAGATTTGGAACTGGGCGTACGGCTCAAGCAACTTGGCTTAACGCTGATCAAATGTCCCGACGCGGTCGGCTATCACTGGCATCCACCCTTCGCCCTCAGCCAGCTACCGAACCTCATCGACAAAGAAATCCAGCGCGGCAAGATGGGCGTATTGTTTTACCAAAAGCACCCGACCTGGAATGTGCGGATGATGATCCAGATGACTTGGATTCATCGCGTGCTGTGGGGCTTGCTGTCGATCGGCGGACGGCTTAACGAACGCACGATGGCTCCCTTTCTGCAATGGCTCATCGACCAGGGCAAACCCCAACTATCCCTTGAAGTCGCGCGCATTTTCCTCAACTGGTATAACGTCCAGGGCGTTTACGAAGCCTATGCCGAAATGCAGCAATCGCCTAGCAAAGCCTTTCCAAGCTAGTGTCCTCGTTATGCTATCCTAGAGAAGTTGTCTAAAACCGCACATCCAGGATTTCGGGTGCCTCAAGAGAGTTGTTAGGGGTTGGTTGTTAGTTGTTAGCAAGAAGTTCCTGTCTAAAAACTAAAAACTAAAAACTAAAAACTTTCACAGGTGCTCCTGGATGGAGGATTAACCCGAATCAGGAGTTCAAAATCAATGCCAGTTGTTTCGTTGGCTCAACTACTAGAGTCTGGAGTTCACTTCGGGCACCAAACCCGTCGCTGGAATCCCAAAATGGATCCATACATTTACACCTCTCGGAATGGGGTGCACATTATCGACCTGGTGCAGACTGCCCGGTTGATGGATGAAGCGTATAACTACGTTCGCACTGCCTCTGAGCAGGGCAAGAAGTTCCTCTTCATCGGCACGAAGCGTCAAGCGGCTGGGATCATTGCCCAGGAAGCGGCTCGATGTGGCGGCTATTACGTCAACCAGCGGTGGCTGGGCGGTATGCTCACCAACTGGGTGACGATCAAAACACGCGTCGATCGCCTCAAAGAGCTAGAGCGTCGCGAAGAAACGGGTGGACTTGATCTGCTCCCCAAAAAAGAAGCGTCCGTGCTGCGACGTGAATTGGAGAAGCTCCAGAAATATCTGGGTGGCATCAAAGCCATGCGGAAAGTGCCCGATATCATCATCATGGTGGATCAGAAGCGCGAGTACAATGCTGTCCAGGAGTGCCAAAAGCTCGGACTGCCGATCGTGGCGCTGCTGGACACCAACTGCGATCCCGATCTGGTCGATGTGCCCATTCCTGCGAATGATGATGCCATTCGTTCGATTAAACTCCTAGTAGGCAGACTGGCAGATGCGATCTACGAAGGTCGTCATGGTCAGCTTGAATCGGAAGACGAGTACGAAGACTACGAAGGTGGCGAGGAAGACTTCGATTACGAAGATAATGACACCTCGTTCATTCCTGAAGAAGGCGAAGCGACCGAAGCGTAGAGAGTTGTTAGTTGTTGGTTGCTAGTTTTTAGATCTTCTGACAACTAGCAATCAACAATTAGCAACCAACAACTATTCAGAGTGGAAAAGGCAATGGCGGACATCACAGCAAAATTAGTCGGTGAACTGCGCCAGAAAACGGGCGCAGGCATGATGGATTGCAAAAAAGCGCTCACAGAAACGGGTGGCGATCTAGAGCAAGCAGCAGATTGGCTCCGCAAAAAGGGAATTTCCTCGGCTGAAAAAAAGGCGGGTAAAACAGCGGCTGAGGGGATCGTCGATAGCTACATTCACACGGGTAGCCGTGTGGGTGTGCTGGTTGAAGTCAACTGTCAGACAGACTTTGTGGCGCGGAATGACGCGTTCAAAAAGCTAGTGCAAGATATTGCAAAACAAGTTGTTGCCTCTCAGCAAGTTGAGTATGTGAGAATTGCGGATATTCCGGCTGAGATCGTTGATCGCGAAAAGGCGATCGAAATGGGGCGCGACGACCTCGGCGGCAAACCCGATAACATCAAAGAGAAAATTGTGATGGGACGCATCGAAAAGCGCCTCAAAGAACTTTGTCTGCTCGATCAGCCGTTTATTCGTGACCAAAATATCACAGTGGATGAGCTAGTGAAGCAGCATGTTGCTCAGCTCGGCGAAAATATTCAGGTGCGCCGCTTCGCCCGCTTTGTGTTGGGTGAAGGCATTGAGAAAGAAGAAACAGACTTTGCTGCTGAAGTCGCTGCTCAAATCGGTACAGATAAATAAGCTGAAGTCAGTACGAACGATGCTAGACAGTGGGAGCAGATCATCCTGTTGTCTGAAGCAATTGCTTGGAGGCAGCCATGAGGCTGCCTTTGTCGTGGGTGACGTTGCTTCAATGCCTGATTTAGGTAGATTATGAGGTGGGGTCTCGTTGAAACAACAGCCCTGTTTGGGTGAAAGCTGCGTTCAGAGTGCAACCGATCGATCTACGGCTTCTGCACTTCAAGCTTGGCTTTGTTGTGTAGCAATAGACAGATGGGTTAGGACGGGGTGCAGGGGTTCCACCCCTGGCTGGGGGCAACGCCCCCACACCCCCTTTGATCCCCATGTCCTGAACGTTATGACGATCGCTATACGTTTCATCTAGAGCGCCAAAATTTGTCTGAAAAGGGTTGGGAATGATGACTGCAATTACATTACTGGCAGCGCTAGGTTTTTTGGGCTGGGGGCTTTATCGCGCCAGACCGTTCGGCACACTAGGGTTGGTTGCCTGGTGGCAATCAGTCGTGTTGATTGCTCCCTGGCTGCTGTTTTTTGGTCTGTCTCTTGTTGGTATTGACCTCAACATTGTCAGCGTGTTGTTTCTATTCTTGCTGTCAACAGGACTCTACATCTACCTGGGCAATCGGCTACGATCGCTCGCTCAAACCGAAGCGTCATCCCAGCGCGCAACAGCGATCGCAGAGGCTCAAGAAACTAACCAATCAGAGGCGACTAACGGCAATTCAGATGGCTTGATTTCAGGCATACCAGCGTCAGCGACTAAAGCCTCTGAAGCCGTGCTAGAACCCGATATCATTCCCATTCCAGCCGAAGACCTGAAGGCAATTCAGAGCATTTTTGGCATTGATACTTTTTTCGCCACCGAAACGATCCCTTATCAGGAGGGTGTGATTCTGCGAGGCAATTTACGCGGAGATGCAGAAGACACGATCGCGCGCCTCTCAGAGCGCCTGCTAGAGAAAGTCGGTGTCAGCGAAACCGATCCGCAACAGCCTCGTTATCGTTTGTTCCTAGTCGAGGGGCAAGACGGTAAGCCCGTGGTCATCGTCCTGCCTAGTAGCCGCGATCCGCAGCCATCCACTCTCTTCCAGAAGGGTGTAGCTGTGTTGCTGTTACTGGCGACGATCGCCGCCAGCCTGGAAAGCGGTGGGCTGATGCTCGGCTTTGACTTCTTCACAACTCCCAATCGATTCGCAGAGGCATTGCCTCTAGCAGCAGGCATGCTCAGCGTACTTGCCGCCCATGAACTTGGGCACTGGCTACTAGCCCGTCGCTACCAAATTCGTCTCAGCCTACCGTTTCTCATTCCCACCTGGCAGATCGGCTCCTTTGGTGCCATTACCCGGTTTGAATCGGTCTTGCCTAATCGCAGTGCGCTCTTTGATATTGCGATCGCCGGTCCGGCTGGTGGTGGCATCCTCTCGTTGGGGATGCTGATCACGGGGCTGCTGCTATCGCACAAGGGCAGCTTATTCCAGGTGCCAACCGAGTTTTTCCAGGGTTCCATTTTAGTCGGTACGCTGACACGAGTCGTGCTGCAAGAATCGCTCCAGCAAACGATCGTCGATGTACATCCACTCGTTATTCTCGGTTGGCTGGGCTTAGTAATTACAGCGCTTAACCTGTTACCAGCAGGACAACTTGATGGCGGACGCATTGTGCAAGCAATTTACGGACGCAAAATTGCTGGACGCACCACGATCGGCTCCATCATCGTGCTCGGTTTAGCCTCGATCGTGAATCCGCTGGCGCTTTACTGGGCGATCGTTGTGCTCTTCCTGCAACGAGAGCTAGAACGCCCCAGCCAAAACGAACTCACCGAACCTGATGATACCAGAGCCGCTTTAGGACTTCTGGCGTTGTTCCTTATGATTGTGACGCTACTACCGTTAACACCCAGCCTTGCCGGCCGCTTAGGCATTGGTGGTTAATTGGGTAGAATCAAGGGTTAAAGTTTAGGAATAGGCAACTGAACCCAACTTTGGAACTCATGAGTTTACCCGTAAGCGTACCTAAATACGATGATTTTTTGAGCCTACTTGGAAAGCGTTAACGATACTGGGAGGCTCTGGTACAACTCAAGAAATTTATGATAAGGTCTGCGAGATAGAGGGTTACTCTGAAGAACTACAAAGTATTCTGGCTCTCCCGGCTTTGCGCTGATAAGACAACCTTATATCAAACTATCACTGGGTTTCAGCCGTCGATCGGGCGGCATTTTGTAGCCTTTCATACGATTTCAACCACAGATCCGGAAGAGCCTCAATTGGCTCTCCCGGCTTTGCGCTGATAAGACAACCTTATATCAAACTATCACTGGGTTTCAGCCGTCGATCGGGCGGCATTTTGTAGCCTTTCATACGATTTCAACCACAGATTCGGAAGAGCCGCATTTTGTAGCCTTTCATACGATTTCAACCACAGATCCGGAAGAGCCATCAATTGAAGTTGTTGCGATCGATACAGACTGGTTTAGCCATCTCTAAATCTATCAAATATTCGCTGGTTTTCTTACTGCTGATCGAAGATTAAATCCAGTCGTTTTTGTGCAGCGGTAAGGGATTCTAACGGGGAACTCTGACCTAAAAGCGTTGCCTCGATCGCCCGTCCCAAATTTTCAGAAACTCGATTGTAGCTAGAAACGATTGGGCGCGACCGTCCGTAGGGTGCCTGTGACAGAAACACATCTACGGCAGGCTGCGTTGTCTTATATGCTTGGTATGCCTTGCTTTGCCGCGATCGTAGATTGGTGGGGAGATAGCCTGTTCCGATCGCCCATTGGGTCTGAAACTCCTCGCTCAAGACATATTCTGCAAACGTGCGCGCTGCCTGCTCTCGTGCTGGCGTGGTTTTGAACAGAAACAGATTTTCGCCCCCGATCGCGGTTGCCTGCGTCACCTGCCTGGGAATTGGCAACACGCCAAAATCGACACCCGTTGCCTGCAACGCTCCCAAAGTCCAGGGACCTGATAGCTGCATCGCGACTTTACCTGCCAGAAAGCCATCTAGCTCATACCCCCGCTCTGGTGCCGATAGCATCGCTGAACCATCGTCGATCAGATCACGCCAGCATTGCAGAGCGGCGATCGCGCCAGGGCTAACTAACTGCATCTGCGGTTTTGGCGTGCCGCTGTTTGACTGAAGCGTTCCTTGGTGCCCCTGACTCCTGACTCCTGGCTCCCCTCCTCTCAAATCTCCTCCCCCACTCCACAAAAACGGTAGCCACATAAACACTGTCCACTCTCCCTTACCCAGCGGTAGCAGCATTCCGTGCTGGTCGATACGTCCATCCCCATCGGTATCACGGGTCAATTGACGGGCAACCCGACGAAAGTCTGCCCAAGTCTTGGGTAGCGTTGTAATCCCTGCCGCTTCAAACAGACTGGGGCGATAGAAGATGCCAACATTGTTGGTGCCAAAGGGGATTGACCAGAGATGATCTTCTAGAGTCATGCTCTCAAAGAGGGCTGGATCAAGCTGCTGGCGCAACGGTGAAGCGGTAAGCCAATCATCTAGAGGGCGAAGCGCTTCAAGCTCGATCAGTTGCCCTGTCAGCAGCGGAGAGTACCACAGGAGATCGGGCGCTGCATTGCCGACGATCGCGGCTAAAATTTTGGGTAATTGCTGGTCACTCTGCCCCACATAGAGCGACTCGACTTGGATCGTAGGATGTTCTCGATTGAACTGGTCTACTAACTGCTGTAGGACAGCGCGATTGGGGGGCGGGTTGACCCCTTGCCACAAGGTTAGGCGCGTCACGTTGGGCGGTCTTGCGGTGGCAGTCTGGCAGCCCAGCAAGACAAGCAAGCAAAAGCACAGCAGACAGCGTGCTAAATAGTGGTGCATGAGCATGAATGTTTACGCTTTCTTTTGGTGCCCGTCTCATCGCCTCAAAGAGTGCTTTAGAAGGTATCTGACTTAAGTTTAGAGTGATTTTTTTGCTGCCGCTGCCGTTGCATTGCCTCTCCTATGGTGACGTTCAATTGGGCACCCACAAGCATCATTAAGGAGCTGAGATAGAGCCATAGCAACAGCACGATCGCTGCTCCGATCGCGCCGTATGCCCGGTTGTAGCTACCAAAATGGGACACGTAAAAACGAAACAGCCCCGAAAGCATTGCCCAGAAAACGGCTGCTACGATGGCACCTGGAAGAATGGGCGTTCCAACCGTCCAACGGCTGGGTCCATAGCGGTAGATAAACGCACACGCAAGCGCAATAATTCCTAACGCTAGAGGCCATGTAAATAGTCGCCAAAGGGCAAGCACTCCCGGTTGAAGAAAACCGCTTTGCTGCGCTACCACTTGCACAATAAAGTCACTGATAAAGACCAGCACTGAGGCGAAGATCAGCAGTTGAATCGTGCCGATCGTCAATCCCAATGACACCAGCTTTGCCTTCCAGAACGGTCGCAGTTTATGCGGTGGCACTTGATAAATCTGATCGAGCGCGACCATAGCGGCACTGAGAACGCCAGAAGCCGCCCATAAGGACACGATGAAGCTCACAGAGAAAAGTCCCTGATTGCGTTGAGATCCGATTTCGCCAATAAAGTTTTGAATGAGCGTCAGCGCGTCCTGAGGCGCAATGAGGCTCATTTGGCTGGCAAGGTCTTGAAAGGTGTCTTGAGAAACTCCGACCAGCCCGATCGCGGTCAGCAGTGCCAGGATGCCGGGAAACAACGCCAGCATTGCGTTGTACGCCATCTCTGAAGCAAGACCAGGCAAGCGCTGCCGTCCAGTCCGCTCAAAAATTTCACGCAGCGTTATGGGCGTGAGATACCGAAAAAAGCGAAAAAAGCGCATCTTCAACATCGCTGAAAGCAGTTAACCATTGGCGCGCTGGGTTGCATCCAGGCTGTTTCATTATCACAAACGTTACACTCTCATGCTTTTTGGCTGTGGATCTAGCCTTTGAGTGTAAAATTCAATGCAGGAATTTTGCCGCGAATGTTTAAACCCTGTGATTTGCACTTAAATGAGGAGTATTTTCGATGAAAAAAACGATGAGACCCACGTATTCGCAACTGTCTGCTGGCGTTGTAGCGGTTGCGATCGCGGCTACAGGCATCGGCATCCCTGCCTTTGGTGCTGACTTGAGCCAGCCTGTCAAATTGGCTCAAGGCTCGCTCATTGGACAATGTCGCGCTGTCAACAAAAAAGTTTCGGTCTACAAGCAAGCTTCGACCACAGGGGCGATCGTCAGCACCCTCAACGCCGAGACAAAAGTAACGCTTGCAGACAACGGTAGCGGCGGCTTCATCGGCATCAGCAGTCCCGTCAGTGGCTATGTGCAGGTGGTGAACCTGAAACCATGTAGCGGTAACCCACCGACAGGCAGCACCTGCCGCCGCGTTATTCAACGGGAGGGCTTAGTCATCCGTAAAGAAGCATCGCCAGATTCTGCTTCGGTTGGCGGTGTGGGGTATCTAGAGCGTGTTGGTCTAACGACCACACCAGCCACCTCTAAAAAAGGTCCTGATGGTCGTAACTGGGTACAAATTACGAAGCCGGCAGCGGGTTGGGTGTCAAATGGTTTTCCTGGTAGCAGCAATCTAGGTCTTTGCCCGTAAAGTTTGGCATCTGCTAATGTATTAGCGCTGTTGTAAGTGGTTCAACAGCGCGATCGTCATTCCCATAACCTAAACATTGACGCTCAGAGCACCCTGAGCGTCAGCGTTTAGTTGCTGGTTGTGGCAAAAGTCTGTTCTGCTCTTGATAGGTCTCAATTAAAATTTCAAGGACTTCCTGAGCGTTTTGAGTCGCTTCCTCATACGTATCACCGTGCGTATGAGCGTAAGGACCAAACTCAGGGAGGCTCACAATATACTTGTGAGCCTCATCAGACCACTGAATTAGAAAGCTGTAGCGAGATTTCATCTAGTCGCGATCGTCCTCTGCAACAGTCACCGTCAGCTTTAGTCCTAAATCACTAAGCCAGTTCGCTAACCCATACACTTCTTGACTTCCAGACTGAGACAGGATCTCGTCAAGTTTTTCACTATAAGATTTACGCTGCTCAGATGTGATATGAGCGTTACCCAGCGCTTCAGCCACATCAGTAAAGCAACTTTCAGAAGTTCTGGCTCTGGATTTTCTTCCTCTAAAATTGCTTCGAGATCGGCAGCAGCTTCTTCCGGATCTTGAAGCGACCTGACCAGGTAGTCGTGGTAACTATCACTTATTGACGCTTTCACGTTCTTTACCGCTCACGAATGGGCAACGGAATCTTTCGTGATCCGAATCAAGAACCGCAAGGCTTCGTTGACGGCTGTGGCATCTGGATACACAGCAGCAACATCTGGTTCCAGTTCAACAATTGGTAGTGCCATTTAGGAAAGGACAGAGGCAAGACGCTGCTTTCGTGCTGACCTGATCCGTCTACGCCGCTCATTGTCATGGTGAATGAAGTTCCAGATAGCACTGATCTGATTGTCCAA
>Ga0163154_10000614_pt1 | contig 55462 bp, 51 predicted proteins | sample OliLakLV19MP9P1_FD_148649 | JGI IMG/M metagenome (GOLD analysis project Ga0163154, IMG submission 148649) | Freshwater microbial mat bacterial communities from Lake Vanda, McMurdo Dry Valleys, Antarctica - Oligotrophic Lake LV.19.MP9.P1 | ecosystem: Environmental > Aquatic > Freshwater > Lake >...
AGTACTCTTCGAAAAACATTACCCGGATGTTGACTGGAGCAACTTGACATCTTTGAGTAGTAATTGAAGTGATTTTCTGGACTTCCACTCGTTAACTTGCAAACACCCTGCGAGCTGCACTTTGTTCCCAGAGTGCAACTCTTTGACCAACTTGCCAAAACCCCACCCGATACAGCTGAGCGTCACTTGTTGTGCAGCTGTTTGGTAAGCAACTTCTAGTTTTAGGTGCCGGCCTTCTTTGCCAATTTCTGACGCTCTGAGTACTTCAGCTTCAGGTAATACGAAGATCGGCTCGTAGTTGCCTTGCCCAAAGGGCGCAAACTGTTGGAGCGAGGTTGCGGTGGTAATGGTCAGGAGCTGTACGCTGAGCGGACACTCTACAGACAGCTTTGGCTGGAGAAGTTCTTCAGTAATGTGTTCGCGTGCCACTGCTTCGAGACGACGAGTAATCAACTCCAGCTTGAGCGGATCCGCAGCGAAACCCGCGGCCATTGGGTGACCTCCGGCCTCTAAGAGATCATCTTTAATCAGCCGAATTAAATCAATAATATTCACACCAGGAACGGATCTCGCAGATGCTTTGGCAATCGTGGCACCTACAGAAATGGCGATAGCAGGCTTATGAAATTCATCAGTCAGCTCACTAGCTAGGAGCCCAATCACGCCCTCGTGATACTCTGCCGCAGCCACGACGATGATGTGCTCGTTCTGCCAGCGGACTGCTTGGAGCATGGCATGATCGATCATCTCAACGGTAAGATCCTGACGCTGTGTATTGGTGTCGTTCAGTTCAGCCACCAACGCAGAAGCACGCTCAACACTGGTGGTACACACTAAGCGAAGTGCATCGAGACTATGTTTTAACCGGCCCATGGCATTAATTCTGGGAGCGATCACGTAGTTGATGGTTTCAGAAGAAATTTTCGTTGTATCAACATTCGCTCTACTCATCAAAATTTGCAGCCCAATGCGCTCGGTTTTTTTCAGTGCTTCGATACCGTGAACTACGAAGGATCGATTCGTTTTGATCAATATCATTTGATCAGCAATCGTCGCCAGCGCCATCAAATCGAGTGAGTTCTTGGCGGCTTTTTCAGAGATTGCCCTAGCTAAAAACCAAGAGACTCCAGAACCACATACTTTTGTGGTGTGAACAATCGTCTGTGCAGCAGGCATTCCAGCTTCTGGGGCGTGGTGATCAGTCAGGATGGTGTCGATTCCCAGACGATTCAATTCCTCAAACGCTTGGTGAGCAACAATACCGTTATCAACAGTGATCAGCAGCTTTGGGCTGAACTCTTCGAGTAATGAGGTGAGAGAGCGCATCGAAAGACCGTACCCATGCTTCTCTCTAATCGGCAAGAAAGGCTTGGCAACAATCCCAATCGCTCTGAGTGCCTCCCAAAGAATAGCAGTGGCGCACACCCCGTCTACGTCGTAGTCACCAAAAATGACCACTTCTTCCCCTCGTTCCTTTGCAAGGAAGATTCTCTCCACCGCCGACTTCACAGTCTCAGGATCTATGCCAACGTCCGCTAACGAAATACTCATTGGGTCAACGGGATGAAAAAAAGTTTCTTGCTCGCTTGTACTCGTCAACCCGCGATGACTCAACAACATTGATTTCAGTGTTTCAAGATCTTGGGGGACGGTTTGCGTTGTGTACTGCCAGTGCATCGTGACTCACGGTACAATAGCATAAAAGCTTATGCAACTTGCACTCCCATTTGAATCACTTCTTCTACTTCATACTCTCCAAAATGCTGGATACGAGGCGTACATCGTGGGCGGAGCGGTTCGGGACGCTCTGAGTAACTCGCTTAGCCAAAAAACCGACTACGACTTCACGACCAATGCTACTCCTGAACAGCTTCAAGCTGTGTTCACCGAGAGCTTCTACGAAAACACCTTTGGTACGGTCAGTATCACTAGAGAAAATGTTTGGAAGTTGATTGGGCTAGAGCTCCTCACTCCACCAACTGATGAGACAAGCACCCAGACGGAGGCAAAAGCCATCGACTTGCTCTCTGCCACCAAAATTCATCAATCTCTCAAACCCAAGAATGCTGTCGAGCTTCAAGATCAGCTGGTACAAGGCAATGAAGACTACGAAATCACTACCTACCGCTCCGAAGGTAGATACACTGACCATCGCCGGCCGGATCAAGTGCAGTGGGGAAAAAGTTTAGCGGAAGACTTGAGCCGTCGTGACTTTACCATCAACGCCATGGCGATCAGCGTCCATAAGCCGTATCTTGAGACCTTTTTTGGGCGGCCGCTCAGTGACACTCAAAAGTCATCATTAATTGAACTTTCAGAGGACGCGTACCAAATCATCGATCCATATAACGGCCGTCAAGATTTGCTTGATGGAACTTTGCGACCTGTGGGTGAACCAGCCACTCGGTTTGAAGAAGATGCACTGCGGATGCTCAGAGCGGTACGATTTTCAGTACAGCTAAATGTCAGCCTGACCGACGAAATATTTGCTGCGATGTCCGGTCTTGCTGACCAGATTCAGTATGTCAGTTGGGAACGTATTCGGGATGAGTTTTTGAAGATGCTAGCCAGCGATTATCCTGCAGAGGCCATAGAACTCCTGGATGACACTGGTTTGCTTCACTACATTTTGCCAGAAGTTCGAGAAGGAAAAGGTATTGAACAAGGTGGTCATCACACTACTGATGTCTGGACACATAGCCTGGAAGCACTGGAACACTGCCCTTCACAAGACCCCATCGTCCGCTTCGCGACCTTGCTGCATGATGTTGGTAAACCAAGAACACTTCGTTACGTTGACGAAGACCCCACCTTTTATAACCACGAGATCGTTGGCGCCAAGATGGCGAAGAAAATTGCAGAACGTTTCCGTTTGTCCAAAAAGGAAATTGAGCGAGTGTACACCTTAGTCCGCCATCACATGTTTTACTATCAGCCACACAACACTGATGCCTCAATTCGCCGATTTATGCGTAAAGTAGGCCTGGAAAACATCAATGATATTCTGGATCTTCGCGAAGGAGACCGGCTAGGTAGTGGTGCACGGAAAACCAGTTGGCGCTTAGAAGAAATGAAGCAACGGATGATTGAGCAGCTTCATCAGCCTTTTTCCGTCACGGATCTAGCCATCGATGGGACTGACATCATGGAAACTTTAGACATCCCACCAGGAAGAATCATCGGCAAACTTCTGCATGACTTGTTCGAAGAAGTTATGGATGATCCAGAAAAAAACACTGCAGAGTACTTGCTCAAGCGTGTTCAAGAACTTGCGGGCACGGCCGTCTATGAAAGCTAAAACGCTTCAGGACATATTTCTTGGGCTCCTTAGTGTTGCGCTTCTCCTGTCAGTATTTATCCCCATTTTTCATCACACCAATGTTCGACGATTCCACGAGGATGAGCACATTTTTGTTCGTCGGGGGATTTTTCTCGATTACTACTTGGCTGGGAAGTTCTTTGATCCTGTATGGCAGACGTTTGAGTCCTCTGACGTACCGAAGTTTGGTGAGTTTTTTTACGGTGCCGTTCTACGCATCTATTCTGGGAAAGCGATTTCAGAGTACTTGGAACCAGAGTTCGTACGTCCTCTAGATTCGAGTGATTACTTTTGGTACCTAGAGTATTCAAGAAACCACTGTTGTTCCATTCAGGACCTCCCCACTGAAATACAAAATCGATTGAAGCCAGTGTTGGTGGCTCGCAAAGCAGGTGTGTTTTTTGCGCTTGGTTCCTTGGCACTGTTATTTTTGCTCTGTTGGCAATTAAGAAGCTGGCTGTTCGGAGCGACCACTGTTCTGATTCTCGGTCAAAATTTTCTGTTCAAAGACTCTCTTACAACTGCAATGGGCGATGGTCCACTCATCTTTTGGAGTCTGCTCTATGCATATACTATTGGTCTTTTCTTTGCGTCACTTCGTCACTCCTCTCGGAAGCGGTTGCTACTTCTCTATCTGATTGCTGGCGTTGCTGCTGGGCTTGCCACCGCCACAAAACTGAACGGCGTGATCAACTTGCTACATTTCTTGCTTGCATCCACATACGTATTCTTTCAAGCAGGACAGCCATTCAAGGCACTCAAGTACCAGGCTGGGCTGGTGGTGATTGCATACGCTACATTTTTCATCCTGAACCCATTCTTATGGACTCATCCTGTCAGAAACTCTTTGTTCATGATGGTGACACGGCAAGTCACAATCGAGAAACAACAACAACTTTCTGAAGAGAATCATCAAACTCTTCGCACTCTTCCTGAGCGGGTGTCTAAAACATATGAACGTACTCTTCAGCCTCTAGCCGTCTACAGTAATTTTCCACAGGAAAGTGTCATAAATGCTTTTGGTGTGCTCTTTTTCTTGGGAGGGATAGTAGGAGGGGTCAATTTGATTCTCTCTGGCAAAGTCACACACCTAGCGTCTAGTAACGTCTCCTTCACCTCATTTTTCTTGTGGGTACTATCCTGGATGTTGATCACCACTCTACTGATCCCACTTGATTGGGATCACTACTATCTTCCGATCGTGATTGGAATTAGCGTGCTTCAAAGCTTTGCGGTAAGTGAAGTGTTGCGAAAATTACTTTCGAAGTTTCCGGCGTTGTTGAAGATCGTCCCAGAGCAAAAGTAACGGGGCGGCAGTAAATGTGGACGAGAACGTTCCCGTTACTGCACCAATCAGTAACGCCACACCAAACCAACGAATTGTATCTCCACCTAACAGAACTAATGCCAACAACATGATAATAATTGTCATTGAGTTGTTAATCGAACGGCCAAGTGTTTCTAGAACTGAAGCATCCACAACCGTCTCAAACTCAGCAGATGGATGTTTCTTTCTATTTTCACGGATACGGTCAAAGACAACGATGGTGTCGTGGACGGAAAACGAAAGTGTGGTGAGCAGTGCGGTCACAAACAGCACGTCTACTTCAGCACCAAAAAGTTTTCCGAAGATAGCAAACATTCCAATCAAGACTAAGCTGTCGTGAAACATAGCTAAGACCGCTGAAACTCCATACTTCACACTTTTAAATTGGCGTCCCACATACAGAATAATTCCCACAGAAACAACAAAGATTGCCGCGAGTGTTTTTTGAAAAAGCTCTTTTCCTAGTGTTGGGCCAACCGTCTCAAAACGAAGCTCTTCAACGCCAGCGAACTGAGGACGAAGCGTACCAATCACTTCTTCTTTTCGTTCATTAGAAAGCTCAGGCATTCTGATGATGACCTGATTATTTCCGGACGGCTGAACTGAAATAATCACTGGCTCTTCCCCGATCAGCTTTTGAAACTCTTCTCTGTTGATGCTGACTGGAGGATCTTTTTGTTGGTAACGAAGTTCTAGTAATGAACCTCCAGTGAAGTCGATAGACAACTTCAAGCCAAACAACAGTAAAAAGAGAAGTCCTGGAATGATCGCAACGCCAGAAATCAAAAAGTACAGCCAGCGAAACTTCATGAAGCTAAACTGTTTCATGACTTTTTTCCTTTACTTGGTGAGGGATCGGTTAGGAAAAGACGCATCAGAGTTCTTGTTACTACCAGACCTGTAAATAAACTGGTGAGTACACCAATCAACAACGTAACTCCAAAACCACGAACTAAGCCACTGGTGTTCAAGAACGTAAAGTCCAGCGGATTAATGAGTACCAGCGCAGCAAAAACGGTGATTACGTTGGCATCTTTAATGCTGTCCCATGCACGCCCAAATCCAAGCTCCATAGCTCGTTCAAATGGCTGACCTACTCGCAGCTCTTCTTTCATCCGCTCGAAAATTAAGATATTCGAGTCCACAGCCATACCGATGGTGAGGAGCAAACCTGCTATACCCGGAAGTGTTAAAGTAATGTTGAGGATCTTATAAATGGCAATCGTAAAGACTGCGTAGATGATTAAAGAAATGCTCGCCAGCACCCCTTTCCAACCGTAGTACCCAATCATAAATACGATGACACAGAGTAACCCAATCAGACCAGCGCGAATACTTTTATCCACTGCTTCCTGGCCTAAGCTTGCTCCAATGTTACGTTGCTCAATGACTTCAATTGGCACTGGCAATGCGCCTGCGTTGAGTTGGATGTTGAGCTGCTTTGCCTCATCTAAAGTAAACTGACCGGAAATAACCGCTCTGCCATCAACGATGGGATCCCCAATTCTTGGGAGCGAAATTGGGAAGCCATCCAGAAAAATGGCCAAGACTTCTCCAGTGTTCGCTTTGGTGACTTCAGCAAACTTGACCGTTCCTTCAGGATTGAACTCCATCGAAACTTGCGGCTCTCCAGTTTGTGGGTCGTACTGAACGGTGGAACGTTTTAAGTCTTTCCCGGTAATTCCAGTGGCTTTGAATTGATCTATAAACGCAGTTGCTGACTGGGTTGCTTCTGCTGATGGCGAAGAATCTTGAAGGCGAAAATCGAGCTCTGCTGTGGTTCCAATCAGTTGTAAGGCTTGGTTGACGTCATTCACACCAGCCAGTTCAACGATGATGCGATCGTCGTTTCCAACCTTAGACGTTTGAATGACTGGCTCTGAGACACCAAATAAGTCCACCCGGCGCTGAATGATTTGTTTTGCCGATTCTAATGCTGACTCACGATCAGCAGAATCCACTTTAGACATATCCGCTTTAAGAATCACTTGCATGCCGCCTTGGATATCTAAGCCCTGTCGTAACTCAAAGTCTTTGGTGAGCCGTGCCCCAAAAAGATTGATGTTCAGGTTTGGGCGACGAACTGTGTAGCTGAGGTTTTGACCACCAAGTGAAAGATTCAGCGGAAGTTCTTTGGGCAACGCTATCAGCGTGGCAAGGACAGTGAAGAAAATAATCGCAATAAAGGTTCTGATCGTGTGCGTCTTTTTCATGTGGCTTAGTTTAACCCTACGGGCTTACGCTCGACGAGATCTTCTTCATTTCCAATAACCATGACCCTGGTACCATACAGAACTTCCATCAGGAATGGGTCACGACGTTGCTTTCGAAACTCGAACTCATCTTCTGGGAGGACTGAGTAGCTGATCTCACGGCCAATTTTTGTTTCTTCTTCTTTCATCAATGACTCAAGCTCTGCCAGGACGACGTCGCCGACCACCAAGATATCAACATCTGTGCGTTTTGATGCATCTGTGCTGACGTACTTGCCTGAAAACATGATGAACTTGACTGTACCAAGTTTCTTTCGTTGTTTAATCAACTTTAAACCAAGACCGGTGCATTTTTTGACCATCCTCAGAAGTTCTGGGTAAAAGGTGTAGTTACGGTTTAAGTAGTAGTACAAGCGATTGCCGCGTTCTTCGCTCTTAAGAATCCCTGCCTCGAGCATTCTATCTAACTCGCGTCGGACCGCATTGATCTCTTCGTGGGTCTGACGAGTAATCTCACGCACGAAGTACATCTCGCTTGGCTGATTGAAAAAGAGTTCCATGATTTGGACCCGAACTCTCGAAATCATGAAATCTTGAAGTGAATCCATACGTTACCTCTTTTTGCGATTGTACTGAGTACAAAATGATTGCGCAAGACCGAAGCCTGATTGCATCGGCTGTGAGGGCAGGAAATTGTAGTTCTAACGATTAATACGTGACGTCAGTTTTGGTGGCAACAACTGAGATCCATGTCAGACCAGGGGCTAAGTTGAGTGGCTTGCCTTTTGCATCTGCGAACGTCAATTGAGCTTCACGATCTTTTTTACTCCAGGTACCTTTGACAACATCGCCGTTCATGAAGATGATTGCCTCACCTGTACCGGTAGTTTTATAAAGCATGTGCTTGTTCTCGTTGATTGGTCCTTTTTCTTCGGACATCAGCACGATCACGTTTTTGGCAGCCAGCTGTTGATCAGTGTTGAGATCAATGTGTGGCTCGTTGGCCGTAAAACGTTTGTAAGAGTTACTTGCTTTGTCGTACTCCCATTTTGCAGCATAGGTAGAGAAGCCATCCCAGAATTCGTAACTGATGGTTGGGGCAACGGTAGTTGCAACAGCTTGGTCAACACCAACTGCCCAAGGGGTGAAGCCGTCTTTCCAATCACTGCCAGCAACAGATTTCTTGGCCACTGTGCGGGTAGGAGTCATGTTGGTCCAGCCACGCTTGGCACCAACTGCCCAAAGCTTTTCAGTAGAAGTCACCATCGTGTGCTCTGTAGCAACTTCACGACCGGCAATACGGTTGTAGTCACGAACAAAAGTTGGGTAGCCAATTGAGAACTGGTTCAAGTCATTTTGACCGTTCCAGCCGTAGTCACCAATTTGACCCAAAGCGTTTGAAGGACCTGGCGTGTTCGCACCCCCCACGTGTGCGTAGAGCGGTAAGTTGAATCCAGAGGCCCAGTCCACGAAGTAGGTACGGGCAGAACGAATTGGAGCTAACGTCGTGTCAGTGGCTTGAACATTACAGTAGTACATCGCCATGAAACGAGTCACACCACCTTCGGCAATTGCTTCAAAGATCACGTCAGCAGTTCCTAAACCAGATTGTGGGCGTGCATCAGGAGTATTTTCAATCATGACCGCTAAAGGACGTCGCTTTGACCAAGCATTTTGCTCGGTAGCGGTGTACATTTTTCCATTCAGTGGACAAGGTTGGTCTTTTGGCTCAGAAGGGTTAATAGTGAGTAAACTATCACCAGCGGTTGTTTCGTCAGTGACTTCAGTTTGATCTGTAGTCTGTGTCTGGGATGCTGCTTGTTGTCCCATTATGCTTGAGGCCCCATAGGCTACGCCAGTAGAGACCAAGTAGATGACGAGGAGAACTAATAATTTTTGTTTTGTCATAACACTCCAGAATGATGGCCAGTAAACAGCACGTCGATAGTTGTATCACGAGCGCTTGCTCGACACCAGCCGATAGATATCCGAACCTTACTGCAAACCTACTCTCACACCAACCAATGCCAACAGGATAACTCCTGCGATGACCACAGTCTTTATCAAGTCTTTATAAATCAAGTGGACATCATAGGCGAAGAGCTCTCTAATTACCGGTTTTGGTCTTTTTGTAGCAGCCTTGGGTGACTTCCCTGATACTTCATCAACTGAGCTCGCTCCGATCTGGATACCTTGTTGAGCATGAAAAGAATAACTTAAACCCTCTTGTCGATGAATTTGCGCTCGTGATTTCTCTGCACGAGTGCGGCGTTCGCCAGCCATATTAGCCTCGTTGAATAAATAAATCTAAAATATCTTTTGCAAAGACCACCACCATCAAACTTCCTAACAAAATAAATCCAGCGTAGTTGACGTAACCCTCTACTTTATTGACTCGTTTTCGTCCAATCACGTACTCCAGTAAGATCAAGACCACCCGTCCTCCATCTAACGCTGGGATGGGCAAGACATTGAAGATGGCGAGATTGATCGAAATAATACCGGCAAAGTTCAACAGAATTCCTGGTCCCTGATCAAAAATCCCTGCTTTCCGTCCCTCAACAAAGATCTTCACTGGGCTACCTACTTCAGCTGGCAGAGCGCCTTGGAAAAAGCTTTTTCCCATGTTCCCTAGCGCTTCGAAAATCAATTGAGAGAGGTAGTACGTTTGTTGAATGCCCACCCATGTTCCTCTAAATGGCATCTCGTACCAAGGATAGAACTTCTGGGTAATCACGTTGGCAAATCGAATACCAACATAACCTAATGTAGGGTCATCCACACGTGGTGCAACTGTGGTGGTAAAGCGCTGGGCCATTTCTTGGCATGAAGTGGTTTCTGCTTCACAAAGACCAGTGGTGATGATGGTTACTTCTTGATTGAGGCGTGGGGCAATAATGTTGGTGACTTCCTCAGCATTAGCAACTGGAAGTACTTCAGTGGAACCAGCCGTAGATCCAGGGACTTCAATGGCAATGATGTCGACTGAGGTAGGAATCTGAGCAGACTCTGCTGGTGATCCAACTATGATCTCACCTACTCTAGGATTGGCAGCTAGCTCTGGAATTCCAGTGATGGTGAAGAGTACTGAAAAAGCCAAAATACCAAAGACAAAGTTAATGAATGCTCCAGCTAAAGCAATGATCAGCCGAGCATGACGGGACTTGGCGTAAAAAGGACCTTCGTGTTTGTCGGGATTTTTGACGAGCTCAGCTTTTTCAAGTTTGGTAGGGGAGACGTCCTCAAAAGAGACTCCTTCCCCTTCACTACCATCTTCACCCTCCATTTTGACGAAGCCACCGAATGGAATCCAGTTTAACGAAAAAATGGTTTTTCCTTTTTTGAAAAGAGTCAGCGCTCTTGGAGGATACCCAACTCCGAACTCCTCTACTCTCACCTTAAAAAAGCGAGCAGTCAGGTAGTGGCCAAGCTCATGAATAACCACCAAAAACGAAAGGATCAAGATGAAGATGATGATTTGCAGGAAAACCATGTGTTTATACCGTCATTAATTCTTTTTCTTTTTCAGCAGAGATTTGCTCGACCTTTTCCATGTACTCTTTGGTTTTCTTTTCGAGCATTTCCAGATCAGATTTGATCATGTCTTCACTGACACCGGCTTGATCTTCTTGATCGTCAATATCTTTTTTGGTCTCAGCACGCACATTGCGCATCATCACTCTAGCATCTTCGATCTTGGAGTGAAGCAGTTTGACTAGTTCTTTACGACGCTCTTCAGTCAAGGCTGGTACTACGATCCGAATCATTGCACCATCAACCACTGGGTGAAGATTCAGACCAGAAGACGCAATTGCTTTTTCAATTGCACCCATGATGGATTTATCCCATGGAGCCACAATCAGCATACCTGGATCAGGTGCGGAAATGTTGGCTAACTCGTTGACTTTCATTCGTGTGCCGTAGGCTTCCACACTCACAATATCGAGCATCTGTACCGAGGCGCGACCAGTGCGAAGCTGAGCAATATCGTTTTGAATGTGTTCTAGAGTTTTTTGAGCTCTATCAGTGAAAGATGTAAATGAATAAGACATAGTTGCTTGATTGTACAACGACCCAGCGCTCCCGCCAGTGCTACAATCGCACACATGCGTCCTGAAACATTTGTCAAAAGCTTCATCGGCACCATTACTAATCCGAAGTACTATGTGGATGTCCTCAACGTCCGGATGTGGTTCTCTGTGCGCTTTTTGATCCTAAGTTACCTGGTGCTGTCACTATTTGCGACAGTGCTCTTTACCCTGCTGGACATTCCCAAGCTACGCCACAGTTTGACTACCTTTATATCGCAGTCAGCTCAAGAGTTTCCAGAGGCTGGGAGTATTTCTTGGAATGGTCTGAGTATGTCGATGAGCGGCATGGAAAGGTACTCGCTACCGTTTCCGAACTTCCCAGATGCAAGCGGAACTCCACCAACACTCCTTGAAGTGAATCCCGGCATTACAGAAGTCAATCAGATTTCTCAGTCTGGAGATGAACGCAGTTTGGTAGTGATTGGCGAAAAAACCGTCTTCTTATCACAGCCTGGAGGTGGTTGGACTGATTTTCCACTGACGGATCTCCTTTCAAGTGAAGAGTTTACTATTTCTAAAGAGAGCGTAGTTCGTGAAGCCCCTACATATCAAGATCGATTGCAAACAACGCTTCGAGCACTACCATTTTTGTTCTTGGCATTCTTCTTTTTCGTTTCGTTTCCGCTTCGATTGCTGACGGTCGTCATCGACAGTCTTCTGATTTACTTCATGATCAAGATTTCTGGACTTCCGCTGACCCTCAAAAAAGTACTCCAGCTGAGCATGCATATCATGGTGGCTGCAGAACTGATCAGTATTTTGACCGCAAACTTCTCAGGCGGACTGCAAATGTTCAGTCTGGCCTTCTGGGGATACACCTTCATCATCTACTGGAACTTACGACACATCAAAGCACTTAGCCCTATTGAGGCGGAGCGTCTAAATAAAGAGTAGCCATATTCAATGGTGGAAATGGCACATCAAGTTTTATTGGATCAGACGCTTTAAGATCCATTTCTAGTTCATCTAATCGTCTTGTTAATGCAGTCTCGGTAGGTGTTTGACCAAAGGGAAGCGGTGAAGGAATCACGCCAAGTCGTTGTTGCGCCTCTGGCATCAGCAGGACAACAACAGCGGTCACTATCAGCAGTAACGAGACAGCTGCTGTTCCACCCAAAATCAGCATCCGTTTCTTTTTCTTTCGTGCGATTTCTTTTTCGGCCTGATTAGGATCCACTTCTACTGGCAACGTTGGCGGAGTCTGATGCAACAGTTCCTGTTCAAAGAACGTCGTTTGATCTGATAACACGTCAGTTTCGTTCAATTCTGGTTCAAGTGGTACTGTTTTCTTTGGTTCTGTCATTCTTTGACTACCTCTCGTAGAAAGGTCAGGTTTCGATAGAGATCAGCATAAATGGTGCTGAGGGTTTGGACTGTTCGTGGATATGCACCAGCCTCGAAGTCAGCTTCTTGTCCACTTCTACTAGGCAGGAAGGTAGTGTGTAGCTGATCCAGGCTCTGTTTAGTGACAACTAAGTTTTGAGAGATTTGGTCAAGTGCCCGGCGTTTTTCACCAAGCTTTAGGCCGTTACTCTCCTCTGAGTTCACATGCGTGGTCACTTCATCCCGAACAACCACCATCTTGTCGTACACAGATTGCAGCCGACCATAGTTAATGTAGGACATCGACTTATAGGAGAGATTACTGACCGCGTCACCAAACTTGGCAAAGTCCAGCGCTGCTACTTGAACAGACTCTCTGTCAATCGCTTGCTCCGAAAGCAGTTGATTTGCTTTCAAACGGTCGTTGGCAGACTCCAGTTGTTTGATCAAGGCAGCTTTTTCGGCTACGTCAATTCCGGAGGTATCTTTGACGATTAAATTCAAAATCTGAACGTAATCCTGAAGCACAATGGCACGAGTAATCATCACTTTACGGGTGGCTTTGACCGCTACTTCTAAAGACGCGAGGGTCTGCAGTTTTTGAAGCTGACTTTTGGCCAACGAGAAGTCACGTTCGTCAGTACGATAAATACTTAAGTCTGTTTTGTACTTTTCGCGAAGATTGGTCAGCTCTTTGTTTTCTGGAGAAGGTAAAGGTAGTGGAGAGGCAGACACGCTGGCACTCTCTTCCCCACCTTTGGCAGAGGAGCTAGCTAGTAGGGGTGCTTGGTCATCAACGAGATTGACGGTCTGGGCGAAAACAACACTCATGGGTAGCTGCTGAAATCCCAGAAAAACGATGCCCATCAGCGCAATGACGGGCAAGAAACGGCTGGTGTGAAAATATGAATTCAGCTTCATTGTGACAAGTATACCAACTAGATCGTTAAGATCAGAAGGAAGATTCCCCCTAAAATTGCTACAGCTCCGTACTCCAACGCAACATGTTTGGTAAATGCCGTCGTCTTTACATGAGTGACCACTCCCCAGACAAAGTAAAAAAGGACTAGTGACACAATCACAATCCTTTGCAGTACATGGTCCGGCCAAGCAGCCAGAAAAAGTGCCAAGAACATCGAGAATCCGGCAAAGAGCAGAGCGTAGGCAAGCGTGTGTTTCGTTATTTCTTTTCGCATATAGGACTTAGTTGACCGCACCTGACTTAAAGTAGATCAATAGAAAGGCGATCACGAAGAAGAACGAGATGTGAGCAAAGTTCTTTCCTACCAGCCGAGATGTTTGTTTATTCTGCATGATGAACGCGTCATATAAGAGCGTGGACACCACGATCAAGATGATCGCTAAGAAAAAGGCTTTGGTCAACTGAAGTGGTGAAAACAATGGTGGGGCGGTAAAGCGAGTGATGGGAAGGTTTTGACTTGAAAGAATTTGGGCTTGTCGTCCATCCTCCTCAACTTGAATGGGAACTTGATCCTCAATCGTCAGCGACTCTAAGTTGACATCTGCTTGACCTTGAGCCAGTAAGTCACGTTGAGACGGGGCATCAGCATTTGACTGAACACCTTTGACATTCGTTGCGTCTGCTACTTGCGGCACAACCGCCAGCGGCGTTCCAAAAAACTGAACCACCAGTGTTGTTTCAACGCCATTGAGTTGGCCATCAATCACCGCAATCCCAACCTCTTTATACTTCTGGTTCATAATGTTGGCCCGGTGCGTGGGTGAGCTCATCCAGGCATCTACAAGATCTGAAGTGTTGGAAAAGTCACGTGCCAGGTTTTCACCGGCCACGCTATACACATACTTCGACTGCTTAAAGAACGCCCACGGCTGCGTCCCATCAGGGGCGGTGTGCGCCCAATATTGATTGGAAAACATGTGCATACCTTTAGACTGCGCACCCTCACTCAGCTGTTTATTCACAATCAATGGCGGCAGACCTACCTTGGCACGTTCTGAGTTCGTCTCTGTAACCACGTCAGAAACGGTAATCGAGGAGCTATACCCAAGTACAGCACCCATCGCTTTATTGGTCCGAGGCAGTGAGATCAAGGCAAGACTAAAAAAAGCAGTCAAGCCAACGAAAAACAACAGAACTTCGGGATGTAACACTCGAGGTCGATGATTGTTTGATCGCTGTGGATGAAAAAGGTGACGAAGCGTCGTTTTCAGCGCCATAAGAATTCATTATGACTTACATGCTTCAAGCTGCACAAGTGGTGTAAACGGAAGAATCATTGATTTAATACACTTGGAAAGTGTCAGTTTCAAGGCGATGCGATGCGGATAGCGCAACTCTACCTCTTGATGATAAAATACCTATCTGTTGTGACGGCCCCATCGTCTAGAGGCCTAGGACGCAAGGTTCTCATCCTTGTAACTCCAGTTCGAATCTGGATGGGGTCACATATAAATAAAATCCACACCCGTGGATTTTTTTATATCTGCTCTCGTAACAGTTTGGACACGAGCAAAGCGAGTAGTTCGCGCACTTCAAGTTTGCAAAGCAAACCTGACTTTAGGTACCTTGTTAAGACTTTTGACTTCATCTGGAATACTCATATCAAATTTTTCACAGATGGCTAAAACATCATGAATATCCTTGTCTCTGAGTTCATAGCCTGAATGAAACTTCACCACCCACTCAGGAGAAATACATCTCACAGCTCTCCTTTGTACTTTGCCTTTTCCTGACAAAGCCTCAGCAGCGTACTTCACCCCATTTTCTTTTGGCCCATACACACCATTTCCTTCTGCATCTAATTCAATGACATGAAAATCGACAAACTGAGCATCGCCGTTGCCCATGATGAAGTTGTGCTCAGTTGCATCACCTCGGTGTACCAGCCAATAGCCTTTGCTTTTCAGGTGCTCCACCATGGTGCGCACATCTTTTTTTTGAATAGCTATGTCCAGATCACCATGAGCTCTGGTTTGTTTTTCTAGTAGAGCGTCAACACCCCAACCTCCATCAAGCCATAAGGTTACGTGTTGTTGCTCCATATCTTGATATATTTCCAGAACGTCATCAGCAGTCATCGTGTCACCAAGAATGACATGAAGCAGGTAGGGAAACTGTTTGTATTGAAGACCAGCGGTTCCTACGCTGAAATGTTTCTGTCCAGGTAGCACTATCAAGTCGCCACCGATCTGGGAATGCAGATACTCTGCCTGTTCTAAGGGACAGTGCGGATCATTGTCAGAGTGCAGGAAGTACCAGAGCCGTGACTTTGTTTTGATCTGCTCAAAGTCAAAAGGCTTTACAAAAAGTTGCTTCAGCGAGTCCCAGCCCAAGTCATTCTTAAATGAACCAACCAAGTAACATGCTTGAACTTTAGTACCCACTGGTAGCGCTTCAAGAAGACCTAAAATTGCAACAGCACCAGAGGAGTGGCCAATGAAGATAGTGTCTTTATCAAACTGGAACGGCGCCTGCTCCAAAATATACTGGTTGTATCGTTCAATACTTGGCGTATCTGCTTCCGGCAGATCAGGACACCACACTTCAAAACCACTCTTTTCAAGTTCAGTTGTGAGCCAAGGAAACCAGTTCGCTTGAGAGCTTCCACCAGTTCCGTGTAGTATCAGTGCCTTCTTCATCCTTCCTATTATATAGTCATCAACCACACGATGGCAAGTATCCTCTTTTTCTCTCCTAGCATCAGTCTATTTGTATTTTTAGCCTGGATAAGCGATAATACCCCTTCGAACTCACGGTTTTTTCATATTACCCAGCATTCATCAAACGGAATACAACAATGAAACCCACTGTCACTATAGCTCTGAGTGCCTTTAACGAACAAGAAAATGTGTTGGCGTTTATTACTTCTGTTCTTCAACAGAAAGAAGTCGGTTTTACCATCAAAAATATCTGGATCTATAACGATGGGTCTACTGACGATACTGCTAAACTCATTCAATCGTTAGGCTCACCACGGATACAGCTGATCGATGATAAAAAACGTGTAGGAAAGTCCAGCAGGCTGAACGAAATCTACACCCGCTTAGACACAGACTTTCTGGTGCAGACTGACGCGGACATCATCTTCTCTCATGAACATGTCATCCGCGACATTCTCCAGCCACTCCTGAACGATCAAAAAGTTGGCATGTGTGGTGGCGATCCTCGTCCGCTCCCCGCGGTGACCTTCACTGAAAAAGCAGTCAACCTCACTGCCGAAGTGTACATGGGGCTTCGAAACAAGGGCGTGCACGGTGATAACGTGTACTCGGTTGATGGTCGTTTACTCGCCTACCGCAAAGAACTGGTGAAAAAGATCCACGTTCCGAGCGACATGATTGCCAACGATGCCTACACGTTTTATTGCTGTCTCACAGCCGGCTATCAATACAGATACGTGGAGTCTGCAGTTGTCCTCTACCGTTCACCACAGACACTGAACGATCAGATTCGCCAAAACACTCGTTTTCTGTCGGCCCCAATTCGGATGAGCCGGTACTTTCCTGAAGAGTTGGTCTACCAGCAGCGTCAGGTTCCTGTTGGTTACCTTTTACTACGTATGGCCACACAGTTTCTTCGTTATCCCATCCACTGCGGTTATATTTTTTGTGTCAATCTGTACTGCAAACTCATGTCAAAAACCGCCGAGAAAAGACTGACCGCACAGTGGCCAATTGCCTTCTCCACCAAACAATTACAGGAACCTGACAACCGTTTAAAAGGCCACGACCTAAAGCTCAATGTTAAACGGAGAGGGTGGGGCCTCGTCTTTCTTTCTCCGTTCATCGATCAACTTTTGCCCATCAATAGCTACTTCGAATTTGTCACTCAGGTACTCACACATGGACACAAACTCAGTGGGATTTAGGTAGGAGCCACCTTTTACATCCAAGAACATGTCCATCGCCAGCTGCGAAAAAGAGTAGTTGGTCATAGGAAGTTCAGGATCAACGATCATGCCACCCTCTTCCTTTTTACCTGGAACTAATTGATTCATTGCCAGAAGAAAGTCGTGCAGTTTTCCTAAATTCCCAATGTCTTTGTTTGAAAAAGAAGTGTTCACGCTTTGTTGGAGCGCAATGGCATAGTTACGAGTGATGATGAAAGCTAAGAGTCTGGCTTGAGCCTGGACGATAGCCTGCTCATCGGGATGTGATCCGACATTTTCAAGCTTGTCTTGATCTAGTCGAATCTGACCATCAAGATGGTCAGCATACCCTTCAGGCAAATCATAGTATTCTCTGAACTTTTCTTTACCGTTAGCCTTCATTTCCGCTTGCAGCCACAGAGCCGACGACAACAAAAGGTACGGGTTGGTGAACGTACGATAGTCTAACCGCTCAGGGTCAGTAATTCTGACTAGGCCATCGATATAGTCCCGCGATTTGTATTCTTCATCTGCCGCCCATGCTTCTCTCAAATGGTCTGCGTACAGCTTCCCACCCGATCCGCCAATCTTGGGATCTTCAAAGTGTTGAAAAAACACTTCCTTTGGAATGGATAACAGTGCGATGAAGTCCCCGACACTTGCACCATCTTCAGACAAAAAGTCACCAATATTCATGTCGATGGTTGTCTCAGTGACACCCGCCACGCCTAAACTGGACTTTCGGTAATCCTGACCAGCCGTGGAGTGTAAGTCCCGCAACCCTAACGCCTTCACCCCAATAATTCCAATTACTTGATAGGTACTTCCATCTTGAAGCTGCTTTGGCAACAAGACCGGTTCAGACGCCGCTGCTGCTTCTCTCCCTCGACTTAGGTAAATTTGCGGTAAGGGCTTTTCTACAGAACTGGTCCCGTCTCCGGAAAGGTACATTCGTTCTCTCAGTTCCGCCTCTGAAATTTGATATCGTGGATTTCTCTGAATGATGGTCTCGCTGGATTTACCAATCGGAGACTCTGAAAACTTGACGACCTTGGCAAAGTGTCTGTTGGTAATTTCTGGGCTAGGGTGTGGTAGGACGTCTTTAATCATATATTCTCCAACTCGCCCCAAAACTTTCCAACCTTCACATCCACTTCAATAGGCACTGAGAGCGGATAGACCGAGCACATGATGCCTCGGACTTTTTCGGTCAATTGGTCAATCACTTTAGGATCGTCTTTGACTTCAAACACAAGATCATCATGAATCTGAAGCAGCATCTTCACGTCTTGATTGTGTTTAATGACTTCTTCATGGATTTCGATCATCGCTTTTTTCATCAGGTCAGCCGCTGATCCTTGAATCGGAAAGTTAATTAAAACGCGACGCATCGAGTTGTCGATGGTGGTCTGTTTGGCATGTTCAAACACACTTCGACGTCTACCTAAAAGCGTTTCAACGTATCCGTTAAGTCTTCCCTGATGCAAGTACTCTTCAAAGTACTTGCGGATGTTGGGATACGTGACATAAAACTCATTAATAAACTTTTGGGCCTCATCAACAGGAATGTGCAGCTGAGAACTCATCCCAAAAGCACTCATTCCGTACACCACTCCAAAGTTGATGGTCTTGGCGATCATCCGTTGCTCTTTTTTAACGCTGTCATACTCCACATGGAATAGCTTCGCAGCGGTGGCGGTATGGACGTCTTTTTTTTCTTGGAATGCTTTAATCAACGTCTCTTCTTTACTTAAGTGCGCTAAGATTCGCAGTTCCTGCTGGGAGTAGTCAAAGGACATCAACACGTTCCCTTCACTGGCCATAAAACAGGATTTGATCTTTTGGCCAAAGCCAGAGCCCGCGGGAATGTTTTGCAAATTTGGATTGGCTGAAGAAAGTCTGCCGGTACTGGCAGCAACTTGGGTGTAGGTAGTGTGAACCCTGCCATCTGCGTCCACTTTGTCAGAAAGGGACTCAACATACGTAGACCGCAACTTGGTCAGCTCTCGGTACTCCAGCAGTTGCTGTATAAAGGGAAACTGGGCTGCGTATTGAGAAATTTCATTTTCGTTGGTGGCGTATCTTCCAGTCTTGGTTTTTTTGAGGGGGACTTGGAGCTTCTCAGCCAAAAAGTTCCCGACTTGAACTGCAGAGTTGAGATTAATTTCAAACCCAACTTCTTTTTTCATTGATTGATCAATTTGCGCCACTGCACTGTCAATTTCTTCACCCACTCTTTTGAGCTGCGATACATCCAGGACAATCCCAGCTTTTTCCATGTGCCACAAGACTGGAATAATGGGTAGTTCAATAGCGGTAAAGTACTCATGCATCTTTGGAGCATCTATGAACTTGGCTGTTTGTTTTTCTGCCAGCTCTTCTAATGTAGCTGCTTTATAAAGATGCTGGGTTACTTCCTGACTTGGTACAAACTTCCCTTGCAGCAGCAAGAACTCGGCTATTTGGCAGTCGAACATCGTTTCAACAGATTCGTTGTGAAAGTTTGCTTTCCAGTCCCATACAGCTTGTCTCATAGTATTCCTCAAGGTTTTATCACTAGTCGATAATAACACTTGTCCGCCAGCACACTAAGTAACTATCGTCAGAACACAACTTTCCTTTAGAATAGCCCCATGTCCGAACTCCAATCCTCCACTGAAGTTATCAAAGATGAAAACGTATTTGAGGTGCTGAATGAGTTTTGGAACAAAGCACCAAGGCCACCATTTCTTGAGTATTTATTTGTGGCCGGCAGCTCAATCAATGGCGGCCGTATCGTCCGACGAGAGCACAATACCTTAAATCATAGTGATATTGATATCACTACGGTTGCTAGAATAAAAAATGAGAAAGACCTTCAAGACTTAGAAAAGTACATTGTGATGCTGAAGGCATTTTTACAGGCCAAGAAGCAACTGAAAAAGCTAGAGTACGAAGACATCCATGTCTCATCGTCAAGAATCTTTGATCTGCAAATTCCTGAAGATCCTCTCTCTCCAGCCGTTGTTGAAAAAATGTTTTCAACAACCATTGATAACATCCTGGCGGACAGAATCGTACAGATGTGCTTGCCAACTATTCCAGAAAGCGCAGGAGAAAATAATAAAAAGCAGTTTTCAGCGATGCTTAAGCGTTTGCAAACTGAAGATCCAGACCGATTTCAAGTGCTCAGCGACCTCATTTCTTTAAAGTGGACCGAAAAAATGCGGCTCAAGCGAAAGTACTACGGCGTGAATGAACAGGGTAATCAATACGTTGAGAGTGATGTTCCTCGAGCACTTGCTGCAAATTTGCGCAGAGTGCTGCTAGGGCAGTGAAGAACGCTTTTTACCACATTACTCAAGTTTTATAGGATACATCCTGCTATAATAGGTCTTCTTAATTAGCTAAGTTTTTGACGGAATGGTATTCATGCGTGATTTCAACGACAGTAGATCAAGTAGTTCTCGAGGCAGTGATCGCCCTGGTGGCCGATCTGGTGGCCGCCCAAGCGGTGGTTTCGGTGGCAGCAGATTCGGTGGCCGCTCAAGTGGTGGCTTTGGTGGAAGTAAATTTGGTGCTCGATCTGGCGGATTTGGCGACTCCTCTGCTCGTCGTTTTTCCCCTCGTGATTCAGGACGTGCCGAGATGCACGACGCAACTTGTGCAGACTGTGGCAATACTTGCCAAGTTCCTTTCTTACCAACTGGCGCAAAGCCAGTCTACTGTAGTAGCTGTTTCGAGATGCGCGGCAACGGTGAAGATCGTGGTGGACGTCCTCCACACCGGTTCGAGCGTCCAAGCTTCCAAGAAAACCGCAGTTTCTCTGCTCCAACTTCATCAGCCAAATCAACTGCCCCAAGCGCAGGTGAGCTCGAAGCGATCAATGCAAAGCTCGACAAAATTTTGAAAACACTGGCCTACATTGCCAAGCAACAGCCGAACAATGAACCAGCCATTGAAGTTCCTCAGGTTGCACCAGCAGCTGAGACTCCAGTAGCCGAAAAGCCAAAAGCTGAGAAAAAAGTGAGGACTGCTAAAAAAGCTGGTATCACTATCATGCCACTGGCTCCAACCGAGACTTCAAGCGAAGCTTCAGCCGCTTAATTCAATAAATCGGAAAATACTTGATCTAACGAAACCCCCGAATGAGGATCCGTTCCTTGTGACATGCCTGTTCGCAGTTCGGAAAGAAGCGTGTCGGCCAACTGTTGATGTTGAGCATCGCGTAAATTTTCTAGCGATTGTTTTGCAAAGAGGATGTTAATCCTTCCTGAGGTTTGAGGATTGTCAAAGAACGTTCCGCAACTGGTGAGACTAGCCAAGGCAGATGCCTTTGCTGCCAATAGCGACATAGTGGTGTTTGCTGAGCCTTGATACTCAAAGGCTGTAGCAAAGTTCTCACTCAAATGATGCGGCCAGTCAGTTGGCAACTGAGCATCAAGCACTGCACTCACCTGTGCATTTAGACGTTGAAGTGAATCAGAAAATGGTTGCTTCCAACCACCATGATGGCCACCGTCACAAGGGCATGGCCCGTGCCATCGTTGTAAGTTGCCGTGAGGGCAACTCCATGCTGACCTCTCGCGTAGCCTACCTTGGACATAGTCTTTCTCCTCCCACACTTCTGTAATCTCATTTAGCCCAAGCACAGCAACGCCAGCGGTTGGCAAACTACTCGTGACAAGGTAGTCAAGAAACATGTCAGCAAACTGAGCGTGATGTCCAAAGGTTTCTCCATCAGTCCAAGCGATCAGGGGCTCACTCTTAGGTAGTCGAAGTAACCGCGGCAAGATCACTTGTTCTACATACTGATCCGCATTTGCTTTGGCATCAAACGCAAGACTAGAAGATAACGGCCTATCAAACGGCAGAACCAACATTTCCCCATTCCCATTCAGTGGAACTCTCACTGGCCGATTATCGGTCTCACCATTCGCATCAATCTGTTCAGGCGCACACAAAACTCCCCGATACCCACTCTGCTTTGCTACTTTCAAGACATCGTTGTCTAGAGCGGTCTCAGGCACCCATAACCACTCAGGAACGAAACCTGCTTCTTTCTGAAATGCTGCGTAACCAGCTTGGATGAGAATACCTTTGTCTCGTGTGTTGAGATCAGGGAGAAGAACATGAAGGTAAGGATCGCCTACTCCGCGAAGACGCATGGCTTCTCGCAGATGAGCTACTTGCTCCGGCGCAATCTGGTTCATTTCTGCACGCATCGTGGCGTAGAAATCAAATGAGACTTGTGAGAGTGTTCCTCTTTGAGTTTGGGGAATGTAGCACTCTTGAGCAATTCGCCTATTCCAATCAATACCACTAGGGTCACTTGCATACCCCGCGACGCGATCATGAGTTGCTTTACGTGGTGGTTGATAAAAGTGCTCGCCAATAACGACGTGCCTGCCAGACTCGGTGTTCATGGGCTGATAATACCACCGCTCCATTCTATTGACTGTAACATTCGCCACAGCAGATCATAAAATGTTTTACTGTTATAATTTTGATTCTTATTGATATCTTTTGATTGTTTAAAGTTATGTATTTCACACAACTTGCCATTTCTCTCTACGCAGTGTTTGCTGTTCAACAACAGCCCGTAACGCTTTCACCAGCACCCGCACTTTCCCTTCTAGCTAGTCAGGAGTACTCGTTGCTGAACCGCCATCCAGTGGAGTCAGTCAATCAAGTTTTTTCTGACAATATTCTTCTGACTCTGGCATACATGTCTGGTGATGTTCAACAAAACGACGCAGTGGATTGGGAGCAGCTTCGTCAGCCACGATCTTTTCACTTTGTTCTGCAACCTGGAGAGTCTTTTGCATTTCACGATGTAGTGAAGGAAGAGTTCCAAGATTCTGTTGTCCGAACAACCAACGCCCACTTTATTTGGGATGAAGGATTCAAGTCTGATGGTTGGCTAGTTGGAGATGGCGTGTGTCACTTGGCATCATTTATACATGTGGCTGCAGATCAGGCCGGACTAGAAGTTGTGGCTCCAACTCGGCATGATTTTGCACAAATCCCAGACGTTGCAAGAGAAGACGGAACTTCTATTTACTTTGATCCCAACAGCTTTGAGAACAGCAGCCGGCAGAATCTGTACATTAGAAATTCAACAGGAAAACCGATTGCGTTTATCTTCGAGTACACCCCTGAAAGCTCAGTCAAAGTGGAAATCAAAACAGTCAATCTGGTCGCTTCACAAGCGCTTTAAAATAACGATCTGTCATTGTAATCTTTACAATCTTTGACCGGCATATTACTCTTACATGAGTGAAAAAGAAGTCCCCCAAACAGCGTGCCTCATCTCGAAGATCTCCGAAAAAAAGAATCGGCATCCCCGGACCACGTATAGTGGTGTACTACTCCATCAGCACGTTAGTGGCGTCATTGGTGTTTGCGGTGGCGTCCCTGTTCCTCCCTCGTCCATTTTTTCCTTTTTGTGCAAACTCGGTGAGTTGTATACATAACTTGAATGCAACCGTGGAAAATGAAGAAGTTGGTGTATTTGCAGGACAGCAAGTGACACCTCCACAAATTAACTTAGCAGAAGCCACGGCAACCAAAAATGTTCTCGGTGAAACAACGGGTGATGGTGAAAAGCGTATTTACGTTGATCTTACTACGCAAACGGTCTACGCCTATGAAGGTACCACCGAGATTTTTAAAACACTTGTGGCCACCGGAAAATGGGGACGTACTCCGACTGGTGACTTTAAGATCTGGGTAAAACTACGCTCTACAAGAATGTCTGGTGGAAGTGGCGCCGACTACTACAACTTGCCTAACGTGCCATACACCATGTTCTACTACAACGACAAGGTTCCAAAATCAGCTGGTTACAGCTTGCATGGCGCCTATTGGCATAATAACTTTGGACACGAAATGAGTCACGGCTGTGTGAATCTCCGTGAAGTTGATGCTCAGACGCTCTACGACTGGGCTGACCCAGCCACTGAAAGCAACACCACCCACGCCACTTCAGAAAAACCTGGAACGATCGTCAGCGTCTGTAACAGAGTGGAGTTTCAAGAAGGCTCACTCCCAAGTTGTGTGATCGAGGCTGCCAACTAGTGAAGGAAGTACGATAATGATGATGATGCGCCCATTCCCTCTTAAGATCTTCTTCGTCGTTCTGCTCATTCTTGGTTTAGGGCTGGGTGTCGTGATTGGAATGAGCCAAGATACTTCAAAGCCATCGTTTATTTCTTCGATAGTTCCTTCGCCTTTTGTCTTTCAAGCACCAACACCAGTGCCCAGTGCGTCACCAGTTCCTGTGATACCAGCTCCTACTGAAACAGAGTGGACCTCTCCTAATGGTAAAAGTATTTTGAAGATGAAAGAAACCGTTACTTCTTTAGCAACAGAGATTTCTCCGGAAAATCGCATGTATAGTTTCTACGTTACAACTTCTACAGATCCAGAGGAAAAACTTGTCTTTAGTAAGTCGGTCAACGCACCTACCACAATGTTAATCCCGTTTAACAGTTGGGCGCCAGACAATAAGCACTTTTATGTTCAGGAAGTCACACCTTCAGCTGTGAAAAGCTTTGTCTTTAACGCATCAGGCGAAACATTCGCTGACGCATCGCCATTCATTGATGTCCAAACTGTCTTTGAGGAAAAGATTACTGACTACACACTTCGAGAAGTTACTGGCTGGGCTGCTCCGTCGCTCCTGATCATCAATAGCTTGGCCGCCGAACTCCAAGATGGTCCGTCATACTGGCTGGACGTCAATAGAAAGTCCCTGACGAGACTTTCTACATCATTTCAATAAGTAGCTAGAAGCACTAGTCCCAAGGAGACATCAGCTGGAAGTAATTTCCATCTGGGTCCGCAAATGTGGCAATCCATGGCTGGTTTTCACCTTCGCCCATTTGATAAGGCTCTGTGACGACCGTTGCACCAACTGCCTTAATGCGGACAAACTCGCCACGAACGTCTTTTGTTTCCATGTTCAAGATGAGGCGTTCTGGGTTTGTACTTTTGCCTTTCACCTTGTCATGACTGCCAATTCCAAAGAAACATGAACCTACTTGGAAGCCGGACCACTCTCCATCCACCATATCTGGCTTCTTACCAAAGACTTTTTCGTAAAACGCGGTGAGTTCCTTAGGACGATCTGTTCCTACCATCAAAGAATTTAAGTTCAACATACGTTTCCTTTCACTGTCTCAGCCCTTTATACACTGTTTGAGACGGATGACAAGGTAAAAATCGGCCTACTTGAAATACTCGAGAATAGTCCTATAATCTAAAACCTCGTGTCATCTCGGCGTGTCCGAACTGGGCTACTACAGCTTGTTCGTCCAAACCGCGATCGATTTGAGAGCACCTTCACATCGAAACATTCATTCACTCGCGTACAGTTCGCCTTTCCTGCTCAACAATCCCTTTTCAAGGGGAGGATTTTACAATGAGTACCCAAATTTCCTGGGAAAAACTGAACGAAGTACGAACCGGGATGTTTAGTCACCCGGAAAGCCAACGCCTCATCGACGAAGCCAAGAACCACTACTTCGGCGGCACTCCAAATGGCACCATGGACAGCTTTGCAACATGGCTGTGTCATGACCAAAATTGGGGTATCTTCGTTGGAAAGTTCGAGGCGAAGACTCACCTTCCACTCTCGGCGGAATACAAGAACAGCCCGACTACAGTCGTGGTGGCACAACCGCCCCCACCGCTGTACAAGAACCTTTCCCAGACTCCATCAGCGGCAAAGCCGGTGCTGGAACCAGGAACGCTGCCGTGGAACCGCCCGGCACCTAAGTGGGCGCCTTCTCGGCTGTTCCACAATGTCTCGGAATCGAGTCTGGCAGAAGTGTTTGCACGCGGATACGACATCCTCTCCAACATCATTGGGCTGCCGATCTTTGCGGCCCAGATGGGAATGGGAACGCTGAATATTGCCCATTGGGCAGTGTTCATTGTCGGCTCGGTTGTGATCTCCTTTATAGAGGTCCTCGCCCTGCGCGCACTGTCTCAAGCAGTTAGCCTCTCCTCAAAGGCACCGCCCGAAGCGGATGGCTATATCAATACCGTCCAACGCTTCGCGGTGTTCATTTATGGGGCTTTCTTCCTCGTGGGAATGCTTCTCTGGGTTGTCGATCTTTACCTCTCCATACTGCCATGGGTGTCCCTGTTTAACGGGACTGCTGTGGGTTGGGTGATGGGGATAGTCCTGTCACTATTGGTGGAGTACATCGAAATGGATGCACACATCAAGACCTTCAAAACAATGCAAGCCGCGAAATAAATGAATGCCGAAAATGTGAAGGAGAGCCCCGGGTAACACTGGGGCTTTTCTGTATCTCCGTACAACGAGTTCTCTGTAAAGAGCTACAAAAAGAGCGTTGGGTTGAGCAACGCTCTCTCTAATGATCTGCATCTTACGATGCAGCTGCCGCACCTACGCTGAAGAAGATCTCGACGATGGGATTCTCTCCGTCAGCCGTTCGGCGGTTGGTGATGCGGAAAGAGTTTTCACCCAACCGTTCGATCACCGGATCATCACTCGTCTCGAAATGAAACGCGTGAGACCTGAATACAAAGCCGAGCTGGCTGGAGTTGGTCATGCCTCCACGCTCTTCCGGGTAGCAGTCCCGGACGCCACCCTTGTTCTCGCTCTCGTCGGATTCCTGGGTCGGGATCAAAACGATGCCCTCAATAATTTCAGGCTTGCCTCTCTGGCGCACAACCTTTAGGGTGATGGGGGTTTCGCCCATCAGCACTCGCAGAGTTGAGGCAATCTGCTTCAGGTTGTCCTTTGTCAGTAGAGCAGGATCGAACGTTTTCACTGTCATCTCCCTTGAAAACTCAGGCTCATCAGATGTTTTGCTCACTGAATAAAACTTCCTGGACAACTTCGTCCGCTTCATTTTATTCATTAAGCGATCAAATTATATCATGTTGGTGAAAAATCAAACTATTTTGTTTACGAAGCTTGGGGAAGAAGGTCCCAAATTTTGACTGCTTTGACGTACAGCTTCCAAAACTCTTCGTCAGCGTCATTAATCCCATTATCGTAAGGTAAACCTTGAAGTTGGGCATTCGTCATAGGCCAGTCTCCGCCCATTGCCAAGTTAATGACCAAATTAAAGTCATGGTTAAATGGCCATGAATTCGAATCATTGCTGGTTCGCTGAACTCGTTTGTAGATCACATCATCGACTATGAACACAATTTCATCTGGACTCCACGCTACTCCGTAGCGATGAAATGTCTCTGAACAGTCGGGAACTTCGGCAACTCCTTGGTTGGCGTTGCTCTGCACCGACTTTGTTTCATGAGTGTGCGCATTGGCAAAGATTAACCCAGGTCTGTTTCCAGGAATTGCTTCCATAAAGTCAATTTCGCCATTTTTAATGTGGAAGTTTGGTGCTACTCGCTCTTCTGGAGTGGCTCCATCGGTGTATGGTGTATCTGACGTTCTTAGCCAAAATGCTGGCCATGTACCAACTCCTTTAGGAAGCTGCGCTTCAACCTCGACCCGACCGTACTGAATGTTTCGTTTATTTTTGGTATTTATTCTGGCTGAGGTGTACTCACGTCCATCAAGCTGTTCTTTTCGAGCTTGAATGACAAGCATGCCGTTTTCAACTCGAACATTTTCTGGGCGATTGGTATACGTCTGGGCTTCCTGGTTATACCCAGGAACTATAGTTCCCAGTTCATATCCCCAGATATTCGGATCTAGTGGTGTACCGTCTGGTTGTGAGGTGAAGTCCACCAGAAGTGCTGGATCACTTTCAAAACGCGCCAGCACGGCTTCAAAGCTTTCAGCAGGGGCACTCTCAAGGTTCTCAAGACTCCCCAACTCATCAGAGGATGTGTTTTCAGCTGGTGTATGTGCCATATCGATGAGTGTTTTAAGTCCGCCGGCTCCAAGCAAGGTAGCAAAACCTCCACCTAAGTAGAGTAAGAATTCTTTTCTGGTTATTGTTCTTCTTTCAGTCATAAAAAACGTGGTATGTTCGCTGGCACACCCCACAAAGCCAATCCGTTGAGATTAGTAGTACATTTTTTCGAGCTTATCGAGAAATCTGGCATACGTAATCGTAATGTAGACGTACTCCTCATTCTGGTTAAGCTGCGTCCCCTCTGAGACAACCATCAGCATCTCATCACGCACCAACTGCTCGAAGTACTGCAGAATTTTGTCTGCATTCTTCCCATGCACAGGGTGGGTGTTGATCCGCTCCAACATTTCAGTCTTTCGAAATGCTCTCCAAGTCCTCGTCTTCTGAGGTGTGACTTCCATCAGAAAACTCATGAATATGGTCACCAGACCATGCTTCCCTACGTCCATGTGTCCTCGGAGGACGACGCAGGTCTGCCCAGGCAAAGCCTGTAGCAGAGTAGGCAGATCAGGGAACCCTTCGTACCAGGTACGCTCATCCATCAGGATAACTCTCCATCTACTTCTCAACGATAGAAACAGGCTGTATTTTCTGGTTCTTTTGCCAGGCGCTACGCTTGGCTAAAATCCATTTACTCAGCGTATGAATTATACCAGAACAGCCTATATTATTGACTATTGTTCTTTACTCCCTATAATCGCGAACCTATGTCATTTGAAGAACGGAAAATTACCTTCGGCTTTGATGCTTCCTCCGGAACACTTGCACCACATGAGCGCACCCAAAAGCAGCAGTCTGAAGCACTGGGCACTCCACTCGAACAGTCCGAGCGATCGGTGCGTCAGGCCATAAAACAGTTACTAGCGCTTGAGTATCACATCGACTTTTTTCCGGGTATGGCTTTTGCTCCAGAAATTAAACAGCTGCTCTTTACCAAGTTTTCAGGCGACGATGCCATGCCGTTTCTGATTCAACAAATGTTTACTTTTTTGGAAGCGGACACAGTGGAAGACTATCTAGACACTGATGACGACACTCGAAAAATTCGTGAAGATCAAGTGATTGAGAAGCATGGGCAAACAGGAAAGGCTATTTTGGAGAACAATAAGCTACGACCGAACAGGCTCGCTGACACGTACCAACCAATGGCGATGATTGTTGATATCGTTTCAGCGTTGTCGCCCGAGTCCGAATCAGAGCTTCGCTTAGCGTTTAGCCTCTTGGACTCTCGTCCAACAGACTGGACTGACCGAGAGTTCATGAGCTCGGATGGAAAGTTCACCAACCGTCCGTTTCCTATCTATAAAATGCTCTCCCGCGCCGAAAAACAAGTGGTGGTGGATAGCTATACATTTGCAACTTTTCGAATGATCGAGATTTTACTTGCAGTCAACATTACTGCACCTTCCAACACCAATGTGACCTGGTAACTAGTACGCGTGATCCATCGGTAACATACCCACATTTTTTAGAACTTCTATACTCAGTCCATTCTCATCGGTGACTGGTGTATCGTTGACAGTGAAAACTGCATCACCATCGTCACTATAGAGCACTGCATGAATTACCTGACTATCGACGAGGGGGCTACTTACACCTACTTGGACATCTCGATACACACCAGCAGAATATACGCTACTTGCTCCAAGCACTTCACCCAGCTCTCTGTTCTGATCTTGATGGACCACAATAAAGCCTGGTTGGAGAAGTTCAGCAACACTCACTTGAACTTTGTCACCTGGATCAATCTCATCAATAGTGAGCGCTGCCCTTCCTGTTACTTCTTCATTCGTTTGATCAGCTGGTGAAGAAATGTTGGCTTGGCTTTGACTATTTGAGGTTACCAGCAGCGCTCCACTTCCTAGCACAACAACTAAGCCCAGCCCAAGAAGGCTTATCACAAATGACTGATTACTGATCTTGTTCATCATTGAGCCCCTAATTTTTTAGACCGAGTCCGGCACCGCAATGCTCTTCACGATACTTGAACTGCGCCATTCCGTCACTAGTAGCAATGAAGTTGGTGGTGTTTCCTTGTGAGATCTCTTGCTTTAACGGACCTCCAGCAGTCACGTTGCCATATGCGTCAGTAAAGTAGGTTGTTGTAGATCCTGAGTTGTACCAGTGAACAGGTCCAAAGTACGACTCTCTTCGACACCCTCGATATCCATCGCGTGAGTCATTAAACTTAAAGATGGAGGCTGCATCTGCTGAGGAAATTGGCACCAGTTTTGCGTGATCACTTGGATCACGCACTGAGATTGGATCGAATGCAGCGGTTGATGAGACAGCATTCAGTATGGTCTTTCCCTTGTTGTTAATTTTCAGTACGTTTTCCCAAATCTCATACGAAGAATCCACTTTGCATCCTAAGCTCAGTACTGTTTTTCCTGCTCGAGGAGAATCACAAATACTTCCAACGCTCCCAGTGTCTGCCATTCCTTGAACACTCATCCGTTTACCATCAGCAGTTGCGATTTTGTAGACCATTGAGTGAAAACGCTGTGTGAAACGACTCGGTCCTCCAGTACCCATGTGGAAACACAGCAGTCCATCAATAGTAGAGGTTCGTCCTTCGTCATTTTTTGTGCCCTGATTAGCCACAAAACACTTAAAGCCGGCGTGAGGCTCATCCATATTCAGAAGCCCAGCGACGTAGCCAAATGGAACTGCCTCTGCATAGAGGGAGCTAGTAGAAGGATCTGCACCATGCTCATGAGCAAATGTACATTTTTCTCCACCTGGGTTACTTGCATCTACAGGAACTGTCTGTGGGTGCCAGGTTCGGTACTGTTTACCATCAGGGCCAGTGGTTACAAATCGGTCGTGAACATTTGCTGGGCAGTTCCCAAGCAGATCAGTTGACACAGCACCAAAAATACCACTTGGATTTGTTGGAGGTGTTGAAGGAGATGAGGGTGTTGGTGACGGGGTGTGAGCCATCGGACTTGGTGTCACCACTGGTGCTGGCGTGGCAGCAGCCACTGTTCCAAGACATTTGACTAACACATCATTTTTATTCTTTTGTTCTGTAGTCAATCGATCACCTGCGCAGCGAATAGTACTCTGCTGTCCAGCACTGAGCTGAAAGAGATCTACAAAGTGAGCGGAGATAAGTGTGGCGGAAAAGAGAAAAGTTCCAAGAAGGAGTGAGAGTACAAATAACGATTTCAATTTTATTTTGTGTCGTATGTCTACCTTCATGGAAAATCCTTCCGATAATTGTTGTACTAGTTATAGTTTTTCACCAACGGGGATGTGGTTGTTGTAAAAGAATGGCCATGTTTTGGCAAGTCCCAAAGGTATTTCTTCGCTTGCGAAAACTTCCTCGTATCTCCATACTGTCGCTATGAATCGAACTAAAGCGATGACTATTGTTGGCTTGTGCCTGATCGTCATCGTCGGTCTTCTGGCAGCGGTCCTTGTTTGGAATAAAGTCTCCTCTGCGAAGGAAACAGAATCACTCCTAGAATCCCAGCTGCTTCCTGAAATATCACCACCAGTCTTTGCAGAGTATCCATTTCAAAACACACAGTTTACAGCAGTTCTTCCTGACACCACCGTTTCTCTTTCCGAGCTGTCTAATTTACGCGATTTTGAAAAAAGTGACACACCGTTCAGTGCCACCCAGCGACGGTATTTACAAGAAAATGCTTTCGTTATTACACCAAACATTGATGTGTTTTACAGTCTAAATCCTGAAGACCCGGTAATGCGGAGTGACGACTGGACTGCACTTTACCAAACTATCGGTGGAGGTCCCATCTTTGCGCGCGCTCCGCAAAACAGCGTCTTTATTAGTAGTGACTATCTGCTCCATGTCTATCACAAGCTCTTAGAAAAAGAAGTTGAGTACATTGAACAAACGGTGTTTTTAGATAAATTAACTCAACTTTCAGAACAACTTTTTTACGCATCCGTAGCTCAACACAACGCTACACAAAGCGATGAGGATACAGAAAGCTTTGAGCGTCTTACTGCGTACTTTGCTGTTCCAACCGCTATTTTAAGAACCGTTAAAGCCGATCTAAAAAATCAAATTGTTGGTGACAGCGTCAACGATAATATTCTCAATGCACAAGCAGAGCTGGATCTGTTGAAGCCACAGATGACTAACGCTGCGTATCAAATTGCTCAGCAAGAACTCAAGCTGATCTTTGATCATCAAGAAATCACCATCCCACCATTATTTGCTGGTCCAAATGCTACAGAAAACTTGAACCTCACCGAGGACTACACTCAGTATGGCCCACGTAGTCACTACGCAAAGAACGCAATGCTCAGAGCGTATTTTCGATCAATGATGTGGTATGGTCGAACAAATTTCATGGCTAAAAGCACCGCGCTGACGCGTGACGCGCTACACATCACTCAGTTGATGCAGGATGAAATGAGGCTGAAGCTCTGGGATGACATTTATAAACCCACCGCCTTTTTAGTGGGTGAGAGCGATGATCTAGGGATTGCTCAATATCAGCAAGTCATTCAAAAAGCTGACATCACTTCGACTGAAGTGACACAGCGCCAGCTACAAAACTCACAGTTACTGATTGGCTTACTTCCCAAACCTAAGGTCATGGGCTCTGTTGTCATTGATGAGAATGTTCCTACAATGACGAAAGAAGAGTTACAAAACAGTACTCAGGGATTCCGACTTTTTGGTCAACGATTCACTCCAGATGCATTCATATTTACTACGCTCACCCAAGGGCAAGAAGCTGCGGATCCCACTACAGGTGAACGCCTTCCGTCAAACACGACTGGTCTCTTTGTCATGTCTGCAATTGGTAATCAGACTGCGGACTTGTTTATCCCAGAGTGGACTGAACAAAATGCACCAAACTCAAAACAAGTCTTATCCAACCGACTCACTTCGCTCAAAACGCAGTTTAGTGGTTTGTCCCCAAATGAATGGACCCAAAATCTGTACTGGTCATGGCTGTACACGCTCCAACCGCTCTTTACAGATTATCAAGAAATTAGTGGTTACCCAACGTTTATGCGCTCCGCAAACTGGAACATAAAAAACTTGCAAACGGCCCTCGGTTCTTGGACCGAACTCAAACATGATACTCTCCTGTATGCAAAGCAATCGTATGCTGAAATGGGCGCCGGTGGAGACGATGCGATTCCAGCTGTTCCCAAGGGATACGTAGAACCAAATATCTATTTTCTCGATCGGATTTTGGCATTATCACTGATGACCAAGACCGGACTACAAAATACTGGGGCATTACCACAAGAGTTCGCAGGCCGTCATGAAACTTTCGAAGACTCTGTTATCTTTTATAGAAACATCGCAGTGAAACAGCTCGCAAACGAGACTATCTCTGACGATGACTTTGAAAAACTCCGGACACAAGGCGGCTACTTAAGTAGTGTCATTGCCCCGCTCCCAAACGAACAGTCTCTTGAATCGAATGCTCGGTCTGCAATCATTGCTGATGTTCAAACGGACGTACCTAACAGTCAAATCCTCTATGAAGCAACGGGAATTCCAGAGTATATTTACGTTGCGGTAAAAGACGTCAATGGGACACGCTTGACGAAGGGTTTAGTCTACTCACACTACGAATTTTATGGACCGCTTGGAGTTCGAGAAACAGATCAGTCATGGCAACAGAAAAACTACCCTCCCAACGATTTGCCGCCTCGCCCATTCTGGGTCCGCGACTTAACCCCGCAGTAGTACCTCGGAAGTTTTTCGGAATTGGTATTCTGGTTGTGCTCTGCTGCGTCGTGCTAGGGCTTTTACTTCGATATATCTCGACACAATCAGGGGCAAAACTTGACTCTAGTGCAGGCACCAACCGCCTCACCAGCTTTTATCATAACAAGGAAGATTATGATCAAGCATTTGCTTCAGCAGCGGCTACCGCCAAGGCTCCTGTACGCGCACTCGCTGCGGTGACGTCGCATCACTTCTTGGCAAAGTCTCTCATAGCTGGCACCGTCAGCCACATCGATCCGACCAATGTAAAAAATGTGGTCATCATTAGCCCTGACCACTTCAACAATATTACTGACCGCAATGTGTTAGCAGTGACTACGACAGCCTCGTGGGATACTCCCTATGGCCCAATCGAGACCAATCAAGCACAAATTGAAGCCCTCACTACTCTTGGTCAAGTGAAAATACAGTCAAAAGCATTTCTCAATGAACATGGTGTTTACACTGTCATCCCATTTGTGAAGAAACAGTTCCCTGATGCCAGAGTGGTTTCATTAGTGCTCCGGAACAGCGATGACCTTTCCGCTTATGAGCAGTTAGGAAAAGACTTCCTGCAGTTTTTCAATCCAGAAGACACTTTGCTACTCATAAGTAGTGATTTTTCGCACGAAGCCACAATCAAGGATTCTGAGCAACAAGACACGGCCAGCATTCGAGCACTGTCTTCACTCAGCATCTCAGCGGTACCCAACATTACCTCCGACTGTCAGACGTGTATTGCCACCGCATTTGGATACTTAACTGGAGCTGGGGCGAAGTTCCAAGTCATCGAGCAACAACACTCATATGCGCTGAGCGGCCAGGACGAAAACCGAGTAACTAGCTACATTAGTGGGTTATATGTAGTTGGGTCATCAACTCAACAACCTGTCGCTGATTCCAAAGATATTACATTATTATTTGGTGGCGATTTAATGTTTGATCGTGATATTCGACAGAAGATGACGTTGTATGGAAATGATCACATCCTCGGTGACCTTCGCTCACTTTTTTCTCAATATGACGTGGTGATCACAAACCTCGAAGGTCCAATCACCAACAATCCTTCTCGTAGCGTTGGCTCGGCTATTGGCTCTCCGTCAAACTTTCTTTTTACGTTTGATCCAAGCGTAGCAAAGACGTTGTATGACACGAACATGAGACTCGTGAATCTAGGAAATAACCACATCCAAAACTTTGGGGTGGATGGGGTCACACAAACCAAAGAGTACTTAAACAGTGAGGGCGTCGCATTCTTTGGAGACACAGGCACAGAGACACAGTCAAAAGACAGAACGTACATCATGGAGAGAGAGGGACTGAAGATTGGATTTGTTGGCTATAACCAGTTTACTCCTGAAGGCTTAGATCGAGCGCTTTTGGATGTTCAAACCCTTCGGCCAAACGTTGATCTGCTGGTGGTTTTCCCACACTGGGGCAATGAGTATGTTCCCAAAGCCAACGAAGTCATTCAAAGTCACGCACATGGGTTTATCGATGAAGGTGCTGACCTGGTGATTGGCTCTCACCCACACGTGATTCAAAACGTAGAAGAGTACAAGAGTAAACGAATTTATTACTCTCTTGGAAACTTGGTATTCGATCAGTACTTTAGTCCAGAAACCCAGCGTGGCATGCTGGTTGGAGTCACTATCAAACCATCAGATAAATCGCTGTCGTTCAGTGAGTACTTTGTCCAACTCAAAACAAATGGCCAAACAGTTCTGGCCTCGCCCCAGCCCGGAACTTCACCTCAGCCCTTGAGCGAACAGTTCTCATCTGCCCAAAGACCAATCTTTTGTTGTTCTGCTGAAGCCTGAGCGGCTGCGTACCGTTCTTGATACTTATATGGTTCATCATATAAGTACTCGTATGCGTACCCCTCTGTAATCATTCTCAAGCCGAAGTCAGTTCCATCTTCAAGAAAAACGTATCGGAGTAATCGACCATATCGATCTCGCTCGCCTTGTGTTTCGTCTGATTCTAAACTCACTCGTTTATCTGTGAGTAGTTGTTTGGCTGTATCACTGGCCTCTTTTCCAAAGCACTCTACCGCTTTACGCGGATCAACTGTCTCAGGAGTGTTGATCCCGATGATCCGAATAGTCTCCGTTGTTCCATCCACGTCTACCTTAATGGTGTCGCCATCCACTACTTTGACCACGGGATAGACCGTGAAGAAGACGCTGGAGTCTGTGGCTACTGGTGCTTCAAGTTCAATCTTGGCATCTGTCGTGGCTCCCAGCACATAGTCTTCAATCATCGGAACTACTCGTTGCGCTTGCTTCAGTTCACGATCAAGTTCTTTGACTAACGGCTGTGCAAAAGCTAACAGCGCAAACACCACACCAAGACTCAGCATTTTGAGAACACTCATACGATTCATGAACCCATAGTAGCAGCAAAAGATACCTACGGCAAAAAGCTTTGATCACAAGTCTACACATTTGTCACTTATTTCTATGACAGATCAGATCAAAAGGCACTTGCATCAGCAATGAAGGATGATATATTTCTGATCGGAGGTAACACTCCACGGAAACTCATCGTCAAAGTTTGAGAGAGGCTAACACCTTGATCCAAGAATTGGTCGTTGAGCATGAAGGCACCGAAGAGGAAGTCTTGACCGTAGCTGAAGCGAATGCCGCTGAAGTTGTCGAGAGAGCCTTCTCCGCCGCGGGAGCATCCCCTGCTCCCGCCCGTACACCCGAACCGGGGACCAGTTACGCGCTCAACTAGTGCGTGACGACTCCTTCAGGTAAGGGATAATTGAACGCCGCCATCAGATTTCTTACCCTGAAATTGATGGGCTGCCCACACGTGAGTTTCGAGGGAAGTACTACACCTGGAAAAGTACACTCAAACGCTTCAGTGAATCAGCACTTACCGCATTTCAACTCTCTCATCAACAGATCGGTGATATTCACAACGCCAAGTTTTTAGAAGCAGATAAGTATTTTCTTGAACAACTCTCGCGACTGCTGCTCGTTCCTCGTTTTGTAGAAGCGGTGAACATTTTTTTTGAGCCAAAAGCAAACACCCAGATTCTTTTCTCCGAGAGGAGCTCAAGTAAATCAGTCTGGATGCAGCTGATCGGTTCCGTCGAGCATTACCTGGCGGTGAAAGAATCTGGCCAGTTATACAATGTTGCAGATGAGTACCGAGAAGACATCATTCGAATCTTTGGTGAAATTCGAAACTCTCCAATTCTCGATCGAGCCAAAGCGCTAGATTCCGCTATGTCTTTTGTTGAACTTCCAGGAATGCGTGAGTTTATCCATAAAGATTACCTGCTTCACCCTGATACAAGACAGAATCGATTAATAAGCTGGACAAAGGTATTCCCCACTGAAGACGACTTTCGCAAATACTCTCTTCACCCCAATCGTGAAAAGATCCATAAAGACATTTCACTCGATGTATTGATTAAAGTTTACACAACGCTTTTTGATCGAAGAAACATCGCACCCCATTTTTGGTTAGAACATCCAGCACTTCTTCGCTTAGTCACCAAGCTTGTGGAAATGTATCCTGATCCAAAACTGATTCGTGGTGGAGATCGGCGACTCCTTTTTCAGATGATGATGTCCTGCCTTGGCCGTCACGGTGTTGACGAAGTCGAGCTTCTCAGTGAAGTTTTTGCTCGATGGCAACCTCAACTAGAAAAGTACTCCGCGGAGCCTTTGACCTTCAATAATAAACCCGCCCATCACTTGACTTCTGAGGATGAGTTTTATTTTTTCTATAACGACTCAGGCGATAAGTTCGAAGCCTTGCAGATGCTATCAGTGGCATCACAGCGTCAGTGGCTCTCAAGAATAAAAAATGGTGATCCAGTGAGGTATCCTGGAACAGAAACAGGCCTCGCTGCACCAGGACTTCAAGACGTAAGAAAAAGTATTCGGAAACGGAAAAGTATTCCAGAAGCACTCAATGCCAAAGAGCTACTCGCAGATGCGCAGCGTGCAAACTGGCTAGAAGATCCGTATCATCCCCTCCACAACAAAATGAGTATGGGCGGATTTGAGATCGAGGCAAACTTTCCTGCCGAAATGACCGACCATGCCCTGGCTCCATACCTATACAGAGTCATCGGTCAGTATGGATACCGAAATGGAAACGACACCCCAACCGAGTTAGCACCGGATCCACTTGTTCGCCCTGAGTCTGTGATCGGGCAGTTCCAAGATTACGTAAATAGTGGTCTTCTTGATATTCACGCTGAGACTTGTCAATCTGCTCACGTAAACATTGAAGTCTTGTCTCGAGCTCACTATGCATATCTTTTTCGCTTAAGCTATCTTACTGGCCGAGGAAGCCATCCACTGTATCCGCATGAACTTTCTGCAAATCCCAAGCTCTCAACTCCTGGCCAGTATCACCAACTCGCGATATATGAAAAAGAGTCAGAAGTACAACATAACGTTCCCTCAGCTCGACGCTTTTATGTTGAGGGAAAGGGCTACCGTGTCACTGCCCCAAACGACTTTCAAGAGTTAATACGTATGAACATGATGCTCGGCTCAGCAGCTCGGGCTTATGAACGATCTTGGTGTACTTTGCGCGGGATTCCACCTGAAGTTTATCGAGCGAATCAGCAAACATCTGAGCCACACTACGAAATCGCTCTATCGAAGAACGACATTTTCCAGATCAAGGATCCGATAGATCGGGAACTTGCTCAGGTTTGGCAAGACTTCATGAATGATGCTAACCTGCTTACGATGCACCCGAGCTTCGCGCTTCGCGATTTCTGGAAACCAACGTGTTTAACTTCAGAAGTTTCACGACTGGGAAACGTGGTTCGTGAAGTTCTTCCCACTCCATACAGTCACCAGTCTTCACCCACCAATCACCTTTGATAACCAGAGCTTTCCCAACGTCTTAGTTGCCGCAAGACACATGGCTGAGAAACACATTCTACGTATTCGCAGAATTTATGGACATCAGGTCAATGACTTCAGAAAAAAAATCTCTCCTGCCTTTGATGTTCCTGCTGGCGCCAGTCAGCACCTTCAACGTGATAAGGTGCTCGGTCAAGTGTATGGACAGAGTATTTTCCACGAGCTTGCACCTGCCCAGAGACGAGAGCTTCTCGAGAAAATTCGTTTTTTCCTGTTTGAGGACCCATTACTTCAGGAGAACGACTATAACGTGCCTTCATAACTTAATGACGGCACACAGACAATGGGATATACTAAACAGAAAGTATAGAGGAGGAAAATGGCTGATTACACAGAAAAATTGACCGATGCCAAAGCGATGGGATTCATCGATCAAGTTGGTGATGTCTTTAAGGGACTGCCACACTTACCAACAAACATCGTAGAGATCTTGGTAAAGATCGCTCCCTGGTTAGCACTGCTTGGTGGTGTCTTAGGACTGCTCGCTGGTCCAATCGTTGGCGTACTCGGTAGTTTAGGCTCAGTCTTATCACTCAGTCCATACTACTTGTTCATCACCATCGTGGTGACTGTAGTGACATTAGCTAACGCAATCTTGTTACTGCTGGCTTTCTCACCATTGAAAGCTAAAGCAATGCGAGGATGGGTCTTCTTGTTCTGGGCACAGATGCTCAGTGCTGTGGACATCGTTCTCTCACTCTTACAAGGTCAAACAGGTTCACTAGTCGGTGGCGTCATCGGCATTGCAATCGGTTTGTACATCTTGTTTGAAATTCGTAGTAGCTACGCTGGTTCACCAAAAACCAAAACTGAGTAACTACAATAGACCGATAGTTAGAAACACCTCGCTTACGGCGAGGTGTTTTTTGTTACAATGAAAAAGTTGTAGGCTATCCGTATGACTATTCGAGAATCAATCCAAACCAATTTTGCTGTTGTGAAACATCACATTAGAAGCCGTCATTTATGGGTTCCATTATTAATGGTGTTAGCTGGATCTTCCTTTGGCCTCGGATTTTTAGCTGGTAGTTCTTACCCTAAAGTACTTGGTAAACAAACATCTCGCCAGGTGCTTCCAGTCGTTCCACCAGACCCGACTCCAGAACAGCCACTTCGTAAGTACAGTATTCAAAACTTAGCAAGTTATCCGCATCAACTCAGCGAAATCAACCTTGAAAGAGTTCTCGAAAAAAATGCTGACTTCACTTCGTATCTTTTCTCCTATCGGACACTTGGTAAAAAAATGACTGGGCAGTTGAATGTCCCAAACGGTTCCGCAGACGCAGTGTATCCGGTGATTCTCCTCATTCGTGGATACGTAGACATTGAGGAGTACACAACTGGAATGGGTACTGCTCCAGTCGCTGCAGAGTACGCTAGACATGGATACGTCACCATTGCTCCGGACTTCCTTGGTTTTGGTGAAAGTGATTCTTCTGGACCAGGTTGGGAAGAGCGCTTTGAAAAACCAGTAAACGTGATTGAGCTCATTAAGTCTTTGCGTCAACACAGCCAGCTAGAATTCAAAAAAACATTCTTCAAAATAGACCCACAAAAGTTGGGGATCTGGGCACACAGCAACGGTGGTCAAATCACTTTGACGTCCCTTGAAGCGCTCGGTGAGCCAATCCCAACATCAGTCTGGGCACCTGTCACTGCGCCGTTCCCGTACTCAGTGCTGTATTACAGTGATGAAATGGATGATGGCGGAAAAGGAATGCGATCAGCTGTTTCCGGATTTGAGTCAGTCTACAACGTCCAAGAGTACTCACTAACACAGCACATTGACCGACTTCGTGGACCAATTCAGCTTCACCAAGGCACTCTCGATGACGCAGTTCCACAAAAATGGTCGGATGAGTTCGTTAAAAAGGTGAAAGAAGAAAATGATCGTCGAAAACTGGAGCAACAACGTCTGACTGATGCATTCGCGGAGCAAGAGGCTGCTCGTAAAGCTGCTGTCGCAGCCTCGGCCAGTGCCTTACCATCTCCGATCCTGGCAGTCACCCCAACTCCTGTAGCTGCCACACCATCGGCTTCTGCAACAGCACAACCTGCTGCACCTGCATCTACGTCGGCTAGCGCTGCAACCTCGTTCATTCTGGCAGATTTGCCGCCAGGCAACGTTGCTGATGTAAACACCAGCATCAAAGTCCGTGACGTCTTTTTAGAGCCAATTGATTTAAGTTACTTCGTCTACAAAGGTGGGAATCACTTTATTCGCCCGGGGTGGGAAGAGGCAGTGGCGCGTGACTTGTCGTTTTTTGACCGGCACGTAAGCGGGAAGTAGTTTCTTCATCAAGCATCTGTCCACCTTGATACTCTTCAATCTTCAAAATCTTTCGTTCCATTTGGTTGGTTCGTGTAGTACTCAGTGTTTCGTAGCCAGAACGCAGCGTCTCGATGGAACGGCCAAACTTCTTAAACTCTTCGTTGTACTTTCCCCACTCCTGACGGAACTCACCTACGATCCCCACGATGTCTCGCAGCTTATCTTCAATCATAAAGTTACGATAACTCTCCAAAATCGTGCGTGCCACAATCAAAAACGTAAACGGTGAAACGATCAAGACTCGTTTGTTCATCGCTTCGTCTACAAGATCTGGGAAGTTTTGGTTGATGAAGGAAAAGATCATCTCGTTCGGAACGAAGAGGATCGCGTAGTCCAGCGTTTCTTTGTCAGGACGTATGTACTCGGCAACTTTGTTAATTTTGCTCTTCACATCTGAAACAAATTGCCGAACATGTTGATCTTTCGCAGCACGTGACTCTGCATTGGCCATTTTTTGGATTTCCGCGTACGGAAACTTGACGTCGATCGGAACAGTACGTTGATTCGGCAACAACAGTATTACGTCTGGTCGCAGACCACCCACTTGAGAAACCTGCTTTGCGTAATGCACGCCTTCCACTAAACCATTTGCGCGCATTAAGTCTTCCAAGATCCGCTCTCCCCATCCACCACGAGTTTGATTGTTTGATAACACGGTAGCAAGTTGCTGCGTAGAGACTTGAAGTTGCTGGGTAAGTTGACGATGGCTTTCCAGTGAAGAGGTTAACTCGCCAAATTTTTTGACCCGATCTTGTTCCAATGCGCGGATTTCTTGTTGTCGAACCTGTAAGTCTTTTTGAATTGTCTCTACGAGCTGCTCGATATTGCGCTGTTTATTTGCTAGGTCAACTTGAATGATCTGCTTCTCACCACGGAACACCTGTAGTTGCATGGACAGAAAATATCCCAATGCTAGAAAACCAATTCCGATGATGACGGCGATGACAAGAACTTCTATGATCATATGAGTCATTATTTATAGCATGTCCAGCATACTCAGACCACTTCAGCTTGATGAATCGCCACCTGAGCCAACCACCTTGGCCAGATCTCGTCGCGTTGCTCCTCCTCTCGGGAAACTTTCTCGGCCATCAGTTGGCGTAACTCTTCCCAAAATCATCCCCGTCAAAGAGTATCTTCAACATCTCCCAATTCTGGTGATTGGCCTTGGTTTGTATGCAGTCATCCTCTTTGTCTTGAATACCGTTGATCCTGATCTGGTACAAAATGTTTGGATTCCAAACTCTTACGCTCCGTTATTGATCTTAGTAGGTGCTGCCAACTTTTGTTTCTTTAGCTACGTTTTTCTGAATACCCGACGAGGATTTCTCTCCGGCCTCTATCTGACGGTCCTTCTCTTTTTGAAGCTGCAACAAGTCTTAACCCCTTCACTGGCCATCTGGACTGCAGGGGTCTTTGTGGTGACTGAGTTGATCTTTATTGTGCTTCACCGAATTTTTCTTCGATTTCAGCCTACCTTTCGCATCCCAAGTATGCCTTCCTTTCCCTCTTGGAGAGGATCACGACAAGATGCTCCCAGTGATGCCGTTGAAACGTCACCCTTAAAACCGGTTACGCCTTCAAAAAAATCTAGTCGACATGGTCGAAAGCGCAAGCATCACTTTTTTGGTAAGTGATGTTCTAGAGTCATGTGAAGAAGCTTGCTATAATCAGGACTGTGCCAACTCAAAACAATACTTTCTCTATCACTACTGCAATACCATATGTAAATGCTAAGCCACACTTAGGACACGTTCTGGAGTGGTTCCAGGCTGACGCAATGTCACGATATCAACGTGAAGTTCTTGGTAAGGAAGTCTGGTTTGGGGCAGGTACAGACGAGAACAGTTTGAAAAATGTCCAAGCTGCCGAAAAAGCAGGCAAGTCTGCTCAAGATTGGCTTGATGAGTACGCAGTAATTTTTGAAGATGCCTATAAATTCTTTGATATTGAACTGACCGGATTCCGCCGTGGCAGTGACCAAAAAATGCACTGGCCAGGTGTTCAAGAGCTTTGGCGCCGCTGTGTGGCTTCCGATGACATTTACAAGAAAACATACAAAGGTCTGTACTGCGTCGGATGTGAATCTTTTTACACCCCTGAAGAGCTTGTGGATGGCAACTGCCCTGAACACCTCGTTCCTCCAGAAGTTGTCGAGGAAGAAAACTACTTCTTTAGACTTTCTAAGTATCAAGAACGAATTTTACAGTTAATTGAGCGAGGTGAGCTCAACATCGTTTCTGAGCAGTTCCGCAACGAGATGCTTGGATTCATTAAACGCGGCCTCGAAGACTTCAGTGTTTCCAGATCTGTAAAGAGAGCTCGAGGTGTGGGTGTTCCCGTACCAGACAGTGATGATCAAGTTATGTACGTGTGGTTTGACGCACTGGCCATTTATATGACTGCCATGGGCTGGGGATATGATCAAGCTCTTTTTGAAAAGTTTTGGCCAGCAGATGTGCACGTGATTGGAAAAGGGATTAATCGCTTTCACTCCGTCTACTGGATTGGAATGCTGCTTTCAGCTGGCCTCGCCACTCCAAAAACAGTGTTCGTCCACGGCTACATCACTTCAGACGGCCAAAAGATGAGCAAGAGCTTAGGAAATGTGATCGATCCGTTCGAAGTGGTAAACAAGTATGGTTTAGAACCGATCCGATACTATTTACTCAAAGAAATCCCTACTCATAGCGACGGGGACTTCAGTCACGCTCGCTTTTCAGAGCTTTATACAGCCGATCTCGCCAATGGTTTGGGCAACCTGTGCTCTCGAGTAGCGAAGCTTGCTTCTGGTAGTGACTATACTTTTACTCCAGTGTCAGCTGATGAGTTACACAGCCATCCAAGTTACTTCGAGGCAATGAATCAGTACGAACTTTCAACTGCCGCTCAGGTACTTCAGGCGGACCTCACAAAGATTGATCAACAACTGAACATTGATAAACCATGGAAGCTCGAAGGCGCAGCCCAACAAGAATCGTTAGCTAAAGCGATTGCCTCCATCCAGAAAGTGACGTACTTACTTCAGCCCTTCATGCCAAAAACCGCAGCCAAAATGTACAAACATTTTAGCCAGCCTAAGATCGATGCACTTCAGCCGCTTTTCCCAAGACTAGCTATATAACTTGGCGTCTTTATCTATGCAGATCTTTGACACACACTGCCACTATAATCTTGAGCCTATTTACCTTGGTGATGCTTCTTGGCGTGCGCAATGGCAGAAAGCTCAAGATCACGGTGTTGTTGGAAGTATTGTGATTGGCACGAATTTCCATGACTGTGCGCTTGCAACACAAATTGCCGCTCAAGATCCCCGTCTAGGTGCAGCCATTGGAATTCATCCGGGTGAGTACACGCAAACAACGCTCAACACCATTCGAAGGATGACCAATTTGAAAGATGCGTTAGAAGACGCCCTGCAAGATGTCCAAACCGACATTGAAGAGCTGCAGTTGCTTTTTGATCCTCAACAAGTGGTAGCAATTGGAGAGACCGGCCTTGATTTTTTTCACTTTGGAGATGCATCAGAAGCAGAAAAAGAAACCATTAAGGCTGTTCAACGCGCTGGTCTTCGAGCACATCTCAGCCTTGCTGACGGTAAAGTTCCAATCATTTTGCACGTCCGCGACACTACCCAGCAAGCCTACGAGAACATTCTCTCCATACTTAAAGAGACAAACTATCAAGGCCACTTCATCTTGCACTGTGTATCCGGACCGTTGGGGTATGTAGACCGAGCAGTCCAGATGGGAGGATACATTAGCGTTGCCGGAAATGTGACCTATAAGTCTGCCGAACATATTCGAGAGATCGTGCGTCGAGTTCCTAAAGATCGGCTGTTGCTTGAAACTGATGCCCCCTTCTTGCCGCCAGTGCCGTACAGAGGCCAAAGCTGCGAGCCCTGGATGATCTCAAAGACGGCAGCGTTTCTTGTTGAAGAAATGCAGATTGATTCAGACCAAGTTCTAGAAAACACTTATCGGCTGTTTCCGACCCTTCAATCGCCTGTTTGATACCGCTACAATGGAAAGACCTGATGATTAAACGATATTTTCGCCGCCACCCGATTCGCACCCAACGAGCCCTAGAGATTCTCCCTGGATTTGTTTCCTGGTCCCTCATTCTTTTTCCGCTATGGGGCTCTTTTTTAGTTCCTACACTTGTGGCGTACTACGTGATTACCTTCGCCGTGTACTGGTTGTATCGTTCAGTAACAATCGCTGTATTGTCTATCGTAGCTGACTATCGAATTCGTGCTTCAAGTCGTTACGACTGGATTGGATTCTTAAAAAAGAGCTATCCTGCTAAATGGAACCTGACCCACCACATCATTGTCATTCCAACCTATCAGGAACCGCTCTCAACACTTCAGCGCACGCTCCACTCACTTTCACAGCAAACGTATCCTCTCAAGAACATTCACATCATGTTGTCATTTGAAGAGCGTGAAGGCGCAGCCGCCAAAGAAAAAGCAGCTTTACTCAAGAAAGAGTATGGCAAAGTCTTTGGCGACCTATGGACCACCGATCATCCAGATATTGAAGGTGAGGTCAAAGGAAAATCCTCAAACACCAGCTGGGGAGCCCGCAGAGCTAAGGAGCTCTTGGTCGATAAGAAACACGTTCCAATTGGCCAAGTCACAATCACTAGCGAAGATGCGGATGCCATGTTCCACCACTCTTACTTCGCCAACATGACCTATAGCTTTTTGACCGTGGAAAAGCCATACAATAAAATTTGGCAGGGCGGAATCGTTTTTTACAACAACATTTGGAAAGTACAGGCACCAATTCGTGTACTTTCAGCCGTCTTTTCCGTGACTCAGATGTACATCTTGATGCGAAAAGATCGTTTAGTGAACTTCTCCACTTATACAACTTCTCTCAAGCACGTCGATGATATTGGCTACTGGGACACTGACGTTATTCCTGAAGACTACAGACTATTCTTTAAGTCTTACTTTGCTAAAAAAGGTGACTTCGAAGTGGAGCCAATTTTCTTACCTATCTTCGCAGATGCAGCCGAAGCACCAACATTTATGGCTGCAATGAAGAATCAGTACCAGCAGCTTCAGCGTTGGGCATGGGGAGTCAGTGATGACGCGTACATTATTCGCCAGTACATCTTGACTGAAGGAATTCCGTTCTGGGACAAAACCGTCCGTGTATTCAAAACAGTTGAAGATCACTTCTTATGGCCAGTCAACTGGTTTGCTATTACAACCTCAGCCATCTTGCCTCCACTCTTGAATCCTGAGTTCAGTCGGACAATCTTAGGAAAGACACTCCCTCAAGTAACGTCTTTTCTGCTGACCCTTTCACTGTTGTCGATGTTCGTAATTTTCTTTATTGATGCGTTTAATCGGCCACCTCGTCCAAACAGAAGAAATCCTTTTTCCTACTTAATGCAGCCGTTAGAATTCTTGATGTTGCCGATCATTGGTTTCTTCTTCTCTGCTTTACCAGGCATCGACGCCCACACAAGGTTGATGCTAGGGAAGTACATTGAGTACCGCGTCACTGAGAAAGTGTAACTTTGATTGCGTACCCAATAAAATTCGTTCATAATGAATGAATGCTCAGAAAAAAGTTGTGGACGGCCTTTCGTAAACTAGATATTTTCTTGGACGTACACGCTTTTGAGCTGCTGCTTGTCCTGATCGTTTTATTTGTTCGTTTACCGACCATTGCTGAACCCTATTGGTATGGTGACGAAGCGATTTATCTCACAATTGGCAATAGTCTTCGCGCTGGTGAGCGTTTGTACGTTGACATCATCGACCACAAAACCCCACTTATTTACTACATCGCACAACTGGGAAATACCCAGTTTGGTTTCAGGATGATTGCAACAGCCGCGATTGCAGTAAGTACAGTCGCCTTCTTTATGTTGACGAGAGACTTCTTCCGTCCAAAGATGAGAATAATCGCCGTTACTATCTTTATTTTGTACACAAACTTGCCTCGTTTTGAAGGAAACATCCCTAACGGCGAAACTTTCGTGATGACATTTGTGCTACTCGCTCTCCTGGCCTTCCGCAAAACGAAAGTCTACCAAACATTTTTGGACTCCAGTGTCAGCATGCCTTCCAGAACATCGATTGCAACCTCATCTATGAATACGGTCTGGTTATTTGTGACGGGTGCACTCATGGGTTTGGCGACACTCACCAAAGTTCCGGCAGTTTTCGACTTTGCTATCGTTTTTGTAGTAGCGTGGTTTGTCTTTATTGAGGTACTGATTACCGCTCGTCAGAAGCACGCTCGCATGAATAGCACTGTTTCAGTTGTGAAATCGGTGACCCTTTCACTGTTGGTCCAGATGGGAATTGTCTTTTGTGGATGGGTAGTAGTTATTTTGGGATCCGTGGTTTACTACTTCTTCAGAGGAAGCTTAAAAGAGTACATTGACTACGGATTACTCTACAACTTCCGCTATGCTGGGAGCTGGAAACCCCAATTTTCCTCAGAATTTATTGCATTTTTCTTCACACTGAAAGGGAAATTTCTTTTACTTGGTGCTTGGATACTGGGTCTTTCATTCTTCAAGCGTTCACTTTCCCCTGGCTTCTTACTGGGAGGTGCTTGGTTGGGACTGGCACTGGTTGCGGCAACTCTTTCTAATCGCCCATATCCCCATTACTTCCTTCAAGTCTTTCCAGCACTGGCATTAGTGATCACCGCACTGTTATGGGTAGTGATTATGTGTATCCACCGCTGCCGTGATCAAAAAGGCGTGGTGGTCTGTGACCTCGATGCTGCCAAGCCTGTTGTTGAAGCATTGGGTTCCTTTGTAATTATCAGCGCGCTGGTCGCCACAATTAGCTTTCTACATGTCACTCCTTACCCTACCGTGAAGTACTATGACTTATTTTTTAAACTCTCCACAAAACAGATTTCGTGGCCTGAATATAGAGATCAGTTCAATTCTGTCTTGAATGATAACTACAAAGTGGCGCAGTTACTGGAACGCTCTCCAGATTTAGAAATGTTCATTTGGGGAAATAACCCAATTCTCTATGCCTTGAGAGGTAAGAACCCAGTAGGACGATTTACCGTAGCCTTCCACATCGATGACTTCAATGCCTATGGAGAGACAATTACCGCAATTGAGGAAAAGAAACCAACCTATGTCGTGGTAATGAAAGACCAAACACCATTACCTGGGTTGTCAGAATACTTAACGGCTCACTACATTCCAAACTCTGACTACCAGACAATGACTGTCTGGAAACGCTCGATTCGTTGATATAATCAGCGATATGGTATCCATGACAACTCAATCAAGTCCACGTTCCTTTCATCTTCCTAAGTACTTGAGGAATTACTTTGTTGTCTCACTTGTTACTAGCTGTCTATTGACGTTATTTGTCACGGTTGCCTATTTTCAAGCACAGCCAGTTCTTCCTGTTTTTTATTCTTTAGGAGAGCCTACCGATTACATCGTTCCAAAGCTGTGGCTGTTCGTGTTCCCTATTTTTTCCTTCTTCGTGACACTAGTTCATCTCTTGTTGCTACCAACGCTCAGTTCCTACCACAAGGTGATGAATCAGCTGTTTGGATGGGTTACACTGACTATGCAAGCTCTGTGTGTGGTCGCTGCACTACGGATCATCCTTATTACTTGGTAACGTATGCTCGCATCTTTTTTTCTTATCGCCTTCGCTTTAGCATTTTTTTTGACGCCTGTAGTTATTCGCATTTATACAAAAAACAAATGGCTTGATGACCCTGACCAAAACAAACATGCCAAAGTCACACACCACAAAGCAGTCCCGAGAGGTGGCGGTGTTGTGATATTTGGAGCGGTTCTGCTCAGTGCCATTTTGTTACTTCCCGTCGATAAATATCTTGTTGTGATAATGCTTGGTGCTTTTGTTTTGACTGTCGTAGGCACTCTCGATGACATTTATGACATCAATCCCAAAGTTCGAATTCTTACGGGCTTACTTGCCGCCTTGATTGTGGTAGGCGGAGGAATTGGGATTGCCTACGTCACGAATCCGTTTGGACCAGGCGTTATTCATCTTGACCAACCTCGTTTGATTTTTGATTTTTTCGGATCTACTCGAGAAATCTGGATTATCCCCGATCTTTTGGCACTCTTCTTCATCTTGTGGAACATGAACATCGTCAACTGGTCAAAGGGTGTAGATGGTCAAATGCCTGGGTTTGTGTCAATTGCGATAGCGTTTATTGGTGTAATAGCCCTGCGCTTTGCATCAGATCCAGCACAACTTGAAACCGCCCGACTTGCATTCATTGTCTCCGGAGCATTTGCTGGCTTTTTGATCTGGAACTTTTACCCGCAAAGAATTATGTCTGGTTATGGCGCTGGATCACTAGCCGGGTATTTTTTAGCTGTTCTCGCAATTCTGTCTGGAGCAAAGTTCGCGACTACGGTCATGGTCTTAGCCGTTCCTACCGCTGATGCCGTATTCACAATCGTTCGAAGGATCTTGGCCGGCAAATCGCCACTTTGGGGTGATCGGGGTCATCTGCATCACAAGCTTCTTGATGAGCTCGGTTGGGGAAGAAAACGCATTGCCGTTTTTTACTGGATCACCAGTTTTAGCTTAGGTGTGCTATCTTTAATTCTAGATACTCGTGGTAAGATCTTGGCAATAGTTGTAGCAAGTGGGAGCGTTTTTGCTTTCTTGATTTGGGCAAAAATTCGGTATCTCCAACGACAACGGGCAGTATGAAACCAAACGTGTTCTACCTCCTGCTCAAAACCGCTCGACCTCGGCAGTGGATTAAAAACTTCGCCTTGTATGCAGCGCTTATTTTCTCGGGCTTCTTCTTTTACGCCCCACAAAATGGTACTCCCTACTTTTTCATCGTCACTTTTGCTGCAATAACCTTCTCTTTACTTACTTCTGCCGTCTACATCATTAATGACATCATCGATATTGAAGCAGATCGGCTTCACCCGTTCAAAAAGAAGCGCCCTTTAGCATCAGGCCTACTTTCAATCCGAACTGCAGCCATTACCGTAGTTATCCTTCTGGGTGTGGTCATTTTCATGTCCTTATTCCTGCAGCCGTTTTTCAGAGTCACCATTTCTGCGTACTTTATTCTGCAAATTCTGTACGCCACCGTAACGAAAAATATTCCGGTCCTTGATGTCCTTTCCATAGCTGCCGGGTTTTTGCTTCGCATTTATGCTGGGGCCGTGGTAGTAGACCTGCACATGGACGTTTGGTTTTTACTTACAGTGATTTCGGCTTCACTATTTTTGGCAGTTGGAAAACGACAAAGCGAGCGAACACTGCTTACTGGAAAAGAGATTACCGACAAATATATGGAGGATTCTCACAAGGGTCTTGGCCAAACACGAAAGACGTTGCGTTTTTATAGTCAGCGATTACTCGATCAATATACTGCCATGTTTGCCAACTCTACCTGGCTGACATACGCCTTATTTGCCTTCCAACGTGACAGTATTCGTCCTGAAGGTGGGTTACTTGAAGTCTTTACGTTATTACCAAGGACACTCCGTTCTGAGAAACTGCTGATGGCTACCGTCCCCCTCGTTATTTTTGGCGTCATGCGTTACCTCCTCTTAATTTACGAAGACAATCAAGGTGAGTCACCTGAAAAAGTACTTCTTCGAGACAAACCACTCTTAACCACTGGGTTCTTATTCGGACTTGTCACTCTTGTCGTTCTCTACGTAGTTGGGTAATCTATTAACTGTGCAATCTTGGATCGAAAAACACTACAAGCTTTGTCTCCTATTGCTCTGTGCATTTGCCTTTGCAGTGCGTATGTATAGAGTCGGTGAAATTCCTGGATATATTTTTGATGAGGTCTATCACTCTGTCACCGCTAAACTGATCACTCGTAACGACCCGCGTGCCTACGAATGGTGGAATCCTCCAATAGAGCCAAATACCGCTGTTGACTGGCTACATCCACCGTTAGCAAAGTATACGCAAGCACTGGGCATGAAAGTATTTGGTGAAACACCTTTTGGCTGGAGAATTAGTTCAGTAGTCTTTGGTGTTGGTGTGGTCTACCTGACTGCGGAGCTCGCACGATTCCTGTTTAAAGATAAGAGAATTGGGCTTTTGGCTGGAGTGTTAGTCTCAATGGATGGGCTGCTACTCGTTCAATCTCGCCTAGCCATGAATGACATTCACGTCACATTCATGCTGCTCCTCACGTTTTTATGTTATGCCTGGTATCGAAGAACACTCAGTGACGTGATTGAGTCCCCGAAACAACTCGCAGCGTACAGATCGTTACTTCGGAAACGGCTGCTTCTGACTGGGCTCTGCGCTGGTTTGGCACTGAGTACGAAGTGGTCAGGGCTGTTTGGGCTGGGTGTATTATGGTTCTTTGAATTTTTGTTTTTAGCTACCGAGCTCCACCGAATTGCACCAACCACAAAAAAAATGCTTGGGGTGTTATTGGGCAGAGCGATTGTGCTGGTAGCTCTTCCACTTTCTATCTATGTTCTCTCGTATAGTCATATGTTTCTCCAAGGGAAGTCACTCGTCTGTAACCTCGATCATGTTCAAAATGGTAAATGCTACTGTAGCCAAGAATCTTCCCCTTGGGTTCTCGCTTTAGAAAAAGTCACCGGTAGTAAAAGTTGGGAAAGTTTAGAAGCACGCGGTGGTTGTAAACGACTTATTTCTCACTTCTCTGAACTTCACCATCAAATCTTTTGGTACCAAACGACGTTGAAGGCAACGCACGCGTATCAGTCCCGTCCAGTCCAGTGGTTCTTAAACCTTCGTCCTGTCTGGATGTACGTGAAGTATGACGAAGGAAAGATCGCAAATATTTATGCGCAAGGAAACCCAGTCTTGTTTTGGATTGGTGACGTAGCCGTATTGGGGACAATCCTGATGCTCACTTTGCGTAGCCTCTCAGCGTTATCCACAAAACTAGTAGAAAAAAAGAAGTCCGCAGTAAGTTTCCTCCACAGAGTTTCTGGTGTCATCAGAATGCTAACGAACTTCCAGACTCCACTGAGTGGACTATTTTACGTGGCAGTCGCCTACGTAACTGTGTGGGCACCTTGGCAAGCATCCCCCCGGATCATGTTCTTCTACCACTACACTCCAGCAGTTCCTTTACTCTCAATCATCCTCGCCTACTGGCTCTTCAGAGCATGGGGGCATAAACTTGGGAAAGTACTCGTGTTCATGACAATATTAGCTATCATCAACGTCTTTATCTTGTTCTTTCCAAACTGGACTGGACTACCAGTCACCAACAAGTTTGCGGACACGGTCTACTTCAGTTTGAAGTCGTGGAAGTAAGAAAATGAAGGTCACGAATCTCGGCGGCAACGGTTTTGATCAAGTCTTTAAGTAGCTCGACATCTTCGTCAAATAACGGCAGTTCTCGAGTTATGTACTTGCCATCACGATCTGGTTCGACAAACTCAAACACACCAGCACTCACTGATCCTTTGAAGTTGCTATCCAGTTGGAGCAGGACCTTGTAGAACAACAGCTGTCGTTTCAAAGCTCCGCGAATAGGCTCTGGTAAAGAGAGCTCGCGTTCTGAGTACTCCGACGTCCCCACCTTGCCGTCAATTTCATTCACTGTTTTTCCTCGTCCGGTCTTGTAGTCAAAAACTCTTACTGTTTTTAACGATGGATCTATCCAGTCAGCTCTGTCTATTCGGCCTGTCAGACGTATATCGCCAAGCAGCGTAGTACTACTACCATATCCAAAGAACTTTTCTAAAAATATTGGCTGGCTCTCTTGGATGGGGCGATCCAGATAGGCAGTGAGCACTTCATAGCCTCTTTGCAAACGGATCGTAAACTCTTCACTTGGGAGGCGTTGCTGCTCGAGTGTTCTTTTAAAGTTTTCAAGAACATCTTCTTTCACTGGAAGTTGCTGTGCATCCATCCATGAGCGATACACTTTTTCGAGTGCAGCGTGCATTGCGGTACCATATCCGAGCCTAGCATCAGGTGCTTCTGGAACCTTTAAAATGTACTTTTTGAAAAACTCTTTTGGATCGTGCAAATACGTATTCAACGCAGAAACTGAAAGTGGCATCTCTAAGGTCAACTCTTTGAGCCAGGTTTTCTCCAGCGCACTCCACTGGGTGAGTGGAGCAGGAGGTAAAATCTTTTCTAAGAACACCACCATTTTTTCTTGATCAGCAGTAAATATTTTTTTCTCAACCAGCTCTTTTGGAACTTCCTCAATGAAAATACTTCCCAAGACTGGCTTTGTGTTTTGTCCTGAGCTGACGTTTTCGGGATAGCTCATTAAAAACTGCTGTTTAGCACGGGTCAGGGCCACATAGAAAAGCCGTCGATCGTCATCGATTTGTGAAGTACTGGCTTGGAGATCAAAGCGCAAAACACCTGAAGGAAGTGGTAACGAACGACCGCCTTTTGAGTTCCCCCACTTTCCATCAACACATTGAATCAAGAAGACATACTCCCACTCTTGCCCTTTTGCCTTGTGCGTTGTCGAGAACGTCACACCTTCCTCTTTGAGCACCGAAAGATCAACCGGCACAGGCAGGTTGTGTTCTCGCATAGTGGCGATAATTTCTAAGAACCTCTCCAAATTCAGCGTTGACTGATTTGCCCCTAACTGACGAACAAATCGAAGCAGTCCATTTACTTGTTCAAGTAAAATAAGTCGATCAGGCTGTCCCGATGCCCAGTCCAGATATCCTGATGACTGCAAAACACCTTCCAACCAGTAGCAAAACGGCGTTTGTGTTTCTTGAGTCGACCACAGCACCAAGCGATCAAAAAAAGCCTGATAGGTTTCGAAATCTAACGGCGTGACATCTGCGGTTTCCTGGAGCTTAATCAATTCAGGATACCCTAGCTGCATCCGCTCATAGATCGACATCTTTGTTTTTCCAGCCGCTCGCAGTAACTTCATAGTCATTAAACGGTCAAGCAAGAGCCACGGAGCAAAGAGCAGCTCACCGAGCGTTGGTGCTTCTTCACCTCGTCGGATGGCTAAAATTGCCTCGAGTAAGAGTAACAATTGAGTGACCGCCTGACTTTGAAGCGCATCTTGTTTATGCTCGACCGAAACCGGAATTCCGTACTTTGCAAAAACTTCCTGAAGCTCAACTCCGTCGGCATTGTTTCTGTATAAAATTGCGATATCAGCTGGACTCACACCATGACCCAACAACTGTTGAACCGCTTCAACAATGTACAGTTGCTCATGTTGCTCAGATGAAAGAGCTGCGAGCTGAATTTTGCCAGGACCACTTTTTTTTTGGCTTTGGAGAGCATTCGAGAGACTTTCACTCAGAGCATGCACTGCCTGGGGAGAAAGTTGATGTACTTTAATCACATCTTCGAGTTTAGGGTTGTGTTGAATCACAGCCGCAGCCGAGTCGTAAATTGGCTGAGGACACCGATACCCCTGTTGCAAAGTAATCACTTCTGCAGCTGAATACCGATGTAAAAAACCCATCGTATTTTCTAGTGAAGCGCCTTGGAAACGATAAATGGATTGATGAGGATCTCCAACGACACACAAGTTTGCTGACTCACCCCAATATGATGCCAGTAGGTCAACAACCTTATTCTGAGCGGCGTTGGTGTCCTGGTACTCGTCAACTAAGATGTAGAGGAATCGCTCCTGATACTCGGCTAATAGTTCCGCTGAGTGTTGAAAGCCTTCAACCACAAAACAAATCATGTCGTCGTAGTCATATCGATGGCGATGGGTCAGCAACTCTTGGTACTTTTCAAAAACGATCCCAATTTCTTCCATCTTCGCTACTTCTTTTTCACGCTTCAACAAGGCTGTTTTTTTGAGTTCTGATTTTTCATTTTCAAAAGCGACTTTTTCTTGTTCTAGCAAGGTCTGATACCCTTCAACGGTGATGCTCTCCCGCTTAAGATCTGAGACTGTTTTCATCAATAACTTCAGGTAATGAAACGGTGAGTTGATGGTCCGAAGGTGCGTCAGCGGAAGCGTTTGAAGTAAATGTTCAAAAATTTGAAACTTTTCAATATCGCTCAGCGGCTGGCTATTTACTTGAATCGGAAAGTACTCAGGATGATTACGGATAACGTCATCACAAAAAGCATGAAACGTTTCGATTCTGACCCGATACGCATCAGTGCCGAGAAACTGAATCAGCCGCTGACGCATGGTGTGTGCACCAGACTCAGTAAACGTTAACGCTAAGATACTTTGCGGTGATGTATCTGTTTGCTTCAAAATATTGGCAATCCGAATCGTCAGGACCTGGGTTTTACCAGTACCAGGACCAGCAATAATCATTAATGGGCCATCGATGGTATCAACAGCCTGTTTTTGGAGAGGATTAAGCTTTGTGTATGCAAGTTCAAAGGGAGTTACCATGGTCAGAGTGTAACTGAAACCTGTTCTGATAGCAAAAAGACCAAGGGGGAGTACACCTCGATGGTCTTTGAGTTTAGGTTTGGGGACAACTGCGTTTATTCCAACGTGATGTCAAGCACCCGTTTTTTTAGACAGTTTTTAAACGACTTTGGAACTGTTGTTTGAATTGGATAGGTGACATTTTGAGAGCAGAGTGAATACGGTGGTGATTGTAGT